>Ga0209427_10002414_pt1 | contig 22010 bp, 17 predicted proteins | sample DeeMarSWOR136_30_FD_187465 | JGI IMG/M metagenome (GOLD analysis project Ga0209427, IMG submission 187465) | Marine sediment microbial communities from White Oak River estuary, North Carolina - WOR-1-36_30 (SPAdes) (version 2) | ecosystem: Environmental > Aquatic > Marine > Intertidal zone >...
CTGGGCCATTCCGTGCACCTCGCTTTTCTTCACATCGTACCCGGCTTTGAGGAACACCTCGGCAAGGATATTACTTGCCAGGATAATACCCTGACCGCCGACTCCCGAGAGAAATATATTCGTGACTTTTCCGTTATCTGCCATGTTCCATCTCCTCACTTTGTGCCCGGGCCAATGGCTTCGAATTTACATATCTGAGCGCAGATCTCGCAGCCAACGCACTGGTCCTTGTTGATCGATGCGGTTCCTTTCCTCTTGTGTCCGTCTTTCGTCTGGCCTGCTCCTTCCTGCCAGCTGATCGCGGGACAGTTGATCTCGAGGCATACCTTGCAACCCCTGCACATGTCCATGTCCACCTCGTACACGGGGTGTTTGAATTTCTCCAAAGGTTTTGCCCTGCGGAGCAACATACAGGGGCTATTCTCTGTGATGATGACAGATGCGTCATCCCTGTTTACCTCTTCTCTGATCACTTCCATTGTTTCCTGAATCTTATAAGGATCCACTTTTTTCACGTGCTTAACGCCGACGGCCCGTGCCAATTGCTCATAATCTACCATCATAGAAGGTTCGCTTTGTATGGTATACCCTGTCCCCGGATGTTCCTGTAGTCCTGTCATCGCCGTGATGCTGTTATCCAGGATGATGGTCGTGGAGTAGCCTTTGTTGTACACCGCATCTATTAATGGAGCGATCCCCCCGTGGAGGAAAGTGGAGTCGCCAATGACTGCACAAATTTTTCCGAGGCCATCCTTGCCGAGTACTTTTCCTGCGCCATAAGCCCCCCCGATGCCGGCACCCATACACGTCGAAGCGTGCATCGCGGAGAGCGGCGGCGCAACGGCCAGTCCGTAACAGCCAATGTCACCGAACACAAAGAGCCCGAGCTTCTTAAGGGCATAGAACAACGGCCTGTGAGAGCAACCGGCACAGAGGTTCGGCGGTCGCCTCGGCAGGTCTTCCGGTTTGATCCTCACCTTCGGGGCTTTGTAACTTTTACCCTCGACAGCCTTTTTCAGTGACTGTTCGACAATACTTGGGGATAATTCACCGATGGCCGGGATCAGGTCTTTGCCATGCCAAACCTTCAAACCCATCGCCCGGATCTCTGTCTCAAGAAAAGGATCAAGTTCTTCTACGACAATCACCTTTCTAACCTTTCTGAAGAATTCCGTGATCATTCTCTTTGGTAGCGGCCACACCATCCCCAGCTTCAAGAAGGAATAACTTGGAAAAACTTCCTTTGTATAGAGATAGGAGACACCTGACGAAATAAATCCTATGGAAGGATTGTTGATCTCCATCACATTGTACGGGAACTCTGACGCTGCGTATGTGGCAAGTTTCCCTATCCTTTCTTCGATGGCAACCCGTTTAACTCTGGCATACATGGGGACCATCACGTACTTGGGCGTTTCTTTCTGGTCAAGGCCTTTTTGAATCGTTGATCCTTTTCTTTCTCCCAATTCCACACAGGAATCGGAGTGCGAAACCCTGGTCTCACTTCTCAAAAGTACCGGGGTATCGAATCTCTCACTGATCTCGAAAGCAATCCTGGTGAAGTCCTTACACTCCCCAGAATCAACTGGCTCAAGCATAGGCGCCTTCCCAAAGCGGGTCCAGTTTCTGCTGTCCTGTTCGTTCTGGGAGCTATGCTGGCTCGGGTCATCCGCTACAACGATGACAAAGCCACCTTTGACACCTGTATAAGTAATCGTCATAAAAGGATCGGCAGCGACGTTTAACCCCACATGTTTCATACAGGCAATGACTCTTCCGCCTGCAAGGGAAGCTCCATGGGCGACCTCCACTGCTACCTTCTCGTTGGGGGACCATTCCGTGTAAATTTCCTTGTACTTGGATAACTCAGCCATGATCTCACTGCTCGGTGTCCCGGGGTAAGCGCACCCGACCGTCACGCCCGCCTCCCAGGCACCTCTGGCGATTGCCTCATTTCCCTGGATAATCTTCTTCATTCTTCCTCCCGTGAGTCTAAATCCCTGCTTTCTCTTGGATACGCAAACTGAACAAGACGGCGCCGACCTTTCAGCTGACCCTCATAGAGAAACATATTGTTGCTGGTCTTTTCATATACCACCTTTTCCTCTCAGTCATCAGTAGAGAATTCTGATCGCATCATCTCTTTCTTCCCGTAGTCTTCACTATCGCCTTGTTTATCGTAATATAATGAATTTGCGAATGATCCACAAGGGGTGATTTTTGGTTATCATCCCGTTAATCCATTCTGTTGAACACACTAGGATAGTTTCTGCTTGACAAACAAATTCGAAACAGTATAGGTTTTTACACGAATTGGTTCATCCATGAAATGGAAGGTTTAAAAAAGGTCCTCTTATAATTGAGGATGATCAACCAGCATAACAGGTTTTGAAGATTAAAGGTATCGACCCACAATTTGAAATCCTTCGAAAGGCTAAAACGATAAGTTCTCGGGTGGTTTTCTTGCCAATTTAAGTACCAAAATAATTTGTCGGATAATTCTTAAAATTGCTACATTCAAAATTGAAGTGCAACATCGTTGAATGTAGCTTTTCGGTCTAATAATTATTCTTGAGGCAAGACATCTATAGGATCGAGGTCGAAAAAACAGATGAAACCTAAACCCCTTTGGAGATGGGTGTGCCCGAAGCGTTTTTGGGTAACGGATGAAAGGAGCAATGGGAAATGAGGACGAGGATACCCGAGAAGTGGGATATGGAATTTGATGTGGTGGTTGTGGGCTGGGGGATGGCAGGCACCGCTGCCGCGGTTACAGCCCATGATGATGGTGCCGAGGTGTTGATCTTGGAGAAGATGCCCGATGGCGGCGGAAACACACGTGTCTCCGGTGGCAACATTATCATCCCCAAGGGAAAAGAATTTGTCGATTACCTGGATGCCCTTAGTTTCATGACCACAGACCGCGGGATCATCGAGGTTTTTGTCGAATATGCCATGAAGAACGGCGACTGGATCAGGGAGATGGGTGGGGATGTCCAAGTCTTTATACCCTTGCAAGTTGCTTATCCTGAGACCACCCCCGGCGCCGGGTTTCCTCACATCCGCGGGGCAGAAACCGTTGTTAAGTACAATATCAAGGGAACCCTGCAGGAGGGAAAGCCTTCCGAGCGTCTATGGAACTTCCTCTCTGGATTGGTGGCCAAAAGGGGGATCAAGGTTTTGACTTCCACAGCAGCCAAAGAACTGATTTCATCCCTTAACGGGGAGGTGATCGGGGTCATGGCTGAAAGAGAGGGAAGGATGATCGATATTAAGGCACGGAAGGCGGTAATCCTGACCTGCGGCGGCTATCAGAACGATTCGCAAATGAAGTGGGATTATCTGCCCGTAAAGCCCGTCTTTTTCTTCGGAACTCCGGGGAACACTGGCGACGGGATTAAGATGGTTCAAAAGATTGGGGGAGACCTTTGGCATATGACTCGATTGTCCTGCTTGATAGGATTTAAAGCTCCGGAGTTTGAAGCTGCTTTTCCAATAAACTTTCTCAGCGAAGGTTTTATCTTTGTGGATAAGTACGGCAGGCGATTCGTCAATGAGGCAGGGATAGAAGTTCATGAATATTATAGTGCCCTCACGCCCTTTGATGTCGAAAAGATGGAGTTTCCTAGAATACCCTTCTGGGCCATTTTCGATGAGCAGACCAGGCGGAGAGGACCTCTCAGTCGGGGCACTGCGGGTTACAACCGAGACCTCTATAGTTGGAGCCTTGACAATTCAAGCGAGATTGCAAAGGGTTGGATTCTCCATGGCAAAACAGTAGCCGAACTCGCTGCGAAGATATCCACTGCCCCCAAGGCGCTGGAAGAACAGGTCGATAGGTATAATGGGCATTGCCAGATTGGTAGAGATGCAGATTTTGGTCGAGCCAAAGAGGATCTCCGGGCTTTGGAGCCCCCTTTCTATGCCATTCAACTTTGGCCAGCGCTGATTAATACCCAAGGAGGGCCCCGTCGTGATAAAGAATCCAGGGTACTTGATCCCGAAGGCCAGCCAATCCCCAGGTTATATGCGGCGGGTGAGCTCGGTTCAATCTGGGGCTACCTTTACCAAGGAGCTTGCAATATTGGAGAGGCTTTGGTTTTCGGCCGAATTGCTGGCCGGAATGCTGCTGCAGAGAGGCCTTGGTCGTGAGTTCACAGATGATGGAGACTGAGATAGCTGCGAAAAATTTTGTGATCCATGCTTCCCAGGACAGGGTATGGCGTCTTGTGGGTAAGGTCATCCTCAACAGCCTGCCCGGCATGGAGGAAGTGGAAATCTTGGACGAAAGAAATTTCCGTGCATTTCTGAGGGTGAGAGTTTCATTGTTAAAGTTGACAATGAGGTTGAAAGGTGAAATCGTGGATATGGTACCGCCGGACTCACTCGTTGTAAACATTGCCCTTGAAGGCCTGAGGGGGTTGTTTAGAATGAACCAGAAGGTGACCATTGACATAACCTCCATCGATCAGGGAAGAACTGCTGTGGCTTGTCAAGCCATGGCCGAAAGCATGGGGATCTTGTCTCGGGGGATGTTTCTAAGACAAGCACGGCGTTTTGCTCAATCCGTGTTTGAGACGATAGAAAAACGTTTGCAGGATTTAGCCTGAATCTGGAACGTCAGTATCGTTTCCTGTCAAGCTTTAGTCGAGGTGATAAACGATGACCAGGAAGATAAGTGATATTGGTAATGCCGTCCGAGATATCAATGCAGCGGTCGAGTTTTTTAAGGAGAAATTTGGATTGGAGGCCACAGATCTGGGAACCGGAAAAGGATTCCAAGTCGCCTTTTTACCGACGAAAGGTTCTCCTATTGAATTGATCCAAGATGTCTCTTCTAAAGGAAAGAAGGAGGGTGAGAAATGAGGAGCGCACCGCTTTCAGGGATAAGGGTCATAGATTTATCTCGAGCAATCGCTGGTCCGTACGGGACCCTGGTGCTTGGTGACTTGGGGGCGGAAATTATTAAAATCGAGCCACCCGAGGGTGACCTAAGCCGGTTCTCGACTGGTCCTAATCATAAAGGGGAAAGTTATTATTATATGGCCTTCAACCGAAATAAGAAGCAGATGGTTTTGGATTTGGGTACGCGGTCAGGGAAGCAAGCTTTTGAAGACCTTGTTAGGAAATCGGATGTCGTATGGGATAATTTTAGGGCAGGCGTGGACCAAAGGCTTGGCATTGATTATGAAACCCTGAAGAAGATCAACCAGAAGATTATTTGTTGTTCTATTACTGGGTACGGATCGTCTGGCCCGGATTTTGAGAAGCCCTCTTATGATGTGGTTGTTCTAGCCAAAGCGGGAATGCTCAGTATTACGGGTGAACCAGACCGTCCGCCCGTAAAGCCAGGCACTGCCATCGGTGATTTAGCAGCGGGCCTCTTCGGTGTGATTGGTGTCCTATCTGCCTTAAACAGACGAAACAAGACCGGAGAGGGGTCCAAGGTTGAGGTTTCCATGCTGGATGCAGTCATTTCTCTTATGGGTTATCCATTGTCCTATTATTTGTGTTCTGGAATTGTACCTAAACCTCTGGGTAGCCATCACCTGGGAATACTTCCTTTTGGAGTCTATAAGGCCAGAAATGGCTATATTGCCATCGGGACAAGCTGGCCAAGGATTGCTCGGGCTGTAGACGCAGAATGGATGATCGAAGATCCGAGATTTAAGACCTTAGAAGAAAGGCTAAAGCATAGGGAGGAATTCATCGCGGCATTGGAGGAACGGCTTTCCCATGCCGATGTCGAAGACTGGATGAACATCTTTGAGGCCGAGGACATTGGAGCTTCTCCCGTTAATACTATTGACAAGGTTGTCCAAGATCCTCAGGTTTTGCATCAGAAGATGATATTAAGTATGGAACACTCCTTAGGAGGAGAAATAAGGCTAGCTGGTAATCCGGTAAAGATCGAAGGAATTTCAGAGGAAGCATATATCCCTCCTCCGACTTTTGACCAACATACTCGAGAGATACTGCTGAATATCCTTGGTTACTCTGAAAAACAGATAAGTCGGCTCAAGCAAGAAGAAGAGGAACATGCCAAGGAAAGAGTCGTTCATGTAGCGAAGTCACTGTAGAGGGCGAGGCAAACGATGGTCGTTCAATAAGCGCGGGGTCGTCTTACCTTTAGGCCGCTGAGGATGGGCTGTGATGTTTAAGGCTCATCATGTGGCGTTGGTCAATTTCGGATGCAGAAAGGAGGTTCGCACTAAGATGATAGAAGCCACGAAGAGGTTGGCCCATTTATCCACGGGGATTCGTTACAGAGACTTTCCACAAGAGGCAGTTCAAAAAGGGAAAGAATGTATCTTGGATACGTTGGGTTGCATGTTGGCAGGATCCAAAGAGGCAGAAGGTGGAATCATGCTAAAATATATCGAGGAAGCCGGAGGTAAGCCAGAGGCTACGATCGTTGGGTTCGGCCACAAGACCAGCGCCCCGCATGCTGCTCTGGTAAACGGGACTCTCGCGCATGCTCTGGATTTCGATGATTCTCAAGATTCCTTAATGGGACATCCTTCGGGAGTGATACTGCCTTCCGCTCTTTCAGCAGGTGAGAAGGTGAGAAGCTCCGGGGAAGCTGTCCTGGAAGCGTTCATGGTAGGCTTTGAGGTTGCCTGCAAGATCGGACGAGGGGTCAATCCTCAACTTTATAACAATGGCTGGCATGCGACGAGTGTCATTGGAGCCTTAGGCGCTGGGGTAACGGCAGGCAAGCTTCTCGGGCTGAACGCGGGTGAGATGGCATTCGCTTTGGCCCTTGCGGCCTCTCAGGCTTGTGGTTTGAGGGAAAACTTTGGGACGATGACGAAGCCCTTTCATGCTGGTAGGGCGGCTGAAAGCGGTGTGATTTCAGCCCTTTTGGTCAAAAATGGCTTCACAGCTTCCCCGCAAATTCTTGAGGCAAAGAGCGGCTTCTGCGCTGCTTTTTCAGGGCAGTATGATTTGAATCGAATCGTTGACAACTTTGGAAACCCGTTTGAGATTCTTTCTCCGGGGGTACGTTTAAAGCCTTACCCCTCCTGCTTGGAGACTCACTCGATCATCGAGTCCACCCTTTTCCTTGTAGAATCCCATGACATTCACCCAGAAGCTGTAGAGTCCGTTGAGTGCGGATTATCGCCTTTGGCCTCTGATATTTTGATCCACAAAAACCCGCAGACGGGCCTTCAAGGAAAGTTCAGCGCACAATATGCTGTAGCAACGGCCTTAGTTTACAGAAAAGCATCGATCGAGCAGTTTACGGATAAAGGGGTTCAGGATTCAAGGGCGCAGGCTATGATTCAAAAGGTTAAAACGGTCGTTCACCATGAAATGGAGAAGACGCCTCAGTCCTCCGTAGTTACGATTCGGTTAAAGGATGGTAAGGAATTTAGCAAGAGGACTGATACGACAACGGGACATCCTGAAAAGCCGATGTCTCAAGATCAGATCATCGATAAATACAGCAATTGTGCAGATTCCGTGATCAGCAAAGACAAGATTCAGAAATCAATTGGTAAGATCTTAGATCTCGAAAAGCTAAGTGGCATTGATGAGCTGATTGCATTAACGGTGAGAGGGTAATATGGAAGCGCTCCAAAACTTACTGTCAAACAATACCCATTCGGTTCCCTTACAAGGAGACTGCTATCTTTGTTTCGTTGAACTCATTGAACTTCCCAATCAATAACAGGGTAAGAATGCTTCGAGAGGAAAGGAGCAAAATGAGCGTTCGAGATTGGAATGTTGGTTACATTGCCGTAAAAAGGGCTGCGCTTACGCCCGATCAAACAGCATTCATTTATGAGGATAAGCCTTTCACTTATAAGGAATTGAATGAAACCGTCAATCGTTTTGCAAATTTTCTCCAGAAAAAGGGCGTGAGGAAAGGGGACCGAATTTCGGTATTGCTTAGAAACTGCCCTGAATTCCTTGCCATCTACTTTGCGGCTGCCAAACTTGGGATCATTTTTGTCCCCCTCAATTTTCGTCTGGTGGGACCAGAACTGGAATATCAGCTGAATGACTCTGGGGCGCGGCTATTAGTGTTTCATGATTCGTTTGTGGACACAATCCATCCAATTTTGTCATCGATAAAAGTGGAAAAGGACAAGTTTATCTTCTTGGAGAGCGTTGTTTCTGGAGGTCCTGGATGTCCTGATTGGGCCTTGGATTACCACGAACTCACCCAGATCTGTTCCGTGGATGAACCACGGCCTGATCAACCCGTCGGCTTAGACGACCCCATTGCGATCATGTACACCTCAGGAGTGACCGGGATTCCCAAGGGAGTTGTCCTCTCCCATTTGCAGACTTTTTTTAAGTGTTTCCAAAACCATATCTATTTTGACATGAGAGCCGATGATGTCTATCTGTCTCAGATTCCACTGTTTCACTCGGCAGGTCTTTTTATCGTTGTCACGCCAACGCTATGCCGCGGTGCATCCTTTATCATGAGGAAGGCCTTTGAACCTGCACAGTTCGCTCAAGATATTGAAAGGTACAAGGCGACCATTGTCACCGCCTTTACGACGATGTGGAGATTTATCCTCCAGACAAAAAAGCTTGATGAGGTCGATGTAAGCAGTGTGAGGATGGTTCATGGAGGAGGAGAAAGAACACCTCCGAGTATGTTTGAAGAACTCGCGGCGAAGGGAATCCATATGCAGCAGGGGCTTGGCCAGACTGAAAACTCATTTATGTTCCTGTTGCCTAAAGAAGATATTCGGAGAAAAATGGGATCCATCGGTTTGCCAAGCTTTTTCACAGAGGCATGGATAGAGGGTAAAGAGGGGGGGGAGCTGCCCCCCGGCGAAATCGGTGAAATTGTCGCGAAGGGTCCCACGGTGATGAGTGGTTACTGGAATATGCCCGAGGAAACCGAGAGGGCAACGACCGGCGGGGTCCTTCATACCCGAGATTTGGGCTACAGGGATGAAGAAGGTTACTTTTACATCGTGGACAGGGAAAGTGAAACCTATCGAACCGGAGGAGAAAATGTCTATCCAGCCGAAGTAGAGAAGGTTCTAGCCCAACATCCTAAGATTGAAAATGTCGCCATTATTGGTGTGCCTGATGAGAAATGGGGTGAAACAGGGAAGGCCTTTATTGTGCCAAAGGAGAACGAGAAGCTTACGAAGGAGGATGTTCTCAAGTTCCTTGAAGGAAAGGTGGCGAAGTATAAGTTTCCTACCCATGTGGAGTTTGTGGATGGACTTCCTTTAACCGCAAGCGGAAAGATTAAAAAAGCCGAATTGAAAAAAGATTTGTTTCCATCGCGAAAGAGTTGATTCTGCAAGACGAGCGGGTAGTTTCCTTGAGCACGCAGAACTTTCTTTCCAAGGGAAATTGCGGTGTATGGAAATCGGAGCAAAGGTGTGAGAAACCGGATAACCGAGATTTTGGGCTCACAGTACCCCATCCTCCTAGGGGCGATGAGGTTGATAAGCCTTGGGGAGATGGCGGCCGCTGTTTCGATGCATGGCGGATTTGGACAAATTGCAGCATCTGGTTTGACATCTGATAGATTACGATACGAGATTTGCAGGGCGAGGGAACTGTCGAGCGCACCCATTGGGATCAATATCCCCGTCTATCGGCCAAACGCCTTCGAGGCACTCGAGATAGCCATAGAGGAAGGAATCCGGACGATCACGACTTCAGCCGGAGATCCCAGAAAACTCATTCAAAGGATTAAAGAAGCGGGTTTAAGGGTCTTGCATAAATGTTCCACTGTGGAGATGGGAAAGAGGGCAGAAGAAGCTGGGGTGGATGGTGTCATAGCATCAGGGGCGGAAGCTGGGGGACATGTAGGTCGGGATGAAATTACGACTCTTGCGCTCGTTCCCCAGATGGTTGATGTGTTGAAAATACCTGTGGTAGCGGCAGGAGGCGTGGGGGATGGCAGGGGATTGCTCGCGGTCATGGCCCTCGGAGCGGAAGGAGTGGAGGTGGGTACGCGTTTCTTAGCGACGAAAGAATGTCTCATCCCTGAAATTCATAAACAACATATCCTCTCCGCCAAAAGCGATGGTACCTTGATTGTTGGAAGAAGAGCCCTTCCCATGCGAGTCCTAAAGAATAAGGGCCCCGAGAGAATTAGGGCGATGGAAGAAAAGGGAGCGACGAAAGAAGAAATCAACGCTTTGGCCGATCAAATGTACTGTCATGACGATCCCGACAATTCATTGATGCCTGCCGGCCAGATTGCTGGGATGATCGAAGAGGTATTGGGGATCAAAGAGGTCATTCAAAGCATGTTTCATGAGGCAAAGACGTTGTCAAAAAACGTCTCGGACTTCTTCAAGGAGGAATGGTAAATGAAATGGGAATTCGTGTTGCTTGAAAAAGAAGAGCATGTTGCAACCCTTACGTTGAATCGACCCGAGAAATTGAATGCCTTTGCTGGAAACATGCGTGAGGAGATCTTAGAGGCCCTTCAGGTCGCCTGCGAAGAAAAAGACGTACGCGTCATCGTGATTACAGGTGCAGGTAGGGCGTTTTGTGCGGGAGGCGATGTGAAGGAATTTGTTGATGAGACCACACAGGTTATCCCCAAAAAGGCCACGAGCGAAAGATTCACGATGAGTAAGATCGTTCTTTTAATCTATTCTGTTGAAAAGCCAGTAATCGCCTCTGTCAATGGGGTTGCTGCAGGGGGGGGTTGCAATCTGGCGCTTGCCTGTGATATTCGAATCGTAAGCGATCGAGCAAGATTTAGTGAAGCCTTCATCAAAAGAGGGGTCCACCCAGATTGGGGAGGAATCTATTTCTTGCCCCGTCTCGTTGGTTATGCCAAAGCAGCAGAGTTGATCTTCACAGGCGAAGTGATCGATGCTCAGGAGGCCTTGAAAATCGGGATGGTCAATAAGGTTGTCCCTCATGATGAATTGATACCCTCTACCAAGGAATTGGCTCAAAGGATCGCTAAGAATGCACCCATACCCATCGCATTGGCGAAAAGAGGACTGCAACATTTTTACAGAATGGATCTTACCCAGGCTTTGGACTATGAGGCCTTCGCGATTGGGATATGCGCCAATAGCAAAGACTGCAAAGAAGGATTTAAATCTTTCTTAGAGAAACGGGAGCCGAACTTCATCGGTGAGTGAAGGAAAGGAACGCATTCCAATTTTCCAAAAAGTAGGATTGACAAAATGCCGGGAATGAGAGAATATCCAGTATGAAACGCGTGAGGGGTTTGTCGTCTTCTTTACACAATCCATGTCAGCGGTGGCCACCATCCTCGCAATAGCTGTTTATAATGCCCCCCTTCATTTTCTCTTTGCCAGAGTAAGGGAAAAAGGAAAATCAATCATTGAGATGGGGAGGCGGGAAACGCCTACAAAAATTCTAACGAACTGTAGAAAGGAGGAGGATCATGAAGAAAATTGGGAAAGGGATTGTTTTGTTGGCAATGTTTTTGCTATTCATTCCAGGGTTAGGAGTTCAATGGATAGAAGCTGCAGAACCTGAAATAACGCTGCGGTTTGCAGGGAACCTGCCCATCAATCACTTTATCACCGGCAGCCAGCAGTTTTATGCCAAGCGCGTCATGGAAAAGGCAAAGGGGAAAGTGAAGATAGAGGTTTACCCGGCTGGGCAACTTTTTACTGACAAGGATATGTTGAGAGCCCTCCCTTCAGGGGCTGTGGATATGGGGCAGGTCTTCTGCCCTCAGTGGACAGGAATTGTTCCGCTCTGGATATTCTGGGATTTACCCCTTTATTTCGAAGACCGGTCTCATTGGTACCGGGTTGCCGACACGGAGGTCGGCGAACTCATGAAACAAGAGCCTCTTGACAAAAACGTAGGGTTCAAGGTCCTATACTGGATGCATTATGGTGGGACTGGTTTTGCCTCAAAAATGCCCCTCAAGACGCTGGAGGATTTTAAGGGCAAGAGAATCCGGGGTGTTGGCGAAATCGTATTGGAGGGCATAAAGGCCTTGGGTGGCGCCCCTGTTTTCATGGGAGGAGGAGAGGTCTATATGGCCCTGCAAAGGGGAACCATTGATGGAGCCAATTCAGGGATTAGCTCCTTCTGGAAAAGAAAGTACTACGAGGTAACAAAATATATCGCGTGCACCGATTGGAACTTTGGTATGGCTGTCGCACTCATCAATAAAAAGAAGTGGGATTCACTGCCCGGGGATGTTCAAAAAGTAATGCTGGAAGTTGCCGAAGAGGCCAAGATGTGGACACGCAACGAGAGTGAGAAGGGAGACACTGAGAGCCTTGCGGGGCTGAAACAGAAGGAGATGGATATATTTGATCTTCGCGGGAAAGAGAGGGCCAGATGGAGGGAGGCCTGCAAACCCCTCCAGGATTATTACGTAGAGAGGGCTGGTGAAAAGGCTAAGAAAGTGCTCGAAATGGGAGAGAAGGTTCGCTGATCAGTGTTTTAAAATCGTTTATTCCTCTTGGTTGTGTGATATTTCTCCTTTTATATTTCGCACAGCCAAGAGGTTATTTTTTGCCTGTCATCCGACTGTCTGCTCCGTGCTCATCTTGAAGGACATCAAAAAAGAAAGAGACTGTCATTGTAACATTGATCTCTTTAAAAGGGAGGGCGGGAGATGGATTGGAGGAGGTTGGGATGAGCCGAGAAAGGAAGATCAGAGTTCTTATTGCGAAACCCGGGCTGGATGGCCACAGCCGCGGAGCGAAGGTGGTCGCTTATGGGTTGAGAGATGCGGGCTTTGAAGTGATCTACACGGGTTTGCACCAGAGCCCGTTGCAGATTGTCAATACGGCAATTCAGGAGGATGTCGATGTAATTGGCCTCAGTATTCTTTCCGGTGCCCATTTGAACCTCACCCGTCGGGTGATCCAGGGCCTCAAGGAGAAAGGGGTGGAAGATAAGATGCTGGTTATCGGCGGGACCATTCCTGAAGCTGACATGCCAAAACTTAAGGGAATGGGTGTTGCTGAGGTCTTTACCTCGGGAACCTCCATCAAAGAGATTTCTATATTCATTAAGGATAAGGTGAAAAACAGGGGGTCAGCATCTTTTGAAGGGAAGGGAGAAACCAATGAGCAATCATGACAAAGCCATTACGGAGGCGAAAAAAGAATGGGAGCAGCGCTACGTCGCCCCGGCCCTTAAGCGGTTCAAGCTGACGGAAAATCCCACCCGGTTTTATAGCCCTCTGGACCTCCCTGATTTTGATTTTCTCGAAAGGGTGGGATTCCCTGGGCAGTATCCCTTTACGGCAGGGACTTATCCTTTCCTCCCTTATCAGGCCGGGCAAAAAGGGGCGGGCTTTATTCCACAATCTCCTGAGTTGGTGAGGGCCGGGCGCTATTCTGGTTACGGAGCAGCTGAGGATTACCGGGACTACCAGAAATATATGCAGACCTTGGGAGCTAAGACCGGTCCGAACGTTGCCTTCGACCTGCCCACCCAGCTGGGTTATGACTCTGATTCGCCGATGGCAGAAGGAGAGGTGGGAAGGGTAGGCGTCGCGGTAAGCTCGCTGAGAGATTTTGAGGTGATTTACGAGGCCTTCACCGGAGAGATGGAGATCGATCGCATCGCTTCCAATTTTACCATTAATGCTCCTGCGAGCATTATCATCGCTATGTATGTTGCTTTGGCTGAGAAGCGGGGTATACCGACCGAGAGGCTTCGGGCGACACCGCAAAATGACATTCTAAAGGAATTTGTGGGCCGGGGAGCGTATATTTTTCCTCCAAAGCCATCGATGAGGATAATGCAAGACAGCATCGTGTTTATCACCAAGCATTTACCCAATTTGAACATTACGAGTATCGGTGGGTATCACATGAGAGAAGCAGGGGCAACCCGGGAGCAAGACTTAGCATTCAGTATGGCCATTGGGGCAGCGTATTTACAAGAGGGAGTGAACGCAGGTTTGGACATAGATTCTTTTGCTCCCCGGTTTACAGTCAACGTTTTTGGCGGGTCCATGGAGTTCTACAAAGAGATTGCTTTCCAGAGGGCTGCTCGCCGGATGTGGGCGAGGATGCTGCGGGAAAGGTTCGGAGCGAAGAATCCCCGTTCCATGCTCCTTCGGCAACCTCATGCTGCACATATCGGCTGCTCAGCCACGACGTTACAACGCCCTCTCAATAATTTGGTCAGGACGGTTGTGGGGGGTATGGCGTCTGCCATGTCAGGGGGACCACCAGAGGTCTGGCCCCCTTATGATGAACCATTAGGACTGGGCTGGAGCTTGGAAGCGATTCAGCTGACCGAGGATGCCCAGAGGATTTTGCAACATGAAGCGAAGATTTGTGAAGTGATCGATCCTTTTGCCGGGTCCTACTTTATGGAATCTTTGACGGACCAGATTGAAGAGACCTGTCGGATGGAGTTCGAAAAGATTCAAGACATGGGAGGAGCTGTTGAAGCCATCGAAAAGGGTTATATGCAGCAGGAAGTGGCCAAGAGCGCATACGAGCGGCAGAAAAGAATCGAAAGCGGCGAAGACTTAGTGGTGGGTATCAACTGTTTCACCGGGGAACATGAGTTGGAAGTAACGACCAATCGTCTGGTACCCCATCCCTATGATCCTGAGAGGATGGAGTTAGCCGAAAGCAAGCAGATTGCCAGCCTTAAGGAAGTGAAGAGGACGAGGGACAATCGTATTGTAACGCGATTCTTAAAAGAGTTAAGGGAAACGGCGGAGAGCGGAACTGAAAATCTTATGCCAAGGTTCATTGAATGTGTGAAAGCCTATGTGACAATCCAGGAGATGTGTGATGTCCTTCGGGAGGTTTTTGGAAGGTATGAGGAGACGAATATTTAGAAGGGTCCTGAAAAACGGCCCTCTGTCCCGCGGCTCGCGGGATTTCCCGGTTCTGGCGTGATGGGAGGATCAGGCGTGGATGTGACGAGGAGGCTGGCTCAGTTCGCGGTAGAGACCCGGTATCGCGACCTTCCAGCCGCGGTGGTCGAAAAGGGAAAGGAGCGCATTCTGGATACGTTGGGATGCATGATAGGGGGATGCAGAGAGGCATTAGCCCCTCTCATGGTCAAGTACGCCGAAGAGGGAGGAGGGAGACCGGAAGCCACAATCGTTGGATTCGGCCATATGACCAATGTTGCCAATGCTGCCTTGGTTAATGGAACGCTTGGACACGCCTTGGATTTTGATGATACTCAGATTTCCTTTAGTGGACATCCATCAACGGTCATATTGCCGGCTGCGCTTTCCTTGGGGGAAAAACTGAAATTATCCGGGAAGGTCGTCTTGGAAGCGTTCACGGTCGGATTCGAGGTCGCCTGCAAGATTGGAAGAGGGGTTAATCCCCGCCTCTACAAAAATGGCTGGCATGCAACGAGCGTGATTGGGTCCTTAGGGGCTGCCGTTGCTGCAGGGAAGATTTTGGGACTGGATGCGGGTGAGATGGCATCTGCTTTCGGCCTTGCCGCCTCTCAGTCCTCCGGTTTAAAGGAAAACTTTGGGACGATGACGAAGCCCTTTCACGCGGGCAGGGCAGCTCAAAGCGGTGTCATTTCAGCTCTCCTAGCCAAGAATGGGTTTACTGCCTCCCAGCAAATCCTTGAAGCCAAAAGAGGCTTCTGCGCTGTCTTCTCAGGGGAATGTGATGTGAATAAGATCTTCGAAAATTTGGGAAATCCCCATGATATCGTTTCTCCCGGTGTCCATACCAAGCCCTATCCCTCTTGTTTAATGACTCATTCGATCATCGATGCAGCTCTTTTTCTTGCCGAATCCTATGACATCAAACCAGAGGATGTTGATACCGTTGAATGTGGAATAGCGCCCTTTGCATCGGATGTGTTGATCCACTCGAACCCACAAACTGGTCTTCAAGCAAAGTTCAGCGCTCCATACGTTGTAACCGCCGCCTTGATCGATAGAAAAGTCTCCTTGGAACATTTCATTGATGAGAAGCTTCAGGATTCAAGAATTCAGGCGTTGATCCAAAGGGTTAAAATAAGCGTCCAACCTGAACTGGAGAGTCCTCTGACGCCAGCCAAGGTCATGATGAAGCTAAGAAATGGACAGGAGGTTACCAAAAGGGTTGACATCGCAACAGGAAATCCAGAGAAACCCATGTCCTTAGATCAAATGATCGCGAAATACAAGAATTGCGTTGGGTTTATGATGAGCCCAAAGAAGACAGACGAAACGATCGATAGGATCCTCCATTTTGAAGAGGTGAGAGACGTCAGTAAACTGATTGCATTGACCGTGAAAAAGTGAAGGCGAGGGAATTTAATCCCTCCGGATCATCGAGGAAAGACGAGATCCATGGATCAGGGCGTTGAGCAGATTAAGACTTGTTCATCATAAGGAGGTTTGTAATGAAGGATCAAAGTCGAGAAAAGAAACAGATTCCTGTTGTGGAGGGAGTGTTCACCTGGCCCTCTGCTGAGCCACGTTTTATTGCCAGCAGATGCAAAAAATGTGGCACGGTCTCTTTCCCAAAGAGTTCCGTCTGCCGGAATCCGCAGTGTGCGGACAAAGCAGAGGTAGAAGAAACCCTGTTGAATCGTCGAGGGAAATTACTGAGCTATACATTAATTTGTTACCCTCCACCGCCTCCTTTTGTGGCACCTCAGCCTTTTGTACCATTCCCCATCGGTGAAGCCCAGTTTCCCGAGGGGGTTGCGATCATAGGACAAATGACCGGATGTAAGTATGAGAATTTGAAAATAGGGATGGAGGTTGAGATGATGGTGGACAAGCTTTTTGAAGATGAACAGGGACGTGAGGTTGTGGGCTGGAAATTTCGGCCTCTCTAGAGTGGCCTTGTCTTTCGTATCGTCGTTGATTGAAAACCAAAAACAGGGTCGACCAAACGGAAGAGGGTTAAATGTTTAGATAAGCAGAAAGGAGTAGTCAGAATGGGAAAATTGCTGGGAAGAGAAGTTGCTGTGGTTGGAGTGGGTATGCATCCGTGGGGGAAATTTCCTCAGAAAAGCCCGCATCAACTGGGTTGCTATGCAGTATTGAGCGCTCTTAAGGATGCCGGACTGGAATGGTGTGACATCCAGTACGTGGTCACGTCGGTCACTCCAGAAGTGAAAGGCAATGAAAGTATCCTTCCTGGCCAGGTACTCATGGAGAAAATGGGTGAGTTGGGCATCCCTGTGATAAACGTCTCCAACGTTTGTGGTTCAGGTGGTGTTGCGATCAAAGTTGCCCATCAGGCCATCGCTCTGGGAGAATGCGATATCGCGCTCGCGGCCGGGTTTGATTGCAGCCCGGAAGGTTTTTTCCCGGGAACCTTAGGAAAACGAGATCTGAATGATGCGAACTTCATGCGGTGGAGGATCGTGGGAGCTCCGAACCCAGCTCATTGGGCTATGGAATGCCGGAAACGGATGGAAAAATATGGGACGACGGAACATACCCTGGCGATGACAAAGGTGTTACCCAGCAGAAACTCTGTTCACAATCCCTATGCAAGATACCGGAAAGCCTATACCGTTGAAGAAGTACTTGCCTCTCCTATGGTGTGCGACCCGTTGCACCTTTTGGAGATTTGTGCGACGAGTGATGGCGCTGCGGCAGTCATCCTTGCGAGTATGGATGTAGCCAGAAGGCTTTCGGCGAACCCGATCACGGTGGCCGCAGTGACGACGTCCCATGCTCAATATGGCGATGGGACGGTTCACCTGATAGGTGTTGCGTATCATGGCGAGCAGGAAACGCCGGTAGCGAGTGAAGGTTATGTTGCGGCTCGGACGGCTTATGAACAAGCAGGCATTGGCCCCGATGACCTAGACGTCGTTGAGTTGCCGGACAACAGTGCCTGGCACTATCTTACTTATCTGGAGTGTCTTGGATTAGCAAAAGAGGGGGAGGCAGACAAGCTCGTGATCGAAGAGGCTACGGCCATTGATGGAAAAATCCCATGTTGTACCAGTGGTGGGTTCGCTTCTTTTGGGGAGACCACGGCGGCCATGGGGCAATTTCAGGTTTGTGAGTTGGTATGGCAGTTGAGGGGAACAGCTGGCCCAAGGCAGGTCAAAGGGGCGAAGGTCGGTCTGGGACAGCTTTATGGAGGAAATGCAAATAACAGTGTCATCATACTGAAGAGATAGAAAAGATGCAACCTAGGTATTTTTGGACAAGATCATCATGCGTGCCTCATCGTCTGGAGATGGGGAATTTGGGAATGATTAATCATTAAGGATCATATTTAAAAGAGTTGGTTAGCATAGCAGGATTCTAGTGACATGAAGTGATCACATGTTGAAATTTGAAGTGGAAGGTGAGACATGTATAGCGCCATTAGGCTTGTCTCTGAAAAGTTGAATAAAATTGCGGTGGCTTTTAGCGGGATTTTTATCTTGATCATCGGGTTTATTGTCACCTATGAGGTGATCATGCGCTATGTGTTCGTTTCTCCTACCATCTGGGTGATGGAGGTAAGCATCTATCTGAATATAGCGTGTGTCTTTTTTGCCGGAGGCTTTACTCTGAGAGATAGGATGCATATTCGGGTGGATACTCTGACCTGCCGTTTTTCGAATCGGAATCAAATCCTCTTGCAACTTATAAGTCTGATACTGGGACTTCTTTATTGTTCTGTCCTAGCCTGGAAAGCGTTAGAACTGGCCATCATGTCCTTTCGAATCGGTGAAGTGACCCCCACGATCCTGCACATTCCCGTTTTTCTTTCTTATAGTTGCATCGTCTTCGGGGTTTCCTTGCTCATCTTGGAGTTCATCGTTCAGATCATGGGCGAAATTTTAGCTTTGAGAAAAGGTGGATGGGAAGGAGAAAAAACTGGGAACTGGATAGGAAGAAACTGGCCCCCTTTTGCATTTTTAATCCTGATCGCTTTTTGTGGAGCTCTATTTCTCTCAAAGGGGCTCGCCCCCATAGGGATCACCGCACTCCTGTTTGTTCTCATCTTCGGTGGTATGCCCATTGCATTTGCCTTGGGACTGCTCGGGCTCATGGGCTTCTATCTTATTTTTGGCGGCGGCCCTATGCTTGCCCAGGTTCCTATTGCAACCTTCAAGGTTTTAGACGATTTTGTCGTCGTGGCACTTCCGTTATTCATCATGCTCTCTACCATTCTTAACATCGGGGGGATCGGCTCCAAGCTTTTTGAGGCTGCCAGCAACTGGGTGAGACACTTGCCCGGGGGCTTAGGAGTGGCCACCATTACCGCCTGCGCTGTCTTTGCTGCCATCACCGGGTCCTCTTCAGCCACTGTGGCCACCATCGGGCTGATTGCTATTCCAGAAATGCTCAGAAGGAATTATGAAAAAAGTTTTGTCTATGGCACGGTGGCGATTGGGGGGGTGCTGGGGCCTTTGATTCCTCCAAGCATCTTCATGATCCTGATCGGAATGATCTCGGAAGAATCTATAGGAAAGCTCTTCATGGCCGGGATGCTCCCCGGATTCCTTATGGCAACTATCTTTAGCGTTTACATTATTGTGCGCTCAAAGAGAAGTAAGGCTTTGGAGAGAATCAAACCAGCTCCCTGGAAGGAGCGCTGGGAGTCTGTGAGAAAAGCTTTTTTTGGGCTCCTAGCCCCAATTGTCGTTCTGGGAGGAATATATAGCGGGATTTTTACACCAAGCGAAGCAGCAGGCATCGGCATGGTGTACAGCCTCTTCATATGCATACTGATTTACCGAACCCTTTCTCTAAAGAAACTCTGGCACATCATCTTGGATGGAGCAAAGCTTAATGCCGCGTTGGCTTTTATCGTTACCGGAGCCCTGGTTTTCGCCCAGGTGATTACCATGCTCCAGATCCCAGAAAGGCTTTGTGCCTTTCTCGCTGTCCTTCCCATTTCCCCAACAGCCATCCTTTTGTTGGTGTTGATATTCATTATCATCCTCGGGGCTCTGATGGACGAGATTTCCATTCTACTCATTACCTATCCCATTCTTTATCATATTTTTGTTAGAAATTTTGGGTTCGACTCTATCTGGTTTGCTCTTGTCTTTGTTATCACCTTGGAGGTTGGGCTTGTTGCTCCCCCTGTGGGGATAAACCTTTTTGTTGTCCAGGGGATCGATCGAACAGCTAAGTTCTCGGAAGTTGTGAAAGGAATTTTACCCTTTGTGTTTCTGATGATTTTTTCAATCCTCATTTTTATTTATATCAAACCCCTCGCCACATGGCTACCCAGCTTCGTGGGTTAGAAAGTTTCTGGTCAGGAAATGATCTTAATGAGGAAAGGAATAAAAGAGGACATGTAAGCGTGTGAAGGCTAGCTGATGGAGTTTAATAAGAACTCAATTCATGTGACGCATTGGGTAAGTTAGGAGGAAATGAAATACCCAGAACGGATGAAGATACACCTTACCGTTTCAGATTTTTTTTGAATACATGTTGGAAAGGAGAACAGAAGGAATGGATTTCGAATTAACTGAAGAACAAAAAATGTTTCGACAAATGGCGAGAGAATTTGCCGAAAGAGAATTAATATCCGCCGGAAAGGAATACGATCAATCGGGAAAATATCCCTACGAGTTTTTTGAGAAAATGGCTCCCCTCGGTTTACTGGGAGTACTGATCCCCCCAAAATATGGTGGACTGGGACTCGGGCCTCTCACTTGGATTTTGATTAATGAGCAACTGGCTTGGGGCAGCATGTCCATCACCACGATTACTCAGACAGGCATGCTTCCTGGCTCCATCATTTTAGACGCAGGGAATGAAGAACAGAGGGAAAGATATCTTCCCCCGCTTTGCCGCGGAGAAAAAATTTATTCCATGGCAGCTGCAGAGCCCAATGCGGGTTCTGATGGCGCAAACATAGAGACGAAAGCTGACCTTGAGGGAGATTCTTGGGTGCTGAACGGTAACAAGGTATTTGCCACAAATGCAAATGTGGCTGACATGATTATCGTCTTAGCGCAAACCGATAAGGAGAAAGGGAGTAAAGGTCTTGTTTTGGTCGCCGTTGACAAAGATACCCCGGGACTTTTTAGGGCACCCATCAAAGGAGAGACAGGGTTGCGTTGTGGGGATATCGCACAGGTGAGACTGACAGATTGTAAGGTCCCCAGAACGAACGCAATCAACGAAGTGGGCAAGGGTCTCAGATTTGCCTTTGGAGGGATTACCAATATGAGGATTTGTATCCCTGCGCAGTGCCTCGGGTTGGCCCAGCGATGCATCGATATTTGTGTGAAATATGCGAAAGAGCGTCAACAATTTAAGAAACCAATAGGAAGCTTTCAGCTCGTTCAGGAGTTAATCGCTGAGTCCGTAGTGGAGATGGAGGCGGCGAGATGGCTCACCTATCACGCCGCTTACAGAAGGGAGAAAGGACTCTCTGTAACCAAAGAGGCATCGATAGCCAAACTGTTCGGAACAGAAATGGCGATTCGCACCACCATCAGAGCCATCAAGATCCACGGAGGCTATGGAGGATTTGAGGATTACACCGTGGAACGGTTGAATCGGGAAGCGCTGATCACTTTGGCACCAGGGGGGACGAGTGAAATCCATAAGATGATGATCGGGAGGCAAATGTTAGATATCGATGCCCTTTCGAGATAAGAAAAACGTACGGGCCTTCTTCATAGCGGGGAGGGATATGATCAAATCGACCAAATAGAAACAACGGAGAGGGATTATGGTGATTTCTTTTTCCGGTAGGTCTCTTCCATTTTGACCAGAATTTCGCCAAACTCGACCGAGTGTTTTTTCATCGTCGAAAATGCTGTTTCCGGATCACTGGCCAATACTGCTTCAACGATAGGACGGTGCATTCCAGCAGGATGCAAATTGTAAGGTTCAGGAGAAACGACCTCAATCACTCTGTGGGTCAGCTTCATGGAAGACCTGAGGATGGCCTCAAAAAAACGGTTCCCGCACATTTCAGCAAGAATATAATGCACCGCTGTTTTCATTTCGATGTCCTCCAATAAAGATGCTGTCGGGAGATCTTCGGACTGTAGGGCTCTGTTCAACCGTTGAGCGTATTCCGGCGTAATCGCTAAAGCCGCTAATCTGGCAATTTCCGGCTCTATAAGAAGTCTGACGCGATGAAGTTCAGGGATGGAAATCTTGTCGGCTAAAAATAGATCCAAGAAAGCATTGGCCA
>Ga0209427_10002415_pt1 | contig 22007 bp, 18 predicted proteins | sample DeeMarSWOR136_30_FD_187465 | JGI IMG/M metagenome (GOLD analysis project Ga0209427, IMG submission 187465) | Marine sediment microbial communities from White Oak River estuary, North Carolina - WOR-1-36_30 (SPAdes) (version 2) | ecosystem: Environmental > Aquatic > Marine > Intertidal zone >...
TTCTGCGCTGGCAGTCATTCTCCTGCTGGTTCTGGTCTCTTCCGCCCGAATCGGACCTGCCTTTGCGATTGTCGACTGTAGGATTGTGCCTGTTTCCGGACCTCCGGTAGAAAAGGGAGTCATCATCATTCGCGACGGCTTGATCGAGTCTCTGGGGACTCAAGATAAAGTGGCTGTCCCGGAGGATGCGGAGGTCATAAAGGCAGACGGACTGTATGCCTACCCAGGTCTGATCGATGCCCATACGAATTTTTTTATTGAGCCTCCCAAAGAAGAACCGGGCCAAAGGGTGGCAGCTGCTCTGGCCGCTCAACCTGAGGAGAAGAACTGGACCGATGATGTCAAGCAGATGGCCTTTGACCTTCTCAAGCCCAAAAAGACAGATGTAGATAATCTGCATATGGCAGGGATCACGACCATCCTGGTCGCTTCGGAGAGAGGGATCTTTGCCGGTCAAAGCGTTCTGTTGAACATTAACGGAGAAAAAACGGAAGCCATGGTCATAAAGAATCCGGTTGCCCTCCATGTCAACTTTACCACCGAGCGGGGCAGGTATCCCTCCTCTTTAATGGGGACCGTGGCCTTTTTGAGGCAGTCTTTCCTTGACGTATCTCACTACTCCGCTCATAAATCTCTTTTTTCAAGCTCCTCCCGCGGCCTAAAAAGGCCCGAATACGATCCCTATCTGGAAGCGCTCTTTCCTTTTGCTGTGGAAAGAAGGCCTGTTTTTTTCAATTGCGCCAACCTGGAGGATATAAAGCGCGCCTCTCGCCTTATCAAGGAGTTCAATCTCAACAGCTTTCTCACAGGGGCCAACGAAGCCTGGAGGGTTGCTGATATTGTCAAGGAGTTGAATGTCCCTCTTCTTGTCTCCCTGGATTTTAAGCCTCCGTTTACGAGCATATACGTGAATCAAGGGGAGGAAATGAAAAAAAAGGCAGAGGAGGAGATCTATCCAGCCAATGCAGCGAATCTCCACAATCAGGGAGTCAAGTTTGCCCTGACCTCTCTGGGCTTGAAAAGACCTTCGGATACGGTGAAAAACATTCAGAAGGCCATAAAAGCCGGATTGCCCAGGGAAGAAGCACTTAAAGCCATGACCATTATCCCCGCTCAATTCCTCGGTATCGGAGATATACTGGGAAGCCTGGAGCCAGGAAAGATCGCCAACATCATTCTCACTTCTGGAGAGATATTCGATGAAAAGACACGAGTGGAGAGAGTCTTTGTTGACGGAATTTCTTTCAAGGTTAAACCGCCTCCAAAAAAAGCCCAGCCTACAACTTTGAACCTCAGTGGAAAATGGAGCGCCACGATTTCCGGGCCCATGGGTGAGATGGAGGTGATCCTGGATATCCAGCAGGAAATGAACGCCATCAGCGGAAAGATTTCTTCTGACATGGGTCAGTGGGATATAACAGACGGAGTTATAAGCGGCAAAGAACTTGAGTTCACCATTACGGCGACCATAATGAATGAAACAATAGAGCTGGTTTTCAACGGTACAGCAGAACAGGATTCCATTGAAGGAACGATCTCTTTCGAAGGCGGAAGCGCCCAGTTGAAAGCCACTCGGATCCCCGAGCGGAGCAGTTAAAGGAGAGTGCCATGAATAGAAAAATCATTGGCTTGATTATCTGTCTTAGCCTGGCTGTATTTTCAAACCTCTCATCGGGTCAGGATCTGTTGATCAAAAACGGGACAGTCCTCACGGTGAGCCAAGGCACTATCCTCAACGGAGACATTCTTATCCTCGGCGGCATCATCAAGAAGATAGGCAAGGATCTCAAGGCTCCCGAAGGGATAAAAATTGTCGATGCCGCGGGAAAATACGTTATGCCCGGTATAATCGATTCCCATACCCATATTGCTCTCACCGGCACCAATGAGACCGGAGATGCCATCACGCCTGAAGTAAACATGCGGGATGTACTCCACGCTGAGTCCCCTTCCATCTACACCGCCCTCTCCGGCGGTGTCACGATGGTCCACACCATGCACGGCAGCGGCAATCCCATCGGGGGCGAAAACATCGTCCTCAAGATGAAGTGGGGGAAAACTTCCGAAGAGATGATCGTGCCTCAAGCCTACAGGACACTCAAATTCGCCCTGGGCGAGAATCCGAAGCGGGCCAGCTCTCTTGCAATCGGAACTCCTCGCTATCCCCAGTCTCGTATGGGAGTCAACGCCATCATCCGTCGAGAGTTCTTAAAGGCAAAGAATTACATGGAGCAGTGGGACAGGTACTGGAAGGCGAAGAAGTCCAGGAAAGCGGCAAAGAACATTGTCCCGCCGCGGAAAGACCTCCAGATGGAGCAGCTGGCTGACATGATGCGGGGAAAGATGGTGGCTCGCTGTCACAGCTACAGAGCGGATGAGACCCTTGAGTTTATAAAATTATCGAAAGAATTCGGGTTCAAGATCGCCTGTTTCGAGCACATCTCCGAAGCCTTCAAGATAACCAAAGAGCTGGCCGAGGAAGGGGTCGGGATCTCAATCTTTCTCGATAGCTGGGCCTATAAAGTCGAAGCTTCAGAGGGGATTGCCTATAATGCAGCCTATTGCACCCAAAAGGGAGTCCTTGTCTCCATCAATTCAGACAGCGGGGAAAGAATCCGGCGCCTGTTCAATGATGCTGCCAAGTCCATGAAATACGGTGGCCTTTCTGCAGATGAAGCATTAAAACTCATCACCATCAATCCCGCCATCCAGCTCGGCGTGGAAAAGATCGCCGGAAGCCTGGAGGTCGGAAAGCACGGCGATGTGGCCATCTTCAATGAGCATCCTCTGAGCGCCTACACCGTGTGCCAGATGACCATCATCGAAGGTGAGGTCTATTTCGACCGAGCCCAGTATCTCAAGGAAAGAGAAGAAATGGAGAAGAAAAAGAAGGAAGAAGAGAAGAAAAAAGGAGAGAAAAAATGACCAGAAAAACATTGGTCTTCCTTATCGTTGTCGCCTTCTGTTTCTCGTTGGGCTTGAGTCTTGATAACAGTCCGAGCGTTATCGCCATCAAGGGAGCCAAGATCATCCCTGTCGTCGGAGAGAATATTGAACAGGGAACCATTCTTATCAAAGACGGGAAAATCGAAGATATAGGGCAGAACGTCGCCATCCCTCAAGATGCAGAGGTCATCGATGCCCAGGGCCTGATTGCCTATCCGGGAATGATCGATAGCTATTGTTATCTAGGCCTTCAGGAGATCAGCGCTGTGAGTGCCACCGTGGACTCCAGGGAAACAGGGCAGTTTAATCCGCAGGTGAAAGCCGTGGAGGCTCTCTGGCCGGATTCGATGCACATCCCCATCACCATGTCAAACGGCATAACCACGGCTGTTGTGGTCTGTACTGGAGGCCTGATCTCGGGTCAAGTAGGCTTGATCAGACTTACGGGTTGGACTCCTGAAGAAATGGTTATCAAGAACTCGGTAGCCATGCACATTCAGTTTCCGTCCGTTCCCCGCATCCGGAGAAGAGAATCGCAGCCTCAAGAGCAGACATCAAAACAGATCGAGGAGCTGAAAGAGCTTCTGAACGAGGTCCGCTACTACCAGAAAAGGAAGGAAGCGGCGCGGAAAAATACAAACCTCCCTCTGCCTGAGTTTGATGAAAAGCTGGAATTTCTGATTCCGGTCGTCAACGCCAAGCTCCCTGTGTTGATCTCCGTCTTTGCCGATAAGGACATCAGAGCAGCCATCCAATTCGTTAAAGACGAAAAGCTCAAAGCCATTTTCTTTGGTGTCACTGACGGCTGGAAGGTTGCAGAAGAAATTAAGAAATCAGGTATTCCGGTTGTCTATGGCTCGCTCTACGCCATGCCTTCTGAATGGGATGACGGCTATGATGCCTTCTACAGGAATCCGGCTGTTCTGGCTGAGGCTGGAGTCAAATTCTCCTTTTCCTCTCAGAGCGCCAGCCTGGCTAAGGATTTGCCCTATCATGCCGCAAAAGCTGCTGCGTTTGGCCTGGACAAGAGAGAAGCTCTTAAAGGAGTGACGATCTATCCGGCCCAGATTTTCGGAGTGGATGATAGGCTGGGAAGTTTGGAGAAGGGGAAAGTGGCCAACATCGTCCTCGCAGACGGTGATCTTCTCGAGCTCAGCACCAACATCAAGCAGGTGTTCATCGAGGGGAGAGAGATGGACCTCTCCAACAGGTATACTCAGCTTCTGGAGAGATACAAGAAGAGAGACTGATAAAGCCCAGGTCAGGCTGCATTTTTCGTGCAGCCTGTCTTCGTCCAACTCGGAGGCATGTCCTGTTCTCAATTCATTCGGACCTGGTCAGGATCGCTTGACTCTTTGCTTTCGCTTTTATGGATTCGGCGGGTTTGAGCATGCTCTTGTCTTGACAGACCGTCGGTTTCCTTATAATTTGAGTACCTGAAAATTGACGAAGGAGGATTCATGAGAATCAGAGCGACAGCATCTGGCATTACTCTGTTTTTATTCCTGTTTACTTGGGCTGGTGTGAATGTTTCAGCGCAATCCGGAAGCACACCCGATTATGATCTGATCATAAGAAACGGGAAGGTTTTTGACGGCTCTCTGAGCCAGGAGTTTAAAGCGGATATTGCCGTGAAGGATGGGATCATTGTCAGTATCGCTAAGTCAGTAAGGGGAACCGCGGCCAAGGTGATCAATGCCAAGGGGCTTGTTGTCACTCCAGGCTTTATCGATCTCCATACCCATGTCGACAGCGGGATGTATTTTCCTGAGAACAGGGCCTGCCTCAATTATCTCAAGCAGGGCGTGACTTCGGTCGTTGTCGGCCAGTGCGGACGCAGCGCCTGGCCCGTTTTCGAGAAGGCTGCAGACCTGATCGCAACCTGGACTGAGGAAGGTATCGGGCTCAACGCAGCTCTGCTTGTCGGTCATGGCCAGGTGCGGGAGCTTGTGATGGGAATGGAAGACAGAGAGCCCACTCCTGAAGAACTGGAAGAGATGAAAGCCCTGGTGGAAGAAGCCATGGAGCAGGGAGCCTGCGGTTTATCGACAGGTTTGGAGTATCTACCGGGAAGTTTTGGCTGCACAGATGAAGTCACCGAGCTGGTCAAAGTCATCGCTCCTTACGGCGGAATTTATCATACTCATATGAGAAATGAGGGAGAGAGGCTCATCGAAGCAGTGAGAGAGGCTCTCGAGATCTCGGAGATATCGGGCGCTCCGGTTCATATCTCACATTTCAAAGCGGTGGGTAAGCCCAATTGGGGAATGGTAAAGGAAGCCTGCGCCGTTATTGAGGAGGCCCGGGCACGCGGGATCAAGGTCACAGCAGACCAGTATCCCTTTCAGTTCTCCAGCGGCTATCCTTACCGGAGTCTTATACCAGGTTCAGCCTGGCTGGGAATAGGAGGAGTGGAAGAGGAAGAGGGAGAAGAAGAGTTCGAAAGACTGAGCTCTGCCGATATCGACGAGATTTTTGACTATCTCCGGGATCACCAGCTGATCGCGCTCTATAAAAAGATAACACCCTTTTTTCCTGTTTCTCAGTGTCATCAAGAATACCTTGATACGCTTCCGAGAAAAGAGCTTATCCGGGTGGTGGGACGGAGCTTAATCAGCCCCGGGATCTTCCAGGGTCCGGGGAACGCAAGAGAAAGAGTGCTGTTTCTGGAGCGGATGAAGGATCCGGCTGAAGCAGCGAGGATCCGCGAGAAAATCAAAGAATATATAGATAACATGGCCGGGAGCGAAAACATCATAGTCGGCATCTGCGTCGAGCGAGGGCTTGAAGGAAGATCTTTGAAGCATGTAGCCGCCATGAAAAGAAAATCTGTAGAAGATGCCGCTATTGAGCTGGAACTCATGGGAGCCAGGTGCATCCCTTTCCGGATGTGTGAAGAGGATATCGAGTACATCATGAAGAAGGACTATGTGGGCACAGGAAGCGACGGTACGGCTCCTTTCTTCGGTATCGGGCTGACTCATATCCGCTCCTATTCCACTTTTCTCCATAAGATCAAAAAATATGCCCTGGAAAGAAAGACTGTTTCCCTTCCCCATGTCATCCGTTCTCAGACATCGCTTCCTGCCCAGATCATGAACTGGGATGATAGGGGCTGGATAAAGGAAGGCTATAAGGCTGATATCGTGGTCCTCGACCTGGAAAACATCAGGATTCAAACCTCCATATCCAATCCTCATGCCTACAGCGGCGGCGTTAAATATCTCCTGGTCAACGGCAGCCTCGTCTTGGAGGACGGAGAATGGACAGGGAAGCTTCCCGGCCAGGTCATCAGACTGAAAAAACCTTGAATTCCCGGCCGATATTCCAGATGATCCGTGTTGGAGGAGCGCCCTGGCAGCTCAGGTTTTTTGGGAAAGAAAGGGAACTTTGGATAAATAAAAAGATGAAATGACCAGCCCGAGCACTCCCAGAAAGATAAAAGGCGAGTTTATCCCGAATTTATCCGAAAGAAACCCGGCAATGAGCACGACAAGCGCTCCTGTCAGCATCTGGACGTTGGAAGAGAGGCTGAAAGCCTGGGCTTGATTCTTGGCAGGAACCTCGTTGCCGACAAACGACTGGAATCCGGGGTAAACAAGAAAAAGAAACGTCCCGAAAAAGAAGAGGCTGATTAAAGCAATCTCCTTTACCGGTATGAATCCCAGGAGGAAGAGAAAGACCGTTGCCCCGCTGAAGGCGTAAAGCGAGATTCTTAGCCGTCCGAATTTTCTGCTCAGAAACCCAAAAAGATAGGTGACGACAGTGCCGATCCCTATCCAGAGAGCCATAAAAAGCCCGGTCTGTCCCAAAGGAATCTCAAACCTGTGATTGAGCAGGGAAGGAGCAAAAAAGACCGTCGTTCCCCAACAGGCGCCGCCAAAAGCAAAACCCGGGATGTAGATCTTGATGCTCTTCAGTGTTTCCATCCATGATGAGAAATCGGGCTTGAATACTTCTGCCACTCGTGTCGATACATGCCTTACATTCAAAACGCTGATACTCCCCAGGATAAATCCGACTCCGGCCCAGACATAAAGAGGTGCCTTCCAGCCCAGACTCTGAGCCAAGAAGCCGGAGGTGACAAAAGCCATCAATACGCCGAGGTTGCCTGAACCGCTCTGGATTCCCATGGCGTGATCCATCCTCTGATCGGGATGCGTTTTTGAGACCCAGGCAATCCCGATGGAGTGATAGAAGCTGTTGAACACTCTCATGCTCAGGTAAAAAATCAAGAAGGTTACAAAAGCTTCGGGCAGGGTCATTAACCAGAGGGAAAGGCAGATCCCCACATAGCTCAAAAAGAGCAAATGCTTGTATTCATACTTGTGGGAGACGTTGGCAATTATTATCTGGAAAAGAAAAGTCATCAGCAATCCCAGGTTGGATAACAGGCCGATATGAAAATATTTCTTGATGATGAATTGCTGGCTGTAAAGGAGAGGAAAAATCATGGGGACTGTTACTGTGGCTGCATCGTTCAGAGCATGGAAGAGGGAAGCCGAGACCAGGACCTTTTTTTTCATGATCGAATGAAGAAAAAGGATTTATACTAAACATCCTCTGGTCTGTCAATTGAGAAACATCCCTTGATTCAGACAGGATGCCTATCTATCTTCATGGCAGCTAATCATGAGGGTGTAATCCGTAAGGCGGCGGTTCCCCTCCATCCAAGCCAAGACCCTCCCAGCCACCACTATAGGCATCAGATGGAGGAGAACCGCCGCTGCACTTCTCAACTCATATTAACGCAATCATTCGTATGGCATACTCTATTGAGTGGACCTGGATTCCGCCTTCAGCCCCCGGATCCCGAGGGAACCAGTCCCGTCGGTTCCCCCCGTCGGATAAGCCGACGGGTCCCCCTTCCGCTCGGGGGGCTCGAGGGCAGCATCCAGGCCGCACAGAGATTGTAGCCTTATTTGCTGCGTTTACATCAGGCCAGATGTTTCCTTTATCATAGAAATAGGGGATTAGCACATTAAGACAAAAGATGTTGCTTCTTCTGATTGAATCCAGTAATGTAATGAGGAATAATAAAGCATTCAAAAGGAGGCATGATGAGCAATAAATACTCGAGAAGGGACTTTCTTAAAACAGGAATTGGCGTGAGCGCAGCCGCAGTGTTGAGCAGCGGAAAGAATCTGATAGGAACTCAAAAAAATGAAGGCAAAATGTGTGTGGTGGCCAGCGGAAACGGCCAGAGAGCTACTGAGAAGGCCATGGAGCTCCTTAAACAGGAAAGCGACCCCCTGGACGCGGTTATTGCCGGAGTGAACATTGTCGAGGACGATCCTGAGGATAGGTCAGTGGGATATGGAGGCCTGCCCAATGAGGAGGGAGTAGTTGAGCTCGATTCTTCGGTCATGCACGGTCCGACGCATAACGGCGGCGCTGTGGCCAGTTTAAGGAACATCAAGAATCCGTCCAAAGTCGCCAAGCTGGTTATGGAGAGGACCGATCATGCGCTCCTCGTCGGTGAAGGCGCGTTGAGATTTGCCAAGGCCCATGGATTCAAAGAGGAAAATCTTCTTACCGATAGAGCAAGAGAGAGATGGCTGAGTCGGAAGGAAAGGCTATCGGACAGGGATTTCTGGTTTCCTCCGCCGCCAGAGGATGAGGAAGGAGAATTTGCGTCGTTTTACGAATTCCACGGAACCATCAACTGCTGTGCCATTGATGCCCATGCCAACCTTGCAGGAGTAACGACAACAAGCGGATTCTTCTTCAAGATTCCGGGAAGAGTAGGGGATTCGCCCATCATCGGAGCCGGACTTTTTGTGGACAACGACGTGGGCGCTGCCGGATCCACTGGGAGAGGGGAAGCCAACATCCTGAACTGCGGGAGCTTTCTCGTCGTGAATTTTATGGGAATGGGCTCCTCACCGGAAGAGGCGTGCCTTAAAGCACTGAAAAAAATCGCTGACAAGACCAAATATCAGCCGCATCTCCTTAACGATGAGGGACATCCGCGTTTTGGATTGGAATTCTATGCGATCAATAAGAAGGGCGAATTCGGGGGTGCCTCGATGTGGAGCGGCAGCCAGTTCGCTGTGCACGATGGGAAAGAAAATAAGCTCAGACCTTGCGCCTATCTTTTTAAGAGGCCAGAAAAGCCCAGGAAGAAGTCATAATCTTTTTCGTCGCCAGTGACCTTTGACCCATACCCAATGCCGGCCTCTTTTTTCCCAGTGGCCGGGAATCCACATTTTTCCTCGGCGTTCCTTGATCCAGTGGCCCTTGACCCAGGCATATTTTCCGCCAACCCATCTCCAGTGTCCAGAGATCCAGATATAATCCGGTCCGGGCTTAACGATGCGGACTTCCTTCTTGAGCGGAGGAGGGGGGAGTGTGGGGCGAACTGTAACGACACAACCAGCGAGCATAACACAAACAAAGCTCAGAAGGGCTAGCCAGGCAATTTTTTTCATCTCTCCTCCTTTTGAGTCTGAGATGGTTCAGCTTTGCAGCCGGTTTATGTCTGAAATATGTCCGTTAAGATAATAATCCGGCTCAATATTCTTCCAAAACGTGCGCTGAGTAACCCTTCATGGTCAGGCTTTCGGCGATTCTTTGAGCCGCTTTCATGCTCCGGCAGCGGATTCTCACTCGATAATATAATTGGGAAGAGGCATTGTACTCTGTGATGTAGACTTTCCTGTATCTTTTTTGAAGCTTTGATTTCAGGGTAAGCGCGTTTTTCTTATCGATAAAAGAGCCTGCCTGGACAATGAATTTTTGGGAAGATTTACGGGGCGAAAACCTTCTCAACACTGTGATCCTGACAGGAGCAACTCCTGTCTCACTCATTTCCAGCTTGTTCGCCGCAGCGAAAGAGAGGTCGATGATCCTTCCTTTCACAAAGGGGCCGCGGTCGTTGATCCGGACCACCGCTGATTTTCCGTTTGTCAGGTTTGTTACCCTGACATAGGTTCCGAAGGGGAGTGTTTTATGGGCTGCGGTCATGGCATACATGTTGTAGATCTCTTTGTTGGAAGTGAGCTTTCCATGGAATTCTTCTCCGTACCAGGAAGCCATTCCTGTCTGTTCATTGCCACTGGGAAAATACTTCGCGCCGGCGCAGGAAAACAGGAAAATGAGTGTTCCCAGCAAGATTGAGACTCTTCCTTTTTCTAAGAAAAGTCTGCGCATGGTGGATTAGCCTTTTAGGGCAAAGACACTTTTCATCTGGTTAATATTTTTATCCGAATATTTCTTTTTATTCAATGGTCCGGAACAGAGATGCCTAGCTTTTTCTTTTTGGGAAAGTTAACCACGTTTCCGGATGTTCTGTCAAATCATATTTTTTACGCCTGGATAAATAGGATTTTTTTTAATAAAATAAACAAACCGCACTCACTTAGGGAGCGAACAAAAGCGGACCCGCTGAGCCAGGCGAATACATTTAGAGATACAAACATTGATTCAGAGAGCGACAGCAGCGCCAGCCGATGATTTGGTGAGAACATGATCAGAAGAATTTTATTTTTTATCCCTGCAGCGCTCTATTACGGATTGATATTTTTCTTGTCTTCAAGGAGCTTTGAGAGCCAGGTGGATATCCTCTTTTTGGACAAAGGGGTGCATTTTCTGGAGTTTACTCTTCTCGGATTCTTTCTCGCTTTTGGGTATTTTTTAAGCCTGAAGTCTTCCCCCTCTACAAAGTCTTATTTGACCGTGATCAGCGGAATGCTTCTCAGCGGCTTGGATGAGCTGCATCAATATTTTGTGCCCACTCGTTCCTTGGAGGCGATGGATTTTGTGGCGGATTCCATCGGCATTCTTGCCGGTCTGCTCATCTTCTTCTTCCTTTCCAAAACAGAGATGGGAAAGCTGTTGGCAGAAAAGCTCTTGAAAGCAAGGCAGTAACTTTTTTGATCTGAAGAAGAGATGCTTTAAAAGTTCCGGTAGACCTGTTTTTCGTGCAGGTTTTTTTCTCAGGCGCTCTTCCACAAACCATGCAGATTGCAGTACTCGCGGGCTGTTATGTTCTGGGCTTCGATCTTGAAGACAGCCTCAGGCGTCTCGCCGGGATTGAGGAACTGGCGGTAAACTTGTCCATCAGCAATCAGCTCTATCCACTCAATATAATGTTCCTCTACCATCGGATGAGGGACGCTTCCGACCTTGACTTTGATGCCATCATCAGTCTTCTCGATCACCGGAACATGCTTTTCTTGGGCTGCGTCAACAGAGTTTTCCTTCATAAGTTTCATGGGTTGCCCGCAGCAAACAAGCTCTCCGGCGCCTTCGTGGAGAACTTCGACCACATTCCCGCACACTTCGCACTTATAGATTTGTAATCTTTGTGTCATTTGATCACCTCTTCATTTGGTGTATTTTCAAGCCTCTTGTATTTCAAGAGTTCAATCTCCTCATCCGCTCTTTGTGTTGGTCCAGCGATCGCGGATGAGCAAAACCTGGATTTCCTGCCTGTCATTCCTCGCTTTGCTTTTCAAACTTGTCCTTACTTGATCCACAGACAGGGCAGACCCAATTCTCGGGTAAATCTTCGAATGGCGTTCCGGGCTTTATACCGGAAACAGGATCTCCAATATCCGGATAGTACACATATCCGCATACCGTGCATCTGTAACTGCGCATCTTCATAATAGGTTTATTTTAGCTGATTACCAGTTTTCAGCCAATATCTCGTAGTAAGATCTGGGATGGGCACAGGCCGGACATTCTTCAGGAGGTTCGGTTCCTTCATGGATGTAGCCACAGTTGCTGCATTTCCACTTGACGACTTCGTCGCGTTTGAAAACTCGGCCATTTTTGATGTTGTCAAGGAGTCCCAGGTATCTTCTCTCATGCTGTTTTTCAGCGACGGCAATGGCTCTCATGGCCTTGGCCACCTCTGGAAATCCTTCTTCATCGGCGGTCCTGGCGAATTCCGGATACATGGTGGTGTGCTCATAGTTCTCTCCACCTGCAGCTTCTTTCAGGTTCTCAGCTGTGCTGCTGATGATTCCTGCTGGAAATGATGCTTGAATCTCAGCTTCTCCGCCTTCCAGGAATTTAAAGAGTCTTTCCGCGTGCTCTTTTTCATTGTCTGCTGTTTCCAGAAAGGTCGCTCGAATCTGTTCGAAACCTTCCTTTTTAGCTTTGGAAGCGAAGTAAGTGTAGCGGTTTCGAGCCTGGGATTCTCCAGTAAACGCAGTCAGGATGTTTTTTTCTGTTTGAGTTCCTTTCAATGTTTTCATCTTTTCTCCTTTCTCCAGTCATGATTTATTCTTGAGATTATCGCTGGTTATTCCGAAGTGGACCTGGAATATTTGCGCGATTGTTCTCGATACTTCAGCCAGCAGAGGCGCTCATGGTTTGCAAACAATCTTTACAGGTGCCCTTAAAGTATCCGTGTATCTCCTCGATTCGATGCCCATCGATTACCTTTCCTTGTTTTTCTGCAAACTGGCAGGGGACATCCACATCCATTATCCTGTTGCATTTCTTGCAGAGAAAATGATGATGGGATTTGACGTTCAGGTCGTAGCGGACTTCAGTTCCGGTAATGGTCACTCCGTTGATCAGTCCCTTTTCCAGGAATGTGCTCAAGGTATTGTAAACGGTTGTCATCGATATCGTAGGGATTTCTTTCAAGAGTTCGGCATAGATCATTTCAGCGGTGGGGTGGCTGCTGATGTTTTGGGACATGTAATCGAGGACTTTAAGCCTTTGATAGGTGGGCTTGATTCCTTTTTCATTGAGCATATGTTTTATTTTTTCCATATTTGCAACAATTACAATAATGTATTAATTATAATCTACTGGAAAATTATGTCAAGGAAAAAGTTTATCGCTTGAGTCAAACTTCGGTTTTCCTGATTTTAGTGATTCCCCTCCAGATAGGGGGGAGTAACATACACGGGAATGGAAGAAACTACCTTGAAGATTCAGCCTTACCGAGGGGGAGGTGAGGGAGTGGCGCTCAAAATTTGAAGTGAGCAACGACATTTCCATGTATTTTTACCATTGAATTACCCATACAAAATGAAAGAGGCCTATTTTAGTTATCGCCAGATTTAATGAATAATCGAGTCATTCTGAGTGTTTGTATTAGAGGAATTGGATTAATTTTTTCTTCAGGTATTGAAACGCCTCATCCGGATCGGATTTATAGGCGAAAAGATCGATATCCTGGGGATCGATGCTCTTGTGCTTCAGCAGCGCTTTGAAATCAATGATCTTCTTCCAGTATTCTTCTCCGTAGAGCAGGATGACGACATGGTTTTTTTCAATTTTTCCGGTCTGAACAAGAGTGAGTGTTTCAAAGATCTCGTCCAGAGTACCATAGCCTCCAGGGAAGGCCACCACAGCTTTGGCTTTATACACCAGCCAGAATTTTCGCATGAAAAAATAATGAAACATGAAGGAAAGCTCGGACGAGACAAAAGGATTGATCTCCTGTCCCATCTCGGGAAGAGAGATATTCATGCCTATGGATTTTCCCTCCGCTCTTTTTGCGCCCCTGTTGGCAGCCTCCATGATCCCGGGTCCACCGCCCGTACAGATAACGAAGTGCTTTCCCATGGGCTTTAATTTGATGGCCCATCTGGCAAGCTTATAAGCCAGCTCTTCGGCTTCCCAGTAGTACCGGGTAAGAATGGCATCCTTCTCTTCAGGATTCGCCTTGGAAGAGCCGAGAAAAAGGATGGTGCTGTTGACTTTCTGTTCATTCAGTCGCTTTAAGGGCTCCAGGTACTCGCTGAGGATTCGCAAGGTGCGGGCTTCTCGCGAGTTTAAAAAACTCAGGTTTTTATACGCTTTCAGCACAGTCTCTTTTTTTTTCATGACAACCTCTCTCCAAAAAACAGATGAAGATTCTATCATAATCGCGAATAAAAAGGGACAGGTCTCTTTTTGAGAAAAAAGCTGTCCGTCCTCTTTTTTTTATCCTCTCTTTGATATATCCTATGGTCTTCATCATCGAACGAAAGCCGGAAAAGAATGACAAAAAATCTTGAGAACCTGTCTTCAAGAGAGTATCCAGGCCGGGTCATAATCGTAGGCCAGGATAAAACAGGGGATAACATGGTCGTCATTTATGCCATAACCGGCAGGTCCCCATCCAGTCAAGCCAGGAAGCTGGAGCTGGAAGAAGATGCCATCTGGGCCAGTCCCACGGATGAGGAGGCCCTGAAAAAAGGAAACAGAGACCTGCTCGTCTATCCGGCGATCCTGTTCGTACCAGCTCGAGGAATAGCAGTCAGCAACGGTCAGCAGACATCCGACATAGGATCTCATCTTCTTAAGAGTCAGAATCCTTTGGAAATCCTCGAGTCGGCTCTTTTTCAATGGGATTTTGAACCTGACGGGCCTATATTCACTCCCAGAATCAGCGGTTGTGTCCTCTCTGGGAAAGGAGCGGCTCTCAGCATAATCAGGAGGGGTTCGGATGGGTCCTCTTCGAGAAATTTCTATGAGGTGCCGTTGGTTTCCGGACGGGGAATGATGATTGCCACCTACAGGGGTGAAAACAGAAACCCGGTTCCGTCATTTACCGGGGAGCCGGTCGAAGTTGAGATTCATAAAAAGAGGGCGGATGGCATGGCAGAGGCGGTTTATGACGCTCTGGCGCCTGAGCCTGGGAAGAAAGATTTGAGAGTATCTGTGGCCTGTGTCTATTCCAGCAAGGTGAGCGCTGGTCAGAATGAGATATACATCATCAACCGGAAGTCAGGGACGGAGGAATAAAGTGACTAAAATAAGCAAAGAAGACCGAATGCAGTACCGGACTCAGGTCGAGGAGGATTTTCCTGAAGTCGTTCAGTTCGGAGATAATACCTTCAAAAAGAAACAGTCCATGAGGTATGGAGAGAACCCGGGCTATCCGGCGGCTTTCTATACAGAGGACGGGGCTTCTGGACCCAACATGGCCACCATAGAGGTTTTACAGGAGGGTTTAAAGGGATTGGGCTACATAAACGTCGGAGATATGGACCTGGGTCAAAGACTGGTGAGGAAGCTGACAGGGATCTATAAGAACAGAATGATATGCGTCCTTATCAAGCATGAGATGCCAAGCGGGGTCGCTATGGGGGATACTCCGGAAGAGACATTTGAAAAAGCCTGGAAATGCGACTCCCTTTCCAACTTCGGGAGCGTGGATGTCTTCAATTATGAAATCACCAAAGAGCTGGCTGAAATCATAGTGGAGAAGGGAAGGAACGTTGAAGTCGTCTATGCCCCGGAGTTCAATCCCGAGGCTCTTGAGGTCTTGAGCTCGAAGAAGAGCTTGAGAGTGGTAAAGATGGGAGCATCTCTGGGCAGCGAAGCCGTGGATAATGGCTTGGAATTCAAGCGGGTCGCCGGAGGACTCTTAATCCAGAAGCGGTTTGATTCCAGGATCGTTTCTCCTGAGTTTATCGATGTTGTATCGGAAAAAAAACCCACTCCAGAAGAGATGGAGGCCGCTGTGTTGAACTGGAATGTGGCCTGTTTTACCCGCTCCAATGCCATAGTCATAGGCCAAAACGATAAAATCCACGGGATTGGCTCAGGCCAGAGGAGCCGAGTGGACGCTGCTGAGGATGCTATCCGGTTTTCCAGGAGAGGCTACGGCCCTGAGGGATGCATCATGGCTTCTGATGCCTTCATGCCTTTTCCTGATGTGGTGGAGCTTGCCGCTAAAAACGGGATCAAAGGGATAATCTATCCTCTCGGTTCCATTCAAGACCAGATGGTCATCGATAAAGCCAATGAGCTTGACTTGGCCATGCTCATCACCCGAAGACCGGGTGAGACCGACAGCGAACGGTGCTTCTTGCACAGATAATAGCTTGAGGCGTTCTGACTATTGCCTGAAATAGAGGGTGGAGAGAAGTCCCTAAATAATGGAGTTGAAATCCGGAATAATGCCTCCCTGGGTCCTGTCCGGAACTTGACTTTAAAGGGCAAAGGTTTATAATAATAGGCTTTTTAAAGGCAGTGGCGATAAACTGGAAAAGCTGAAAATCAAAGAGAGGAATAATTTTCAATTTTCATACTTTTAATATCATAAGTCTTTATAAAAAGGAGAAATAAGATGAAAGAAGTGACAGTGGAAGAGTTGTTGGCCAAAGCTGAGCAACCTTCCAAGGATGCCATGCGGCTTCATCCGTTCTACCGAGGTAAAGTTGAGGTCATTCCCAAATGTCGGATCAGGGATTTCAATGATTTTGCCATCTGGTACACACCGGGAGTCGCTGCTCCCTGTAAAGAGATCTATGCCGATAAAGAAAAGGCATACGAGATGACCAATAAGTGGAATTTCGTAGCAGTTGTCTCCGATGGCTCAAGAGTATTAGGCCTGGGTGATATCGGTCCTGAAGCCGGGTTGCCGGTCATGGAAGGAAAAGCCTTATTGTATAAGTATCTGGGAGGTGTGGACGCTTTTCCGATCTGCGTCGATACCAAGGAACCGGAGGAGATCATTCAATTCGTCAAATGGCTCCAGCCCACCTTCGGGGGAATCAACCTCGAGGATATCTCCCATCCCAAGTGCTTTCATATCCTGGATACACTGCGGAAAGAGATGGAGATTCCTGTCTGGCATGATGACCAGCAGGGAACAGCCTGTGTGACTGTGGCCGGTCTTCTCAATGCAGTCAAGATCGTTGGCAAGAAGATGGAAGACATTAAAGTCGCTTTGATCGGAGCTGGTGCGGCTAATATCGCCATCGCCAGGCTTATCATCACTGCCGGAGTCAAACCCGAAAACATACTTGCTGTTGATTCAAAAGGAATCCTCCATAGAGATAGAGGGGACAAGGAGACGCTGAAGACCAAATACAGGGAAAAGTGGCATCTGTGCGAGACGACCAATCCCCAAAGCGTGAGAGGAGATATTCAAGAAGCCATGGAGGGTGCTGACGCGGTTATCTCCGCTTCCAAGCCGGGTCCGGGAGTGATCAAGAAGGAATGGGTTCAGGCCATGGCCAAAGACGCCATCGTGTTTGCTGAGGCGAATCCGGTCCCGGAGATTTGGCCTTGGGAAGCCAAGGAAGCCGGGGCCAGGATCGTGGCCACCGGCCGCTCTGATTTCCCCAACCAGGTCAACAATTCCCTGGGTTTCCCTGGGATATTCAGAGGAGCTCTCGATATCCGGGCAACCAAGATCACCGATGAGATGTGCATTGAAGCAGCTAAAGAACTGGCCAAGGTTGCCGAAGACCGTGGAATTCATGAAGACTACATCATCCCTAACATGGACGAATGGGAAGTCTTCCCCAGAGAAGCAGTGGCTGTGGGAACAAAAGGAATCGAGCAGGGCGTGGCCCGGATCAAAGCATCGGCAGAGGAGAGGTTCAAGCTGGCCGAAAAGATCATCAAAAAGACAAGAGATCAGATTCAGAGCCTGATGAAACAGAAATTTATCATAGATCCAGATAAAAAATAATATTCTCCGAGCACAAAATTAAGCTTCAGGCAGCCTGATGAGGCTGAACTATTCATGAAAACCGCCCGCAAGATATCTTGATGGCGGAGTAAAGCAGCCGCTGAGAGGGAATATCCTCTTGGGTCGAACCTGAAAGGTCGCTTCTTTCATAGTTGATATCTCAATCCTACATCGGGAAAAGAACCAGACTTCATTATCTGAGCAGGGTAAGGGGCTCCTCCTTTTCAGAAGCAGAATTTCCACCAGAAATTTCAATATGTTATAAATATTTACAAAAAAACTTGACAAAATGACACTCAAGTTTTATATTATAATATGACTAAAATAGGAGGAAACAAATGGCTAAAACCATAGGAATCGATTTAGGGACGACTAATTCTGTTGTTGCCGTAGTTGAAGGTGGTGACCCTGTGATCATCCCCAATGAAGAAGGAGGTCGAACGACTCCCTCAGTCGTGGCATTCAACGAGAAAGGAGAACGGTTAGTCGGGCAGGTCGCAAAAAGACAGAGAATCACCAACCCGGAAAATACCATCTATTCTATAAAAAGGTTCATGGGTCGCCGGTATAAAGAAGTACCAGGAGAGATCAAGCAGGTCCCATTCAAGATTACACAGGTTTCAAACGGAGACGTCAGGATAGAAGCTGTAGGCAAGAAATACGCGCCCCCTGAGATCTCCGCCATCATTCTCCAGAAGCTGAAAAAGGCCGCAGAGGACCATCTGGGAGAGAAAGTCGAAAAGGCAGTCATTACGGTACCAGCTTATTTCAACGACAGCCAGAGAAAAGCCACTAAAGATGCTGGAGTGATCGCCGGGCTTCAGGTTGAGAGGATAATCAATGAACCGACAGCAGCAGCTCTAGCCTACGGAATGGAGAAGAAGAAAGATGAGACAATCGCTGTTTATGACTTTGGAGGCGGGACTTTCGATATATCCATCCTGGAAGTCGGTGAAGGAGTTATCGAGGTCAAATCCACCAACGGGGATACGCATTTGGGCGGAGATGACATCGACCAGAAAGTTCAGGACTGGCTCGTGGCAGAATTCAAAAAAGAGTCCGGGATAGACCTCTCGAAGGATAAAATGGCTCTTCAGCGGTTAAAGGAAGCTGCGGAGAAGGCGAAAATGGAACTTTCGACGACCATGGAGACAGAGATAAACCTTCCTTTTGTCACGGCTGACGCCTCGGGACCAAAGCATCTGTTGATGAAACTCACCAGGGCCAAGTTGGAACAACTCATGGATGATATCATCCAGAGAACAGTTGAGCCCTGCAAGCAGGCTCTTAAGGACGCCGGCTTAAAACCTGAGAACATCAATGAGGTCATTCTCGTAGGTGGATCGACCCGAATCCCAAAAGTGCAGCAGTTGGTCAAGGAGCTTTTTGGCAGGGAACCTCATAAGGGTGTCAATCCTGACGAAGTGGTGGCAGCCGGAGCGGCCATTCAAGGCGCTGTCCTGGCAGGAGATGTCAAGGATGTTCTGCTTCTGGATGTCACTCCCTTGACTCTCGGCATCGAGACTCTGGGCGGCGTGTTCACCAAGATGATACCCCGCAACACCACGATTCCTACCAAGAAAACAGAGATATTCTCTACGGCCGCGGATAGTCAGCCCAGCGTAGAGATCCATGTCCTTCAGGGCGAGAGAGAAATGGCTGCCAATAACAGGACGTTAGGTAGGTTTCATCTGGATGGAATCCCTCCAGCTCCCCGAGGCATTCCCAAGATAGAAGTGACTTTTGACATCGATGCCAACGGGATCCTCCATGTTTCGGCTAAAGACATGGGCACCGGAAAACAGCAAGCGATTACCATCACCGGACACAGCGGACTCGATGATAAGGAAATCGATAACATGGTCAAGGATGCTGAGACACATTCTGAAGAGGATAAGAAGAGGAGAGAGACCATCGACGCCAAGAACCAGGCTGACCAGTTGGTGTACAATCTAGAGAAGTTGCTGCGGGAAAACAAGGATAAGATCCCAGCCGCAGAGGCGGATAAAATCCAGGCGGAGATAGAGAACACCAAGAAGGCGATTGAAACCGATAACGCAGAAAAGATTAAAAAGGCCGTGGAGGCTCTCACTCAGGCTTCGCATAAACTGACTGAGATAATGTACCAGCAGGCTTCACAGCAGCAGGCCCAACAGGGAGCAGCTGGCGGTGAGGCGGCAGACCAAGGTGCTTCCCAGGATTCATCCGAGGAAGAAGTGATCGACGCAGAAGTCGTAGACGACGAAAAGAAGAATTAAAGCTGCTTGATAGCTCATCGCACCTTTAGCCGCCAGAGGCTGCCAGAGCAGGTAATTGAAATATGGATAGGGACTATTACAAGATCCTCGAAGTTGACCGCAAAGCCACTCAAGCAGAAATCAAGAAGGCCTACCGCAAGCTAGCCCGAAAGTACCACCCTGACCTCAATCCGGGAGATAAGGCAGCTGAAGCCAAGTTCAAAGAGATCCAGGAGGCATACGCCGTTCTCAGCAATCCTAAGAAAAGAAGTCAGTATGACCAGTTTGGGTTTGTGGGTGATGCGCCCCCCGGAGGCTCCCAGTATCAGACCTACACATCGGGTTTTGAAGGTTTTGATTTTTCTGGCTTCGGGAGTTCCTCCTTCAGAGATTTTTTTGAGAATATCTTCGGCGCTACCGCCCAGCGTGCACAGCCACAAGTTCAAAGAGGAGAAGACCTCCTCTACACCATGAAGGCAGGTTTCATGGATGCCATTCACGGCTTGAAGACAAGGATCAAACTGACCCGGATGATAGCCTGTTCTCAGTGTCAGGGTCAGGGATTTATTCAGAGGGGAGGCCAACAAGCCTGCCTGTCCTGCGGAGGCAGCGGCCAGAAAATCCTTCAGAGGGGTGCGATGAGGTTTTCGACGGCCTGTCCGTCCTGCGGAGGAACAGGAAAAACACCTGGACAAGAGTGCCCCACCTGCCATGGGCAGGGTTCAGTCCAGAAAACGGAGCTGATAAGCGTCAGGATTCCTGGAGGAGTCAACACCGGCTCCAAAGTCCGAATTCCAGGGAAAGGTAACGCAGGCAGGGGAGGAGGACCTACCGGTGATCTGTTTATCACCATCGAGGTCGACCCCCATCCTGTGTTTAAAAGAGAAGGGTCAAATATCTACGTGAAAGTCCCGATAACCGTGCCTGAGGCGACCCTGGGAGCCAGGATCGAGATCCCGACTCTTTATGGCAACACGACCATCAAGATTCCGCCTGGGACAAAGTCCGGCCAAAAGCTTAGACTTAAAGATAAAGGCGCTCCGATTCCAGGAAAGAAGAATCGGGGAGAGCAATTTGTCGAAGTCTCTATCATCCCTCCACCTTTCAACGATGAGAGAATCAGGGAATTGATGAAAGAATTGGAAAATCTCTATCCGGTGAATCCAAGAGAGAAGATGGGGAGTTAAAGAGATGAAGGAAAAAAAGGAACCCAGGAATTATTACCATATCAGCAGCGTGTCCCGGATGTATAACATCCATCCCCAGACTCTCAGGCTCTATGAGAGAGAGGGGCTGCTTGAGCCCTCGCGGAGCGAAGGGAACACACGCTGTTATACGGAAGAGGATTTAAGACGGCTTGAGCTTATTCTCAACCTCACGCGGGATTTAGGTGTGAACCTGGCAGGCGTAGAAGTCGTATTAAACATGAGGAGGAAGATTGAGCAGATCGAGGAAGAGGTGAACATGTTCCTGGAGTACATTAAGAAGGAATTTTTCGAGGGAAGGGAAGAGGAGTTCGAGCACAGGGCAAAGAGCCTGGTACGTGTCAGCCCGGCCAAGATCATTAAAATAGAAAAAGTGGCAGAAAAAGAAAAGGAGAAATCGGAAGAAAAAGCATGAAGGATGACGATAGAAGCTACCTGGATTTCAAGAATTTGAGGACCTATCTGAGCAAGATAGCGAAGTATCCCATTCTTGACCAGGCTGAAGAGAAAAAACTGGGAAAGCAAATCCAGAAAGGCGACAGGGAAGCCCTTAGAAAATTGATCGAGGCCAACCTCAGGTTCGTCGTCTCTTACGTGAAAAAATACAAAGGGATGGGAATGAGCATGTTTGACCTGATCAACGAGGGAAACTTGGGCCTCATTGAAGCCGCTAAGAGGTTTGACCCAGGCCGAAATGTCAAGTTCATCTCCTACGCTGTCTGGTGGATCAGACAGGCGATAATACATGCTCTGACACGCTCATCGAGGGCCTATCATCTTCCTCAAAAGCTTTCTGATAAGATATCTGAAATGAAAAGAAAACAGGCTCAGCTCAAGGCGGACCTGGGAAGAGATCCAGCCAGAGAAGAGATTGCCAAGAAGATGGGGATAACGGTCGAAGAAGTCGAGGACCTGGAGCTGCTGGATGAGAAAGACATCTCTCTGAGCGATACTTATTTTGATGAAGAAAGGGAGATCGAGGAGAAGATAGAAGACAACCTCTCCCCCTCGGTCGAATACCAGATCATCAAGAACTCCATCGAGGAGCAGATCAGAGAGCTGCTTCAAGGGCTGGATGAGAAAGAGAAGTATGTGCTACAATTAAGATTCGGGCTGGAGGACGACAAACCGAGGACGCTTCAGGAGATAGGTGATAAAATGGAACTTTCCCGGGAGAGAGTGAGGCAGATCGAGCAAAAAGCGATGAGGAAGCTGGCCCGCTCTCACAGACTCCAGCAG
>Ga0209427_10002416_pt1 | contig 22004 bp, 17 predicted proteins | sample DeeMarSWOR136_30_FD_187465 | JGI IMG/M metagenome (GOLD analysis project Ga0209427, IMG submission 187465) | Marine sediment microbial communities from White Oak River estuary, North Carolina - WOR-1-36_30 (SPAdes) (version 2) | ecosystem: Environmental > Aquatic > Marine > Intertidal zone >...
ACGCGCAGCCCTTTCTTGTCGAGTGCCTCAAGAAGCGCTTCCTCGTCCACGATTTCAGCCCTCGAGGTATTGATGAAGTACGCGCCGGGTTTCATCTTGCTTAAAAAATCCTTCCCGATGAAGTTCCTCGTTTCATTCGTCAATGCGAGATGCACGGAAACGATGTCGGCCTTCGATGCCACTTCACCGGGCTCCCCGCAGTAACCGATGCCGAGAATCCTTGCCCTGTCCTCGGTCAGCGATCTGCTCCACGCGATCACCGGCATGCCGAATGCCTTGGCCCGCACGATTACTTCCCTGCCTATCCTGCCGACACCGATGACGCCGAGGGTCCTGCCGCACACCCCCTTAGCCTTCGAGAACTCCTTCTTGTTCCACCTGCCTTCCCGGAGCTGCATCACGTTATCCGGTATGCGCCGGTCGATGCTGAGTATCAGCCCGAAGGCAAGCTCAGCGACGGCAATGGCGTTCTTTCCCGGGCAGTTTGCAACGTATACGCTCCGCACCGATGCGGTATTGACGTCGATGGTGTTATATCCCGAACCCGCTCTGACAATGAGATTCAACTGAGTATCGGAGCGTATCATATCGCCGCTCACCACCGTCGAGCGTACGATGAGGATGTCGGGCTGCTCCTCTTTCAGTGTTTGTAAAAGCGAGCCCTCCTTCAGGCTCTGGTCGTAGATGACGTTGCAGCCCAGCTTTTTCAGTTCATCGATCTTTTCTTCTGGGAATTTATCCGCAACAAGTACGTTTGCAGACATGATTTCCTCCTTATATATTTCAAGAAAACTACAGAGGAGCAAAAACCCTGTGAGCTTCTCGCTGAATGACCGTTCGTGCGCAATCCGATGTCCATAACAGGCGACCCATTAGAACTGATGGATCAACAGCCCGGACCTGAGCTTGGGTGAAAACCAGGTTGATTTCGGCGGCATGATCATTCCCGCATCGGCAACGGCCAAAAGTTCATCAACGCTCACGGGAAAGAAGGTGAATCCCACTCCCCCCTCCCTGTCGACGCGCCGTTCTATCTTCTGCACGCTGTCGGCTCCGCCGATAAAATCGATTCGTGTGTCCTTTTTCTGGTCCGTGATGCCGAGCACCGGCTCGAAGAGTTTCCTTGCAAAAATGCTCAGATCAAGTACGGAAACGGGGTCCCCGCTGCCCGTGTCAAATTCACCCTTCAGGCGCAGGGTGTACCAGCCCCCCCTGAAATACATGCAGAACCTTCCCTTCTCCCTCGGTTCGGGGTCCGAACCTGCGGTCACCTCGAAGTGTTCTCCCACCGCAGCCAGGAAATCGGCTTCACCCCTGCCCCCGCGATCGGACACATACCTGTTGTAGGGGAGTATTCTCATCTGGTCTGAAGGGAAGAGCACTGCCAGGAAGAAGCAAAACTCCTCATCTCCACCCGCGTGTGGATTTTTCTTCAGCATCGCCTGTTTAACCCGTGCGGCGCCTGCTGCCCTGTGATGACCGTCTGCTATGTAAAGAAGGGGCACCTCTCTGAATGCCCGGATTATTTCGGCGTTGTGCCTTACCCGCCAGAGTGTGTGCCTTACCCCGTCTGGTGCTGCGAAGTCATACAGGGCCGGCCCCTTCACTTCGTCCTCCATGAGTTTATCGATCTCTTCCCTTCCCCTGAAGGTCATCAGTACGGGGCCTGCATGGGCCGACAGCGTGAGCATGTGTTTCAAGCGGTCGTCTTCCTTGTCCCTGCGGGTATGTTCGTGCTTGCGGATCCTGCCTGTCTCGTATTCCTCTACAGAACAGCATGCGGCCAGACCGGTTTGTTCGTGCTTGCCCTCTCCGAGTCTGTAGACATAGAGACGAGGCTCATCCTCCTCCATGAGAATTCCATTCTCTTTGAGCCTTTTAAAATTTTCTCCCGCCTTTTCATACACCTTGTCCGCGTACATATCCGTCCCAACGGGAAGATCAATCTCGGGACGTATGACATGGAGGAAACTCAGTGTATTTCCCTCGGCCAGAACCCGGGCTTCCTCGGTTGTAACCACGTCATAGGGAACGCTCGCCACTTCCTTTGCCCTGTCTGGCACTGGTCGGAGGGCCCTGAAGGGCCTGATCACCGCCATCTTGAATCTCCTTTACGTTTATCTGTTTTACTCAGCAGGTAAAAACCTCTGCTCTAAAACCTGCAAGCGACTCCATCAAATCATACTCCTGGTTCCTTCAGGAAAGCGGCTGAGCATGACCGCCTCCACGGGGAGGGGGAACCTGTCACCGACGTCGAGTTCCATAATCGATTTTACCTTACCTTTTCCGTTCGAAGATTCAGGAATAATACCTACCCGTACATCCTCGCGGGCATACTGAGCATCCACGTACGCCATACCGATTTGTATCCCTTCACCATCCACCGCACTGCTCGTCACGTGGCCGATCATCCGCTGTGAGCGGCCGCTCACTACGATATCACCGGGCTTGACAATGTGTACACCCCTGGTGAGCATTCTGAATCGCCCGACTGCCATTTTCGATGCGCCCATCTTCTGTAACAGGGCATCCCTTCCGATGAAGAATGCCTTGTGAAACTTCACATACGGTCCGAATCCCGCCTCTAGGGGTGATATGTTGTGTGGACCCGCAAGCTCATGCCCATGGAGGGGAAGCCCCGCTTCAGTGCGCAGCGAATCACGGGCCCCGAGCCCCACGGGTCTCAACCCGTACTTCCTTCCCGCGTCAAGCACGAGGTTCCAGAAACGGGGCGCATCAACAGGGTGCACGAATATCTCGTAGCCGATCTCCTCTCCCGTGTAACCGGTTCTGGACACGATGGCATCCAGATCGTCGAGACCCGTTTCGATGAAACGGGTCTTCTGCAACTGACCGAGCCTGCCTCGTTCCCGGTCGTCTGGAGCCAGCTCTTTCAGGATTTTGAGCGACTCCGGCCCCTGGAGTGCAATGTCGACGAGGGCCTCTTCAGCAGGCACATCCCTGCTCTTCAGGTCCCTGATGTTCACCCCGGCGGGAACCTCTTTCAGGGGCGCCTCCCTGTCGATGACGACCTCACGCGTGTTGACCGCAGCCAGCCACGCGAGGTCCACATCGGTATTTACTGCATTGACCACAACGAGGTATCGTTCTTCACCTCTCTTGTAGATCATGATATCGTCGATGACACTGCCGTCGATATCGAGCAGGTATCCATACTGTGACTCCCCCGTATCGATCCAGGGAACGTAGTTCGAGTAGACGGTGTCGATGAACTGCGTCGCATGCGCTCCTGAAATCTCGAGCAGCCCCATGTGGGAAATATCGAAGAGTCCCGAAGCCTCCCGAACCGCCCGGTGTTCCTCGATGATGCTCTCATACCGCACGGGCATCTCCCATCCGGCAAACGGAACCATGCTCGCGCCGAGCCTGATGTGCTCATCGCGGAGACAGCTTCGTTTCAACCCGGCTGCGCCCGAACCACCTTCCCCTCCCCTGTCCTCCGTTTCCTTTCCTGTTCCACTACTACCCTTGCCGGTAACTTCCGACGAGCGGCGAAGAGCGGCTGCGGTAAATGAGAATATCTCCCTCTTTTGCCTGTCCTCCGCATGATCGACACGGTTTTCTCCGATGAAGTAGGGTTTGGTAAGGTCGAAAAACTCAGGTCTTTCTGTGAAAAGGAACTGTGCATCGCTTCGGGGTTCATATCGGGGTATCTCGATTCGCTCAGGTGAGAAAGTTTCGATCTCCTTCCGAATGCGCTCTTTTTCGTCTTCTTTCATATCGTTCAAGCAGCGGACCACGACAGGGCCGTCGATTTTCCTGAAAACATCATCGTCGTCAAAGGCCACATACCCATCGGACAGTCCCCTGAACCAGAGCAGAAGCCGCTCCAGGACATCCTGCATGCACAGTACGAGAAAACGATTATGGTGAAAACCCTCGGCGTGCACACAGCAGATGACAGCAGGAGCAATCAAAGTGCCATCCCTGCCCAGGAAAAATGTCTCGAGTGTTTCACCGATCTCCATCGCGGTGATCTTGCGGGTCGACACTCCCTCCATGAACAGTGCAGCCCTTCTTCCCAGTACCTCGATGACTGCTATATCTGAAGGAGGCGACCCTGCAGGCCTGCCGCCGGAAACCTGTTCTGACCGATTGCTAAGCGTAACACGTGGAGAGCTCGTGGAAAAGCTGTCATGGGGGTAGCCTAGAGCCCTCGCTTCTCTCTCTGAAAGCAGACTCTCCGCCAGGCGACGGACTCTCCCTCGCCCTTCATCCAGAACACCCAGTTCGACCTTGCCCCGCGGGAGCGTTCCCGTAAGACCGATATAGCTGAAGGGATTGATGCTTTTCAGGAGGCTAGCTATGATTTCCCCAAGCTCCTCGATCCCCTTTCGGGTTATTCCCCGCTGCGTTATCCAGGGAGTCCCCATACGAACGCCGCTCGCCTCAGCTGTGACCAGATCACCCGGAATGGTGTTCTTGTTTGCAACGATTCCGCAGAGATCGAGAACCCGCACAGCTGTCTCACCTCTCAAGGGGTAACCGCTCTGCTTGGACAGGTCGTTCAGGTCGATGAGCAGAAGATGGGTGTCGGTGCCGCCGTAGGCGAGCTTCAGGCCGTTTTTCTGCAGGACCTCACCGAGCAGCTTTGCATTCTCGACGATACGCCTCTGTACCTCTTTAAACTCCTTGCTCATGGCAACCTTGAACGCCACTGCCATGGCGGCGAACTTGTTGACGTGGGGCCCGCCCTGTTCTCCCGGGAAAACAGCCTGGTCGATGCGCTCCGCGTATTCAGATTTCGTGGTCATGATGATCGCGCCGCGGGGCCCGAAGAGCGTCTTGTGCGTGGTGCACATGGTCACATCTGCATAATCGATGGGGTTGGGGTAGACCCCTGCAACCACGAGCCCTGCGGGGTGTGATATATCGGCTAGAAGTATGGCGTCCACACTGTCCGCTATTTCCCTGAACCGTTTCCAGTCCGGCGTCCAGGGGTATGAGGTGTACCCCGCGATAATCAGCCTCGGGCGGTGCTCCTCCGCAAGTGCCGCGATTTCATCGTACTCGAGCATGCCCGTTTTACCGCTCACCTCGTAGGAGACGATCCGGTAGCTTTTCCCCGAACGGTTGAACTCGCTCCCGTGGGTGAGGTGCCCTCCGTGCATGAGTGAAAGCCCCATTACGGTTTCCCCGGGTTTGACGAAGGTATCGTATACTACGGTGTTGGCAATGGACCCTGAGAGGGACTGAACGTTCACGTAGATGTTTGAATGAGGATTCCTCGGCGTCGCGAAGAGGGCAGCGGCGCGCTTGCCCGCAACAGCCTCGACGAGGTTTGCGTACTCGCAACCCCTGTAGAATCGCCGGTCAGCGTAGCGGCGATAGCGGGTCAGTTGCAGGTCAGTATCTAGAAGGACGTTCACATCCTCGCCCTCCATCATGCTCGGTATGTCCCCCTCCGCGTAGATGTTGCTGAACGCCGAACCGAGGGCCTCGAGCACTGGAGCCGGGCAGATGCTCTCAGAGGGGATGAGGATGATCTTCCCCGCCTGGCGTGACTCCTCGAGATCGATCAATCGCGCAATGTCAGGATCTATCTCGTATAATTTTGTTCCGAACACCCTTTCTGCGTACGTTTGTTTTGCCATCATCATTCCTGCAGCCTTCCGGATTTCTTGACCTACTTCAATGACGCGAAACGGCACTTACCATACGAAAAACCATACAGCTCGTCAAGTAAAATATGCCGAATAATTACTAATTATGTTTAATTATAGACCAAGAATTACATTAAATAAATAAAATTAATATTGAATTACGAATGTAGTATTATTAAAGAGTATTCCGGTTTCCTGCAGGGTGCCACACCGCCATATGGTTCCTGTCAATCTCCGTGAGATACTCCGGAAAGTACTTTTCATAGAAGCCGCTGTCTAGATGGTGGATCTGAGCGAGTATGGGGATGAACATGGCGTTTTCGTACTTCGGCATTCTTCCATAATTTTCGTAGATGTATGAGCAGAAGGCTTTTGTAGCCTCCACAATTTCGTCATAAAACTCCGGCACCGGAAGGTTGTATCCCTTTTTTGCGTATATGCCCCGGTCTCCCCACTTGATATCGGCAATCTCCAGGACGGCCTGCTCTGGATTTCTGTAAGGCGGACAGTATCCCTCCAACACTCCATCTATACCCACCGGATTTAGCGTTGCTCTCGGGTATGACTTCTTTTTCGGTTCTTCAAACCTCATCCCCAGTGCCTTCATTACTGTCATGAGCTCTATGGTGTGCATCATGAAGGAACCGAGCCCCATTGCTGTAGCTGCAAGAGAGAGGTTCTGCATTGCCATGCCTGCTTCGAGATTACACAGCCATGGCAGCATTGCCTCGTACTGAGCAATCGTCATTACAGGACCGTTTAACAATCCGCTCCCTATCCATTTATCTACTCCGGCAGGCCTATCCTCCACCTCATCCCACAGCCGCCATCTGAACTGTGCGAGCCCTGTAAAGAGAAGGTTGATATACTCCCTCGTGGTGTCCGCAATCGGTATGAAAAGTGTGGTCCCCGGGAGGTTGACCATGCTTTCGAATGCCGATCCGATAGCCTCCCGCGGTATATCGATCCTCCCCTCTTTCAACTTCACCACATTCTGCCTGTAATCAAACAGGATCTTCGCCCTATCCTCAACTGATCGTATTCTCACCCGCTCCTTGGGAATGATCTCTTCCGTCGAAGCAGCATTGTAATAGAACACGCCCTCGTCGTTCGTGAAGAATAGGTGCAGCGTGAGGGAAGCACACGGGCTTGCTGCGGTTCTGCCGATCACGGTGAGGTGCCCGAGGAGGTGTCGTATCTCCTCAACGGTAACGCCGGTTATCCCGTTCGAGGAGAAGCAGAGTATTGCGGTTTCCAGCTCTGTAAGAGGAACAGGCTGCTCCTTGGATGCATACTGAAGCCCGGCACGTCTCGAGGGAAGTCTTCCGCCCTGAGGAAATCTCCTCGTCCGTCTGCAAAACATGGTTTGAAAAAGAGGCCTGTCAAATTCTAATGACATGATTGAATACCTCACCTAGAGAGACTCGAGACCGTACCTCCGAAAGATCTCACCGTAGACGCCGCTCTCTCTGATCGCCCTGAGGCCTGCGTTGAAGAGTTTGGCCAATTCAACAAGATCTTTTTGAAATGCCGCATGGAGCGCTCTCGGAATTTCATACCCCTGCACACTGGCGATTCCTTTCATGTGAAGCCTGGTCATCAGATAGACGGCAACGCCGTAATCCATCAGTGCGAGAGAAAACTCATTTTGTAAGAGACCTTTGAGGAGGTCTTCGCTGCTTCCTCTCTCAACCTTGCACGAGTCGCTGAGACTATCGATTGCAGGATTGTAGCTGTACCCGGAGAGCACCCCAACCCTCTGATTACTCAGCTGCGAGACCAGATCCCCGGTGCCGTTGAGGTCTATGACGGACCCTGCCCTTTTAAAAAACAGTGTGCGCGCGGTTCTCAACCGATCGGAGAAGAGAAACCGCCCTGCTCGTTCCGGTGTCTCGGTGATCTGGAATATCCCCTCTGCCTCCCCATTCGACATCCTGGCCATACATTCGTCCCAGCCGTACAGATTCGTTTCAGCAGCGATGCCGTGCGTCTTCAATGACTCGGTGATTACATCATGGTCGACTCCGATGATTCTTCCGTTCTCCTCGAACTGGTACGGAGGATAGGGGTCGGCAACGAGTTTCACAGTCAACATGTCTAATGTCCGCAGGCTTTTGCCAGCTCGATAAGCTCCGGATGCACCACTTCACCATCCTTGGTAACAGGCTCACCTTCGCAGGTAACCGAGGTCTCCAGGCAGATGCCGTCGATATGGGATGCAGCAACCCGCGGTTCACCGCCCGAGTACATGGGACCCTGATAGCCGAATCCCCACTCGGTGCATCCCCAGACCCTCTCATCCTCGGTTGTTGAGAATCCAAGCATTGCATTTGGATTAAACCCGTAGCACACATGGGCGGCCATGTACATGTTGGGGTCGTTCAGTTTTTCGAACCACTTCCTGACCACGTCGGCCTCTCTTCCACCACGAATACCCGCTATCCGGCCTTTTTCAATCTCATAGACAACAGGCTCCGAAACCATACCAATATCCGCTTCGCCACCGCCGGATATGGCCCCGTCGAATACGAGCCGCCCATTTATGGTATCCTCTTGCGGTGCCCATCCGATCTGACCGGTGAGAAAGTGCCCTCCCGGCGTCTCAGCGATGTGCTCGTTGGCGAATGGTCTTTTCGGATCGTTTTCAAACTCCACATCCGTGCCGGCCCTGTTCGTCATACGCATATGCACGGCCTTTCTCGTGATCTCAACAACCTTCTCCTGAAAGGCGATCTGGGCGTCGATGTCCACTTCACCGACACAGCGGATCAGCTGGTCTGTTGAGAGCCCGCCCAGCATGAGGTTCCGCGTCCTTCCGTTGGTAACCGCCATCTGCCAGGGTGTGCCGTAGAGCAGCCACTGGTTGTTGAGTTCTATCCAGGCATCGGCTTCCGGACAGGCAGCGATGAGCGGTCTCGGGAGATAGGGATCGGTCGCCTTGCCGTATCCCTTGGGAGTAGTGTGCCACGCAACCATGACTTTGGCGCCCAGCGCCTCTCCTGCCTTTGCCATTTCCTCTGCAACTCTGAAATCACTGACAGAATCAATAGTGATAAGCAGGTTCTCACCTTCCCTGATCCGTAGTATCTCCTTCACTGTCTTGTAGGCAGCTTTGAAGAGCTCGAGATCTTTTATAGTCGGCATGGTACCTCCTTCGTTTTTAATGAAACACCCATCGTGCTAAGCAATAGAGCTGGTCATGTCATAGCAGGATTTAAAAATGTGCAGTTTTTCTATGCCTGTTTCAACCGATCCCTCATAAAAAGCCTTCGAATGTATGGCGCAAGACCCTCCGGGAGGAATACAATGACGACGATAAAGATGAGACCGTACGCAATTCGAAGATACCTTTCAACGGCGACGAGAAGCTCCGGTACGAGAATAACGAACAGGGCTCCCAGCACAGGACCGTAAAAGACCCTGCTTCCGCCAATAAGGGGGATGAAGAAGATGTACACCGTCGTGAATACTTCGATATCCACCGATGATATGAAGCCGGTGTAGTTCACATACATTCCACCACCTATGCCTGAAATGAACCCCGCGATGCAGTAGGCGAGAATCTTGTATCTTTTCGTATCGATGCCCACTGCCTGTGTGAGTCTGTCATTCTCCGAGATGAGGGTCAATATTTTGCCGGTTTTTGTCTCCATGAACCAGAAGAAGAAGGTGGCAACCGCAGCGGTCAGCAGGATAACAATGATATAGACATTTTTATAGCTGATGAAATCCGACAGCCCGCCGAAGTAGAGTCCGCTTCTTCCTCCCGTTATATCCCTCAGTGCGTCGATGAGACGGGGAAATAGTATGGCCAGGAGAAATGATGCCATGCTCACGTAGAACCCACGCGCCCTGATGGTCGCAAGAAATACAAAAACCCCAACCACGGCAGCCGACGCGGCGCTGATCATCATGGAGACAAACAGAGGCCATCCCGACAGTTCAGTCAGCATGATCGTTCCGTACGCACCAATGGCCATGGTGACTGAGTACCCGAAAAAAGGCTGTCCGCATTTGAAGTAGAGAAACCAGGCGACGTAACCCTGGATGAGGAACAGGTACACGAATCCAGCTACTTCCTGCAGGTACCCCCCCCTCAACACAAAGACAAGCGGTATAAGGAGAATCACGGAGGTGCCTAGTTTCTCATAGCGATCGCTCACTACCCAATATCCCCTTTGGCGCGATGATTAAAACCAGGATGACGATGCAGTAGAGTATGACGCTCTGCCACATACCCCCGAGGAGATAGCCGCTGAAACTCATGACCATGCCCATGATCATGGCGCTGATGATACCTCCCCAGATGTTGCCGATCCCGCCCACAACAGCAACGATGAAACCGGTGAACCCCAAATCCCAGCCGCTCAGCATCGTGAGATTGTAAAGGGAGCCCCAAAAAATTGCACCCACACAGGCCAAAGCGCACCCCATGCCAGATGCAATGCTGAATACTCTGTTTGTTCTGATGCCAACCAGTTTGGCCAGCTTCAAGTTCTGAGAGGTCGCCTGCCAGGACTTGCCGACCTCGGTGTGCTCCTCCAGGAGACGGATGAGCACGAGGGTTCCGAGGGCGAATACCAGAGCGAAGATCTTAAAGGCCTCCACCCCAACACCTGCGAGCTGGATAGTACCAATATGTGGAAGCTCCAGCGAAATATTGGGACGGGGGAAGATTGCCCGGATCATTCCTTCAAAGACAAACCCCAAAGAGATGGTAATAATGAAGAAAAGGGTTGCATCACCACCCTTCTCACTGATGGGTGTGAGAAGCACCGTCTGTATGATGTACCCGATTGCAAAACAGGCGACGACGCCGATAACGATTGCAAGTCCAATACTGAAGGAGAGAAAATACCAGGCGAGAAACCCGCCGAACACACCGATTATGCCGATTGCAAAGTTGGGGATGCCGGTGATACCGTAAATCACCGCTACGCCAAGGACGGGAAGTGAAAGAATACCTCCCATGATCAGTCCCGTTATCGTGCCGTTCAAGAGCATCAGTCTATACTTCCCAGATAGAGATCCTTTACCAATTCCTTGCTCAGGTTTTCGGTTTTTTCGTCGAACCTTATCGCGCCCGCCTCCAGACCAAAGAGTCTGTCCGCAATATGGAGAACCTTGATATTCTGTTCCGAAAGCACAATGGTCTTTCCTGTGTCTTGCTGAATTCTTTTCAGGGTATCAAAAAGCCTCGTCACCAGTTTGGGTGCAAGCCCTATGGAGGGCTCATCGATGAGAATGATCCTCGCGTTTGAAACGATTCCGATGCCTACGGCGAGCATTTTTTGCTGACCACCGCTCAGTGTGTTGGCCGTCTGCCGTCTTCTCTCCTTCAGCACCGGAAAAAGCTCATAGACGTAACTGATGAGCTCCTTTCGCTCGGCCTTCTCACTGAGTATGACACTCACGTCAAGATTCTTTTTCACCGACATCAACGGGAAAATATTTCTGTCCTGTGGAACGAGCATGATGCCAAGCTCACGCCGCTTCAGCACAGACAAGTGCTCTATGGTTTGTCCGGCAAATTCAATCTTGCCCTCGGCAATGTGGAGCGAACCGGCAATGGATTCGAGGAGCGTGGTTTTTCCTGCACCATTGGGTCCGACGATACCAACGATTTCATTGTCATGTGCGTCGAAATTGATCGACTTCAGTGCACACACCTTCCCATAGAAAGTGGTCAATCCGGACACGTGTAAGAGTGATTGATTCAATGAACGTCTCCGCGACTACTCCAGATATACGTCCTGCACTTTTTTGTTGTTCCGCACCTCTTCAGGGGAACCCTCTGCGATCTTCAAGCCCTCATCGAGAACGAACACCCAGTCCGACGTCTTCATGATGGGGCCGATCTCGTGGCCGATTTGAAAGAGCGTGTAACCCTTGTTACGTAAATCCTCAATGATTTCGCAAATCCTGTCGGTTTCTGCCGACATGAGTCCTCCGATGAGCTCATCCAGTAGAATAAGCTTGGGATCGGTCGCAAGCGCCCTGCCGAGCTCGACAAGCTTTGCATCCAGCGGTGGAAGGTTTGAAACGATCTCATGCTCCTTTGCCCGTATCCCCAGGTATTCTAATATCTCATAGACCTTGTCATTCCTTTTCTTCTCGTCCATTTTTTCTTTGAATATGCCTGCAACCACATTCTGGAATACGGTCAGGTTGTCAAAAAGGTTCTTATGCTGGTAGGTTCGGGTGATACCCTTCCTGCAGATCACATGCGACTTCAGGCTGGTGATGTCCTCGCCCAAGAACTCGATGTTTCCCGAATCAGCAGGAAGGGTGCCCGTAATAAGATTGAAGAGCGTTGTCTTTCCGGCTCCATTGGGGCCGATGAGACTCCATATTTTCCCTCTTTCAATGTAGAGACTCACGTTCTCAATGGCGTGAATCCCCGCAAATCTTTTGTAGACATTCTGCACCCGAAGCATGATAGCTCTACACCCCGATCAGCTCACCTATCTAGAAATTATGGAAACCGGTCGCTCGGCTCACATTACCTTCTGGGATATTTCTCACCGGACTCGAGTTTGGTCATCCCCTTCATCTCGTCAAGGATTTCAGGCATCGTCATTTTCGGTGTCTGATAGGTCCTCACGAGTTCCTCGTGCAATCCAAAGCTCGGGTCAAGATCCGATGCTCCTGGAGCGAACTTGATAATCGCGGCTTTCGCTCCCCAGTTGTTGCCATATCCATCCAGCGGTCCCATGGGACTTATGCACACATTCTGAAACGAGGTCTTTTGCATCAGATCGATGATGACATCGGGATCCTTGGTCTGGGCCTTTTCATACACTTCCTTTATCCAGTAGATGACCTGGTAATAGTTGTTGGTGTAAGCTTCCGGATAGGCCTTCTCGCCGTATTCGGCTTTCCAGCGCTTGACAAAATCCTTCCATGCCTGACTGGTGGGATCGTGATCCGCGAGTGTGTAGATGTTTTCTGCACCAAACTCACCCGTGATCTTGGCGCCGCCCATATTCGAATAGGTGGTGCCGTACAGCACATACTTCGGCCGAGCATCGGCGTCTCTCAGCTGCTTCGCAACGCTGAACCACCCTGCACCGGTGTATGGAATAAAAACCGCATCCGGCTTTTCCTGCTTCATGATGAGCACTTCGGTGGTATAGTCCGTTTTGTCGAGAGGGGTGTAAATGACAGGCCCGATTTCGAAGGGCTGTCCGTTCTGCTCCCAGTATGCCTTAAGGCCCATACCGTTCGAGTAGCCCCAGTCGTAATCACCGGCGAAGAGGGCCACCTTCTTCGCGCCCATTTCCTCGAAAAACCTACCGGCAAGCTGCCCGGCAAAATAATCGGAGTAGCCGTAGTACACGACCCATTTACTGACCGGCACTTCACCGGGAGGCATGTATTTGGCCATACTGAGATGGCCTCCAACGAAGGTCGGGATCTTGAGCTTGGGTGCTTCCACACAGAGCGGACTGATCGTCGTTTCCAGTGCAGCGCCACCCATGACATCGGGTTTCCAGGTGCTCGCCTCGCGCTTGACCTTTCTCAAGAGAACTGAGGGTTTCGTTTCGCTGTCGATGACCTTGTACTCTATGCCTGAGAACCCATCGATGCCCATCGCATTGATCTCCTTGACCGCCAGTTTCATCGCGCGGTCATAGGCAGGGCCAATGTTCCCGGCAGCACCCGAGAAGGCAACCGTCCCGAGAATGCGAATTGGCTCCTGCTCACCTTTCGGCGCCTCAGCCATCAACAGGCTCGCAACAGCGCCGGCGATGACAAGAACACCGATGACGATGAACATCGTGAAGCGAATCCTTTTTCCTTTGAATAATCTCATAGCCATATCCATCCTCCTTCTTTGATACGTTTTGATTTAGCAGTTACAAAGAACCTCCCTCCGGAGATTCATTCCAGTGCACAAGAGCGGATACAACTCTACTTCCCCATAGCCTTTGCTACATCGACCAGTTCAGGATGAACCACTTTTCCCTCTTTGATGAGGAACTCATCATCAAGCCACACCGTTGAGTTCAAACAGATACCGTCGGCATGGGAAACCGCTTCAGGAAGGCTACCCTCAAACATGGGACCCTGATAGCCGTTGCCCCATTCCGTGGAACCCCACACCCGCTCGTCCTCGGTGCAGAGACCTGTCAGTATTGCACCGGGATTGAACCCGTAGCATATGTGAGCCAGATTATACATATTTGGATCACCCAATTTTTTCAGCCAATTCTCAATTTTCTTGGCCTCTTCCTGTCCCTTGATTTCGGTGATCCTTCCCTTTTTTATCACCAGTTCGATAGGATGGCTGAGGATACCGAGATCTGCTTCACCGCCACCGGAGAACGATCCGTCGTACACAATTACCCCGCCTATGCTCTCCTCCAGGGGAGCCCAGCCAATCTGTCCGACGAGAAAGTGGGGTCCCGGCTTGTCGGCGCGCAGCTCATTCGTGATCGGACGTTTCCTCACATTCTCAAACGAGATGTCCGTTCCTGCTGGAGTGGTGACCCGCATCTTGGATGCATTGTGGGTCAACTCGACCACCTTGTTTTGAAACTTCTCCTGAAGATCCATGTCCAGTTTTGCAATGCACCGGGTTATCCGCTCCGGATCTAATCCGCCGAGAAACAGATATCGAGTTCTTCCATTGGACATGGCCTCGATCCACGGTGTGGAATAGAGAAGCCACTGATTGTTGAACTCCACCCATACATCTGCTGCCGGTATGGCTTTTTTCAATGGCTCAGGGAGCTGTGGATCGGCAACTTTTCCATACCCGCGCGGCGTCGAATGATAGGCCACAAGCACCTTTCCTCCTGCAGCTTCGGCAGATTTAGCCACCTCCATCACTGGTTTCATATCCATGGCAGAATCGACCGTAATAATCACCGATTCCCCTTTTTTCACGCGACACATTTCATTCACAACGACATATCCTGCTTTTCCCAGTTCAAGTTCAAATATATCCGGCATTATTATCCCTCCTCCATTGCAGAGTATCTACAGCACTTCTTTTTCAGACGGCGATTCATAGGATAATTTACTTGTCCGAAGCCCCATTTGTACATAGATCTCAGCAAGTTTCAGGGCTGAATTCGCCGGGTCGATTACCGGTACGCTCAGTTCCCGCATCAGCCTCGGTGTCAAGGACGACATACCCGTGCAGCCCAACACAATGGCTTCAGCACCGTCCTTTTCGAGAGCGATCCTTGACTCCCTGGCTATTGCTTCGAACGCCTTGTCCTCATCTTTTAAATCGAGCACCGGTATACGCGCGTAGCGCACCGATGCCACTCTGCTTTGAAAACCATATGTTGCTACATTTTCCTTGATCGCATCTGCAGTGCTCTTCAGAACAGTGACAATCGAAAACCGAGCGCAGAGCCCCATGGCCAGAAAATAACTTGCCTCGCCCGCGCTCGTGACCGGAATCCGTACAGCTTCGCGGGAAGCCCTAACGACCGTGTCCATCGCACAATCCAAACTCACCGCATCATAGCCCTCTTTTTCTGCCTTCCTCACCTCTTCGATGATGTAGGGTGCTGCAAGCGCTTCGTCATAGGCTGCTTCTATGGATTCCGGCCCGTGAGACAGGCACACAACATCGACCTCGGTGCCGGACATTGCGGCTTTCCTTCTCTCCTCTATTTGACTGTCTCTGAATGAGCCCGACGCATTCGGGATAATTACTTTGACTCGCATGGGGTCCCTTTTTCTCCACTAGATTCCGACTTTACACTAAATATGCATTTTAGAGGTACAAGTTGAAATGTCAAGAAAAACCACGGTAAAAGTAGCTGCCTTTATCCCCGCAAAGATTTCCTCACCTGACGTACCCGTGAAGTTCAGTGAGAGAAGTATTGAGCAGATACTCTCGAATGGTTCAAGGGCTTAGACCGATAGACCTTTTTACATAGTATCACACGTCCCCGATTATTGCATCACCAAATGTACAGTGCTTTATCTGTTTTCGTAATGTATCGCACTTATTTTACCTATTGTCAATAGAAGAATACATAAAATTAATGTTTATGAAAAATATGGAAGATATTGTGATGAGTATGCCGACAGGAACGTATCCCTGAGATTATGATATCCCGATACTGATGGCTTGCAGAAAAAAATCGATGGTGGTAAGTTTTAATAAAACATTTCATGAGATGTCCCTGTAAGTAAAAAGCGCTGAATATGATTATCGAACTTTCTCTGGAAGACGGGACAGAGGCGAAAGGTGAGTTCGATGAAGGAGCGTTTCAATGGAAAATAGATACATCCTGACCGCATTCGGAAAGGACAGACCGGGGGTCGTCGCCGATGTATCACAAATCGTCTATGAAATAGGCGGGAATCTCAAAGATTCCACCATGACAAGGCTCATGGACGAATTCGCGATCATTCTCCTCTTTTCCGTCCGTGAGCCTGATGTCGATAAACAGCTTACCATGGAATGCCGGAGGCTCGAAAGGGATAAAGCGATTTCAGCCTTTTTTCGACGGTTGGAGGCAACGGAGGCAGGGCCTGAAGCAGCACAGCCTTCCCATACCCTTTTCATCGAGGGTATAGACCACACGGGTATCGTGTATCGTGTGAGCAGATTTTTGGCTGACCGCGATATTAACATCGTCAATCTGTCTTCGAAGGTGAGCTTTTCACCCGAGAGCGGGTCTGCACTCTATACTATGGAGATCGAGGCCTGGGTACCAGAAGTGCGGGCCATCGATGAACTTCAAAAAGGACTCGATCAACTGGGCGAGGAACTTCAAATCGAGATCCATATGCGGCCACACTGAGCGTCTCTTGGCAGAGGTCATGCCTAGACCGCAAAGATCATTTAAGCTTCATTCTGGAAGACATGCTTCAATGTCTACAGAGTGCAGTACGTTTTAAACACCATATAGTATTCCTGCATTACGGACAAAAAGGGGGATTTTCATGGCAGATTTTTTACATGAATACGTACGAAAGGCATACGGATCGGCTATCGGTAAATCTCGACGAGACCTGGTAACCCCGGCCCTCATTCTCGACCTCGATGTTGCGAAGCGCAATATCCAGTTCATGACCGAACGAATTCGCTCGATGCCGGCGGAGCTGAGACCTCATATCAAAGTCCAAAAATGCCCTGAACTTGCGAAACTGCAAATAGGAGCGGGTGCCATCGGGGTCTGCACGGCAACCGTGTGGGAGGCCGTTGTCATGAGCAGAGCCGGTATCGAGGATGTGCTCATCGCCAATGAAGTGTGCGGCCCTGAAAAGATTGGGGCGCTGGCAGAGGCGGCCAGGCACGGGAGGATAAGTGTGGCGGTTGACAACAGGGAGAATGCCGGTGAACTGTCCGAAGCAGCCCGTGCAGCGGGCAGCGAGATCGGCATCCTCATCGAAGTGGATGTGGGCATGGGCAGGGGAGGAGTGCGGTCGGGCGATGAAGCCGTAACCCTAGCACAGCATCTGAGCAGCCTCTCCAATCTCCGGTTCCTTGGCGTGCAGGGGTACGAGGGACACTGTATGCTCGAACCCGACCGCGATGTTCGAATTGCAAAGGCAAAGAAGGCCATGGACTATGTGGGGGAAGTGATCGGACAACTGGCAAAGGCAGGTTTCGAATGCAAGGTCGTCTCAGCGGGAGGAACCGGCACCTACGACATAACCGGCGCGGACCCGCGGGTCACCGAGATACAGGCAGGCTCCTACGTCTTTATGGACAACTTCCATGGCAACCTGGTACCAGGATTTTTACGTTCTCTGACGGTGCTGAGCACGGTCATCATACAGCATGGCAACACCATCGTGATGGATGCGGGTCGGAAATCGGTGGGTATCGACTTCGTGCAGCCCACCATAGTGGAGTATCCCCAGTATCAGTCCCGCTATTTTGCCGAGGAGCATGCCCTCTTCGATGTGGACGAGATGTGTACACTCAAACGCGGCGACAAGGTCGAGTTCGTCCCCGGCTATGCACCCACCACGGTCAATCTCTACGATGCCTACCATGTGGTCGAAAATGATATGGTTACTGATATCTGGCCTATTATTCCTCGAGGTCCCGGCCACGCGGGTTTTCTGAGCGAATCGCAGAAATGATCGCTCTCCAATCACGTATCCCATTGATGCTGTGGAATAGACAGAGATACATTCAGTGGTATGTACACATCTATTTTCGGTTTTTCCGAATAATGCATACCTGAGTATGTTATAGTGATTTTATGAGAATATTCGGGAGGTAGTTAAGGGGAAGAAACGCAGGCACTTACATGTAAATTATTTCATATAGTAAATTGCCTGTGTGTAAATTCTGTTTTTCCACTCACTACCTACTCAAATTTCTCTCGGTACTCATTTTCTGGATAATCCCTATTTTCAAAGGAGTGACCGAATATGGCCACAAAACCGCGATACGTTTCCGTACAAGAATTCGATGATATATTCACATCGGTCTGCAACTGGGGACGGTGGGGAAAGGACGATGAGAGAGGCACGCTCAACCATATCACACCAGAGCATGTACGCAGGGCGGCATCTCTCGTTCAATCTGGACACACCGTCTCACTTGCCATCCCCATCAACAAGGTGGCTGGTCCGGACAATCCTCACCCTGCCCTGCACCACATCACTCACAATCACGATATCGACATTCCGCAGGGAGAGCCCCACTTCGTCCTTGATTTTTTCGGCAGTGAATGCCATGGCGACTGCCACACCCATATCGACGCCCTCTGCCATGTCAGCTACAGGGGAAAGCTCTACAACGGAAAACCTGTGAGCAGCGTAACCTCCCACGGCCCCGAAATCATGGACATCGCTTCATATGCACACGGCATAGTGGGGCGAGGCGTGCTCCTTGATATTCCACGCCATCGCAAGGTCAAGTGGCTCGAACCAGGTGAGGTAGTGACGGCAGAGGAGCTGGAGGCTGTCGAGAAGGCGCAAGGGGTGCGACTTGGAGATGGAGATATATTTGTATTTCGCACGGGCCATCACCGCAGACGTCTCGAACTGGGTCCATGGGACAACTCCTATGAGGGAGAAGGCAAGGCGGGCCTGCATGTCGATACCATACCCCTGCTTCACGAACGCAGGGTCGCGGCGTTTCTGCCAGATGGAGATGGGGAAACGGTACCCTGCAATGTTGAGGGAATGGCCTACCCAATTCACACACTCCAGATCACCGCCATGGGTATGGCGTGCGCGGACAGCCTCCAATTCGAGGAACTGGTCAAGGTGTGTGAGGAGGAAAAACGTTGGGAGTTTATGGTCGTAGCAGCTCCGCTCCGACTACCAGGAGGAACCGGCTCCCTGTTCAACCCGATAGCGATCTTTTGATCGACAAGCTGTAGAAAGGTGTACACGTCAAGACTGGAGGAGACCATGGACCGGTGAGGCGAGGTGCGCGTTGTAATCTGGTGATTACCCCCCGGAAGGAATCCCAGTCTCCTCCAGGATCCATCGGTTGTGTGCAAGCTTGATATTTTCTAATGAGATGTCGAAGGGATTATCCCCCAGTTCCCTGCCGTCAAACGTAACAACCCTGTCGGCATATTTCAGAACCGCCCGGGCAGAGGGTTTCAATATCTTCTGGTTCTTCGTTCTGATAATCAGGAAGACTCCGGGCTCGACGAAGGTGCGGAGGCTGTTGGATTCACACACCACTGCGGTCCCCTCAGGTATCAGCCTGAGAAGCGCTTCCATCCCTTCCTCCAGGTGATCTTTCACAGCCCTCAGCCAGTACACTTTCCAGGCACCTGAAGCCAGGAGACGGGATGTGTCTTTTTGCAGATCTCCATTTTTCTCCTCCAGTATGCAGTAGGCCCCTTCAAATGAGGCACAAATTCCACATCCCTCGCCTCCCCGCGGGCATGTTTCTCCTTTCCGGTGTATGGTGGTAACTTTGACTGCAATGAGCGGGAACTGCTGACCATAGCGTTTGATAAGATTGCAAGCAAGGAGTGTTTTGCCGCTGTTTCTTCCTGCAGCTCCCAGGAGTATCATGTTATGCTTGATGATGACAGCCATCTTTCCTTCCACATATCTCCAGCTCTCCTCGAAATATACGATATATTGATCACATCCATCATAGTATTTCTCACAACATAACAGAAAAACTTATGAACGAAATCAAAATAATCTGTTACATTAGAGGTTCCCACGCGTACCTCCCACGGGTATGGGTAATTCAGCAATACCGGAGGCGATAGTTAATGCCCGCTAAGTCCATTTCCGCTACAGTACCAAATTCCGGCAGAATCGTGCACGATCCTGAACTCTGCCGTGGCTGCAGGATCTGTGAGGTTGCCTGCTCAGCCTATCACGACGGTGTATGCAGTGCCCATCTCTCCAGGATTCACGTGATCCCCGACGATCTGGCACTCGAGTTTCCCGCCCATGTGTGCAAACAGTGCCCGTACCCGAGCTGCTATTACGCATGCCCGAAGAGAGACAAAGCCATGTGTATCGACGAGGATACCGGAGCGCGTTACATCAACGAAGAGGAATGTATACGGTGCGGTTCCTGTTTCCGGGCCTGTCCCTTTAACCCGAGCCTCGTATGGCAGAGGGAGGAGGATTCGAAAAATATATACTACAAATGCGACCTGTGTCGAGACAGGGACCAGGGACCTATCTGTGTGGAGGTCTGCCCACGGGGCGCCCTGACCTTCCAGGCAAGAGGTGGAAAATAATGAGCACTCCATACGGATGGATGGGAAAGATCTCGAGGGTCGATCTGGAAACGGGAAAGATCAGAACCGAAGAAACTCACCAGTATGTGCCCGAATACATCGGAGGAAAGGGTGTGGCGACCCGCATTGCCTGGAACGAGCTCAAGCGAGGCGTGGGTCCCTATGATCCGGAAAATCCACTTATGTTCATGGCCGGGCCCCTTACCGGCACCCTGGCGCCTGCATCGGGCAGAGGTTCGGTGTGCGGGATTTCACCTCGAATCTACCCCACTCCCTGGTTCACCTACGGTACCATGGGTGGAGACTGGGCTGCCGAGCTCAAGTACGCCGGTTTCGACGGGGTGGTTGTCAGGGGCAATGCATCGAAGCTCGTGTATCTGTGGATAAACGATGGAAAGGTCGAGATTCTCGATGGGAGCGAGCTGGCGGGTCTCGATACCTTCGTGACACAGCGATACCTGAAGGAGAAACACGGCCGGCGTACACAGGTGGTGTGTATCGGCCCGGCAGGTGAAAACCGAGTGCTTTGGTCTACCATACAGCACAGATTGTCCAACTCGATAGGAGATGCGGGTTTTGGTGCGATCATGGGTGCGAAAAATCTCAAGGCAATCGCCATCGGAGGTACCGGAGGCGTAAGAATAGCGAGACCAGATGACTTTATCGCTGCCTGCCGCAAAATCCACGCAATGATCAAGAACGGCCCCACCACACATCCATATCATGCCCCCTGGGGTCCGGAGACACAGCAGTGCAGCCACGGGTGCCCGCTTGGCTGCGGAAAATTGCACAAAAACGTGCCCGCCGGGGTCACCGTGGGCAGCGGTACCAGGAATATGATGACCCACTGTGAGGACTATGCCTTTATTTGCGGTGAACGCACCACCAACTATCCGACCGAGGACATACGGGACATATACAAGGGCGATATGTTTACCAGAGAGACAAAGGCCTTTGGCGAGAGGATCGGCACCGAACTGCAGGCGCTCTGTGAGGGCCTTGGCTTGACGAGCTCATTCCCGATCAACTACTATCCCTGGTTCTGGGTCTGTATTGAAAACGGTGTCACGGAAATCGAAGGTTTTACCCTGAAACCCGAAGAGCCGCAGTTCTGGTTCGACTTCATGAAAAAGGTGGCGTACCGGGAAGGCGGCATCGGGGAAGTCTTCTCCGGGGATATGCTCAGGGCGGTCGACCAGCTCGACCTCCCGCCCGTGGTAAAAAAGGCTGCCCTGTTTCAGTTCCCCATGTGGGGGCAGCCGGCGCACCGCCAGGGCAGGGCCTATGAGTCGCAGCCCACACCCCTGTGGATCAACACCATGCTGCACTGGATCATCGATTCGCGGGACCCCATGGCATGTCACCATCAGTCCTCCTTTGTGGCAGGCTGGTTCCCCCTGCACCACGAGGGCAAGTGCGGCACGCCGGATTCGAACATGGAAAAACTGAGAGCCACCTATAGAAAAGCCTTCGGTACATCCGAAGGAATAGAGCCTGGTCTCAATAATATTGAAGGGAAGACCAAACTTGCGGTGTGGCAGGACAACCGGGCACAGATCAAGGACTCCCTCCTGCTGTGCGACTGGCTATTTCCGGCAATCCTACACACTTTTCCATCCCAGGAGGAATACCTGGAAGCCGATGACTACTACGGAGACATAGATGCCGAAGCAAAGATGCTGGCGCCTCTCACGGGACTGGACATCGACACTCCATACAT
>Ga0209427_10002417_pt1 | contig 22004 bp, 19 predicted proteins | sample DeeMarSWOR136_30_FD_187465 | JGI IMG/M metagenome (GOLD analysis project Ga0209427, IMG submission 187465) | Marine sediment microbial communities from White Oak River estuary, North Carolina - WOR-1-36_30 (SPAdes) (version 2) | ecosystem: Environmental > Aquatic > Marine > Intertidal zone >...
GCCAGCTTTCAGAAAGATGCATATGATAGATTACGATGATGTATTCATATTTCTCAAGATCCCGCAGTGCCTCCTGATATTCTGGATACACTTCAATAGTACCCTTATTTTCAGGCTGAAGGATTCCCTGTCTGGGAGCTCCCGTTTGAGGCGTTAATTCAGTATGAAATATACCAATAGGGTGATAGACTATTTTCGTTAGGTCTTGTTTTATTTGTTCTTCAGGTTGGATTGTTCTAGCCAATAAAGGAATAGCGCATCCACCCAGCGTTAAGATAACTAGGCTCAGATAAACCATTTGTTGAAATAACCAATGCTGACTCATTGTTTTGTTCTCCTTTTATAGTTTATATGACCTATTCTTAATAGCATTTTTATATAATACTATAAAACAACATATTATCATCATGTTGACCAGGCTGTTTCGAGTGTGATAAGCTCACTCAAATATTTCAGATAGTGAAAATAAATCGTGATGGATTTGTGGCAAACATCAAAAGGAAATTTTTATCAATTCGAATTAGTTGCACTGGCGGAGAGGGTGGGATTCGAACCCACGGTTCCGACATTAACCGGAACAATCGCTTAGCAGGCGACCCTGATCGACCACTCCAGCACCTCTCCGCAATCGCTTGGAAATCTTTGTTATTCTAACATATTTTTTTCGATATTCAAAACTGAAAGCCCATAAAATTAGCAGCCATTAATTGTTTATATTTAATAACAAAGCTAAGAGCAAGATGATTGACTAAAAAGCTCAATTACTGTATTTTAAATCAAGCTTGAATTAAAAAAAGAAGATAGACCAATCCCTATAAAGTCTGCCCAAAATATGATCTTGAAGAGTATCATGGAGGGTAGATAGCAAATAGAAAAAGGAAGTTCTAAACATGAAAATAGCCGTTGTCTGCAACCGCCAGAAGGATGGCGTCATCAATACATTTGGCTTGCAGAATCAAGAATGGTATCCCAAAGAAACCATCGATCTCGTGGCCAAAGCCTTAGAAGAGGCTGGCCACACTGTCAGGCTCATAGAAGGAGATCGACATCTTCTCACTCAAATAGAAGATTTTTTGCCCAAGCTATCCGAAAGTGAAGAGCCAGGAATTGTGTTTAATTTGGCTCTGGGTATTCAAGGGAAATGCCGATACACCCATGTGCCTTCTGTCCTGGAGATGGCGGGAATTCCCTACACTGGATCGAATCCCCTGGGCCATACTCTTTCTCTTGACAAGGCCATGGCCAAAAAAATATTTGTTGCCAATGGACTCCCTACACCTGAATTCTTTCTTTGTGATGACAAAAATCAATTGAGAGACCTGAAACACCACTTAAAATTTCCTCTTGTAGTTAAGCCAAGGAGTGAGGCAGCCAGCATCGGCCTTATGGTGGTGAAGAATGAGCCATCTCTCAAGGAAGCTGTTAACTATGTCTTGGAAACTTTTAAACAGCCAGCCCTTGTGGAAGAGTACATCGAAGGTCGTGAAATGAATGTCAGCATCATAGGCAACTATCCCCCCTATGTGTTTCCGGTTTTAGAACTGAAGCTTGGGAAGACTGATTCCAATATTTTTACCCATGAGGATAAATTTCACATTTCAGGCAAAAAAATTCAGAAAATCTGCCCGGCTGACCTGCCTCCAGAGATTGATGATCGCCTTCGCCATCTCGCTCTTCAGGCTTATGAAGTCTTGAACATCTACGATCATGCCCGTGTGGACATGCGTTTGGACAGGAACAATAATCCTTTTCTTTTGGAGATAAACTCTATGGTCAGCATAAACCCGGCCTCATCTCTCGTCTGTGCGGCTCGAGTCGTGAACCTCGAGTACAACCAGCTGATCAATAAAATATTGGAAGCTGCAATCACTCGCTACGCTTTGCAGGAGCCTGAAGTCTTCGGGCATTATAAAGAGAAATAACCGCAAAAAATTTGGTACAATAACAGCCTTAATAAAAGATTAATCTCTTTCAAAGAAGGAGGAGAGAATGTCCGTAGTCAATGATCCCAAATCTCCCATGTACGTTCCAGAGGAAAATCGAAGAATAGCTCGCCAGAGAGCAGAAAAGTTAGTAGAGATGATATCAGATTATTTAGAAACTAGAGATAAAATTCCTGATGGTTTCAAATGCCATGATCAATACCAAGAAAATAAAAAGAGGATCCTGAAAGTCCTGGGAGGCACGGCGAAAGATTGGAGCAACTGGAAGTGGCAGCTGAAAAATTCTATTCGCGATGTCTCTACTTTGGCTAGAATCATCAATTTGACTGGTCAGGACATAAACGATATTAAGAAAACAGAAACCCAATTTCGGTGGTCCGTTTCACCCTATTTTGCCAGCCTCATGGATCCAGAGGATAGTGACTGCCCCATCCGGAAGCAAGGGATCCCCACCATTCATGAATACCTGGATAAAGAGCTGATCAGAGATCCTTATGCCATTGTCTATAATTCCCCGGCTCCTCTGATTACCAGACTCTACGGAGACAGGTTGATCATAAATATCACAAACATGTGTGCCATGTTCTGTCGTCATTGTTTGCGGAAGAAGGACATTGCCCACAAAGATATGATTTATCCTAAAGATGATGTTCAGGCTGCTATCGATTACATCGCCCAATCCCCGGCTGTGAGAGATGTCCTCATCACAGGAGGAGATGCATTATCATTATCCGATGACTATATCGATTGGATCCTGACAAAGTTAGCGAAAATCTCCCATGTGGAGATAATGAGACTGGGATCAAGGATGATTTCTACTCTACCTCAAAGAATAACTCCTGAGCTGTGTAAAATGCTCAAACATCATTACCCTGTGTATCTCAATACCCAATTCAATCATCCTAAAGAAATCACTCCAGAGTCGAAGAAGGCTGTTGATCGACTGATGGACGCAGGCGTTTTAGTCGGCAACCAGTCGGTCTTGCTTAGAGGAATCAATAATGATATCCATGTCATGAAGAAATTAGTACAGGATATGCTTCGGATCAGAGTTCGTCCCTATTATATTTTCAATTGTAAAAGACTCCAGGGAATTCGGCATTTCCGTGCACCAGTTGCGGACGGTCTTAATATCATGGAACATCTCAGAGGGTATACTTCTGGACTGGCTGTTCCTACTTATATCATAACGGCTCCGGAAGGCAAGGGGAAAACTCCCATGGCTCCCACCTATCTGCTCAACATCAACAGAAAAGGAAAATTGCTTTTCAGAACCTGGGGAGGGTATGTCTGTGAGTACGAAGACGAAAGGCCAGATGAAGAGTAAAAGACCTACCCAGAATCATAAAAATCACAGCCTGATGATGGAGAAAACCCAAAAAGATATCCTCTCCTTTCTAGATTCTCATGCTCAGGAGCAGATTCAGTTTGTCATCGACCTTTGCCATCAGAATAGTTACTCCTACAACAAAAAAGGAGCCGATCGGACAGCAGAGATGATCCTCGAGCCTTTGAGAGATCTCCTGCCGGTGCATCAAGTCATTCATCAGATAGAGACTGGAAATCATCATCTTTTAAAAAATAAAAATTCAGCCAGAGCGATTTATCTTGTCGGACATATGGACACAGTCTTTCCTCCTGATCACCCTTTCCAGAAGTGCCGCCTTCGAGGCGATTATCTCCATGGACCGGGAGCCGGCGACATGAAGGGCGGCCTGGCCGTATTTATATATGCGCTCAAAGCTCTAGAAGAAGTCGGTCTAATGGACAGGCTGAGCCTCACTCTCATATTAAACGGCGATGAAGAACTCGGCTCGATTTATTCCCGCTCCATCTTTCTGGAGGAAAGAAAAAAAGCTTTAGCCTGTTTGACAGGAGAGTGTGCGGGGAGTAAGGGAGAGATTGTGGTCTCTCGAAATGGAAAGATGGGAGTTAGGGTCGATTGCTTTGGTCAGGATCGGCATGTAGGTTTTGGAACTCACGAGAAATCAAGTGCCGTTTTGGAATTGTCGCATAAAATCATTGCCCTTGAATCATTGAACGCGAGCCTCCCCGGAGTGAGCATCAATGTCGGTCAAATAGAGGGGGGATTAGGTCCTTCTACTGTCGCAGGTCATGCGAGCAGCCTGGTGGATATACGGTGGGAAAAAGAAGATCACCGGGAGATCTTGTGGGAGAAAATTCAAGAAGAAATTTACAAACCCTCCCAACCCGGATGTCGTTCGGAGATAAGGATTCTCAACTCGCGACCATCCATGCCTCTGAAAAAAGGCACTGAAAAGATGTTTCGCCTAATACATCAAGTTGGATTAGCCCTGGGGCAAAAAATAAAAAGGGAGCACAGGAGGGGGACTTCAGACGCCAATTTTTTTGGAGCTGCAGGCGTGCCTACCTTAGACGGATTAGGGCCGATTTGTGAAAAAGACCATACGCCATCGGAATTTATCAAAGTATCGAGCCTTAAGCAGAGGTCATGTCTTTTGGCCCTTTTTCTGGTTGAATATGGACAAAGAATAGGCATGATATAATCTTGTATTGTTCAGTTTGAATAAGTCATGAAGAAAAAGCAAAGAGCTTCAAAGAGGGTTGGGCCGTCCAAAGGATTTTTTGATAGAATAATATTTTTCATTGAAAAAATCGGAAATTATCTTCCCCATCCGTTTACTATTTTTTTGCTTTTGATTATCCTGATTTTTATTCTCTCCTTTATTCTGAGCTCTCTTGATGTCTCAGTCACCTACACTAGCCTTGACCAGGAATCAAACCAAGAAATCTCCAAGACGGTTTCCGTGGTCAATCTTTTGCAAAAAGGGATGCTTCAGTCTATCATGGAGAACTTTGTTAAGACTTTCGCCTATTTTGCTCCAGTAGGATTTGTGATCATCATGGTCCTCGGAGTCAGCCTGGCCGAACAGGCCGGATTTTTCTCGGCTACCATTCGACAATTGATTTTTAAGACACCCCGCTATCTGATTACATTTATCATCGCCGTGGCAGGAATCTGTGCCAACATTGCCTCTGATGCAGGGATTATCATCGCTCCCACTCTAGGAGGGGCTATTTTTTTAGCGTTAAGGAGGCATCCTATAGGGGGAGTTTGTGCTGGATATGTGGCTGCCTACGGAGGTTTCTCGGCAAATCTTTTTATCTCAGGCACGGATGTGGTCTTAGCAGGCATCACTGAATCTGCGGTCAGCCACTTTGCTCTCCAGGCCCAAGTCCATCCTCTGATGAACTGGTACGCTATGGTCGGTTCAACGATCGTCTTGGCATCAGTGGTGACCATAGTGACAGAAAAGGTTATCATGCCCTACCTTGGAGAATATGATCCTCCACCGGAATTCAAATTGTATCCAGAATCTGATGATCTTAAAATCAGCCGGAATGAAAAAAGAGGACTAAAGGCTGCCGCTTTGGCCAGCCTGATTTTTCTTGTTATCCTTTTGCTTATGACCGTTCCTTCGAACGGTCTGCTTCGTAATGATCAAGGAAAGCTTCTCCCTGTCTCTCCTTTGATATCAGGAATCATATTCATCATTTTTGCTTATTTCTTTATCATAGGTATTGTCTACGGGAAAGCGGCTAAGACAATTGGTTCTGAGAAACAGATTCCAAGGATGATGGAGAGAGGATTGAGCGGGGTAACAGGATTTCTGGTGGTATGTCTACCGGCCTCGATATTTATCGACTTGTTTCATAAGAGTCAATTGACAACCATTATCGCTGTAAACGGAGCGAACTTGATCAAGAATCTTCAAATAGGAATGATCCCCACTCTGCTGATTTTTGCCTTTCTGTGTGCGGCTTTGAATCTGTTTATCACCAGCGGTTTCACCAAGTGGTTGATCTTGGCTCCCATTTTTGTGCCTCTCTTCTTCCAAGTGGGTATCAGTCCAGCGATCACCCAGATGTCTTATAGAATCGGTGATTCAACAACCAATATCATTTCTCCTGTTTCTGCTTATTTGCCGTTTTTGCTTGGTCTTCTGGAAAAATACAGGAATAAGAATCAAGAAATAGGGATAGGCTCGGCTATCTCTCTGATGCTTCCTTATTCTCTTCTTCTCTTGATTCTATGGATAGTTTTTCTAGCCTTATGGCTGTTGTTGGGACTCAATCCAGGACCCGGGGTCTCTCTTTTTTTATGAGTTATTATACGAGCTGCAAGCAGGAAATTTTGACTAAGAATAGAGCATTGCTTTTGATATTGAAAAAATAAAGGATCTTAAATATGACAAAAAAAATAATAAAAATGAAGAAAAGACATCAACTCATTAATCTTTTCATAATTATTCTTTTAGTCCTCAGTCCCACCTCTTATGCACAGAATTTTGCTACTTCGGAGAAGGCTATGGTGGTTGCTCCTACGCCTGAGGCAGTAGAGGCAGGCTTGTTTATTTTGCGGAGGGGCGGGAATGCTGTAGATGCTGCTGCAGCCACGGCTTTTGCCCTGATGGTGACCGATCCGGCCATGTGCAGCCTGGGTGGAAGGTCTCAGATTCTTATTTATTTGAATGATGGAAAAGTGGTGGGCATTGATGGAGCAACTCAGGCACCGAGGCTAACCAGAGTACCGGCTAGAATTGGCCATGGCTACAAGACTTGTCCTGTTCCCGGAAGTCCCGCAGCCTTGGAAGAGATGGTTCAAAAATACGGGACTCTTCCTCTGAGAACAATCTTGGAACCAGCCATCCAGCTGGCTAAAAATGGATTTATAATCAAAAAAGACTATCATGATCTGTTTAGAAGAGGGGGAGAATTTTTCCGTTCATACCCGGGAACAGCTAAGCATTTCTTGAAGGAGGATGAGAGCTTTTACAAGGAAGGGGATAATTTCTGTCAACCTGCGTTGGCCAGAACCTTGGAGTTCATCGCCGACAAGGGAGCCGGAGTTTTGTACAAGGGAAAGCTCGCTCAATCTATAGTCAATGACATGCTTAGCCATGACGGAGTGATTAGAGAAGATGATCTAAACCAATACCGCCCCCTTCCTGGCAAAATCGTGGAGGGAAATTATCGTGGTTATGATATTATCAGTCGAGGGGATCAATGTGATGGTGCCTCGGTGATTGAGATGCTCCACATCCTGGAGCATTTTACCCTGGCTGATTTTAAACCTGAAGACCCGCTTTATCTTCATCTTTTAACCCAAGCTATATATATAGGTCATGCAGATGAGTATCTACCGGATTGGCAGCAAGTCTCTAAAGCTTTAGCAGCCCGGCGTGTGCGGGAAATCGATGAGACAAGAGCCCTTCCTGTCCCGATTAAAAGCGATTCCTTAGAAGGAGAGACAAACCATCTTTCTGTTGTGGATGATAGGGGGAACGCTGTCTCCTTGACTCAATCGATTGGGCCTTCTTTTGGATCTAAAGTTGTTAATCCCGAATTGGGATTTTTCTATGCCTATAGTTATGATATGAATGACGATCCCATTCCCTATCAGAGAGAAAAAACCAGTCAATCTCCCACCATAATCCTCCATCAAGGGAAGCTCTTTCTTGTTCTTGGATCTGCAGGAAGCAGTCGAATCCCTGCTTCTATTGTCCAGACTGTGGTCAATGTCATCGACCATAAAATGACACTGGAGAAAGCTGTTACTTTACCCAGGTTATTTCTCACCGAGCAGGAATTGCGATTGGAAGGACCTCGATTGCAGGAATTGTCCCTTAAGAAGTTGAAGGAGTTAGGATACAAAATAAAAATTTATGATGAACTCAATGGCTATTTTGGCAGGGTTCACGCCATTCTGATCGAAAGCAAAACAAAAAAAATATACGGGGCAGCAGATCCTAGGGACGCCGGAGCTTCAGGAGGCTTATAATCGGCATTTTCAAAAAAGATTCTACTGAATGCTTCAAAAAAATTCCCTGAAGGGACTTTGTTTCTTAATATGGGCAGAATTACTTTAAAGAAATCAATTTTTTCCCTATTTTAAGGGAGTAACGTGCACCATCAAATGTTTTTATCGCTGCAGGAAGAACGGAGGGAGAGGGATTCGAACCCCCGTTCCGGTTGCCCGGAAAGCGATTTTCAAGACCGCCGCCTTAAACCACTCGGCCATCCCTCCTAAGTTATTTTATCCAAACCATTCATGTAAAGCCGCATAACTTTAGGAATAACAACAGAGCCATCTTCTTGTTGATAACTTTCCAGAATGGCGCCAACCGTCCTTCCCAAAGCTACTCCAGATCCGTTCAGAGTATGAACAAACTCCAGCTTCGACTTTTCCTTCCTTCGAAAACGGATGTTGGCTCTTCTTGCCTGGAAACTCTCGCAATTAGTGCAGGAGGAAATTTCCATGTATTTCTTTCGGGAGGGCATCCAGAGCTCCAAATCATAGGTTTTGGCCCCTGAAAAGCCTAAATCTGAGGTGCAGAGAACAACCACCCTGTAGTGTAAGCCCAATCTTTTTAAAACTTCCTCAGCATCCAGGGTCATTTTTTCAAGTTCCTGATAAGAATCTTCGGGTAAAGAAAAGCTCATGAGCTCCACCTTGTTGAACTGGTGCTGACGAATCAGTCCTCTTATATCTTTCCCGTAGGAGCCGGCTTCACGTCTGAAACATGGGGTGTAAGCCACAAATCTCTTCGGGAGGGAATCAGCTTCAAGAATCTCATCCTGATAAAGGTTGGTGAGAGGAACCTCTGCGGTAGGAATCATGTACCACGGATAGCCTCGCAGCTTGAAAAGGTCATTTTCAAACTTAGGCAAATTCCCTGTTCCTATCAGGCTCCTTTCATTGGCGATGAAAGGCGGGATCACCTCCTGGTATTCCTTTTCCTCCGTATGAACATCAAGCATAAAATTGATCAGTGCTCTTTCAAGCTTAGCTCCTGCACCAAAATAGACAGCAAACCTCGAACCTGCGATCTTGGCCGCCCGCTCAAAATCCAAGATGCCCAGCTTTTTACCGATTTCCCAATGAGGCTTGAGAGGGAAAGAGAATTTCGGCTTCTCGCCAAACGTCCGGACTTCAACGTTCTCTTTAGAGCTCTTGCCTTCAGGTACAGACTCATGGGGAACATTAGGAATGGAGAGCGAGATTTCCCTCAGCTTCTCCTCAAATTCTCTAAGTTTCTCCTCGAGTTTTTTTATCTCTCCGGCCACCTTTTTCATTTCCGAAATGACCGAAGCGGGGTCTTTCCCTTCTTTTTTCTTCTGGGCAACGAGCTGGGAGGCTTTGTTTTTTTCATGACGCAGGCTTTCAATCTTTATGAGATAGTCTTTCTTTTCCTGGGAGAGCTTTATAAATTTATCGAGACTAAGCTTAATTCCTCTAGCTTTAGTCTTTTTTACGACAAAATCAGCATTTTCCAGCACATATTTTGGGTCCAACATGCCGCAGATTATAGCACAAGTACTTCAATTTTAAAATTCTCGTGTTGACTCAGTTCGGGGATTAAAATATAGTTAAAAAAGATGAAACAGAAGACACAGTTTAAGGGACATATTCAGGTTTATACAGGAGACGGAAAGGGAAAAACCACCGCGGCTCTGGGCCTTGCCCTTCGGGCAGCCGGGTACAAACATAAGGTTTACATCGGACAATTTCTCAAAGGGCAAGAGTACGGAGAACTCTTATCAGCTAAAAAACTCTTACCTTACATCACTATCGAACAATTCGGCCGAAAAGGTTTTATCCATGTGACAAAAGATCCGGACGAGGAGGATATAAAAAGAGCCAGAGTAGGATTGAAGAAATGCCGGGAAGCCATGCTTTCTCGAAAATACAGGATAATTGTCCTGGATGAGATAAATGTAGCTGTCGACTTCAACCTTCTAACAGAAGAAGATGTCCACAAATTTCTCGATAAAAAACCTGAGGATGTAGAAATTATCCTGACGGGAAGGTATGCCCCTTCCTCCTTCCTAAAAAGAGCGGATTTAGTCACTGAAATGAAAGCAAAAAAGCACTATTACAAGAATGGAGTGAGGGCAAGAGAAGGAATCGAAAAATAGGAGAGTAGGAGAGGAGACGTTCATCCCATGGAAAGAGAGAAATTCGAAAAGCTGGCTGAAGAGGCGCTGGCTCAGATTCCAAAAAAATTCAAAAAATTAATCAGTAATCTGGCAGTGCTTGTCGAGGAAAAGCCATCAAGAGAAATTTTCGAGAAAACAGGAAGCTCGCCCCTCAGCTCTATTCTGGGTCATTATCATGGCGTTCCCTTCAAACACCGGGGCCCTTTCTACGGCAATATCCCTCCTGATGTTATCGTTATCTACCAGAAGCCCATAGAAAATATCTGCTCCACAGAAGAAGAAATAAAAAAGAAAGTCAGAGAGGTCGTTTTTCATGAGATCGGACACTATTTCGGGCTGAGTGAAAAAGAATTGAGAGAGATTGAGAGAATTTGAAATATCGTTTGACATAATCACTCACACTACCTACAAGTTTTGCTATACTGAAAGTATGTTTATGCTAAATAAATTTAATAAAAGCCAGAGGAGAAGCCAAGATGCATGAAAGCTTTAAAGGAATATTCCCCCCTTTAGCCACTCCCTTTGTCGATGATGAAATTTCTACTGAAAAATTCAAGGAAAATATCCAAAAATACAATTCATTCGACCTGACGGGCTACGTCATCTTGGGCACTTCAGGGGAAAATGCCCTTCTTTCGGACGAAGAATCTGGAAAATTAGTTCAGGCAGGAAAGGAAGCTGCTGCTGAAGGAAAAAAAATTATTGTCGGCACAGGTTTAGAATCCACAAAAATGACTCTAGAATTTACAAACAGAATGGCTGACCTCGGCATCGATGCGGCCATGATCCGCACACCCAGTTATTTCAAATCCAGGATGAACCGCGAAGCGCTTAAAAAGCATTTTCTCCTTCTCGCTGATCAATCAAAAGTGCCAGTGCTTATCTATAATAATCCTCGAGTCCTTGGAGTCTCTGTGGACTCAAAGCTGCTCATCGAGCTATCCAGGCATCCTAACATAGCTGGTATCAAAGACAGCTCAGGAGATTTATCTTTCTTGGCGGAGACTATCCCCCTTCTCGATCCTCATTTTAGTTTTCTGATTGGATCTGGAGGCGTAATCCTCCCGGGTTTGAGGCTTGGAGCAACCGGTGGAATTCTTGCCATAGCCGGCGTTGCTCCTGCCCAGTGTGCCGAGCTTTACAAATTGCATTTAGAAAGAAAAATGGACGATGCACTCAAGCTTCAGCTCGATCTGGCTCCTCTTAATAGGGCCGTTATTCAGACTTTCGGTATCCCGGGATTAAAGTACAGCCTTGATATGGTCGGATATTACGGTGGTCCTTGTCGCCTGCCCCTCCTCCCCCTTGACGATGAGGGCAAGAAAGAGATGAAAGCTGTTTTGAGTAAGCTAGGGCTTCTGACTGAATAACCTTCCCTGGAATTTTATGATGAAAAATATTAAATCAACTTCTGATTTGCTACCTGGAAGAAGGCGTTTCATGCGAAATATTTTATTCGGAGCCTTCTCAGCATCCTTAGCCTCAACAAGAAATCTTTCAGGAGAGGAGAAGCAAAGTTATCGTCTGAAAAAAGGCCAGATGTATTACCGCCGACTGGGAAGAACGAATCTCTTAATCTCTGAAATTTCACTCGGAGGAAGTCCCCTTCCCGCAATGCCTATTCTCTATCAAGCAATAGAGAGAGGAGTCAACTACATCGATTCATCTGAATCCTACTCCAACGGAAACAGCGAACGTCAAATAGGCAAGGTTCTAAAGGAATTCGGTAGAGATAAAGTTTATGTGGGGACAAAATTTCATTTAAGAGGCAACTGGAACGAAAAATCCATCATAAATACAGTCAACGGCAGCTTGAGAAGGCTTGATACAGATTATATGGATGTTTGTCTCATCCATGGTGCAGCAGATGAAAAGCATCTTACTGATGAGCGAGTTGTCGGGGCATTTGAAAAACTAAAAAAACAGGGGAAATACAGGTTCCGTGGTCTCTCCTGCCATTCCAATCACCATAAAGTCGTGAAAGAAGCGGTTGATTGTGGTTATTATGATATGATTCAACTCGCTTACAATGTCTCCGATATCCAGGAGACAAAAGAGGATGGAGAGGTCTATGATGACTATTTAGGACAAAGCGGGATCCGCCGTCTTCTTGCTCTGGCTAATTCAAAAGATGTAGGCGTAATCGCCATGAAAACCCTCAAAGTCGGGGGAAAAAGACAGAACCTGGAAAAATACAAGACAGGCGATACTACTATTTATCAGGCTATGCTGAAATGGGTCCTGGAAAACAAGAATTTAACTTCAGCAGTAATAGAAATGCTGACCTGGGAACAACTTGAAGAGGATTTGGGAGTGATTGGTGAATCCCTTTCCGAGATGGAGAGAAAAAACCTCTTTCGTTATGTAGCCGAAAATTCAGAAGACTATTGCCATATGTGTGGAGAGTGCCAGGCAAACTGCCCTTCCCGTATCAAGACAACATCCATTCTCCGTTATTTAACCTATTATGGAAACTACGGAAAAATAGGCATGGCGAAAAAGGCCTATTCGCAACTGAAGAAGGCACAGACTGTTTCTTCCTGTCAAGACTGCGGCGAGTGCGAGAGAGTGTGTCCTTACGGAGTTTCTATCCGTAAAAGAATAAGAGAAGCTCATACAGTTTTATCCTGCTAATTTCCCCCCGATTGCACAAATAATATTATATATTAGGTTTTTTTATTGTAGGTTTTATTGTAGGGGCTTGATTTATCAAGCCCACCTTTTCTTAATATATGGATTGATTCATATTTTGTATAGGTTTGATTCGTCTTGTGTAGGGGCTTGATTTATCAAGCCCACCTTTTAAAAGGACCGTGCACCCTGCTCCGACTATCCTTCCCCTGCGTTATCCAAGCAGTTAGCTCAGGCAAGGCTTACCTGCCGCACAAGAAGCAACTCTGCTACCGCTGCTACCTCCCGGTCCTGACGGGTTTCACAAAGAGTTCTTCGCACAGGGCCCTAACCTTCAACACCACTTACAAGGACACAGGCCAGAAAAAGTGCAGCCTCGACAGGGAATTCGACCCCACTGTAGCGGATTGTGGGTAACAGGGCACCGCTAGCTCCCCATCTAGCACGATCCGGCTTTATCATACTAAAATTTTTTCTATTGGACAAATGGGGTCAAACTTTTAAAAATTTTATAATTAGAGTTTTTCATTATGACATCATAAAAATTAGATTCTAAAGGAAGAATTAAATAAAAGAATTGTAAAGTATTAGAGGTCTGACCTCATTGGAAACCCATTGGAATTGGAATATGTACATAATATTACATTCAACAACATTGAAGAAAGTTCTATCCTAAGATAAAATAGTTTAAAAATATCGTATCTAACAAAAAAATAACTGAACTATCCTGGAGGGATTTGGAAATGAAGAGACGCATTTTCTTTTTAATATTAATATTATTATATTTTTCACCATTATTTGCCCTCTCAAGCAAGGTAAAAGATCATATAATTATTGACACGGATGCGGCGGCTGATGACCTACGCGCTATTTGTTTATTTTTAGCTTCTGACGAAATTGAAGTAATCGCAATCACAACATCCGATGGCGTTTTGGATCCAGAAAACGGATTAAAAAAAGTAAGAGCTTTACTCAAAAGTTTCGGTCACGAAGGTATCCCCACAGCTTCAGGCGAAATTTCCCAGTCAAGTCCACCGCCATGGAGAAGATTTAACCAGAATTTAAATTGGGGAGATGAAAGTCTTATTGAAACAAAAAGCAAAAAAAGAGCTTCTGATTTGATTATCTCCTCGTTTGAAACAGAAGAGAATCCTGTAACAGTAATCTGTCTAGGCTCATTGACTAATCTTGCAGAAGCTTTTCGTGTTAAACCGGAAATAAGAGAAGATGTAGAAAGACTAATCTGGTATAACGATAATATTCATCCCAATTCAGGAACAAATTATGAATTTGATAAAAAAGCAGCTGATTATATCTTGAGCGAGGATATTGAAGTAAATGTTGTGAGCAATTTAAACGGTAAGGAAATTGTTTTTACCGAAAAATTATTGGGATCTATAGAAAACATAAAAACAACTTATGCTCAAAAAATTGCAAAATCTCACCTCAAGGGAGAAGTCTTTCAACTAATCAAGACTGGCCATTTAAAACTCTGGGACGATTTAGTTGCTTTGTATCTACTTTATCCAGAGTTGTTTGAAACAAGAATAATTGAAGGACATTCCAATCATAGTATCAGTCGTGTCTTAAAAACCGGCAAAATTGAAGAAGAAATTATCAAAATATTATCTTGCGACATCGAAGATAGTAGTGTCACTTTTAAACAATTTCCGGGTGAATCCCATTTATTCAGAGAAGACATCAGCCAATTTACGAACCAAATAATTGAAAGACATGGAAGAAAAGAATGGAAAATTGTTGTTTTAACGAATGAATTTCACGACCATTTAGGAATTTATTCTATCGTCGGAGCAAAAATGGGACTGAGAGCACGAGAATATTTTCATGTTGGGCTTGATGAATTATCGGTAGTTTCTTCTGCAGGGAGCCAGCCGCCTATCAGTTGCTTTAATGATGGATTACAAGTAAGCACAGGCGCAACTCTGGGACATGGAACCATTTCTGTATCAACAGATCCGCCTCAAATACCGAAGGCAACCTTTACTTTTAAAAATAAAACAATAAGTCTTCAACTCAAACAGGATTATTGGGATATAGCAAAAAAAGATATAAAACAAGCAATTAAGCAACACGGGCTATTAACTGACAATTATTGGCGTTTTATTCGTGAGCGTGCAATTAGCTATTGGCTAGAGTGGAGCAGGAAAGAGATTTTTAATCTAAGAATAATAGAATAAAGGAGGTCAAAGATGAAGTTTAAAATTTTTGGAGTGATACTAATTCTTGTATTAGTTTCATGCCAATCTCAACAAACGGGAGAAAAAGCACCTTTGGTGGAATTTCTAACATCAGATGAATCAGCAAATAGGCCGTTTTCGGAAGCTGTCCGCGTCGAAAATTGGCTGATTCTTTCAGGCCAGATCGGGATTGATCCCGAAACAGGAGCTCTCCCTCCAGGTGGCATCAAACCAGAAACAGAACAAACAATGGAGAATATCAAGCGCACTCTTGAAAAATACGGTTCTTCTCTGGATAAAGTAGTCAAGTGTACGGTTATGCTGGCAGACATCAGTGAATGGAGTGCTATGAACGAAGTATACGTTACCTACTTCCCTAACCATAAACCCGCCCGAAGTGCATTCGGAACAAGCGGGCTCGCTCGGGGAGCGCGCTTGGAGATTGAATGCTGGGCCACCATCAAATAAAGTGGTCTTGGTAAAAGGGGGCCAGGCCCCATTTTACCGTTTGCAGATTGAATGCTGGGCTTCAGTCAAGTAAGGACGCTTTATAGATCAGTCCCTAAATATTGTTTATTCTGCAGGGGCATGATTTATCTTGTGTAGGTGTTTGATTTATCAAACACACCTTTTGATTATACAAATAAATTAGTGGGTTTGATGAATCATATCCCTACAATATGAATCAAATCCCAACGATTTTTCTTGACAGGCAAAAGTGCAAGTGATAAAAAAATCTCTTCAAAAATAAGGAGGTTCAAATGAGAGGGTCTAAAAATTTAAAGATAGTTTCCACTTTATTCCTTACTTTATTTCTTTTGCCCTATTTTTTAAGTGCACAGACATCTCCCGAGGCCTTTTTGAAATTTAAAGTTGGTGCTGACCGCAAACTGGCTGACTACAGCCAAATCCAGGCTTATTTCCAAAAGCTCGATCAGGAATCGGGAAAAGTCAAGGTTTTAAATATCGGCGTTTCCACCCTTAACAAGCCGATGATCATGGCGGTGATCACCTCCGAGCAAAACATGGGCAAACTGGACTCTTATCGGGAAATTACGAAAAAGCTAAGAGATCCCAGAACCTTATCACCTGAAGAAGCCAAAAAACTTTCGAAGCAAGGCAAGGTAATCGTCCTCATAACATGCAACATCCACTCCACAGAAATCGCCTCCTCCCAGATGGCCATGGAACTTGCCTATAAATTAGCAACAGGGGATACTCCTTTTAATGCAGATAAAGTCCTGGAAGATGTTATCATTCTGCTCGCTCCGACAACAAACCCTGACGGTCAGAAAATGGTGACTGACTGGTACCGAAAATATGTGGGCACCAAATACGAAGGAGGCCGTATGCCCTGGCTCTATCACCATTACGCAGGTCACGACGACAACCGTGACTGGTTTATGTTCAATCTTTCTGAGACGAAAGCTGTCACTCAAGTCCTTTACCATGACTGGCTTCCTCAGATTCACATCGATGAACACCAGATGGGTTCAACCGGCGCCCGACTATTTATCCCTCCCTTTATGGATCCTCCTGTTCCCAATGTCCAGCCACTCCTCTGGCGCAGCGTCAACCTCTGCGGAGCAAACATGTCCTATGACCTGCAGAAGAATGGTTTTAAGGGCGTTGTCCATGGAAGAAGCTTTACAGGCTGGTGGATCGGCGCCTGCGATGACACTTCCTGGCTCCATAACGTCGTTGGCCTCCTGAGTGAAATGGCTTCGGTTAATGTGGCCACTCCCATATACATCGAACCTACAGAAGTCCCCCAATCCTACTATGAAAAACGAATAAATTTCCCGGATCCCTGGCCAGGCGGTTGGTGGAGGTTAAGAGATGTGGTGGACTACGAGCTCACCCTTTCTTTTAGTCTGATAAAAACAGCTTATCTTCACAAAGAAGATTTCTTGTACAATTTTTACAAGATGTATAAAAATTCCATCGAAATAAGAGAAAAAGGTGAACCCTTTGCCTTTGTTATCTCGAGTAAACAGCGCGACTACCCCACAACTCTCAGGATGCTTGACGTACTTATGTTTGGTGGAGTTGAAATCCATCAAGCTAAAGAAGATTTTATCGCAGCAGGAAAGCTCTACCCGGCTGGCTCATTTGTCGTCAAGATGTCCCAACCTTATAAGCCCTATGCGCAAGCTCTTCTCGAAAAGCAAAAGTATCCGAATATCCGTCAATATCCTGGCGGCCCGCCTGTTCCTCCTTATGATAACGCAGGCTGGACTCTTCCTCTCCAGATGGGAGTCGCTTGTGACCGGGTCGAAAATTCTTTTGAGGCAAAACTTGAAAAACTGGAAAAAGTCCCCTCCCCCTCTGCGGAATATCCAGCAAAATCTTCCCCGTATATCGTCTTTGATTCCCGGCAGAATGCCTCCTATTCCGCAGCCTTTGCTCTTCTTAAGAATAAAGTGGAGATGTACCGTTCCAAGGAGAAAATAAAGGAAAAAGCGTTTAAAGCGGCGGCTGGAAGCTTCATCGTCAAGAATACCCCAGAAGTCCAGAAACTTCTCGCCGGTATCTTAGAAAAATGGCATCTCAACGCCTATGGGCTTGAAAATATTTCCGATATTCCCAAATCTCCCCTGAAAAATCCTCGAATTGGTCTCTATCAATCCTGGAGTTCCAACATGGATGAGGGTTGGACAAGGTATGTTTTTGACGATCTGGGTGTCCCTTATAAAACCCTCCACAACAAAGACTTCAAAGAGACGCAGAAAGGAAAGACGAAAAAGCAAGTCGACTTAAAAGCAAACTACGATGTCATTGTTTTTGCCGATGAGAGCGCTGAAATTATTAAATCAGGAAAGCCGGATCCCACTTCCCGCTGGGCCCAATATTATACAGCCCCTCCTCCCGAATATGAAGGAGGTATCGGCAAAGAAGGGGTAGATGCCTTGAAGATTTTTGTTGAAAAAGGAGGCATCCTCGTCACTCTCAACAATGCCTGCGGTCTCGCACTTAAAGAATTCAAACCTCCAGCTCAAAACGCCCTAGAAAGAGTTGAACGCAGCAAATTCTTCTGCCCCACTTCCATTTTAAAGATCGATGTCGACAACAATTCTCCTGTTGGTTACGGACTGCCTAAAGAAGCCGCTGCAATGTTCTCTCGAAGCCCTGCCCTTACTACCCGGGTGCCCTCAGAGGAATGGGATAGAAAAGTCGTGGCCAGCTACCCCGAAGAAAACATCCTTTTAAGCGGATGGCTCCTGGGAGAAGATATGATTTCGCGCAAAGCAGCTGTGGTCGATGTCAAGTACAAGAAAGGTCACATCATTCTCATCGGCATCCGCTGCCAATTCCGGGCTCAATCCCACGGCACTTACAAGTTCCTGCTTAATTCCCTGCTCTATCCTGAGATTGAATAAAAAAGCTCGAAGGGAATCAGCTTTTTTATATTATTGGTTCACCCAATAAGCACGACGCGAAGACAGCTGATATTGATAAATCGGTAATTCATCTTCCTGGATACTTTCCTATTGCCCATTGAAAAGAATAAAGTGTGTTTGTGAAAGAAAAAAACGATTTGCTTAAGATTCAGAAGAAATTTGGCTAAGAAGATTAAGAAACAGATGACTGGCAGGGGGGTAGGTCCGAGGTTCACAATAATCTCTGGCATTTATACGGCCATAGTTTTTGTCATTCATTTTGTCTGGCTCTCTCATTTATCTCTGCCTCTGCCGCGCCTTATCTCATTGATCATCGGAATCCTTCTTGTCATTATTGGCCTACCTATCTTTATCCTACCTGGAATAGTAATCGATAAATATTTCAACGAAGGAAAGTTGGCAACAGAAGGAGTTTATGCCTACCTCAGGCATCCTATTTACGGCTCCTGGATAGTTTTTATCATACCCGGGATAGTTTTCATCATAAATTCCTTGCTGGGATTGACTATCCCTTTTTTTATGTATCTTGTATTTAGAATCTTAATTGTTGAAGAAGAAAGCTATCTTGAAAAGAAATTTGAGGATGATTATTTCGAATACAAGAAAAGAGTGGGGTCAATATTTCCTAAATTAATGACTTTTTAAAAAAGTGAGGGTCCTCAGTCAAAATCGCCCCTCTTAAAATAGCCTGTTCTGCAAAGCAAATAATAAGAAAATACCCTTATTTCCTATTGAAAAGATAAATATTATAGTATATAATAACAAAGATATTAGAAGAGGATAATTTCATCAAAAAAGGCAATTCAGATGAAAAAAAGAATCTTTTTCTTTCAGCTTTAATTTAAGGGGAGATTTTTTACCGATGGCAGAAGAAAAAAGGAAAAAACTCTCAATGGTCATTTTCAGCGGCGAAATGGATAAATTGTTCGCAGCCTTTTCCATAGCAACCGGCGCCGCAGCCTCAAACATGGACGTAAAGATGTTTTTTACCTTCTGGGGCCTTCGAGCACTCAAGAAAAAGGTCAGAACTGGAAAGAGCTTTTTGGGACGTCTGTTTGGCTTATTCTACGGCGGAGACATCAATCGAGCCACTCCAAGCAAAATGAGCTTCGGCGGAATAGGACGCTGGATGTTCAAAAAGATGATGAAAGCTAAGAACGTCCCAACGCTCGCAGAACTCAGGCAGACGGCAATCGATCTCGGTGTAAAACTCTACGGATGTCAGATGAGTATGGAAGTCATGGAGATTCCCAGAGAAAAAATGATAGATGAGGTTGCCCAATGCGTCGGAGTTGCAACTTTTATCGAACAGGCACAGCAAGCTGACGTGACACTTTTTATCTAAGCCAGAAATTCTTATTCTCCGATGATCTTGACCAGCACTCGTTTTTTTCTGCGGCCGTCAAACTCACCGTAGAAGATTTGTTCCCAGGGCCCAAAATCCAGCCTTCCTCCTGTTATGGCAACGACTACTTCCCTTCCCATTATTGTTCTCTTTAAATGAGCATCTGCATTATCCTCGCCAGTCAAGTTATGCCTGTATTTTGATACCGGCTCATGGGGAGCAAATTTCTCCAGCCATTCCTCAAAATCCTTATGTAATCCTTTCTCGTTATCGTTGATGAAAACGCTGGCGGTGATATGCATAGCATTAACAAGGCACAATCCTTCTTTAACGCCACTCTTTTCAACCAGATCTTCTACTGTGGGAGTAATATTGATAAATTCTAGCCTTTTATCCGTGCTGAAAGTTAAATGTTCAGTGAGGAATTTCATGGCTTCTTCCTAAAACTTATGCTCAAGCCTCCTCCTCCAAGTGCTAGCAAAATAAGTGCTTGGACAAAAGTCTTCCACTGAATTTCTGGAACAAGAAAAAGAGAAAAAATGAGGAAGTAAATGCCGGCTAGGGAAAAGAAGGTGTATAAACCTACCATGATTTTCCAAGCCTGACGATTTGTCTTGGGCGTATCCTCTGAGAAGAACCGGTTGTAAAGAAGCATGCCCACAAGGCAAACTCCCCCAAGAATAGCAAAGATTAGCCAGAAAAACCTCGCCTGGCTTACTGCTTCTGCAGCCAGAGGCAGACCAACCTTGACTGCTTCAGCAGAAGGCACTACAGGTTTGAGGATGTTTTCGTAAAGAACAGATCCCAGGTTAGTTCCGATCAAACTTCCGAAAACACCGTAGAGAAATGCATAACCCATATAAACTGCCTTTTTGTCTTGCGGAGCTACTAATCCAACATAGCTGTAATACTTAGGATGAGCGGTCATCTCTCCGATTGAAAATATAGCAATGCTGAGCACAAACATCCATGCACTCCCGGTAAGAGCCAGGATCAAGAACCCAGCTGATCCGATTGCTATTCCTGCAGCCATGACCGGAATCGCTTTCATTTTTGTCGTAATCCTACTGACCAACACAACAAGCAGGACGATTGTGGCGGCATTTATCACCGTGACATGCCCAGGGTCAAATTTAAATGGTATTCCTATTCTGGCCATAAATTCATCAACGGGCGCTCGATGAATAAAATCAACCATATACCACAGCACTGAACAGAACATTTGAAAATAAAGAATCCAGAAGCAGGAATAAACAACTATCAGCAACATGAAACGTGAATTTCCCAGGACCAAAAGCGCTTCAGCCAACACTTGACGAATCGCTTTTGTGCTTTCAGGTCTTTCCGGGTCTTTGTAAATGAATACGGATGGAAGAAGCATCAAAAAGCACCAAACAGCAGAGGAAAAGAAAATAAATTTCCAATCAAATCCTTTTATCCAGATAGCAAATAAAGGTCCCAGGACAGCACCAAGATTAATGCACCAATAATAAACGCCAAACCCAAATCCGCTGTTCTCTTCGGTAGTCGTTCTGGCAACTGTTCCAGTGATAATAGGCTTGAACAGCCCGCTTCCTGTAGCCATGATTAGGAGAAAGAGAAAAATCAGTCCATAGGTATCAAATTTACCGGAGGCAGAATAGCCTATTGCTAACAGGGAAAAGGCTACGATGAGCATCTTTCGATAGCCCAGACGGTCGGCCAAAGCGCCACCCAAGATGGGTAAGATATAAGTCAAGGCATAGACAAATCCTTGAAGAAGTCCAACCGACTGCTCCCGAAAATTGAGTTCTTTAACTAAATAAACAGCCAAAAGAGCATTCAGACCATAATACGCACCCCGCTCGAAAAGCTCCATCAAGTTTGCTACCCAGAAAGTCCGAGGAAATGTTGTTAGAATGTTTTTTTTCTTAACTTTTTCTTCCATCCTTCACTCCTCTTAATCTAAAGTCAAATTCAAGCGTTTTATGTAGGGGTTTGATTTATCAAACCCACATTTTTGTTATATTAATAATTTGATTATATAAATATATCGTAGGGGTTTGATTTATCAAACCCACATTTTTGTTATATTAATAATTTGATTATATAAATATATCGTAGGGGTTTGATTTATCAAACCCACATTTTTGATTATGAAAATAATTGTTTGAATCTTATTAATAAATTCCATAAAAATAAGGTGGGCTTGATGAATCAAGCCCCTACAAAAAATCAAGCCCCTATATGACAAATAAAATTCCTACATTATGAAAAAAGATGTTTTCTTCTATTTCAGGATTTTCATCGCTCTTTCGAGGTCTGAAACATCAAGAATAACCGCAGTCCTGCCTGCTTTCTTAGCGATTGTTCCAAAGCAGTATTCGATATTTATTCCCTTATTTCCCAGCTTGGAAGCAACTTCAGCTAAAGCTCCGGGTCTATTTTCGAGTTCAACTTTGAGAACATTCCTTAAATCTGTCGTATAATCCGCCTTAGATAGTACTTTCATCGCTTTGTTAGT
>Ga0209427_10002418_pt1 | contig 22002 bp, 27 predicted proteins | sample DeeMarSWOR136_30_FD_187465 | JGI IMG/M metagenome (GOLD analysis project Ga0209427, IMG submission 187465) | Marine sediment microbial communities from White Oak River estuary, North Carolina - WOR-1-36_30 (SPAdes) (version 2) | ecosystem: Environmental > Aquatic > Marine > Intertidal zone >...
CCATCGGTGACACATCCCAGGACTGGTTTGTCAACGGCGTCATAAAAATCGAGACAAATTTAGAACCTCTTGAACTACTTCAAGTACTGCAAGAGGCTGAATCTCGGTTGGGACGGAAGAAGACTTCGCGGTGGGGTCCTAGAACCATAGATCTGGACCTCCTCTTCTATGATGAAGAGGAGGTGCAAATGGAGGAGCTTCAGATTCCGCACCCTCTTCTTCATGAACGACAATTCGTTCTCGTTCCCCTGGCTGAAATTGACCGAGGCTTCATTCATCCCGTTTTGAAAAAGAGCATAGGAGAACTCTTGGAGGATTTGAAAGAGAATCAAGGGGTGAAGAAACTTAAACTCCCCTATTGGAAACCGGAAGGAACGTAAACGTATGTGGCGGTTTATTCTATTCATTATTGCAGTAACAATTCTTTATTATTTTCTTCAGTTTCTAATGAAGAGCGTGCCTTCTCTGAGAAAAAAAGCGAAAAGAGATAATGAACCAGAAGAGCTCATCCAAGATCCTTACTGCCAGACTTATATCCCGAAAGGATCGGCAGTGAAGAAGAGGATTGCTGGGAAGGACTATTACTTCTGCAATGCGGAATGCCTTAGAAAATACTTAGAGAAATCATAATGTTAGCCAACTTCCAGCTTAATATCCAGCTTCAAAAAATACATAATCTCTCCTTAAGAAATACATAGTTTGCCCCATTTACTGTCCTTGTCTGATTTTGTATATAAAGGACAAGAAGTTAGAAAAACGAGAAGCGGGAAAAAAAAAGAAAAAAGAATTGACAAATAAAGCTGTATTATATAAATTAAAGCATTATGGTGAAAAAACGAAAGGAGGTAACGCTATGAAGAAGATGTGTACCGTTTTAGTGATCCTCATTCTTTTCTCCTTCCTCCTCTCTGGTTGTTATTATTTTTCAGCCAAGAATGAAATCAAGACTGCTGAAAAATTGACTGCCGAGTTGAAGGCAGCGGGAGGGGAGAAACTGGTTCCGTATGAATACTGCAGTGCTGAAAGTTTCTTAGAAGTTTCAAAAATAGAGTTTAGTGAAAACGATTTCAAAAGCGCAAAGGAATTGGCTAGCCGATCCACGTCCGCTGCGGAAGCGGGTTTGGTAAATATCAAGAAGAAGTAATTTGACTGAAAGGAGGGGAGTGATGAAAATGAATCAGAGATGGATGATGATACTGGTCTTACTTTTCCTTGGGACTGTCATGATGATATCTGGTTGTGCACCCAGACAGACGGTAATGTCCTACAACGAGGCCAAAGAAACCTTCCAGAGGGCAACCATTATTGATGCGAAGAAATGCGCCCCCTGTCAGTATGCGACGGCAGAGGCCTGGCTCGCCATGGCCGATCATGAGATGAAATACTATTGGAGAGAGATGGAGCATCTGGAGAGATCTACTAAAATTGTCAAGGAAAAGTCATTAGAAGCTATAAGCCTCACTCCATGTGAAGAAAAGCCAGCACCACCGCCTCCGAAGCCGCCGGCACCAACACCACCAGCACCAACACCACCAGCACCAACACCACCAGCACCACCTGCCCCCCCGAAACCACCGGAACCAACACCAACGCCTCCAGCCCCACCAAAGCCGCCGGCACCAACGCCAACACCACCGCCGCCCCCACCTAAACCACCTGTGTTGGATACGATCTATTTCGACCCAGCCAAGAGCAATATCAATCCAGCGGCAGCTAAGGCATTGGATAGAAACGGAATGATTCTGAAGGAGAATCCTCAACTGAAGGTAGAGATCGGTGGGCATACGGATGCCACCGGTTCAGACGAGGCGAACCAGGCGATCTCGGAGAAGAGGGCCGAGAGTGCCAAAAAATATCTCCAGGATAAGTTCAACATTTCAGAAGATCGACTGAAGGTGAAGGGTTACGGTACAATCAAGCCCATTGCTGACAACTCGACGCAGGAGGGTCGTTCCAAGAACAGAAGGGTTGAGTTTATCGTGATCCCGTAGAAGGGATGTGGCCCTTTAAAGAAAACCCTATCATAATGTGGCAGGAGTTGTTTTGCTCCTGCCACATTATTTTTACCGATTGGAAATCCAAGCGATCTTTTCCAGCATTCGTCATCCCATGCTATCCAGATGCTGGAGCCCACTCTGATTGTAGCCAGGGTTTACACCGAGCGGCGCTCTTATCTTTTCACCATAAACAATGTACTGGGGATTGCCGAACTACAAAACACCACTGAGGGGGGCCCTTGAAATGGAGCCATTAAGGAGTGTTGGGAACCTCTCTGAAAAAAAGTCCCTCTTCACATCGGCTTCAGGTCTCTTCCACTAGAATCTGTTTCTTCGGAACTTCTTCTCTCTTGGGCAGGACGATCCGAAGAACGCCATCTTTATACCCCGCTTTGATTTTCTCCTGATCAATCCCTTTCGGAATGGAAAAGGTGCGCTGGAAGGTCCCATAGGGCCTTTCAATCTGGAGGTAATTTGTATCGGATGGCTCTTTAAGAAATTTTCTCTCTCCTTGAATGATCAAGGCATTTTCTTCCACCTTAATATCGATGTCACTCTGGCTCATCTCGGGAAGGTCTATTTTTAGAATAACCTCGTTCCCTCTTTCCAAAATGTCGACGGGAGGAGACCAGGTTCCCCGTGGCATTTCCTTCCAAAAGCGGGAGAGGGTTTCATCGAAAAGCCGAGTCATTCTATCCTGCATGGCCATCAGGTCTCGAAAGGGTTCCCACTTCACGTAGACCATACCAATCACCTCCAATGGGGTACGCACAAAATATAATTCAAATGATGGGGGATGTCAATCCCGTTGAGTGAAAGTCACCCAGCTTGAACGCAGGAAATTCGTCATCGAAACGAAATTCAAATTTGAAGATCCTCGGGTGGGAACAGTCCTGCTGTAAGGATCAACTCCGACAGGTATAGCAAACATCGTAAAAGTCTTTTGGAAGTCTGGCCTTTTCTCTGAACTTTTCCAGCTGAAACCACGGAGCGAAGCTGTTGCCGCAGATCTTGCATTTTTTCATCTTTAAAGTTCGCTTCCACCGGATGATCGTCCGCTCATCACCATTTTCTTTCATCTTGATCACATCCACCGGACAGGCGACGACACAGGCACCGCAAGCGATACAGCTCTGCGCCTCTTCTCCAAAAGGGGGGATCATTTCTCTCCGGTCTCCCCGCGAAGCAAACTGGATAGCATGGGCCCCCACCACCTCGTCACAGACCCTTGCACAGAGTCCGCAGAGGATACAATTCTTCTCCTCTTTCTTGAAACGAACCTCTTCCACCCCCATCATCCTGGCCATGTCTTGAATCAGTTTATCCCCAGGGCACATGGCCAAGATGAGCTCCATGATCATTCGACGCGCCCGCAAAACCTTTTCCGATTGGGTAAGTACCTCAATCCCTTCAGTAGCAGGATAGGTACAGGCAGTGGTCATTCTCGCCCTTCCTCTCCGAACCACTTCCACCAAACAGAGACGACAGGCACCGTAGGGCTTCACCGATTCGTTATAGCAAAGGTGGGGAATCTCAATCCCTGCGTCAAGAGCCACTTCTAAGACATTTGAACCCTCTTTCGCCTCCACGGGTTGCCCATCAATCACAAAGGAAATCATAAGCACTCCTTCTCTTGCGGGACATCTAATTTCAAATTTCAGATTTTAGATTTCAGATTTTTCAATCCGCAATCTGCGATCTGCAATCTGCAATTTTATTCCACTTCTACCGCTTCAAATTTACAGGACTCGAAACACATCCCACATCGAGTACATTTTTGCTCGTCAATCTTGAAGGGAATTCCCTTTTCTTTTTTGGTCTTCGTTTTACCACTGATCGCCCCAACCGGACAGGCCTTCGCACACCTTCCGCACATGGTGCACGCATCGGAAAGGATCCGATATTTCAGAAGAGCCCGGCAGACCTTCGCCGGACATCGTTTGTTGTTGATATGTTCTTTATATTCATCCCGGAAATACTGGATGGTGGAAAGGACTGGATTGGGAGCCGTTCCTCCCAAGGCGCAGAGAGAAGCTTCCATGGTCACCCATCCGAGCTCCTCGAGAAGATCGATATGCTCCGGGGTTCCCCTTCCCTCCGTGATGTCTGTCAGGATTTCGTGCATCCGCTTCGTTCCTTCACGGCAGGATGTACACTTTCCACAAGACTCGTCTTTCAGGAAGTTCATGAAGTACTTCGCCACATCCACCATGCACGTGGATTCATCCATCACGATCATTCCACCCGAACCCATCATTGAACCCACTTCTGTGAGTCGATCGAAATCGACGGGCAGATCGATCAGCGATTCGGGAATGCACCCACCTGAGGGGCCTCCGGTTTGAACCGCTTTGAATTTCTTCCCTCCCGGGATTCCACCCCCGATATCATAAACAATCTCTCTGAGGGTAATTCCCATGGGAACTTCGACCAAACCAGTATTATTCACCTTACCGACAAGGGAGAAAATCTTCGTCCCTTTGCTTCCCTCGGTACCAATTTGAGTATACCAATCCGCACCCCGATCCATGATGACTGGGACATTGGCCCAGGTCTCCACATTGTTCAGATTGGTCGGTTTATCCCAGAGACCGCTGATGACGGTATGAATGTGCTTTGCTCTGGGTTCTCCGACATTCCCCTCAATCGTGGCCATGAGGGCTGTCGATTCTCCCGCCACAAAGGCCCCACCTCCACGGCTCACCTTGATGTCAAATTCGAACCCCGATCCAAGAATATTTTTCCCCATCAGTCCCAGATCACGGGCTTGCTGGATGGCAATCCCGATATTCGTTACAGCGAGTGGATATTCGTGCCGGACAAATATGTATCCTTCATGGGCTCCGATGGCATAAGCGCCGATGATCATTCCCTCTAAAACACTGTGAGGATTTCCTTCCAAAAGGCTCCGATCCATATAGGCGCCAGGATCTCCCTCATCAGCGTTGCAGATCACATATTTCAATTCCCCCGGCGCATTGCGGCATTGCTCCCATTTCAGGCCAGCAGGGAATCCTCCACCTCCACGCCCTCTCAAGTTGGCCTTCTTTACTTCTTCGACGATCTCTTCGGGTTTCATGGCAAAAAGGACCTTAGTTAAGGCACGATATCCTCCCACGGCAATATAGTCTTCGATTTGCGTGGGGTCGATATTTCCGTTGTTCCCCAAAATGATCCGCCTCTGCTTCTTATAGAAAGGAACGTCCTCTTCAGTGGTAATCTTCTCTCCTGTCGTCGGGTGCTCGTAGAGGAGATGGTCAATAACCTTTCCTTTTAAAACCGTTTCCTCAAAGATCGTTGAAGCATCCTCAGGCTTCACCCGCTGATACAAGACCTTTCTCGGATGAAGGACCACTAATGGTCCTCTTTCACAAAAGCCATGACAACCTGTAACTCGAAGGCCAATGCCATTGTCTTTCGCCTTCTCTTGAATGACCTTTTTGAAGGCATCCACCACAGCATGACATCCTGAAGCATGACATCCCGTACCACCACAAACCGTGATTAAGGCTTGGTCAGGATTTCTCGTGCTGAGGATTTCATTCCTGTATTTTTCTAACTCCTGAGGAGAACTAAGCCTTACCATTCGCCCCCTCCTTTTTCTTATCAGAACGGAACTTCTTTATAGTTCCTTCGACCTTCGTTGAACTCATCTTTCCAAAGTACTGGCCGTCGATCGCTAAGACGGGTCCAGCGGCACAGACGCCCAAGCAGTTGACCGTTTCAAGGGTGAAGTTTAAATCCTTTGTGGTTTCTCCAGGCCTGATGCCTAATACTAGTTTGATCTGATCAAGAATGCGCTGTGCCCCACGGACATGGCAAGCGGTCCCCATGCAAACACAGACCTCATGTCTTCCCCGAGGCGTCAGGCTAAGGGCCCGGTAAAATGTTGCAATCCTGTAGATCTTATTTAAAGGGATGTGAAGTTTCTCCCCGACATACTCAAGGGTCTCCCTCGGAAGGTATCTTTCCTTGGTCTGTATGTCTTGAAGTATAGAAAGAATTGCAGATTCCTCTCTTCCATACCGTTCAATGATGGCTTCAATTTCTGGCTGAGTCATTTTAAAATCCCCTTTTCGATCTTTCCCTTAACTGTCCGTACTCGTGGTCAACGCGTTTTTGAATCTCTTCAATCATCTCATCTGTCAGGTGTCGAAATCTTCCCTGAAGTCTGATGTACTCTTTGACAGGCTTCAACTGCGGAAAATCGATATTCAGTCGGTACGTCCCATGTTCAACCTCATAAAGTGGAAAGATCCCTGTCTCGGCAGCCAACCGTCCCAGTTTGATGGAGAGTTCAGGTGCAGACCGCCAACCCGTGGGGCAGACGGAAAGAACGTGGATGTAGGCAGGGCCTTCAATATGAGCGGCCTTTTTGACCTTCTGGATCAAGTCGATCGGATAACTCGGGCACGCTGTGGCCACGTAAGGGACACTATGGGCTGCCGCGATGGCTGCCATGTTCTTCTTCCACGTGATCTGTCCCATCTGCACTTTTCCGGCTGGTGAAGTGGTGGTTGAAGCGCCAAAGGGCGTAGAAGAAGATCGCTGGATGCCCGTGTTCATGTAGGCCTCGTTATCCGTGCAAATATAGATGAAGTCATGCCCTCTTTCGAGGGCGCCTGAAAGGGCTTGGAGCCCGATGTCAGCTGTGCCCCCATCCCCCGCCATCGCAAGGGAAACGATCTTCTTACGGGGAATTCTTCCCTTTCTCATTAAGATCTTTAGCCCTGCTTCGACGCCAGACGCCACGGCTGCCGTATTCTCGAAAGCCACATGGAACCAGGGAACCCTCCATGAAGTGAAAGGAAGAGGAGAAGAGACAATCTCCATGCATCCCGTGGCATTCGAAACGATCACATTTCTCCCCAGTGCCTTAGCCACCAATCTAACAGCCAATACCTCAGCACAGCCCTGGCAGGCCCGATGGCCTGGTGCAAAGTATTCCTTTTGGGTCAATGTTCTGACGGCAAAAACATTTAGCATCTCAGTCATTCTCTCACCCCATATAGTTCATATCCTTCCCTATTTCCTTCTTCAATTTCAATCTCAGCCTTGTCCACCATTTTTACAAAATCGAAGGGAGCCACATCCCTGCCCGAAATTCCTGCGACGAAGTTGTACACGGATGGTCTTGAATCATACCCATAGAGGGCTGCTTTCACTTCTGAGGCCACTGGCCCTCCCGGCCCTCCGACGGAAATGGCTCGATCGATAACCACCAAATCCTTCGCCTTTAGGGCAACCTGTCTGAAATCTTCGAAGGGGAAAGGCCGCCAGAGTCGAATCTTTAATAACCCCACCGACCTTCCTTCCTCTCTCATCCTATCGACGGCCACGGAGGCCGTTTCTCCGAAACTCCCCATGGTAACGAGCAAGGTCTCTGCATCCTCCGCCTTGTAAGTCTCGATGGGTTTATAATATCGTCCCGTCATGTCTCCGAAAGCCTTCCAAGTTTCTAAGATCTTAGGCATGGAGGACCAAATGGCCACCTCCTGCGCCTTCTTCGTCTCTGCAAAGATGCTGGGCAGTGCAAAAGCGCCCATGGTGATCGGACGATCAGGGTGGAGACGGTAAAGGGGTTGATAGGGAGGCAAGAATTGATCGACCTTTTCCTGCTCAATCATTTCAAAGGGTTCAATCACATGACTTAAGGTAAATCCATCCATATTGATGATCGCAGGAAGGAGAACCGCTCTGTCTTCGGCCAATCGATAAGAGATAAAGACATGATCATAGACCTCTTGACCATTTTCTACGAAGAACTGAATCCATCCACAATCACGGATCGACATGGCGTCGCTGTGATCGTTCCAGATACTCAGAGGAGCAGAGAGCGTCCGGTTTGCGATGATCATGACAATAGGCAACCGCAGAGCGGAGGCGATGTAGGTGATTTCACTCATCAAGGCTAACCCCTGGGCACTTGTGCAGGTGAAGGATCTGGCGCCCGTCGCTTCGCTCCCTACGCAGACACTCAATGCAGAATGCTCCGATTCCACGCAGAAGAACTCCGCATCTAGCTCTCCGTTAGCTACTAACTCAGAAAGATGTTCAACAATATGTGTCTGTGGAGTGATGGGATAGGCTGAGATGACATCCACACTGGCCTGCTTGACCGCCTCAGCCGCTGCTATTGAAACTTCCATTCCTACCCTTTTTCCCATTATTTCTCCTCCTCTTCCACCACCATCGTAATCGCTCCAGTGGGACACTCCTTCGCACAGATGCCACATCCTTTACAGTAGAAAAGGTCTGCGATAAAATAGCCTTCCTCGTTCAAATTATAAGCCATATCTGGGCAGAAAATATAACATAACCCGCAATGGATGCACTTCTCCATATCGAGAATGGGTTTGAGCGACTTCCAATCTCCTGTTCGGTATTGACTAGCATTACCAGGCTCTAAGATGACATTACCCACTGGTATTTCTTTCCATGTCCATTCACTTTCTGGTTTGGTCATATCTTTCTACCTCTTCTTCTAATGAAATAACCTTAATCCCTCAATCCCCTTTGATGAAAACGAGGAGGAGGGATAAATAAATTCACTGAGTGAGGACGGTGTCTTGGTAAGCCCGCTCAAAAGCAGAAATGTTCTTCTCAGCAATTCGGCCAAATCGTTCCTTCAGAGGAGGAATAAATGACTCTTTCTTAATCAATGCTGCTGCTCTGACCAAAGATCCAAGCATGGTGGTATTGGTAATGGGAACACCCAGGACCTCTCTCGCAATCTTTAAAGCATCCACTACAGCGATTCGATTATTGATCTTCAAATCCTCTTGCACTTTTTCTGGAGAATCTGTACTTGTCGTCACAAGAATACCATTTGGCTTCAATCCAGCAGCGACATTGACGATCTTCAAAAGAGAGGCATCTAAAACCACTACGATATCTGGCTCATAGATATTGGCTCTAATCCTAATCCGCTCATCATCAATTCGACAGAAGGCCACAACCGGTGCACCCCTCCGTTCTGGACCGAAACTTGGAAAGGCTTGAGCATATTTGCCTTCTCCGATGGCTGCCATGGCTAAGAGCTCCGCTGAAGTAACCGCTCCCTGGCCACCTCTCCCGTGAAATCGAATTTCAATCATCCTCTTCTCCTTGCATAAACAAAGCAAATATAAAATATTTCACAAATTTTAGCAACATTAAACTTTCATTTTAGTATCTAAAGAACTAGATGATTTCATTGACATTTTTATCAAAATAGCCTTTTTGCGTTAACGTTAACTTTTTTTGGGTTAAATGTCAAGTAAAATTATTTAGACTTCTCTTCTACCTTCAAGCGCCTTTGAAAGAGTCATGCCATCCGAATACTCGATCTCGCCTCCCATTGGAATACCATAAGCAATTCGGGTCACCTTTATTCCCAGGGGTTTAATCAGATCGGTAAGGTAGAGGGCTGTCGCTCCCCCTTCTACGGTAGGATTGGTTGCAAGAATGACCTCCCCGATCTTCTCCTTATGAAGCCTCTCCATCAGTTCCTTCATCTTGATATCATCCGGACCAACACCCTCCAACGGGGAGATCGTGCCATGCAACACGTGGAATCTGCCATTAAAGGCCCCCGTATTTTCGATAGCAATGAGGTCATTTGGCCCCTCCACGACACAGAGAACCTCCTTGTTCCGATGCTCATCTTGACAGACTTGACAGGGATCCTCATCTGTCAAATTAAAGCAAATGGAGCAGAGATGAATCCTCTCTTTTACATCTAAGATCGCTCTCGCCAAAGCCTGAGCCTCTGAAGGGCTGCTTCGCAAGATATGAAACGCTAGCCTGGCCGCCGTTTTTCTACCGATCCCAGGAAGTCTTGTCAGGGCCTCAATCAGCTGATCGATAGGTTTTGCATGAAGAACCATTTCTTTAAGTATCTCACTTTCAAATGTCAAAACCCCTGCCTACCGGCAGGCAGGCAAATGTCAAATCCATGTCAAATTCCAAAATCAAGCTACAATCCCCCTTTTGCAAACGGGGGTTGGGGGATTTGAAATTTCAGCTTTGGATTTCATTTGAAATTTGAACTGTGATATTTGGCATTTCAATAATGGGCTAAAATACTCCGGGGATACTTAACCCACCGGTGATCTTCTTCATCTCTTCGGTCATCATCTCTTGAGATTTGCGGATAGCCTCATTCAAAGCAGCTGCGATCAAATCTTGGAGCATATCGACATCTTCCCGGTTGACCACTTCTGGGTCAATCCGGATGGAGACGACTTCTTGTTTTCCATTCATTACAATATTTACCATTCCCCCTCCGGAACTAGCCTCCACAGTCTTCCCGGCCATCTCCTCCTGGAGCTGTGCGATTTTCGCATGCATCTGCTGGGCTTGTTTTAATATGTTTCCTAAACCTTTCGTCATCTATTCTCTCCTTTTTTGTCGCTCTCACCTCTCCACAATCTTTCCATCAAAGAGACGTAGAGCCTCTTGGATAAGGGAATTCTCCTCCCCTCCTTTCGTCCAGGGTTTCTCTGATACATTCCCATTCGTTCTCTCTCCTTCAAAGGCCATCCTCCCCTTGGCACCTTTCCCTTGATCCAGTGAAGAGATGATCACCTTCGCCTTCTTCTGGAGATATTCATGACAGATTGATTCCAATTGACTTCGATTCTCCTTTTCCACGATTCTTTCATAGTGAAAAGAGTCTTTTTCGAAGCCTATCTCTATTTTATCGTCACTGATATGAACGAGACTTCCTAAAGCTAAGAATGACCCAATGATAGGATTCTTGGCTCGAGTAAAATCAACCAGCCCTCTCCAAGTTTCTTCATTAATATTCGGGGAACCGCCCTTATCCTCCACCCCTTCTTCCAGGTCATCCGGACCCTTCACGTGCTTCTTGGGAAAAGAACCGATCCCTCCTGCTAACCCCGTGGAGAGCTTCTGTGTTCCACCCCCCTCCCCTTTTTCACCTTTCTGCCAACCTGGGGGAGAACCTTCTTTTTTGACTCTTTCCGTGGAAACTTTTTTCGAATCCGTGATTCTTTCGGATGAAGATGGGTCCACAGACTCAGGAGACTCCCTTTCAGGATGTCTTTTTTCGAGTGCCTCCAATTTCTTTAAAATGTCATCGACGGCAAGAAACGGTCGAAAGGTAGCCATCCGGATGAGGGTCATTTCCAGCATGGTTCGAGGAAAGGCGGACTGGGCCATCTCCTCCTCCCCTTTCAAGAGTAGGTTGAAGAGGTGATTCAATTGGTCGAAATCGAATTTCTCAGCCTGCCTTTTGAAACTCTCCATCTCTTCCTCGGGTACCTCCATCAATCCTTCAGGATGCTGACTGACCTTGATCAGGATGAGATGGCGAAGGTATTGAAGGAGTTCCCGGCAAAAGTGTTGGAGATCGACTCCGTAGTGATAAACATGCTCGATCATTTCCATACATCGATCACCATCTTTGTCGGCGATGGCATCAATCGTATCGGAGAGGATTTTGCGGTCGATGAGTCCTAGGACGTCAACGATATCCTCATCCCGGATCTCTTTCCCCCCATATGAGATGACCTGGTCGAGGAGGCTCTGGGCATCCCTCAGACTTCCCTCGGATTCTTGAGCAATCGAAAGAAGGGACCTTTGGCTTATCTGGATCTTCTCTTCTTCTATAATCTTCTTTAGGCTCCCCAGGATTTCCCTCATCGAAATTCTTTTAAAATCATATCGCTGGCATCGCGAAAGAATCGTCCCGGGAATTTTATGGGGCTCGGTGGTTGCGAAGACAAAGATGATATGAGGAGGAGGTTCTTCCAAAGTTTTTAATAGGGCATTAAAGGCTTCCCGCGTGAGCATATGGACTTCATCAATAATATAAATCTTATATCGGCTCTTGGCTGGAGTGTAACGAACATTCTCCCTCAACTCGCGAATCTCGTCGATTCCTCGATTCGAAGCCCCATCGATTTCGATGACATCCATTGAAATCCCTGAAGAGATCTCGTTACATGCAGTACATTGATTGCATGGATTGATACGAGGACCTTTTTCACAGTTCAGGGCTTTCGCCAAGATGCGAGCGGTTGAGGTTTTACCCACTCCCCTGGCACCCGTGAATAAAAAAGCATGGGCTACACGATTCTGCGATATGGCATTTTGAAGGGTTTGAGTAATATGCCGCTGCCCAACAACCTCTTCAAAAACCTGTGGTCGCCACTTCCTTGCCAAAACTAAATAGGACATCCCTACTCCATTTGTGATTGCAGATTTTGGATTTCAGATTGTAGGGTGCGTTCCCCCTGCCTACCGGCAGGCCTCGAACCGCACTGGTCCGGGGCAGGCAGGCGAACGCACCATTTAAAAACGTGATCAGCGATCACGCCCTACAAAATTCTTGCCATTTGAAATTTAAAAAACTTGTTGATAGCCAGGCTCCCCTGCGGCACACAAAAGGATTTACTACCGCTGCTTCCTTCCGGACCTGACGGGGTTTGTAATCTTTTGTTGCGCAGGACCCGACTATCAACAAGATAAGTTGCGAGTTCTTAGTTCGGAGTTCGGAGATATCTATTTTTTTTATTTTGAGCGGTACTATCGCCGAACTATTAACTCCGAAACTCATTACTCACTCTTGCGGGTGCATGAAATGGCGCCCTAAACCATCTAAGGTTTAGGGCTAGCCACGTACCCTACATAGTGCGTTAAGTGGCGCCCTGAACTACGTGGAGTTCAGGGCTAGCCATGCACCTTATCCTGAACTGTGTAGAGTTCAGGACTAATCATGAACCCGACGTGGTTCATGGCATGGTGCATGGCGGAGAGAGAGGGATTTGAACCCTCGATCCCGTTTTTAGCGGGATACTCGCTTAGCAGGCGAGCCCCTTCGGCCAACTCGGGCATCTCTCCGTTCTATTTAACGGTATGCGCATAGCGCTGAACGCTTAGCATTTCTTGTTCAGGGTGCATAGCGGAGAGGGTGGCCAACTACGCTTTTACAAAGCTTCGTTGGCTAAAGGATTCCCCTTTGTAATATTGCCTTCCCCGAACCAGTTTTGAAATATTGTTCAAGTTCAATCGCCCTTGCCTTATCTTTAACAGCAATATACGCTTCCAACCTAAAAGGGATTCTGCCCTTTGTTGAATCCACTCTCGCGGAATTATGCTCCCCTAAACGACGCCTGACGTCATTCGTAGACCCAATATAAAGTTCATTATCCTTTAGACTTCTTAGGACGTATACAAACCACATTCTAACTACTTATCTTATGGCTTGCCAGCCGAAGCCTTGGCGTAGGCTGGCGGAGAGGGTGGGATGTGCTCGCTCGCTTCCCTCACTCCGCCTCCCCTTCGGGTCGCCGAACCATCCCCGGCTAAAACACCGGGGAGGTTCTCATCCCAACACACCGAAATTTTACATTACCTTCGGTGATGTCGATGGCGGAGAGGGTGGGATTCGAACCCACGTCTCCTTTCGGGAGAACCGCTTTTCGAGAGCGGCGCCTTAAACCTCTCGGCAACCTCTCCGTGATAACTCGAGTTAGGAGGTTTTAGTTCGGGTGGTGGAGTGATGAAAACTCTCCACACCTTTTCCCTTTACACCCACAGCTCCAACCTCCCCACTTTCTTTTTCCACTCTCCTTTTCTTGAAAAAAGACTTCAGGACTTCCATACACTCGTTTTCGAGAACACCTCGAGTTACTTTCAAAGGATGATTAAACCCGTTTTCCTCCAATAATTTAAATCTTGATTCTATGGCTCCAAATTTGGGTTCTAATGTTCCAAAAACCAGCCTTGAAACTCTCGCGTGAATCATCGCAGAGATGCACATCGGGCAGGGCTCTATCGTTACATACATGACCGTATCATTCAAGCGATAATTTCCTAACACCTCCCCTGCCTTCCGAAGGACAAGGAGCTCCGCATGGGCAGTGGGATCGTTATCCTTAATGCATCGGTTATGTTCTTTTCCAAGCACACGATCCCCTTTAATTAAAACAGCACCCACTGGAACTTCCCCTATTTGGGCGCCTCGCCCCGCCTCTTCCAGAGCCATCTTCATATACTTTTCATCTAATTCCAGATCGTCCATTCCCAAATCAAAATATCCGAAAATTTTAAAGGGATTTTAACAAGAAATAACCCATGACGCAAGGGAAAACCACTCAATGGAAGCACGAAACCCTCGTTTTTGTTATGAAACGCCTCACTATTAATTGAATAAGACAAACTTATTCTTTAGGCCAGCCTTTAACCAAGGGTCGGGTATTACTAAAAGTCTACTTATCTAAATCCTGTTGACACATTTTATCCCGTTTAGTACACTCCATTTAAACTGTAGCCATCCTGTTTCGGCATATTCCTATCCCAGGTGAAAACCTGTGGACAAAAATGGGCTCTCTTTCTTGAAAAAGGCTGTAAGGAGTGTTATCAGCACTTTTACATGCACTAAGCCATAAAAGGACCGTACGGGGGAAAAGATGAAGAAGATAGGGGCCATCACCTTATGCATCATGTTCTTCGGAGTGGGAGGAATTTACGCTCAACCTTTAAAACGACACACTTTCGAAATTGGTACAGAAATTTATTATAAATTCTACGAGGAACCTGATGTCATGAAAGAAAGGGGGATGATGTATGGACTATTGGCTTCCTATACTTACCATAATAAACTGATGCTTAAGCTAGAAGGTAGAGGAAGCTGGGGCCAAATGGATTATTCCAATTCTGGGGATATCGATGAAATAGAAAATTATTTATTGGAGGCCAGAGCTTTAGTGGGCTATGATTTTCCCATCTTAAAAGTACATTCCATCACCCCTTATATCGGGGCTGGGTATCGATATTTGAATGACGATAGTGCTGGAAAGATTTCAACAACAGGCGCGAGGGGTTATGAGAGAGAGGCGAATTATTTTTATAGCCCCATAGGCATCGATGTGCTAACCAATCTGGGGACAAAGTTGTCGATTAGAGAAGTGATAGAGTTTGACTATTTTTGGAGGGGGATACAAAAGAGTTATCTCAGCGATGCTGTGGCTGGTTTAAATGATATTAAGAATACACAGAAGAAGGGGTATGGCTTTAGAGGGAGTATTACATTTCACATCACAGGCGAGAAAATAGATTTTGAAATAGGCCCTTTTATCAGATACTGGGATATTGGTAAATCTGAAACGGAAATCGTTACCTTTTATGGCACTCCCATAGCTGTTGCGGTCGAGCCCAGGAACTACACAATAGAAGCTGGGGTTATCGCCTCAATGAAGTTCTGATAAACCTGCTTCCCCATGAAAGGACGACGGTCTGTTCTTCATGGGGAAGTCATCATTAAATTTGGGGACGTTAGATGAAAAAAAGGTTTTTAATCCTGAGTATGGCCGTATTAATTGCCTTCGCGATAGTCGCTCAAGCTGGTCAGACCGCAGAAGAGATTCTGAAATCTATTGTTCAGATTCGAGCGGTTATTCCAAAGGATGCCCTCACGGCAAAGACCCTTGGGACAGAACGAGAAGGGAATGGCGTTGTCATTGATTCGAAGGGTTTTATCCTCACGATTGGTTACCTCATCGTGGAAGCTGAGAGCATTGAAGTGACTGGACCAGAAGAAAAGCCCGTCACGGCCGCTTTTGTTGGCTACGATCACAACACTGGATTTGGCCTCATAAAAACAGAAAAACCCCTCAACGTCGTCCCCATGAAGATAGGGAAATCCTCAGAGGTTAAAGAAGGGGATCCCGTTTTGGTCGCTGGGCATGGAGGAGCAGACGCTGTTCAAGTGGCGCGGGTCATCAGCCGGAAAGAATTTGCTGGATACTGGGAGTATCTTCTCGAGGAGGCTATTTTCACCGCCCCTGCTTATACCAATTTTGGGGGAGCAGCGCTGATCGATCAAGATGGTCAACTTTTAGGGATTGGATCTCTCTTTACTCAAGTGACGATTCCCGGACTGGCTTCCCTCCCTTCTAATGTCTTTGTCCCCATTGATCTCCTCGCTCCAATTTTATCCGATCTGAAGACCATTGGTCGTTCAAGCAAGGCACCCAGGCCGTGGTTGGGGGTTACCGCAGAGGAGGCGCATGGTCGTGTTTTCATTACCCGGGTGACCCCTGGCGGCCCTGCTGAAAAAGCAGGCCTGAAACCAGGAGATCTCATCCTTACCGTCAACAAAAACCCTGTGAATGGGCTTTCTGATTTTTATCGCAAGGTTTGGGCACTTGGCAAAGCGGGTGTAGAGGTTCCTTTAAGCGTTCTACAAGGGATAGAAACCCGAAAAATTACGGTCCACTCTGGTGATCGCCACCAATTTTTAAAACTAAAGCCGCAAAAAAGAACCTAAAGATGAGAAGGACCAAATTTCTAACGAAAAAACCATAAAAGGTAGAGGTCGAAGCAGCTCTACCTTCTATTTATCTTAGGCATCTTACTGAACCCTTTCCTTGAAAAAGCCCCCTTTTCATTGGTTACGAAGTTGTAAGAAGCATCTATCTATATCCTTAAGGCGCTTCTATTCTCCCCTTCGAGAACCTTGATTCCAATACCTCATATACTGTAATCACGCCCTTTGCTAAGGCATAATCAATGATGGAGGATACATCCGGAAGGTTTAATTTCCTCATGAGGCTCCACTGCTTTCCCTTTAAAGTCCTAAGACTGATTCGAAATCGACGGGCAAGCTCCTGGTCTTTATATCCTTCCGCGATAAGCCTTATCATTTCTCGTTCACCGGAAGTTAAAGCCTTATTCATTTCCTTCAATTTCTTATTCATCCAAACTGCCCCTCCCTTAAAATCGGGTCAGAATTTTCCCGAAGGATTGCGCACGTTCACGCAATTGGTGGGCTTGATTCCTATAGGACTTTGCCAATTCAGGATGTCCGGCAATCTCCTGGGAGTGAGCTATAGCCATTAGGATCTCTGTTTGATGCTCCAGTTTATGCATCAATTCCAGCAACGCATCTTCAGTAACCATCGGTCGTTTTTTTGATTTGAAAACAGTCACGCTTCTGCTCATAGAATTCTTGAAAGAAATTAATGGAAAATTTCGTGAAAGGGTTTGAGAGGACCCAAATAGACGATTTCTCCCGTATTTTCTACGATCTCTATTTTTAACAGGAAAATTCTCTCTATGTCTGTGTCTATCTCGTTGTCAAGAATCATTTTTGCCCAGTTAAGGATGGATAGATTAGTAATTCTTTCCGGTTTTTGCCTCCTCTCCGGGAGTATGCCTAATAACTGATATCCCTTGATTTCATCCTGTTTATAAAATTCATATGCAATCATATGAAAGGTTAGAGCAATTTCTATGCCTAATCTGACCCCAGGGGTAACTCCTTATAATCATTATCTATTTCTAGATTTGACAAATTCATTTCGATCCAAAGTGGAATAGTTTTCCATAAAATACCTAATTTCTTACCCCTAAATATGGAAAAACTTTTCACTTAATCCTGATCAATCTCAATGGGCTTTACCGCCGTATTTGAATATTCTATTCTTAAAAAGAATTTATTACGATCTCCAAGAGATTTTGAGAAGACTAGAAGAGATACTCAAAGTGAATAACAATAGACGGCGAGCCAGTGGATTAAGGAGAAACTTATTTCCTCATCCTATGCCAGTATTTTGAAGGGTAAGCTGAAATAATAAATCTTATTTGAATTTCTTATAAAACATACTTTATCAATATCTTTTTTTTGGGTTTCTCCTTTTTCCGGTCGAGCTCTTCATCCACAAGGGCCCAGTTCTCTTATTCTATTCTATTTCTATTTGCGTGAAAAAGATATCTTTGACATTTGAATTATCAATGACAATTCTCCTCCCCCAATTGATAATGGACTCCTGGGTGATCCTTTCCTGTTTTCTTCTTCTCTCCGGTAGGACACCTAATAAATGCTCCCTTCCTGTCTTATCACGCCAGTAAAATTCGTAAGCCACCATACATCTCCCTGGTTAAAAATTCCAGACTCTCTCGAGGCAGTATAGACGCCTAATCAGAAATGATATGGTATTTAAACACAATTCAAAACTTACAAGATTCACTTTAACCTGTTGAAATGACATACCTTTTATTATTCTTGTTTGTAGCTCCTGCAATTTGCATGTGGAAAAGTTCTGCATTTTTAGTACCAAGTTCTTACTTTTTTATATTTCCTTGAAAATACTTGTCTTTTCTGAGTAAAAAGCATTTAAATTTAGCCAAAAAGTGGAATCACTTTTCACAAAAGTCCAAAATATTTTCCTAAAAATAAGAAAATAGTCTCTCACTTTCCTTGAGGAAGATGGTGAAGATCAATCTTGGGCAATATCTGATGTTTGATATTTGCTCCAAGAGGGCTATCGAGAAGTAAGAAGAAAGCATCGCCCCAAGAGGAGAAATACCCCCGTTTAGATTTCAACTTCAAATGTAAAACTGGAGGCGAAGCGTGAATGTATGGCCGAGACCGTCGTGTTCAGGTGCATTGGAGATATTTTGTCGAAGGTAATTGAACATCACGCGAACAAAGGGATTCAGGGACCAGTTTAGTCCACCGGTCAATATGTTCATTCGCCCTCCCCGGACTGGCCTGTCGTCCAAATCGATACGGGAGAATCTTACGCCTACTTCCCAGGCCCCCCATGTTCCTTTCTTCCAAGAGAAATTCTCTTTCGGATGGATACGGCCGAAGGTGCCCATGGCTCTGTTATAAGGACGGCTCTCCCCCGTGATCACCCAGCTCCCGTAGACGTAGAACCCCCCAAAATTCAATCTGTTTCCCAAATGATCATCGACACGGGAATGGAGATACTCTACCTGCAGGGAATAGGCTCTGTAAATCAAAGCCCCCTCAAGGCCGTAGAGAAAAGCCTTCTTGGACTCAATACCTCCGGTGTCGACCACCTCAGGAGCCAAGTGGCTCTCTGGCCCCGACTTATAACGGATCTCTTCGGTCCCTGAGTAGACGTAGCTGCCACTGAGTCCGAGGTGAAGAAACCGGGGGGAGTCTCCTCGCTCATCGAGCCAGGGGAGCAGCGTGACGCGGCCGATCGCCCGGCCAATACTCTTTGAAGCATCCCCAATGTCTTTGTCAGTGGTTAGGGAAAAAACTCCCAACGTCCAGGTGAGGCGCTTTTTCCATGCACTTCCTGCGGCCTGGATCCCAAAGCGATCCGACGGTGTGAAAGCATCGCTTGAAGACGCATATTCCAGGAATGTCGCGTCTTCGGCACTGCCCGTGGCTTCCAGTCCCATGGAGGGCCGAAAAATACCCAATTGAATGTTGTCAAGCCCGATGTAATTTCGATATGGCTTTTCTCGATGCTCACCGAAATAGTCCACGTACTTGTCGCGGTTAAATTGTAGGTAGAAGTTGTTCCAAACGAACTGGCGGCCTGCTATCCCAAACTCGACCTTGAAGGTTGCAGGCACGAGGAGAAGAAACTCGCCCTTTGTGTAGATGCGGGCACGCCGTACCTCAACACCATTATCGAATCCCCTTAACCCCTTCCGCTCTATGAAGACGGCCCCTTCGAGATCGAGTTTTCCTCCGATTCTTCCATGCAACGTCACTTGTTTGAAGGCTTCAGAGATTTCTTCTTTCTCAAGCGTCTCGAACCTTTGTCCCACGTCGTAGATGAGTCCGTCTTTCCAATATAAACGAAAATAGGAACGCCCAGACTTCGAAGCCTCTTTGGATGGAGTCTCTTGGGAGGGTGCAGTAGTCTGAGAGGATGGGCCTTGAAGGGGAGGCACCTGTTCCCCAGATGGGGAATCGGCCTCCATGTCACTTGCCAGGGTTGAGCAGGGGAAACTGCCCAGGACTAGCAAACACGCGAAAAGAGCAACGACTCTCATATAAATCGCTATTTTAGCTTGGTCTGGCGGAAAAAAGCAAAGAGTTGGAATTTGCTCTCGTGAGATGACCCCCCTCACATGAAAGGGGTCTATAATATTAAACTTTCACCTCAAATATATGCGGAGAATTTTAAGGGGTTGATCACGAGATAGCCACATTATAGACCTCACTCGCACTATGTGGTTCAGGCTGGAGTGAACATTTACACACTACAGAAACTTGGCAGGTGGAAGAATATCTCGAGGGTGATGAGGGATGCGCACCACTATCCGGAGAGTCTTCGGTCTGGAGTAGAGGTCCTCGATAGAATAAAAACTCTCAAAAACATGTCACAATCGGATGCAATAGAGAAAATACGGATTGGTTACAGTCGGAGTGCCGTCACCCCGTGAGCCACCATTGGGTACCTTGACTCCCACCGCCGGAGAAACTTTTAACAAGTAATGTGGGCAGGTTGAAAGGTACACCTATTTATCTGCAATACTAGATCGACCTTGGAGTTGGTGATTACCGAACGAAATAAACAAAAAAAGCAGAGCGATCACCAGCTCTGCCCTATTCATTGATCGAGACATTAGCTCAGATTCAAATGGCTCCAACCAAGGTTAGCTGCCGATAAGCTTTGACCATTGAGTAAGGACTTTTGTTACACCCTCGCCGACGTAACCAGGGACGACTCCTAAACCATCCAGGCAATATCCACCCTCAATGCTTAATTGAACAAAAGTATCCTCGCTTCCGATCTCTGCAAGCTTTTTTGCATCCCCCTTTAGCATGACGAACCCATTCAAGTCACCACCGTGAGCAGCAAGGATTACTGCCTCAAAGCTCTCGATTTTGCCATCTTTCTGCAAGTTAGAGTAATACTCCATTGACTTCTGAAACAGCTGCATCGCCTGTTTTTCCCGCCCAACAACGGGGCGATTCCAACCTATGAAAACTACTCTGTCTGCCATGGTTGCCTCCTTTCATACTCCGTTCAATCATATAACGCAAGATAGCTTAACCTATCATCTATGAGGGGGCTGTTTTTGATAGCAGTTACCTTTGTTTGAATTTATCATCGAAGATTAAAGGCCTCCAAAACGGTAATGAGCCCTCTTGGAGGCTTTACATCGGCACCTTCTGAAAATTCCTCTTCATACGCTACTCCAGAAGGTTAAAGGTAAGGTTGTGCGGTTGAGTAGTGAGAGGTAGAAAACAACAATTCAAAAAATACTCTCAAATTGTTTGAGTGTCAAGAGAAAAAAACTTTTTGGAATGCAACTCCAATTAATAATTTTCAATTGAAATGGTGCATAGTAGGGTAGAAATTCAAAAACAAGATCTCAGGAAGGAAGAGTTGAGAAAGGAGCTGTTTAGTTCGTCTACTTATCTTCAATAACAAGTTGGTCTGGTACTTGATGATTACGAATTGAAAGTGTGAATAACACTTCGCCTCAAGTGTTTGGTGGAGGCGACTGTTTAAAAGCTAAATCCAATCCTCTCGTTTTTTGTCTATTTTGTCTATTTGGATAATATCACAAAGTGAGCCCTTCGATTTTTGGTCCAAGCCTCTTCACTACTCTGTGAATCTAAAGGCCTCTCTTCCCCGTAGCTGATTGTGGAGATACGACTTGCCTCAATACCAAGGGAGATGAGATACTTCTTTGTACTATTTGCTCTCCTCTCTCCGAGCGCAAGGTTATATTCATCAGTTCCTCTTTCATCACAATGCCCTTCGATCTGGAAGGTCATCGCAGGGTATTTCATCAGCAAGGCAGAATTTCCCTTTAAAATCTCTGCATCCTTTGGGCGGATGTTATACTTATCATAATCGAAATGGATATCTTTGATCATTTCACTTTCAAAAACCTCCCCCGCAATTCCAGGAGTTCTCTTGGCGACAAGACTCCTTTCGAACTCTTTTTTAGCTAACTCCCTTTTTGCCTCTTCTTCTCTGACTCTGGCTGCCTCCATTGCTTCCCTTTCCTTCTCTTGCGCCTCAAGCCTAGCCCTTTCCTTTATGGCTTCCGACTCCTCGGCACTCTTGACCGAAGGTTCCTCTTTCAATGCCGTTTTCCTAGGACATCCAGATATGATGAGACCAAGACAAATGATAACGATCAAAATGATGAACCCTTTTTGAATCATGGTAATCCTCCTTTAATAAGACCTTCAATTTTAAATACGTTTATGGCTTCTTGCGTTTTCAAAAACCGTCCTTTCTAAAAAGGGACAGTTAAAGGTTCT
>Ga0209427_10002419_pt1 | contig 21996 bp, 26 predicted proteins | sample DeeMarSWOR136_30_FD_187465 | JGI IMG/M metagenome (GOLD analysis project Ga0209427, IMG submission 187465) | Marine sediment microbial communities from White Oak River estuary, North Carolina - WOR-1-36_30 (SPAdes) (version 2) | ecosystem: Environmental > Aquatic > Marine > Intertidal zone >...
GGAATGCACTGGAGCAGAATATGAATAGCTTTCAAGCCGACCGCGCCATCTTCATCTTAGAGGCAATGAGCGGCAATGTTGGTGTACCGGGCGGCAAGATATTGTGGTCAGCGCCGCCGGTGCTTACTCGTGGTGGCCCCGAACTTACATTGAAGGGGCAGATAGCAAAGGAAATAGTGGCAAAGAGGCTGGGAGCGGATAGACTATCGCCGCTTGCCACCTGGGCGCTACCCCAAAGCATACAGAAAGCTATCATAGATGGAAGCCCTTACCCTATTCATCTACTCTACGTTCACGGGGGCAACCTGCTTCTGACCTGGGCTAATGCCCATGATACATACCAGGCATTTAAGAGATTAGACTTCCTGGCGGTGGCCGATCTATTTATGACCCCAACAGCCATGTTAGCCGATGTGGTGCTGCCGGTTGCTACCCGCCTCGAGTATGATGACGTTCGGCAAGGGGTATTCCCCTATGTAGTTCAAATTGGGCAGAAGGTGGCTCAGATAGGCGAATGCTGGCCAGATTCCAAGATATTAATCGAGTTAGCCAAGAAACTGGGGCTGGGGGAATATTTCTGGGATAGTTACGAGGAGTTCTTAGATGCTATTTTGAGGCCAGCCGGGATAACCTTTGAGGAATTCAGGAAAATAGGAATTATGATGGGCACCAAGCAATACAGACACTATGAGAGAAGTGGCTTCGATACCCCTTCGGGCAAGGTTGAAATATACTCCAGCCGGCTTAAGGAATGGGGATTCCCTCCATTGCCCACATATCAGGAGCTTCCCGAGACGCCTTACAGCGACCCCGCGCTGGCAAAGGAATATCCCCTTACCTTCACCACTCGGAAATCGGGTGCTTTTTATCACTCACAGCACAGGCAGGTAGCCAGATTGCGAGCCATTGACCCCGAGCCACTGCTCGGCATCCACCCGGAGACAGCAGCTGAGTCGGGGATAAAAGAAGGCGATATGGTATATATTGAAACCAAGAGGGGTAGAATAAAGCAGAGAGCTACCTTAGTGGATAGCCTCGACCCCAGGGTAGTAGAGGTTGGCCATGACTGGTGGTTTCCAGAAAAAGGAGCCGCGGAATTATACGGCTGGGCTGAGGCAAGCACCAATATCCTGACTGATAATAGCCCGCCATTTAACCCTGAGATGGGTTCTACTAATTTGAGAGGTATTTTGTGCAAAGTCTATAAAGTATAATAAGAGGCAACTGCCAAAATACTATTATATGGAGGTGTCAAGTGCAAATAGTCGAAGAGCAATTGCGAAAGGCGAACCCAGTGCAGGTGGTGGAGGAGTTATCATCGTCAAGGGCCAAAACCATGCTCTTATTTACCAGGATACTTATCGACCAGGTAGGCAAAGAAAAGGCGAAGGAGCTTATTAGAAAAGCTCGATATGATGCCTGGTATGAGATGGGGCGGAAAGCAGCGGAAGCACTGGGCAACCCGAAGGACATAGATAGCTACATCAATGAGTATGTTTATAAATTTATGTCGGCGGACAAAAAACCCTATGTCCCACCTCAGCAACTGGAGAGAGTGTCAGACAAAAAGGCCATTTTCAGGACAAGGCATTGCTTCCTGGCAAAGGAACTGCTGAAAAGCAAAGACAAGGAAACTCTGGAGGTTGTAAGAGCCTATTGCTGCCATGATGTAGCCTGGGCCAATGGCTTTAATCCTGAAATGAAATTCGAGCTGACAAGATTCTTCCTGGACGGGGATGATTGTTGTGAGTTCACTTTTGAAGTAGAGTGACTCTCAGCAGAATTTTATGTATAGCTAATTGTCTCTTGACAACAGGCGAATCATATTTGGTATAATACCTGCTAATCCTGCAATTAAAAAGGAGGTTATCATGTAAGAATTGAGAAAGGAACTCTTGCCAGGATTCGATCTTAAAACAAAAAGGAGGTCATGATGGCAGAGGTCATAAAACTGGGCAATCCATTGGAGCAGCCTCAAATCGGGATGGATTGGGTTCCCTCTTATTGGAAGTTTCAACCCGGTGACGAGAACAGGTTTTGGATAAATGATAGTGCACACGTTGTGCTAGCTCTGCCTCTCGATTTAGACACTATTTGGGCATCCTGCACCATTCACCTTGGTTGGGCTTCGGCTAATACTTCCATCCCTGCAGCCTATGGTAATGCCTATAGGCTTTTGAACGGGCGGATGTATACTGCCGGTACGCCCGTCACCGACCCCGAGGAGATTGGGAAGCGGGTAGCTAAGTTCGGGCAAGTAGTGCTTCACTACACGGCCAACTTTGATCAACTTTGGGGAGAAGCATTCAGCAACATTGAGAAGTGGCTTGAGTGGATGGATAGCTTTGATTATGAGAAGGACCCTGACCCGAAGGACCCGACGCAGATGTATAAGCTGATCGAGTACTTCGACCGTCTAGTGGACACTATGTACCGAATCGAGAAATATCACTTCGAATTCCTTTATATTGTGCACTGCCATACTATAGCTTATAGGGCATTGTCTAAGGAGCTTGTCCCTGGCATTACTAATGATGATTGCAACGAAATGTTGCAGGGTTTCGGCAATAAGCTCATGGAAACCGATGAGGCATTCTGGAAGGTTGGAGAGCTTGCCAACAGTTTGGGCGTTGGTGACATAGTTAAGAATGCACCTCTGAAGGAGGTAGTTCCAGAGCTGGAGAAAACCGATAATGGCAGGAAGTGGCTTGAGGAATTCAGGAGGGTGGTGCACGATTGGGGTATGAGGCATGTGGGTGGCTGCTGCAGTATCGGTGAGCCAAGCTGGCCTGAGGACCCTATCTATCCCATATCCTTTATTCGTGGCTTCATGGAAAAGGCGGCAAAGGGTGAGAAGCTGGTTCCCAAGGAGATGCTGGGGGAAATGCGGGAGCGGGCCACAAAGGAGTTCCGAGCCCAAATAAAGACCGATGAGGATCGAAAAGTCTTTGATGAATCATTAGGCTTCATGCAGAAAATGTATGCCTGGAGTGAAAACCACAATTTCTATGTTGAAGGTGTGATGAATACCCTGTTTCACTTGAGGATGGTGGAGCTGGGGAGACGCTTGGTGAATGAAGGATTTATTGATGAGCCGTATGATATATTCTTCCTGCTGCGGGAGGAACTCAGGTCATTGCTTCTTGAGTTAGCAATGAAAACTGTCGAGGTTCGTGACAACAACAGGATGGATGTTAGGCCTATAATAAAACGGCGTAAAGAGGACAGGAAAAAGCAGTTCGAGTGGGATTTCCCTGTTGCCCTTGGGGTAAAGCCAGTGGAGGCATTGAAGGACCCAGAGATGGAAATGACTTACGGGGCTACATTAGACAACATTGAGAGGATTGGGGCAGCGGTGGACAGGCCAGAGGAGATTATGGTGATTGAAGGGGCACCAGCTGCTCCTGGTGTGTGTGAGGGGACTGTCAGGGTGATCTCTGGGGTCTCAGAATTGACGGAGGTTCAGTCCGGAGAGATACTGATTTGTGGAGGGATGAACCCGATGTGGAATCCTGTGTTTGGGAAGATTATAGGCGTTGTCACCGATACTGGGGGCACCTTATCTCATGCTGGAATCGTTTCTCGTGAATATGGCATTCCGGCTGTGGTCGGCACCATGAACGCTACTAAAATACTCAAAACAGGTGATAGGGTAAGGATAAACGGCAGCAGAGGAATTGTAACGAGAATATAATCGGGTTTGTCATGAAAATAAATTTAGCAGATATGAGCTGGCCTGAGGTTGAGGAGGTTTTGACAAAGCCGCATGTGTTGATCTTGCCCGTTGGCGCTATCGAGCAGCATGGCCCACACCTGCCGCTGAGCGTTGACTTTCGTTGCGCTATATATATAGCTGAGCAAGCGGCGGCAAGGATTGCTGAGGAAGGCGAAATTCACCCCCTGGTTGCTCCCGACGTCCACTACACAGAGACCTCAACCTTCAGAAGCTTTCCTGGAACCATCGGGCTATCGATAGACACGACGATCAGGGTATTCGAAGACCTCACCCGAGGCTTTGTCACTCAGGGATTCAAGAACATTCTTATCATTAATGGACATAACAGTAACGTCGCCCCTATCACCATCGCGCTGCGGAAGGTAGCTGTCGATTTCCCCACTGCTGGTTTATATGCACTCAACTGGTGGGCTATGGGTTCCGATGTCATCCGCAGCATCCGCCAATCTGAACTAATGTCACATTCCTGCGAGCTGGAAACCTCTGTCTCCTTGGTCATCCAGCCGGAGAACGTTCATATGGACAAGGCTGTTGAGTACTTGCCGCGCCTTCCCCTATCAAGCAAGTGGGTCTCTCTTGACTTCTATGGGCCCAAAAAGCTATTCCACCACTCCCGTAAGAAGTATCCAAAGCCAGAGATGGGGACGGCAGCTGGTGCCATGGGAGACCCAACCGTGGCAAGCAGGGAAAGTGGGGAGAAATTCCTTGCCGCCGTTATCGCTGACGTCGTGGAAGTCATAAAGGAGATAGTGAACTCAGAAGCCGAAAAGCCTTAGCAGCCTATCCGAACAGCATACAGCCGATGGAAGTTCAGGCGCGACGGCTCTGTAGAAATCCTTGAGCCGACCATGGTATGCGGCATAGGAAACACTCTTGGCTTTATCGTTAGAACTGAAGAGCAAACGCCGGATAAGGCTCACCGCTTAGATGTAACTTGGAGGGACTACGAAGGTCAATCGCCACTTAAGATATTTGTGTATGTAGTCAGCGAAAGTGGGACAGTCAGGCCTTGAGACTTAACGGACACTTCAGAGGCCAATGTCTTGCTCCCTGATGGCCCATTATAACTTCTTCTAGCTTCTAATGTCCTGCTACTTGCCTCCTTTCTCTTTTGTATTACCTCAAGATGTCTCCCTGTGTAGACGTCACAAGGTGTTACATTCCCCAGACCTCAATGAAGGCCGGTCATCCTGTTAGAGTCCTGCCTCTTTGTCTTAGAGTCTCAGCTACATTTGCCGTGAGGCTTTGGTGTCTTCTGTGGCAAAGGGATCAAAGTGTTGCCTGGCCGCTATGATCACGTTGCTTGACCCTGATGCGCCCCAGAAATCGCATTCTAGAATCCTTTCAAGCAGCTCCTCTCCAGAGCTGCCATCTCCCTGTTTCCCAGCATGACTCCGTCGGTCCTGATCCAGGATCGTGGGTTCGAATCCCGCCGCGGTGCTAGCCCCCGGCAAGGGGGCTTTATTTTTGCGCCAAAGCCTGAGCCCGAGGGGAGAAAAGTCGAACATATTGGTTCCACATCTTAAACGAAAGGACATTTTGTGCAATTAGGCAACAAAACAAGCTTTCGTTACTCTGTCTCATCAGTGTCCGCCTATATTGGCAGTCTAGAAGCAAATAACCGGTCTCTGGTTCACGTCCAATTCTCGGTCATGTCACATTAGGGTCACATACGCATCACACGGTTTGCAAACAGGGACCCATAGCGATAAAATGGTGTCGGTCGAAGGCTCAAGTGATGGAGCACTGACTTTGCACGACACAGGGGAGGAGACAAGAAGAGTTAAGGAGTCGAAATCGGTTTTTTGCTCCTCTTCACATACCGGGAGCCCTCACCATACCTTCCAAGCAGGTTTCCCCCTCGTCAAAGCTAGAGGGGGCTGATTCAGATACAGAATTAACACCACAAGGCAGGCACTCCTCTGTTCTCCTATTGGTGTTGTTTTTTGGCACCCTCATCTTTGAACCTCCGCATCAAGTTTTTGCTCCCTCTCTATCTTCTCCACAATTGCCTCTTCAAGCCACTGCCCCAGGGTCTTCTTTCGGGTGACAGCAGCAATACGGGCTTTGTGGAGAACTTCGGGATCCATCCTTACACTGAGATTTGGTCTTATTCCTTCTCCCCTAGGCATAGCTTCATTGTACGATATGTAGGACAGGATGTCAAGCGTTTAGGAGGCTAAAAGTGAACTTTTGAGAAGGGATTTGGCTCTTGGCGGGGGTAAGACACCTGATAACTTTTGATCATAGTGCCCTGGGTTCGAATCCCACACAGCCCATCAGCCTTGATAAGCCCTTCCTGAGAGGTGATTTTACTTGCTGGGCAATCGCAAGTTATAGCCTTATGTCAGCCTCCACCTCAGAAGTTGGGAGAGTTGCTTCATTTTATAGCAGGTGCTCATTCGGGGGGCAACCAATGGCTAAAGCTGGTGGGGGTGAACATGAACCAGACGGAACAGAGTTTGCTGAGAGGATAGAACGCCTCTATGAGGAGCTGGTTAACTTGGGCTATCTATCTTAGGAAAACGGAGCCTTTCGACCAGCAATAGGTTTTGCCGTACTAGTCTGCCCCTTCGTTCTTATTCTCGAACCATTTTGCATGGTCCTCTTGGAATACCTGCACCCAGCCGTGGGGCGTGGAAGTAACAAAACGATGAAAAGTGCAGTGCGGAGTAAATTCACCTTGCTGCCTTGAGAATAAACTGCCCTCTGTGTAGAATTGATAGAAGAGGCTTAAATCCTGTTGGGAAAGGCTTGCGAGGTAGCTTAATTATGCGCTTCCAGAGACCCGACATCTTCCGTCCTCCGAGTGAATGGAGAAGCTATTTCCTTCCTCTAACCAGAGGCTGCTCCAATAATACGTGCACCTTTTGCAATTACTATGGCGTACGCCTTCAGATAAGAGAGTTGGATGATGTGAAGAGGGAAATAGATGCGCTAGCTGCTTATATTGGAAACGGTATCCGTCTTCCCAATGTGCCCCAGATAGTGTATGCGATAGGTCGCTCATGGGATGGCAAAAGAGTATTTTTACAGGATGGCGATGCCCTTGTTTATCCTTTCCCCAAGTTAAGAGAAGCCCTTCATTACCTCAATGAAAAGTTGCCCAATCTTGAGAGAATCGGCACATATGCTACTCCCCAGGACATTCTGCGAAGAAATCAGGACCAGCTCAGGGAGCTTAAAGAACTGAAGTTGTCGATATTCTACACAGGGATTGAAAGCGGTGATGATAAAGTGCTACAACACGTAGCTAAGGGGGTGAAACGCCAGGAGTTGATCGAGGCCGGAAAGAAAGTAAAGGAAGCCGGCATAACCCTCTCGGTGACAGTGATTCTCGGACTCGGCGGAGTTGAGGGAAGTAAACAGCATGCACTGGAGACGGCTAGGGTTCTCAATGAAATTGACCCACACTATGCCGGCGCTTTAACCTTAACCCTGGTTCCGGGCACCCCTCTTTATGAAGAGTGGAAAAAGGGAGAATTTCGCGCTGTTTCCCCCTTCCGGTCTCTGGAAGAGCTGAAGACAATTATCGCGAATTCTAGCTTTACCGATTGCTTCTTCAGTTCAATGCATGCCTCAAATTATCTGTCAATTCGGGGAAGGTTGCCACAGGACAAACAGAGGATGCTCAAGGAAATAGGAGCGGTTTTGGCAACGAGAGATTCCTCTTTGCTTCGGCCCGAGTTTCTCAGGGGACTGTAAAGCCGCTGCACTATCATTCATGTAGCTCTTTGTCACTATAAATGCCTGAACACATTGGCTTTTTGTTGGATCCTGAAGGACTTCAAATAGACACACCAGAGCCAGAGGGATTAGGTCAAGAGGTGTCATATTTGATAGGATCATCTTAATGCGAACGAGGTCGAGCGAACATCTCGGCCTGAAATTTTCGCACGAAACCCTTTCTTTGACAATTTGGAAACCTCTGCCATTTCTGTAAACCGGCTGACAATTCTATCTCAGGAGCTTCCGAGCGCCGGGAAACGCGATATAATATCAAACTGAGAAGCGCACAATATAGAAAAAGCAGGACGAGTGCGAGGGTCGCCATCCTGCCTCCTGTATTTCTCGGTAGCGTGGGCATCATACCAGGAAAGGACTACTTTGAAAGGAGATTGAAGATGGCGAAGAGGCGCATGGATGCTGTCGAGGCTCTGAATCTGGCTATGGAAAGGGAGAAAGGAGCAAACAAATTCTATCGGCAGGCCGCTGATAAGACCAAAGACCTCAATGGCAAAAGGATGTTCAAGTGGCTTGCTAAAGAGGAGTCGAGGCATTTCGCTAAGCTCAGACAGCAACTTAGGTCTGTGGTAGACAACAGTAAGTGGCTGGAATGGAGGAGAGCGACTGCTCCTATAGAGAGAACGGAGTTCCCCCCGCCCTCCGAGGTCACCGGCACGGTAGAGGTCGGTGCCGGTGAGCGGGATGCCCTGCGCCTGGCGATCCAAGCAGAGAAAGAGGCCATTGACTTTTACAAAGAGGCTGAAGACAGCACACCAGACCTCCACGGGAAGGCCATGTTCAAGGCGTTAGCCAAAGAGGAAGAGGGCCACTTGGCGCTAGTGGAAGAAGAGCTGCAGTGGATCAACCAATCCCGCAAATACTTCACCCTCCATAGGTTCACCCTTCGCGCTGATTAGCCAGCCTTGGGGCTCTGCATTTTAGCCACTTGGGTTGCCGGTCTTGGCTTTTCTCAAAGTGGCTTCATATCGATTTTCAAGCTTTCTATCCTATCCACCCCTTTTAGTGAGGAGACGAGGCCAGTAAGTGTGTTGGCGATGATGTCATTGGGGAAGGGGGGAGGGTGAGTTCATTCCTATTGACGATGATCTTGATATTGCCTTGCTCCAGATAAAGCTCCAGGCTCTCTATATCCTCAGCCCCTTTCAACGCTGAAACCGCACTGGCGACGGTGTGAGCCAGGAACTGGCCTCAGCTGTACCGCTGGGCGAGCAAGCCAGGCCGTGCGACATTTTCACTTTTGAGAATAATTCGGAAGGGTTGGAAACTCTGGAGAGGCGTGTTTCCAGAACGGGGCTGAACAGCCGCGAGAACTCTCCGCAAAGCCTGTAGCAAGGTTTAGAGCCGCGATTAGATACCTCATCCCCAAATGTCATACTTTTTCAACATTTATTGTCCCGATTTCATGACTTCTTCACGCCTGTCCCTCTATGATGGAGCTAAGAAAAGAGGCAAGCTATGGAAAAGCGGCCAAGGGCCAAGGTAAGAACAGACTGCTTGATGTGTGGCTGGATCAAGGAGGGGGTAGTAGAAGCTGCCACCGAGGAGGATATAGCGGCGGAAGCACACAGGTTTCACAAGGAGCACGGACAACTCATAGGTGCGATGGTGCTACGTGGCGGCTTGAGTGGGGACCTATCGAGATCTGCCAAAATTCTCCCGATAGCGGCAAAAATCCCGGTGAGCATGTTGAGGGGGTTTTTTGCGCACTGTAGAGACGTAGGCACTCATGCCAGTCTGGGGGCTTCAAAACGCTCCCAAAGCCTGTTAGGGCCAAGACCTGGAGCTTTGGTATCGTGCCAAGGAGGTAATGCCCACCATGAAGTAAACGATTCCTAAACTGGGATCGGGTTTCATCAGTAAGCTAAAAAGGGGGTCAACAATGGCTGACCGAAGGTTGCTGGACATATTCAATGAGTGGATCGTGAGAAGGTGATTAGCTTCAACGGTGTCAATCACCTTGCCATGGCAACTGGTGACATGGACAAGACCATTCGCTTCTGGAGGGATTTGCTTGGCATGAGGCTTGTCGCCGGGCTCGGCCAGCCGGGCTACAGACACTACTTCTTCCAGATCTCCGACTGGGACCTCATAGCCTTTTTCGAGTGGCCAGGAGTTGAGCCCGTTTCGAGGAAAGACCACGGTAGGCCGGTCAAGGGCCCTTTCATTTTCGACCATGTTTCCTTTGGCGTTGACACCGAGGACGACCTGTGGGAATTGAAGCACAGACTTGAGGCCGCTGGATTTCACGTGTCCGATATGATCGACCACGGGTTCATCCACTCCATCTACGCCCATGACCCGAATGGCATCCCTATCGAGTTTTCCCATAACGTGGAGGGAATCGACATCCGCAGAGACCCTCAGATGAGGGATCGATCCCCCTCTCGGGTGACTCTGGAGAGTGTCGAGCCACAAATGGACAAGTGGCCCAAGATGAAAAGGCCAACTCCTCCATCTGAACGAGTGGTGTACCCGGGTGCCGGGAGCGAACTGTTCCACGGTATGAAGGAATCATAGACTCAAGGACAGAAATGACTATTTTGCCGTTCCCTGTATGTGGCCGCATACGTGGTACATCTGCTTGACTGAGAATGTGAGAGATTTGTCACCAAAGCAAGACTGACATGAATAGAGGATTTGTGGCAAAAGAACAGTATGTTTGCACTGTCTGCGGTTATAACATGGTTGGCTACTACCCGAGTAATTGCCCCTTTTGTGGGGCGCCAAGGGGAAGATTCATCACCTCTGCAGCATGCTCAGCGCAGTTCAAAGTAAAAGGCACACCCGTAAATGAAAAGGTTACCCGTCTCAACTCATTTCCCCCTCTTGGCTATGAGCACTCTTCTTATCGTATTGAGACGAATGGGAGCATCATCTGGATAGACTGTCCTTCGTCGTTTGATAGCACCATGAAGTCAACCGATCTCATCATGTTCACTCATAACCACTTCCTCGGTGCGTCCAATCTATATCAGGAGTTTTTTTCGGCTCAGGTATGGATTCATAGGCTAGACTCCTCTCATAATATATGTCGGGGATTCACATTCAATAACATGTTCGAGGAGGACTTTGCCGAAAGTGATGTAGAAGCTTTTCACATCAATGGCCATACGCCGGGTTTCACGTTCTACATATTTCAAGATATTGTATTTGTCTGTGACTATGTATTTCTCAGGGAAGAAACAATGAGATTCAATCCCTTTGGCCCGGCAAGAGAAACCATAGAGGGAGCTCACAAAATCCGGGAGATCATAGAAGCCAGAGAACTAAGTAAAGTCTGCGGACACAATTACGTGGCCGATTATTCTGAATGGAAAGACAAATTCGATGATCTTCTGAAGCCAGTACGTAGCAGGTAGGGGGACGTATGGGACAGATTGGCCTAACCTATACAATTTGGCTGAATGTGCAGCAACATTACGATGTCGACTTGAGGCATTATTCCACGATCGGAGCGAATTCATTCAATCACGACGTAGTTGCCTTTTCCTGCCCCTAGCCCATGTCTCAACGCCGTAACAACCTGTGGTAGTTCCCAAGGATCGGCAGGGAGCTTATTCCTAGCCCTATAAGATAAGAGTATTTTTATTGCCTCGACGTCCGTAGCAATGATGTCAGCGGAGGCAAGCAATACGCCCGGCTCCACTAATTGACCCTTACTTGGTCCACCGGATACAAAGGCTTTCCTGCCATCCATAATGATGAGATCTGGTTGCCAGCACAGGCTCACTTCAGCTAACTTCTCCTGCAAATGATCGAGATGAAAACTGCGCCGCTGCCCGGGAGCAACAAAGCCGAAGGCAAGTTTCATTGCACCAGAAAATCCAGCCAGCATATGGGTCTTCATGCATGGCAGATAAACCATCTTATCGGCTTCGTAGGCCGAGCGAGGCATAATAACTTCGCTCAAATAATCGCCATCAATCTTGATCTTTACCCAATCATTAGGCCTATCTTCAAAAGCAATTAGTTCAACACCTAGCTTTTGAGCTAACTCTGGCAGACCGAGTTTATTGAACACTTTTCTACTTGGCCGCCAAACTCCGCCAGCGCTTTCACCAATAGTGACTATCGCCCCAGCTTCGAGAATAAGTTCAGTTACGGCTTGGAGAAAGGCCAGGTCGGTAGCCGCTGGAAACGGGTCCGGGCTGTTAAAATTTGGCTTTACAAAAACTCTATCACCTCTACCGACAACCTGTTCTAGGTTCCCCAGTAACGCGACGACTCTGCCAATAGCTACCCTGACATCTTCTTCCTTTGCGTTTACTTTAGCTACGACTAGCTGGTCGTTTCTACGCCACGGACTACCCCTGCGTGACCTTGGCTCCACACATGGCATGTCCTTTGGTATCCTGTCGCCAAGGAAATGATAGACCCCTATGACTTTATCAATAAAAGCTGCCATACGAGTTCTGGCTCAAATTCGGAACTCCCACCCCATCACCATTAATCCACCAACTCCATTATGCAGCAACTCATGATTGTCTGCAAAGCTTCATACATTCGTGGCCCAGCACGCTATGCTAATGTGCGAATTGGACGAAATGACGGAATGTTCAATCTTAGATCACTTCATTTTGTCCGCCCTTGCCGCGATAGAACCAGAAGAGTCAAATGGAGGCCGCGGGGCGAAGTTCACATCTGACTAGGAGAGCGGGGCATTGAAGTCCGACGTCTCCATTATCTCCGGGGCCGGAATGTCCCACTTTCGCTGACTACATACATAATGCTACACTATGAACGTTGTTACATAGTTGCACAGTCAATTTTTCACATTTAAGGGTTGTGATATGTAATGATTTGCGAAATCCTCCATCATCTCTTAAGGCGCTTTGCCCACTGCTTGCGGAACTTGCTGACCTTGGGTGAAATCACTATCTGGCAGTAAGCCTGTTCCTGATTTCGAGGGAAGTATTCCTGGTGATAGTCTTCTGCACGGTAGAATTTATCCAGCGGGACAATCTGCGTGACGATGGATTTCGTCCACAGGTGAGCTTCTGTGAGTTCCCCGATGAGTTCCTCGGCAACGGCTTTTTGCTGCTCGTTTTGGTAGAAAATAGCCGAACGGTACTGTGTGCCTATGTCTGCACCCTGCCGGTTTAGTGTCGTTGGGTCATGGACGGAGAAGAAAATCTCCAGAATTTCCCGGTAAGAGATCTTGGAAGGATTAAAGCTCACCTGGACCGCTTCAGCGTGGCCAGTGCTACCGGTGGAGACCTGCTCATAGGTCGGATTGACAGTGGTGCCGCCCGTGTAGCCGGAAACCACATTATCGACGCCGTCAACTTCTCTGAAGACTGCCTCAATACACCAGAAACAACCGCCAGCGAGGGTAGCAACTTCCAAGGAAACTCCCTGGTTCATAGCTTGCCCTCGGGTACGAATTTCAACGCAATGCCGTTCATACAATAGCGTTTGCCGGTCGGTGGCGGGCCATCATCAAAAACATGGCCAAGGTGTGAGCCGCACCGGGCGCATAGCACTTCCGTCCGCACCATTCCCAGACTCCTATCAGGCTGCTCCACCACATTCAACGACGATATTGGCTCATAATAACTGGGCCAGCCGGTCCCTGATTCGAACTTGGCGAAACTGCCAAAAAGGTCAGTGCCGCAGCGTACACACTGGAAGATCCCCGGTCCGTGAACCTCGTCAAAGGGGCAGGTGCCTGGAACCTCCGTTCCCTTCCTGGTCGTGATTTCATACTGCTTCTCGGTCAGCAGCTTCTTCCATTCCGCATCCGACCTCTCGATTTTTTTACGGTCACCACCCTGTTATGTTTGGCATCATAAATCTGGACGCTTGTCATGCCTTCACCTCCCTCTGAGTCTTCTAAATGCACTATATTATCAGAGTGGCACAGCGATTGTGCGAATTCATTAATTGTTATCAGATATTATCTGTAACCAGCCATTGTGCCCCAATTTTCGACCTTATCGAACCGAGCAACCTTAGATCGAAAGTGTATAAGAACCGGGGCATCGTCGAGCCTCGGGTTCTGTTCAAATAGAGCCCTATCACCGTACCTAATGGATTCTAAGACAAGCGGTAATTCATAGAGAAAGATATTGTATCGCCATTTAGCTGTGCCAAGAACAAAGCCTCCACTGACATGGCAAAATACTTTGAATACGAGATTATCTTCGTCATAGGAAAGTTCAGCAAGGACTTCGTCTCTCATCAATTTGGTATATAACTTGGAAATTTGCTTCGTGTTATACTCATTACCTATAGAGAGAAAAAGTTCTCCTGTTCTATCAGAATGAGTCAGCGTGCAGCGCCTCTGGGCAAGATTAACTTTTCAGGAGTGTTGCCGGCCAAATACTCAACATGTAGTTTATCCGGATTTAATCGCTTCATAATAACCTGTCAGATTCTCCAGTACTGATTTATCGGCAAGTGGTCCAGTGCGGAGTTTTCATCAAAAGTGCATTTGTCAACACTGTACGCCATTCAGATACCGCTACCAGAGTTTATTCTCACGATTTACTTGGGCCATACTTTCTTGCATATCTGTCCGCGTCGAACTTTCGACGTAATCCATCAGAGCTCATAAACCGAGCATACCAAACACTTGCCTGGTTGCCCATGGTCTATCGTGTTTCCCGAAGCACCAGGCAACACCGGCGTATCCGTTAGCATCCCGTCCATCGAGTTCATACTTATTGTTGAGATAAATGGCTGTCCTGAATGCTTCTTCAGGCAAATTGTTCCACTCAAGGATCTTTTTACCCCAGTACATCCTTATATAGCCATGCATCTTGCCTGTAATTAGCATTTCCCTCTGGGCCGCGTTCCAATAAGGGTCATGAGTATCGGCACGGTTAATGATGATAGTCCATCCTGACCTTGAAGCATCTGTAATTTACTTTCAGTCGACCCGCAAACAAAGTGAGTTACTAGCCTGAACCGGCCGCTGTGTACAATCTTTTACCGATCTGAACGCATATCTCTACCACCCATTGGTTCCTGATCCTCCTCTAAAAGGCCCCTCTATTTCCGACGTGATCCATCCACCGTAGAAATCACCCTCTTGAGCTTTCACCCTCTCGCCATCAACATAACACGCATCGACACGTCCGGGATAGAAGGCTATATAGTCCTTTATAGATTCATAGCCAGGATTAGGACTCTGATAACTCCAAGCAGCGTTCTCGGATACTTTGCCTTTTACCTGAATAGTATAGTAAGTTGCTTCGCCTTTGAATTCGCAGTAACTCTTACTTCCAGAGCGAACTAATAGTTGCTGTTGAACATCTTGAGAAGGGATATAGTATGTCGGCGGGTGACTCGTTTCAAGCACTCGCAGTGACCGATTCGTTTCCGATATCGTCTCGTTGTTGAATATAACTTGCACTAGTCTAGAAGACATCTCTATGCGTGGCGGCCGAGGATAATTCCACACTGACTCCTTCTTAAGTCCTTCCGACGTGTTCATAACTGCACCTCACACACGATCCGAGATCATCAGAACATTCTCAATGCTTATTAGGGGCTGAACCAGCCTCCTATGACCACCTACCGTCAACAGCCTGGTTCCCCGGGATGACCGCAGCAGGTATCCCACCTTCTGATCTTGAGCCAGTTTCTAAGAAATAGTTTTACCTTTCTCCCCAAAGGCATAGGCTTCTTTAAATTTGTATAGAATGAATCTAAGCTTGGACGAGTATGCTTTTCCACAGTCACTTCCTCCCTCTATCTGATATACGCCAGGACATATGAAGTATTAGTATGATCTTCACGTTTAAGGAAATATTTCAACTCATGCTGCGATAACGTCGTACCGCTAGCGGAAAGAAGATTGCCAGTAAGCCACCAATCCAAGCAAATGTTTGCCACAATGAATCTCCTAATGATAAACCTAAAGACAATGCTCGTACTGTATCGGTGGTTACCGTCACTGGATTGACCTTCGCAAACGCCTGCAACCAACCAGGCATAGTCTCTACTGGCACAAACATCGAACTCGCAAAAACTAATGGAAAAATCCAGGCGAAGCCAGCCAGGTCAGCTGTTTCAACGTCTTTCACTAACATACCAATGAAGGCTAGAACCCAGGTAAATGCGAAACCAAATAGGATGGATATAATAACAGCGAAAACAGCGTCCAACACACCGCCCTGGAATCTAAATCCCAAGGCAGTTCCTACGGCAATCATGAGGAGCACTAAGAAGGTATAACGCGCTGTATCAGCAAATATCCGACCAGCTAATACAGCAGGTTGTACCATAGGCAGTGAGCGAAAACGATCGATAATTCCCTTTGACAGGTCTTCTGCCAATCCCACACTGGTCTGTGTTGAACCAAAGAGCACAGTTTGAACAAAGAAGCCCGGCAGTAGGTACTGAATGTATTCTATGCCACCTGCATAAATTGCGCCTCCGAAAACATAATTAAATAGCAATAGTAAAATAACGGGGAAAATTACGGAGAAGAATAGTAACTGTGGCAATCTCACGTACCGTAAAAGATTGCGCCTCGTGATTACCAATGTGTCAGACAATGCCCAAAAAAGGGAATCGCCTATTCTTGTTCTGATTCCGCCCATACTGTAATCCTTCGTTAGATATGTCTACATTCACGTGCCGTTAGTCGTGTGTGTAACGTCTGTAGACTCCTCTGTTGAACGCCCGGTGAGCGCAAGGAAAACATCATCAAGAGTTGGCTGTCTCACGGATAAATCTGAAATTGCTATGTGACCAGTATCGAGACGTCGGACTATTTCAGGCAACATATACGTCCCTCCACTAAGTGGTAGGGTAATGCGGCCAATGTCATCCATAATCCTCAACCTACCATCACCCAAATCATCCAGAATCTGTGCGGCCGTCTGTATCTGCGCACGATCCGTCAAACTCAACTGCACAAGAACATCCCCTCCACAACAACGTTTTAGCTCCAGTGACGTACCTTCCTTAATGATTATCCCGTTGTCTAACACAGCGATTCCGTCGGCAAGACGGTCTGCTTCCTCAAGATACTGTGTAGTAAGAAAAACTGTGGTTCCTTCCTCTACAAGGCTAGTTATGATATCCCAGAGACCAAGTCGACTTCTAGGATCAAGCCCCGCCGTAGGCTCGTCGAGAAATAGAATTGGTGGACGAGCGACAAGGCTGGCAGCTAAATCGAGACGCCTTCGCATACCGCCTGAATACGTTCGTACCAGACGTCTGGAAGCATCTTTCAAATCGAAGACATCCAGGAGGTCGTAAGCCCTGCTGCGAGCGTCTGCCTTTCTCAGGTGATGGAGCTGACCGACCATCTCGAGGTTTTCCGCGCCCGTCAGATTCTCATCAACAGCGGCATATTGACCGGTGAGCCCAATCACGCTACGCACCTTGGCAGCTTCCTGAACGACATCGTATCCAGAGACCTTAGCCCATCCTCCATCTGGCTTCATCAGTGTGGCGAGTATACGTATGAATGTTGTTTTTCCCGCGCCGTTGGGACCAAGTAATGCGATAACTGTGCCTTTTCGAACTTCGAGATTAATGCCATCAAGAGCCTTTATTTTGCCGAAGTATTTCTTCAAGCCTTGTGTTTTGACAGCTATGGTATTATTCATCATTGAATCTACCTAGGCTTATGATTAATCCTATATGTAATAATAGTTCTTGCAGGTTAAAAAGTCATAAAAACAACGAATAAAAGATTAAGAAGTTATAACATAAGAATACTCATTGGTGCTTACAGGGAGGCTCAATGGACGAACAAGCTGCCGAAAGACTGTACCTAGCTACGCGTGGAGTGCTATTAATGAGAGAGCACTTCTGAGTTCCTATTGACCAAAATGACGGAAAGTTGTCGGACGGCCTACCGCGTTTGGATGAGCGAAGGCTTAGCTTATCCAATTGTTATGTCGGCCTTTTTCTCAATGTCTAGTCCCCCGGGGATGTCGAGTTTGGCAAGCAGATACCACTTGGCTCGTTGAAGCGGAATTGTCCCCGTCATCGTTGCTGCTGCTTGTGCGATTTTTAGCAGTTGTCCTGCCTTGCCCTCCAGCTCTGGCATCTGCGGTTTCATACTCAAGATGTCTGCCGGTATCTTTATCTCAAAGCGATATTCTCCCTCTTTGCTGTATTCTCTTTCCCTATCGAGCTGCTGCTTGAAGTCGTAAACCCGAATGCGCTCCGTGGTCGTTGACCTTTCCCTGCCGCCTGTCATACCCCCACCCCGCATGGTTGTCTGCTCACCGATTAGAGATATGCTCACTTCCCTCGCTTTCACAGGCTTCTTGATGGTGAAAGCGACGTTGCCGGAGATGGTATCTCCAGGAGCATAGCAGGTTGTGGGAATTGTGATATAGATTTTCCCCTTGCCAAACATGGTTCCTCCTCCTCCCTCTGATTCCTGAGTCAGTGTGCGTTGCCCGCACCTGGCGTGAACCAATATTACTTCACTAGGGTCATTCCCGTCAACTCTTTTTGTACTCGCCAGTTTCACCCTCGCTGCCAGAAGGTTGAGGAGTGTGTGCTATACCGGGAAGTTCATCGGATTCTTGAAGAAATTCGGGCTTCACCCAAAAGAGACAAAGGTGAAGCTTGAATGTATCAGTTATGATGGCCGATATACGATCCGAATGTCAAAATGTTGACTACTTAGAAGTAATAAAGAAATTGGCTAAAGGTTACATCTCGACGCGTAAAGACGGAGCAGTTCTCGCGCTTGTGCAGTAGCTACAAGCACAAAGAGTGATGTTTACATTCTACAGGCTTTGACACCATATATAGGCTGGAATTATAATGTTTAATACCATAAGATAAGTTTAGCAAGAAACAGTGTAATTTGGCTGCAGAGTGGGAGGGGTAACAGAGCACTGTGGGGGCAACTCGTAGACTGCATCACTCCCGACAATCGTAGAATTGAGAGGTAGCATATGCTGAAAGAAACGGCCATTTCCCATTTGATAAAACCCGAGGATCTTCAACACCACGGAACTTTATTCGCCGGACGGATGGCTGAATGGTTTGTGGAGAGCTGTTTTATCGCCGCATGCCGACTGGTCGGGAAACCCGAGGATATAGTATGCGTTCAGATCCATGGAATGAACTTTAAGAAGCCGGCCACCAACGGCGATATTATTGAGATCAAAGCTAGGATAGCATTTCTTGGTGCCAAAAGCATTACTGTTCATGCCCAGGCATTTACCAATGAGGATAAAATTCCTTCTGTTTCAGGCATGGCTACTTTTGTTACCGTTGATAAACATGGGAAGCCCTATGCACATGGTTTAAGCTTGTCAGAAGAGTACATCGCGCAAAACCGTGCAATTTACGAGGAGGCGCGGAAGGTCAGGGCATCAAAATAATTCCTCAAACCTGGCCATGAAATTTGAGTCCGGGAATTTGACATCTGTAATTCGTAGGTTGAACGATTTGACGGTTTGTTCAACTTACGATATGGCAACTGATAAAGCATATTCTGTTCTCTAATCATGTCATGGGTTACGATTCTGCGATAGCACCCCTGCCTGCATAGTCCAAACAATCAAGAGGCAATTCAGGGTTATCTTCTCTAGACCTCTTATTCGATGATTAACCAGCTTTCCATTTCCATCCTTACTTCAGTCTTGAGAATATCCGCTCTATCGACGTTCGCTTATCATATAGATTCTGCCACCTGTTGGTGTGCCTCGGAACTTGGATAAATCTACGATAATCATCGCTCAATCTTATCTTTATAACCTGTCCATAGGATGACTTGGAACACTTATCAAGCCAAGTGCATCCAGTTTTGGCACAAGCTAGGGGACAGCGGTATTTCAATCGCTTTTGTTTCCTATCGCATCCCCAGAAAATCATCGGTATGCCCCAAGCGCAGTGATGGGTTCCATATTCGTTCGCTATGTCCTCAAACCTGTCTGGCTTGCCTTTGAGACCCCTTAGATTTAGACCAATGACAGGGATAGCTTTGAAATCTTCCACAGTAGCTCTGTAGTTTTCCTTGGCGTCATACTGACCATTTCATAAATCAGTGACTGCTATGCAGAATTAGCTGTGCGAGGAGTTTCGCACATCCCTAGGTTATTTGGAGAACATTGTATCAGCGGGGGAATGGCGCCTGTGGGCTTTTAGCGCCTCTTCCTCGCTGAGCATACGGATATAGGGCTCAAGGGATTTGAGGGATTCCCAGCCGCCCAAAGTCTGAAGGTCTTTAATATTGACCCCCGAGCGGAGAAGCGTCATGGCGAAGGTATGGCGGAAGGTGTGACAACTATACCTTTTGCCTGTCAGCCTGGCACCCTTGCGGATTCGTTTGATTATCTGCTTCAGGCCGCTTGCCGTTATTGGTCTCATTTCTTCGGAGAGCCATAAGTGTTTTTCCTCCGGGGAAGCTTTGACTTCCCTTATCAGCAGATAACGCCATAAGGCTTGCCTTGTTCTATTGCCAAAGCCCACTGTTCGGGCTTTTTGCCCTTTGCCTATCACGGTAACAGTGCCGAGCTTTAGGTCTATGCTATCCGAGGTTATACCAGTAAGCTCACTAACCCGGCATCCAGTATCAAGCATAAACAGAATAAATGCCTGATTCCGCAGATCTAAGAATGTGCGAGAAGGGCATTGGGCTAACATTATCTCTATATCATCAGATGTAAAGGGGACGATTATCCCCTTGCTCTTCTTAGGAGCTTTTATGTGGATCATCGGCGAAACAGGCAGGAAGCCCTCGTCAACGCACCAATTGAAAAATGTCCGCATGACTCGGTGATATTGATGGTGAGTATCACTGCTTTTCCGGGTCCTGTTAATATAGGCTTGGAATTGGCGAATATGGTCAGGCGTTACATCAATTAGTCGAAGCCTGTCATTTCCCAAATAGCCAGTGAAACGCCGAAGATCGCCACTATAGACCTCATATGTTCTGGGCGAAATATTCTCCGCAAGCTTGGCACCAAGGAAGTGCTCAATAGCTTGAGAGAGAAGCAGGTGCTCTAAAACCTTCGTTTCGTATCTGACTCGCCGAAAACCAGGTGTTCTATATTTCCTTCTTAGCTTCGGGTGAGCGGGAGATGGGAGTCGAACCCACGACAACCTGCTTGGAAGGCAGGGGCTCTACCGCTGAGCTACTCCCGCATTCTTAGCTTTCAGCCAAAACTGAAAATTGTCGCTTCTGCTTCCGGGCACGAACTTCACTTTTCTCGACCTTGACTTTGTTTTATCTTTTCCGCTGCTATCAGTATGGCCTCAGCGACTCTGGTGTAACCGGTACAGCGACAGAGATTGCCCGCTATCGCTCTCCTCACCTCCGCTTCCGTGGGCTCGGGATTCTCATTGAGCATTCCCACTGCCGCCATCAGCATCCCCGGGGTACAGAACCCGCATTGGAACGCCCCGTGTTCTAAAAACGCCTGCTGCAAGGGGTGGAGCTCACCATTGTGAGCCAGGCCCTCGACGGTAGTGATCCTCTTGCCTTGAGCCTCCACTGCCAACACCAGGCAAGAGGAAACCGGCTTGCCATCCATGAGCACAGTGCAGGCACCACACTCCCCCTCATCGCAGGCCTTCTTGGTTCCGGTTAGACCCAGGGTGTCCCGCAGAACCTCGAGCAGGGTCCTATGCGGCTCTACCGCCACCTCGTAGAATTCATCGTTTACGTTTAACAGTATGATCTGTTTCAATGAAGCCCCCTTTGCCGGATTCAGCTCCTCCCCTCTGCCCAGGCCTGGTCCAGCGCCCTCCTGGTCAAGACCGTGACCATATCTCTCCTATATTCCAGGGAGGCTCTGATATCGCTGATGGGGCGTGATTCTGCCGCTGCTGCCTCGGCAGCGCGCTCCACCGAGCGAGCAGCGAACACCTTGCCCTCAAGCATACCCTCAGCCTTCTTGGCCCTGATTGGGGTCGGGGCCACCGCGCCGAGGGCGATCCTGACATCACTACATTTCCCATCCGCCGCGGTGATAGCCGCAGCCACGCCGACAATAGCAAGGTCCATCGCCGACCTCTGCATGTGCTTGACATAGGCCGAGCCGCGGTGAGCCACGGGATCGGGCACCTGCACCTCAAGCACCAGCTCATCATGGCTGAGCACGGTCTCTGCAGGCCCGGCGAACAGCTCCTCCACCGGGATCACCCGTTCCCCATTCCTATGGCTGGCCACTTTCACCTTGGCCGCTAACACGATGAGGGCTGGGGCGGTATCCGCTGAGGGCACAGCGTTACAGATATTGCCTACCACTGTGCCCATATTGCGTACCTGAACCGAAGCCATACTGTGAGTCGCCTGGGCTAAAGCTGGGAATCGCTCATTGACTATGGGGGATGCCTCCACAGCGTGGAGGGTAGCCAGGGGGCCAATCCTCAACCCTCGAGCCCGATCGTACTCGATGTAATCCAGACCCCCTATGTTCTTCAGCCCGATGACATAGCGCGGGGCCAACTCCCTCTTCTTCATCTGAGGCAGCAGATCAGTGCCCCCAGCGATGACCTTGGCTTCCTTTCCATGCTGGAAGAGCATGAATAGCGCCTCCTCCATGCTCCTCGGTGCCAGGTACTCGAATCTGGGTAATCTT
>Ga0209427_10002420_pt1 | contig 21995 bp, 24 predicted proteins | sample DeeMarSWOR136_30_FD_187465 | JGI IMG/M metagenome (GOLD analysis project Ga0209427, IMG submission 187465) | Marine sediment microbial communities from White Oak River estuary, North Carolina - WOR-1-36_30 (SPAdes) (version 2) | ecosystem: Environmental > Aquatic > Marine > Intertidal zone >...
CCCCGGTCTACTTTTTTAGAATGTGCTAGTGCATTATGTCAAGGAAAAAACAAACTGGCAGCGGCTGGATTCGAACGGGCTCTGTCATGGAGTAGTTGGCATAGAGTAGCGGTTTAGTGGATAATCATAACAGCTTCTAGTACGAAGAGGAGGTAAAAGCACAATGGGTTGGTATAGTAACAAAATAGAAAAGCTAAGAAAGTTACCAAACCCTTACGCCCTCTTGTATGTTACCGCTAAGGTTCTCGGTGGAGTGGGCTTAGGTTTACTACTAGCAACCTGGCTACCGACGTGGACATGGTGGATCTTCATGGTTATTGCTTGTGTAATAAGCGTTCCCGTTGTCTGGATGCTTTTTAGGAAATAATCCCACCTACCGAGAAATTTCCTCATTTACTTTTGCAATAAGGAGACAGGTGAGCAAAACAACTAAGCCAATAATCGGAGGAATTCTAACCATCATTTCTGGAGCTCTTGGCATATTAGGCACTATCAGTTATGCTATCGGGCTGGGTGATGTAGGCAGCGGATTTGCGAAGGGAGATATGCCTCCATTTGTGCCAAGTATAATATTCGGCATGCCTATTCCCTCACTAATCATTGCATTGCTTGCTCTGGTGGGTGGGATCTTTGCCATACGAAGGAAGAAATGGCAGTGGTCACTTACAGGCTCAATTGCAGCTGCGTTATCTTTAATTCTTTTGGGTATACCAGCCATAGTACTTATAGCTATATCTAAAGATGAATTTGTCTAGCAAGGATTTACAGGACTTCTAAAAACAAAGTGGCAGCGGGTGGATTCGAACCGCCAAAATCACAAACTTCTAAGTACTAGCCTGAGCTAATACCTGTCTAGTACTTGTTATTCCAATCCTCCTCATTCTCGTTGATATTTGCACACCGATAATAGATAACCGGGAGAAGGTCAAGACTTAACAAATGCGTTATAATAGGCTCAAACCCAAAATAATTTAAAGGAGGTTAGAATATGGTCTTTCAACAAAATGATAAACCTGCAGAAGGTAAGCTTTCGGACAAACTAGCAGAACTCCTGAGTATAGAAAATGACATTAGTAACATAATGAGGAGGAACGAGAATCTTCGTGGAAAACCATTAACGAGTGTCCGTGATCTAATAAGGGATGCATTGCATAAGGCTTATGAAATCGCCCTGGATTTTAGCCCAAACGAAATGTCTATTGAAGCCGGAATTGGAGTCCCACCAAGAGTTACCATATCTTTTACTTGGCCATTAGCAAAACCTGTGGAAGCTGAAGGCGAATGGTATGACGAGCTATTAAGATAGCTGTATATCTTATTTAAGGGTTAAATAAGTGAAGCCAAAAGGCGGTAAGAAATGAAGCTAAAACAAACTGGCAGCGGCTGGATTTAATGACTTCTGGGTAATCTGTATTTTTTACTAAATTCACTCGCTGACATTTTACCATCGAATAGGGCCGCAACATCTTTAGCAATTCCCAGTGCCTCCTCAACCGACATTCGTTGCCACTCTTCTTCTGGTATCGAGTGTTCTAAGTAGTGGTGGAAAATATGCCCTGCATCCCAAACTGTAGCCATCATTATTCCTCCTTCTAATATGCTTAACAGACCGTCAGATTGTTATCTTATTTCGAAGATTGCCTGAAAACCTCTAGAACGGCTGCTAGTCATGAACCAGTAGCTACCTTCTCAACTATGACCTCTAGCTCGGTGGGATTGCCACGCGTAATAACATGGTGTGCGGTAGTATTGATAAAGATGAGCTTGCCTTCAACCTCTACTCGCACACGCATGGAATAGGTATATCGTTCATCTATTTGAGCCGAGTCATATGCAATTTCAAAGGGAATAGGGAACTGTTTAGGGTTCTGGATAACCTGTTCTCCAAGGACAATCGCTGGTGCGTCAGCTCGTGATACATCCTGCAATTGGACATTGACTATAGCACCCCCGTGGAAGCTCAACCTGTTCTTGAGTGTTAATAATTCCTTTAACGGTTGCCGGCTGTGTGCAACTCATAAGCAGCAATAAGCTAATTAGTACTGCGACTATCATTCCAAATAACCTCATAACAACTCCTCACACATCTTTGTATTCTTTCATCCCATATTATAACAATTTGGTTATCATGTTATAAAACTTGTTGTTATTTCCTGTTTCAGACTTTTACAGCTATCCGACACCCCGCTCGCTGACAATCAATATCTCTAACAGGCCCGAATGTAAAAATCCCTCAGATTGTTCAATAAAGGACGGTTTTTTTGGAGGGTATTAGTAAGGATTGAGAGTTAGTCTATAAAAATCGAAGTTAAAACAAACTGGCAGCGGAGGGATTTGAACCCACGACCAAGGGCTTATGAGGGCCAGTTTCTCAACGATTCCAATACCCTGAGATCTCGGGATGTATGTTAATTCATAATAAAATCAATATTCTACGTGCTTGTCTTCCGTCTTTATGCGCCCAGTATAGCGTATACTATAATTGTAATTTGCAATATGTGCAGGCTATCTTTTACTTACAATAGTTGACAAAGTTTACATACTGGCATAAATTTGGAATATCGTTTTACAAAAGGGCGACTCCACACAATAGTGAATACTAAAAATAGCAAGGCATAAGCAAATGCAGGACACAGCTTCAATAATCGCTTTTGTTGGTATTCTGGTCTTCCTTGCACACCTTTTCACCGGGATATTCAGCCGAACTAAAATCCCGGACGTTCTTTTTCTAATTATAATAGGCGTTTGTGTAGGCCCAGTATTAGGACTGACTTCCCCTGCTCTCTTTGGTGCCGTAGGCCCTGTTTTCACTATTATCACTCTCATAATTATCTTATTTGAAAGCGGACTTACCCTGAAGCTTAAAACTATTCGTTCTGCTTTCGGTGGCGCCATGACTCTGGCTCCTCTCACCTTTTTTTCGACAATGGGGGTTGTTGCCGGATTTGCTCTATGGCTCACGGACCTGCAACTAATACCAGCGTTTATTCTCGGAGCCATTGTCGGTTCTACCTCAGAGGCCGTAATCATACCCTTGGTCAGGCAGCTTAGGGTAAAAGAAGATACGCAGACTCTTTTGTCCGTGGAGTCATCGGTCAATGATGTCTTAAGTATCGTCATAACCGTTACCCTCGTCGAAGCCTACGTTATCGGTAAATTTGAAGTTGCTTCCGTATCTGGGGACCTACTTGCTTCCTTTTTTGTGGCCATAATCTTTGGTGTAATTGGCGCTTTCATCTGGTCAATATTACTTAACAGAATTCATGTTATTAAAAACGCAATGTTTACTACACCGGCCTTTGTTTTTGTGATATTCGGTATTGTAGAAACATTAGGTTTTAGTGGGGCCATTGCGGCGCTGTCTTTTGGTGTAACTCTCGGGAATATTGAGTCAATTAATCTCACTATTTTTAAGCCATCATCAGCGAAAGAGCCTGTCGGACTCACAGAGACGGAAAAGGTGTTTTTTAGTGAAGTGGCTTTTCTACTAAAGACATTCTTCTTCGTTTATCTTGGACTCTCGCTTGAGCTGATTAGTGAGCCGCTTATTATTCTTAGTCTCATTTTGACAGTGATAGCTTTTGCAATTCGCATACCAGCGACCAGATTATCTCTTAGAGGTTCACTACCACTAAAAGATATGTCTATTGTGGCCGCTATGGTGCCTAAGGGTTTGGCAGCGGTGGTGCTAGCTTCCGTTCCCTTGCAACAAGGTGTTCTAGGCGGGGAACTAATTAAAAATCTAACTTATGGCGTAGTACTGCTGAGTATTGTCATCACTTCGTTTTTAGTAATGCTAATTGATAAGGCGAAATTCTATGAATTATATGGCTGGCTTTTCTATCCAAGCTTGCCGAATCTCTTTGGCAAGGCTAAACCTCAGTCGAGAGAATCACTAAGTAAATCGGACGATATCATACCTGCTGGGTCAAAACTGTTTGGTAAGCAAGACCAGAATGACAGAAGTCATTGATAAAGAGAGTTATCGATCTAGGTGTGTTAAATTAACTTAAAACCGTCTTCCTAGCTTTATTCAGAACTGTCCTGATAGCGCCTGAAAGAGGTTGCTTCCCCCCACCGGTTTCCTCAAAATACTGAGTTACGGCCTCCAAGGCTAACCTTTGTAACTCACTTATTTCCATAATGTCAACAAAAATACCTTCGGGTCTCCGTAAACAAATAAGGTAGCCTTCTTTGCCTCTCCTTTGTAAGCTGATACGCTTTCTTTCTGCCTTATTAATTAGTTCCGAAGGTAAAGTAGTCACGGTAAGATCACCGTCACTATCCAGAACCAATAACCTCTGTTGACTTGGTGGTGTGTCCTTCGCTGGAGGCAGCTGCTTCAAAATGATGAGTGGGAAAGCATAGTCTACCTTGTAAATAGGAATAGATACCTCGACATCCTGTTTCCTGTAATAAGGCAATCTATTAAGTACTTTGGATGAAGTTGATGATGTAGTTTTATAATGTTCTCTGGTTTTTTCTATTAACAGTTCTTTACGTTTGCTCTTTCCCAGATTGATGATTTCTTCTGGATACCTTCTAAGTACATCTGGAATTGTTGCGTCTTTAAGAGCATGTTCAAGTATACGATTGAGAGCCCAGCTTTCATTCTCTTCTATTTTAACTACTAGCGGCACAGGTCTACTTGCGCCTGTATCCCAATAAATAGTTGCATAGTTATTTTGAGATACTTCCATATATTGAGTTTCTTTTCTTATACGCTGGTAAGTTGACCTTCCTAAAAGTTGAGTAAACAAATTTCCTTCAGCATCACAGGATAATAACCGTACCTTATTCTTTGGCCATCGCTCATTTCCTAGGCGCACCGGCATGAGCAAAAGTGAATGGTTAGGTCTATTTTGACGAAATAACGGCATGATTCTGCCACCTCGACTTTATTCAGATTCAAATTATATATTATTTCGGTTGTCTTGTCTAGTGTAAATAACTGGGAAGTAACATACAACGTATAGACATCGGTATGCAGTACTTTCGTCGGGGTATTGACCTGCCCCCATTAAAGACGCTATTTGGGCATCATGTTTACGGCTCAAGTGCCAAGCTAACCAACCTATGCTGTTACAGTCATTACGAGGTTGCCAATCAAGGTCATTTTGAGTTAGTCCATCAAGTACGTGCTTCAGAAACTCCTGCACACGTCTGTATCCATCCAATAGTAAATCATGCCATTCCTTTTCTACTCCCCTTTATCCTTTCCACATTATACAATTGATTCCGATAATTTTCAGGAGTAAGGAGAAGGTCAATAGCTTTGTAGCACAAGTTTTATAGCTAAAACCAACATATATAGTATAGGTGGTATAGATAATGGGGGATAATATGTTAAACTGGCTATACCATGAGCGAGAACGGCGAACATAGCTTAAAGCTGGAAGAAGTAAACCTCTACTTTCTAAAGAGAAACTTGGCTGATTTCTTGACTCTCAGTAGGGTCATCATTGGTCTCATAATTCTCTCTTTGAGTTTTATGGGGAAGGATGCCTATATAGCGGTAGTTATTCTAGCCTTGATTGGAGGAGCGACTGATATATTTGATGGAAAGGCAGCCAGACGCTATCTGCGTGAAAATAGACAAAGCAAGTTAGGGAAATATGATGTAGAAACAGACAACCTTTTTGTTCTTTGTGTTATAGCCTACCTTTCATTTTCAGAAATAGTTATTCCCAAGGTAGCAGGGTTAGGATGGATAGGTTTTGCCCTAACGGCTATAGTCCTTTCCAAAGGAAAGGCACAAATTTTAATACTGTTTGAAACTACTGGCGTAATAGCCTTGCTTATTATTACTGGACTGTATAACTTGCAAATATTCGCCTTAATTATAGCCCCGACTGTGATTGCTGGTGTTTTGATAAACCACAAGAGAGTACTTTACCTAGTTTTTGACTATTGGCCCAAGCTGTACTCCAATTGGAAACGAAACATAAAGCCATGACTTTAATTGACCTAATCAGCTCCTTACATCAACAATTAGTTAAGATTTCGGTAGACCTGTCCATCTTGGAGCCCTATTCATGTAGTCATGGTATGCATCACCAAACTTATTGAGGCTGTAGAGTGCACACATAAAGTCAAAAACAAACTGGCAGCGGATGGATTCGAACCGCCTTAAAATATTGATAAGGACACTAATCGTGCCATAATGAAACCCAACAAAAATATGGATAAAGAAGGGGATATAAAGATGAAGGTTTTAGGTATTGTATGCAGCCCTCGAAAAGGGGGAAATACCGAAGTGATGGTGCAAGAAGCCCTAGCTGGTGCACAGACCCGTGGTGCAAACACCGAGTTAGTAACTGTATGGGATAAAGACATTAAACCTTGCGATGGATGTTTATCATGCGAAAAGACCGGCAAATGCCACATAAAAGACGAGATACAGGAGATTTATCCCAAACTAGAAGAGGCTGATGGAATTATCTGGGGTACACCAGTTTACTTTTGGAGTGCGACGGCTCAAGCTAAGATTCTTATTGATCGTTCCTATGCCCTATATACAAATAACAACAAGTTGACTAATAAGGTCAGTGGTGTAATATCGGTCGGAGCGAGTTTAGGGAATTTGGGCGTTTGGAATCTATTCAATACTTTCTTTTCGGTACACCACATGCTTTCTACCGATTTCGTCTACGGTTATGCCAGAAACAAGGGAGACATTCGCAAGGATAAGCACGCGATGAAAGCGTCAAGAGAACTGGGCAGGCAAATTGTATTAATAGCGGAGCGGAAATTCAAATACCCAGAGGAATATGACGTTGCTATTTATCGCTTTGTGAAAAGAGAGTACGGCATCGACAATTGCGTTGGTATGGATAGGTTCACTGATTAAGCGCTTGCTCTATTAAATCAATAACAAATGGCAGCGGGTGGATTTGAAGAAGGTTAAATCTTGATAGATGCACTATAATACATTTGATGAAAAAGAAGGCTTCATAGGAGGTACATTATGACGAGTAAAAAACATTTTTCCGCTGAGGAATCTAAACAAATTGGAGAGGCACTAGGTATTGATTGGAGTAAGTTTGATATTGAACAATATCGCATGGGACTTGATGTTGAGCTTGAGCATGGGAAAGTAGACCAGCACACCAATGTTACCAATGACGACCCTATCATGACAGGAAAGATAGCTTTAGCTCATCTTAACGAGTTCCCGGACTACTATACTCGGCTAGATAAAATGGAAAAGGAAGCTGAAGGGAAGCTCTAATAACAAAATGGCAGCGGGTGGATTTGAAACGCTGAACCCACAGACTTCAAAGTATCACGATGAGCTTTAAAGAAAGAAACTAAAGGGGCGAATTTGGATCACCAGATTTCTATTCGCGAGATATTGCTGGATGAGGAGAGAGAGGTTCGGCTGCTTTATAAAAGAAGCCTGGGTCTTATCGATAGGATTGCATTCTCTTTGGCTTTCAGGGCTACTTTGAAGAGTGCCCGCAGGCAAAAGGGCAGCTGCCTGGTAGCCCTACATGAAGGGAGGTTTGTTGGCAGTTTTTCTCTAAAGATTATATCAATTGCCGGCCAGTCGATTGGCTTTATCGACGCCATAGTTATAGACCGAAACTTCCGCGGTATGGGTATCGGCAAATATCTTATGGAAGAAGCTCTATCATGGTTCAAGAAAAGGGAATGTGAAACCATCTGTGCCACTGCGGACAGATATAATTCACCATCATGGAACATGTTCATCCACAAGGGCTTCTCCATCTACGATTTTCCGGGACAGTTCAGGGATTTCGGGTGGCATTTTATCCGTTTATGGCTCGCAGAAGGCTATATTATCGGTTTCGGCACCTTCTTCTTAAGGAAAACGAGCGGAGGTGAAAGGCAGATAGAAGCCGGTCAAACATGGCATTTCCTGGCTGCCTGGCTAGTTCTGGCTCTTCTCTGGTGGATACCGACTGTTAGGGGAGGGTCATCGCTGGTACTGATTCCTCTTATCCTGCCGGTTGCCGGACTAAGCCTTTTTGCCCATGAGCTTGCACATAAGCTCGTTGCTTCTTTTTCAGGCTTGAAAACGATTTTCAGGGTCTGGGAATCCGGGTTAGTATTCAGTTCATTGCTGGCCCTGGTCGGGGCTTTCTTTCCAGCCTATGGTTCAACCTATATAAAGCAGGTGGATTGGCGATACGATGCCAAAAGAAAGGGAACTGGGTGGATTTTCGTAGCCGGTCCAGCGGTAAGCATGGCGCTCGCTATCTCATTCTGGATGGTTATGTATTTCGCTAACAATGAATTGTTAGTGGCAACGGCCAGAGTAGGCTACCTAACAAATCTATTCTTCGTTATCCTTAATCTCCTGCCAATTCAGGCAACCGGCGGGCCTGGGGCATGGGACGGCAGGAAGATATTCGTTTGGAACAAGACTGTCTGGTCACTATTAACCATAGGAGTCGCATCTCTGATAGTGATTGATGTGCTCTTCTAACTACAAATTTACTTATTGAACAAAACCCAGTTGTTTTACCACTTAACCTTTACTTTAACGCACCACGTCAAAAGTGGAAGTGAAACTAAAAACTGGCAGCGGGTGGACTCGAACCGTCTGATGGTTAACTATCAATAGTGGTATTATTAACTATATAAATATATAAATAATAAATTTATAAGCTGGATGTGTAGCAATGAACATTGGTGACAAAGTCAAAATAACGTACGGCGAATTTCAAGGCAGAGTCGGTCAAATAAAGGCTCGTCATATGAATCCAATCCCAAATGAAATGAAACACATAAGAGCAGGAGTAATAATAACCAGTAGAAATAATGAAACGCTGTATAGCGTTCTTCTTAAAGGGGATAGAGACATCATGTATTTCCCGAAGAGTTGTCTTGAATTAATTTCCGATTAATAGTGAACAGATGTAAAAACATTGGGATTCGTGTCTGCGAAAACAAGTGGCAGCGGGTGGATTCGAACCGCCGACCAAGGGCTTATGAGACTGCAAAAAGCGCATGATAATCATCGTAACGTATTTCTTATCATCTTTCTTGCAAACCTACTAGTACTAACTGAAAAACTGCGTCTTCCCTGCTTGAATGCTCCTCAATCTTATTACGTAGAGAATTAATTATCTGGGCGATATACATCATGATTGCAGGTGATCTCTGCTGGCTTATCTCTTCGAGCGTAGCATTATTACTTAGATCTGCTAGGGCTGCAATATCTTCTTTGATTTTCCGGTGCTCGTGCAGAAGAGCTTTTGTGAGCAGTTCCCCAATTAGTTCCGGCAATAGCTTTTCTTCATCCTCGAAGTGCTTACGAAGCCCCTCACTTATGTAGCTTACATTTTGCTTTAGCTCTTTCAATTTTTCACCTAAAACCACTTCCTCAGTTCCCGAAACTGAATCTCGCATTGTCTGCAAGTTTTTCATAGCTTCAAGATCGTTGATCTCATCTCCAATAAGTCTCAAGCGATCCTTAACTATACTATGTTCTTCAATTAAATGTCTGACCTTTTCTATTTCCTCGGGCATGTTCAACCTCCAAAAGGAAGAAGTTAAATACGCTGTATAACAACACAAGTATAATATGCTTTTTATCAAAGTATAGCAATCAATAGCAACATTGGTAGTTGATTTTGTTAAACCTTAATTCCTTGCTTATTTGGCATATTTCCAAAATAGACCTTGGTATGAGGCCACGGTATCTCAATATCTTCTTTATCGAATGCCTTCTTAAAGCGCAGCCTCAGTTCTCCAGTAACTGACCACTTCTCATGTGGTTGTACTCTACCGGCTATCCTGATATCAATACCAGAGTCTCCGAAGTTGTTTACCCTTAATACCTGAGGCGCTTCTATTAGTCGCTCTTTACAGTTCTCATCTTCAGCCAGTTCAATGCCTACCCGGTTCATTACTTCTATAGCATGTTCAAGATCCGTGCCATAGGCAACAGGCACATCCAAATTTACCATACTATAGCGTCTGGTAGCATTAGTAACTATCTCAATTGCGCCGTTGGGTATGTGATGTAGCATCCCATCCCAGTCACGAACTATCGTCTTTCGCAAATTTACTTCTTCAACTAAGCCAAATACTTCCCCAATCCTAGTACGATCGCCAACGCGGTACTGGTTTTCCATAATGATGAAACTGCCAGCGATGAGGTCGCGAACTAAATACTGAGCACCAAAACCAACAGCAATGCCGGCGACACCGAATCCGGCTAAAACCGGACCTACGGGCACATCGAGTTCGGATAGAATCATAAAAAGTGCAATGATAAAGATCAATACTTTACCAGAACCAATAAATACTCTGGAGAGTGTATTTGTCCGGTTATCGATCCCCCGTTTACTGTCTCCCTTGCCGTAATGAGTTACTACTCGGCGCAATATAGGTGGCAGAGCTCTATTCAAGATAAACCACGATATAAACGCCAGAGCTAGGATAATGGTAATCCGGATACCATGGTCTACAAGCCAACTTAAAATTGACCCCCAAGTAATTTCTATCGATGATACCTCCTCTAATTATGGAATTTACCAATATGATGTTAACCTGTTCAAAAAGTTATATCAATCAGATTTTACCCATAAAATTACACTTGAAGTTTTAAACTTCCGAGGCTAGATTAAGTTAAACATTGACATATTTTCCTTCATTTTAGCCTCAATAAAATGACGAAAAATTCATTTTAGTAGGTTCAAAATGCCAATTTTCCCTATCTAACTTTGAAATTGTTTAAAATTCTCTCTGGCAGTTCAGCCAATAACCCAACCTAATCTTATGCCCCAACCCACTTGTCTATAAGTTTTAAAATCACTTAAATGGGTCTATAATTAGTTCACACAAGTTATATTTTATTGAGGAGGTATTTCCAAGTGAAGTTACTAGGTATAGTTTGTAGCCCAAGAACCAATGGCAATACTGAAGTATTAGTCAAGGAAGCTCTAGACACTGCTCGTAATTTGGGAGCTGAAACTGAGATGATAAAGGTTTCCGATTTAAATATTACGCCTTGTGATGGTTGTGAATCATGCGATATTACAGGCGAGTGTAAGATAGAAGATGATATGCAGGATATTTACACTAAACTCCTGCATTCAGATGGTATTATATTTGGTTCACCAGTCTATTTTTGGGGTGTTACTGCTCAAGCAAAAGCAATCATTGACCGCACTTTCGTCTTTAGAAGAGACAGAAGATTAAGAAATAAAGTAGCTGGTGCAGTAGTCGTTGCGCGCGACTCAGGTGCAAGCGCTACTTTTGGTGCATTGAGTGATTTCTTTAATCTTCATAGAATGATTCCTGCTAGGTCAATTGGACCTAGGACTGTAGAAGAACTTGCACAAGAATGGGGTGGAGGTGTTATTGCCTACGCCGATAAACCAGGAGAAGTAAAAAAAGACGAACAGGCTATAGCCAAAGCTCAATCTCTTGGGAAAGCTATTGTTGAGACTCTACAGGCTATAAATAAGAAATAGCAAACCACATTCCACACGCCCAGGGGTTCAATAGTATTTTGGTGTCTAGGAAATACGCTCTAAATCATCACAGTATTTCACGAGACAGAAGTCGCATACAAGTGATCTACAATTGTCTATACTACTGTTGTAGTAGTTATTCGGAAGGAAAGGAAAGATTGTGGAAATCAGGTACATCATCGGAGCTGTGATTGGAGCAGTCATCGGTGGAGTAATTGGGTATTTAGGCAAGTGTTCAGGAAGCACTTGAGGAATTACTGGAAGTCCCTGGGCAGGGGCTATTTTAGGTACCTTCATGGGGCTGTTCATAGCCATGATTTTTATATCAAAGTAAGTATACAGTTCTAAATGACCACTCAATTGTTAGTCCCGAATCGCTATGACATACATCTACCGAGCAGGTACGCAATCTACCCCCTGTAAGCGCACACTATTATATTAGTTTTCGCGTTTGCACGGGGTATTTTGCGTACCTATATACAATTTATCTCCCTCACTAATGTCAAAACTACATTCCTCACGCCCAGATACGAAGCTCCTCTACTAAAAAGTCCTTGGAATAGAAATTTAATCCATAAATTATACTTAAAATTTTAATAGTTTAGGTATAAATTAACAAAAAAAGCAGTTAATTCCGGTGTTAATTCAACTTTAATTTTTAAGGCAAAAAGTCTCCAATCAATGAGCCTTTTGATTTATCATGCTTAATCACCTACTATTAGATGGCTCAACCATGTATCTTGGAAAGACACAAGTAGGAGCTTGTTTTGGATAATCATGTAGCCTTAACCCCACTAGAAAGTAAAAATCCAAGCTTTTTCTATGGCTATATTATAGTAGTTGCCGCTTTCTTGATTATGGTGTTGATGTGGGGGACATCCTTTAGCTTTGGCGTCTTCTTTAAGCCATTACTAGATGAGTTTGGTTGGACGCGGGCAATGACCTCAGGCGCTTTCTCTTTGTCTCTTGTTCTACTTAGTCTTTTCGGTGTTGTTGCTGGAAAACTGACTGATATGTTTGGGCCGAGAATAGTTGTGACTGTGTGCGGCTTATTTTTAGGGCTGGGTTATTTGTTGATGTCACAGGTCAATACTATTTGGCAGCTATACTTGTTCTATGGGGTGATAATAGGCCTAGGCATGAGTACTGCCTTTGTCCCTCTGGTATCCACTGTAGCTAGGTGGTTCGTCAAGAGAAGAGGGATGATGACCGGGTTTGCTGCTGCAGGTTTAAGTATTGGTACGCTAATTATGCCACCAGTAGCTAATTGGCTTATCTCCATCTATGGCTGGCGTACTTCCTTTATGATTGTGGGTATTATAGCCTTAGTATTAATTATTCTGGCAGCTCAATTTCTCAAGCGTGACCCTGGTCAGATTGGGCAATCACCGTATGGTGGGGATGAGTTTCAGACAAGAAATGATGTTAGGGTATCTGGATTATCCCTTCGTGAAGCATTTCATACGCAACAATTTTGGTTTCTGGGTGTGGCAGTACTCTGCTTTACTTTGGGTCTAGGTACCATTTCAGTACATATTGTTCCTCATGCTGTCGGTCTAGGAATCTCACCAGGCAATGCTGCTATCATTTTAGCTTTTATTGGGGGCACCGGTACTGGAGGCAGGGTTATAATGGGCAGTGCCTGTGACAGAACAAGTTACAAGTTCGTCCTCATTATTTGTTTTGCTTTGCTTTCAGTTTCTTTTTTCTGGCTATTGTCAGCTGAAGAGTTGTGGATGCTTTACCTGTGTGCTGCTATATTTGGTTTTGGCTATGGTGGGATATCTGCTGCGATATCACCAACAGTAGCTGAACTATTTAAGTTGAGTTCACACGGCGCTATCTTGGGGGTTATCAATATTTTTGGCGAAGGTGGAAGTGCTCTCGGTTCTGTTGTTGCAGGGTACATATTTGATGCTACTAGTAGATATCAGGTGGCTTTCTTAGTCTGTGCTACCACAAGCATTATCGGCATTATATTGATATTGTTGTTACGGCCAATCCGTAAATATGCAGGGGCAAATCCATAAATTTGACCTAGCCCAGTCAACTCCACGTACTTCCCCAATGTCACAACTACATTCCGCACGCTCAGTGGTCTCTTGTTTCCTAATAAAGACGATCTGTAAGCGTAAATAACACTTCACTATGTGTTTTGGTTATTGTGTCACCTTGGTCACAGGAAGGTTAAACGGGAAGCAGGTCAGTCTGTTCTGTGAAATTTGAGGAAGTATTACCACGTTGCTCCGATTGAAGGGACTGGCCATAGTCACTGCTTACGCTATAGCCATAATCAGACGGGGTATGCCGAGGTGACACTCTGGCTCACTATGAATAGGCATCTCCTGACCGACAGTTCAATGATTGTTGCCTTATGTAGCGTTGTGCTATTTCAACAGTGATCGACGCAACCTCAACAGCATCCTTGCCTAACGCCAGAAATAGAGGTTCCTTTCCCCAAGCCGCTTCCTCATAAAATAGCCTGGGCACAGCGTTGTATTTCCTGACAATTTGTCTGACCTTCCAAGGCATAGAAGCTCCATCGCTCACCTTGACATCATTCGGTTCCTCACTCCGATCGAGCCAGCCAAAAAGCAGTTCTCTTTCGGAACAGTACCGCCGAACGACTTCGATTATCGCCGGATCACACTTAAAGTTCATGACGGCGTTAATGTTGCCATCGTATTTCCGTATCTCAAGTATCCGTCTGGTGAGATGGTCCGATGCACCCCAAGCAGGCTTCCCAGAAGCATGTGGCATACCACTTACTGCAGTTATCCTACCTTCTACTGCCGCTACCTCCCTAGGCGTCTTCGCATCGGGTAAGGCGTAAGCAATATTGACCCTGACCTCAGGTATGAGTGAGGTAAACTCGGGACAACTCTGCAATATGTTCACCGCAGATACTAGGTTGCCCAATATGGCGTACGGTGCTTCTGGCTCAGCCATTTTTCTTCCCAAGTAAGTTTGCCGCTAGTTCAGCCGCTTTTCTTCCCGACAGAAGCATGCCGCCAAATATGGCGCCCATACGCGGCAGGCCAAAAACAGCGTTGACTGCCATCCCCGCCGCTAAGAGGCCGGGATAGACCTCCTTGGTATTATTGACGAGCTCTCTTTCCCCTACTTCAGCCCACATTGACTTTTCGCCAACAACTCCTCCTGTCGGACTTCCTAGCTTGGGTCCTATTTTACGCTCAACTATGCGGCAGACCTCGGCGTCATGGCCAGTAGCATCTATCACTAGCTTTGACCTTATAGCGAGAGGGTCAATATGCAGGTCAGCTAAATCCACAGCACTCCAGTTCAGCACCAGACCAGCTACCCTGTCATCTTCCCTGATCATCACATCCTCAACTGTCAGCAGGTTAAAAATGCGGGCACCAGCTTTGACAGCTTTGACACAGAATGCCGCAGCGGTTTCTACAGCATCCGCGACGTAATATCCTTTCTGGTATTCTTTAGCTCTTACTTCAAATTCGTCCAGAATCTCCTTCCCCTCAGCTTGAACCACAATCCGGTTGAACATCATGCCACCACCCCATATGCCACCACCAATGCTTAATCTTCTCTCATAAATGACTGTCTTTAATCCTCTTTTGGCCAAATAATACGATGCAACTAGGCCGGAAGGACCGGCGCCAACTATGGCGACGTCTACATCCATGAATTCCAGTAGCTCTTTTATGTAACTTTCTGTTATTGCTTTAGAAACAATTATTTCGTCCATCTCAGTTACCTCCCAATTGTGTATTTCATCTATTTCTCTATACAGTAGCCAAGGCGAGTATTACATCATAAAGATCTAGGATCTTCCACTGGTAATAACAACCTTTATCTTCTTGGCAAGCTCCTCAGGTAACGTGTCAATCACCCAGACACTCTGCATTCTCTCCATTGGTCCAGAATCATTCGTGTAAATACCTCGTGGGTAAGGTCTTGAAATAAGCTTGGCACTCATCCAGTAAAATTCGGACTGACTCTGGTCGATGGGCCCTGAAAGCGTAGCCAGGTTAAATGAACCTACGCCCATATCTTTATAAGCCTTTAGCACTTTCGAGAGGTAAATGGAAAATGTTTCCATCTGCCTTTCATTGAGCTGGACCAGCGAACTCGCACCATTGAAAATAAAGTAAACTTCATTGAACCCACATGGGGCAAAACTCGCTAGCACTGAAAGGAGGTCGTTCCCAATGACAAATCTCTCATCTAATCCCCTTTCCTCTTCCACCAAGCAAGCCCAATAATTTTTTCCATTTTCTCTATAGTAATTCAAACTTTTCGCGATTACGTTGCTCAGATGTGGGGTAGGCTGGCGCTCAAGCAATATCTGAACATGCGGATGAATTATGCTCCCCGCAGACGGGGGCATGTAATTCCACATGTAGACGGGGTATTTCGCTTCGCTATCATGGGCATGAACGGAAATAATGTAACTTGTTGCGGCGCCCAGGTTGTCCCGAATCATTTCAGGAACAAATTCATCCAGGTACAGGAAATGCTCCTTGCTAAGAGTACCCACAGCGTGGCACTCGCCGAAGGGATTCAAGTTTGGAAATATCAAGCTTTCTCCGATTCTTATTCTCCCATCGTCAATTATCTCCCTGGAAAAGCGCGGTGTCTCTGTTTCCACCCTTTCTGGGCAGAAAGGGCATGCTCGCCTCGAAGCCTCTATAAGTTGGTCGAGTTCGTCTTCTCTGGTCTCACCTTGCCTTATCCTTTTCGCTCGGGCAGGGTTTATCCTAACTTGCGCGCCGGTTAAAGGATCAAATCTATATTCTATTTGGTCTCTCAAAACCTTCCGGAATTGGATCATGTTATGCTTCCTCTCACTTTATACTTGCTTGCCATCCGGTCTTGATATGTACCAACCTAGCAAATCAACCGATCAATGGAAATGCCTCGAAGCATTACTTTAATTTATCACAGTATACATAGTGATGGGAAGCTTGACTCGATTATTCGTCAGCACAGAGCGAACGGGGGTTGAATCTTTTGTCACGCTTGAATCATTCGGGGATTCCTCATCTCATATGTAGCTCCTGTCACTAAAAATCGAGACATGACCAAAATTTATTTTAATGAACAAAATGGCGCTTTGTGTATCTCGGCCGCTCTTATAAGTCCTGGATATGTAACAAAATTGCATTCCGTGCAATGCACACAATCACGGGTAGATATGGGAGAGCCCTCAAAAATTTGACACGATTGACATTCGCTAATTCAGGTGCTACTTTGAGCGTAGATGCCAGCAAGAAGTTAAGGACATGCGAAGGTATCGCTTATAATCAACATCGAGGTAGTAGATAGCAATAGTATTTACACTAAACACCGTATTGAGTTAAGCAGCCAAGAAATCAGCTTCGTGAATACAATGGCTAATCTAACGGTTGATTCGGTATCTATATCGGAATCTGCTAATCGTCTAAGATGAGACTAGTAAATTATATGTCATCGAGATATTCTGTTCTGACCTTTTTGTCCTTGGGACAATTCACAGCGGGGCTAATCTGGTACAATTATTCGGCAGTCCTACCCCTTCTCCAACAGGAATGGTCTCTAACCGGAGCGCAAGCCGGAGTAATCTTATCGGCTTTTCAAGCTGGGTATGTCATCGCTGTGGTGGCCTCTGGGTTTCTCTCGGACAGGATAGGTGGCCGCAAGGTATTTATCCTTAGCGCAATCGAAACCAGCCTGGCTGGGCTGGCTTTTGCCACCTTCGCTAAAGATTACTTCTCAGCGGTAATAATCAGGGGACTGGCTGGCTTGGGACAAGGTGGCTTGTATGTACCAGGAATGAGACTTCTTTCTCAGTGGTTCCCGTCCAGGGAGAGGGGTAAGGTGCTAGGGATTTATACCTGTGCCTTGATTGCCTCTTATGCCGGTGCCTTGTATGTAGCTGCCCCCGTAGCATCCACATATAGTTGGCAATGGGCAATCCTGCTAACCTCTGTCTGGGGCTTGCTTGGTGCTGCCCTGGTATTCCTCTTCGTTAGAGAAAGGCCAGAGTCCAAAGTCGAAGTTGAGGGCTCTAAAGCACCACCCTTTTCCCACCGTCTGTCCTTGGTGAGAGCGGCACTAGTAAATAAACCCCTTGGCCTGTTGAATCTGGGCTATATGGGCCATATGTGGGAGCTGTATGGTTTCTATGGCTGGGTAGGTCCATTTGTAGTGGCAGTAGCCTTCCTCCATGGTTTTACTCATGACTCAGCTCTGGTCTATGGAAATACCATTGCTGCCACCGCTATACTTATGGGGGTAGTGTCACCAGCTCTTGGGGGATTACTTTCCGACAGAATAGGCCGCACCAAGACAGTGATCATGGTATTGCTTGTAAGTATTGCCTGTTCTTTTAGTGTTGGCTGGCTTATGGCACTTCCCCTTTATGGTTTCCTGACTATTGTCTTGATTTATGGTTTCTTTGTGGTTATGGAGTCGGCAGTGTTTAAGGCAGGTCTCTCAGAACTGGTGGAGCCTATGTATCTCGGCTCTGCCTTGGGTGTCCAGTCCTTCTTGGGATTTGGTATTACCATTCTATCCCCAGCCTTGTTCGGTCTGGTTCTGGACATATCAAACCCTGGTCTTGAGAGCCAGTTTCGAATATGGGGGTGGTCTTTTGGACTGCTGGGGTTAGGGGCTATGGTTGGTCCAGCAGCTATGTACCTCCTGAGAAAACTCCCCGAGTCCATAAGAATGGCAGGTGGTAGAAAATAGTTTCAGAGGCAAAGGCCTAACAAGCTGAACCTGCGAATGCAATGTTGCACAAAATAGCGAAAAGTTCTCTTAGATGCCACCAAACAGCCCGTCCTCAATGTTGTAATTAGACTTCATATATGAGGATTTTCTTATAGTACAGGAGGATATTGACAAAGGCATGGGCTATGTTTAAAATAGCAATGAGTGAGTGCTCAATCATTTTTAGGGGGGCAGAGATGACACTGACAAGAGAGGATAAGAAAAGGATTATCATTAAGCAGAGAAAACAGCAAATTCTTGATGCCGCCCGCGAGGTTTTCTCCAAAAAAGGTTTCGACAAAGCTACCACTGCTGAAATCGCTCAAACCGCTGGTATTGCTGAAGGCACTATCTACAACTACTACCAGAGCAAGCGCGACCTGCTGCTATCACTTACGGCTAACTTCGTTGCCAACGAGTCTTTTGCGAAGTTGCTCGAGCACCCACCGGGTGCTGATGATACTGCGTTTATTTCTTCGATAATTGAGAACCGCCTGAGTTTTACCTTCGACAATGTTGAATGGTTCTTTTTCCTTTTTGCCGAGGTCCAGCGCGACCCAGAATTGCGGCTTCAGTATGCTAAGCAGGTTGTTTCACCGACTCTGAAGCTAGCAGAGGGATACTTTGCATCAAGGATAGCCTCAGGAGGCTTACGGCCCGTAAATGCTAGTGTGACAGCCCGGGCACTGGCTGGAATCGTCATGGGTTTGACGCTCTTGTACAGGATCGAGGGTGCAAGCAGCCCGCTCCAAGCAATTCCGCGTCAGGAACTGGTATCTGAGCTGACAAATCTGATTCTAAACGGCATTCAAAGGAGTGGGGACTGACCTTCTTAGCAATCGTTGGATAGCTACGTAGGCAGGAGAGGAGGATTATTGCTGTGGGAAGAATTGCTGGTTTTATCTACAGCAAGTCCAAGCTGATCATTATTATTGTGATCATTTTGAATCTCGCTTCCTTGGCTTCCTTTTTCCGCTTTGAACTTGATGCCGATTTCCTTAGTCTTTTTACAGAAGGAAATCCCAAGACGGAAGAGTATGACCGACTGAATGAAAAATATCGGATTGGTGAAGCTATTTCAGTTCTCATCGAACGGGATAGCTCTCTTCTAGACGACGAAAACCTTCAGGCTGTTTACCGGATTCAGGAAGAGATCGAGGCGTTGGATGGCATTTATGAAGTACGTAGCTTTATTCCTTCGGAAATTTCCGTGCGGGGTCATATTTTTCAAGTCGACGAGAAGTTTATTGATAGACACTCTGACCTCCTGGAAGATTTTATCAGGGACAAGTATTTTCTTGCCGACCAGTTCCTATCGGATGACTGGAACAAGGGGGCCATTATTGCTACTCTGGAATCTGATGTTGTGGCAAGAGATGTCGTGGCATCGCTGGAGGAGATAGTTCAAGATGAAAAACACCTGAAGCTCTCGCTTGCCGGCACCGAAATCATTAAGGACACCCTCTGGAATTACCTCATCAGGATAATCTTTATCCTCCCGCCCTGTGCTGCCGTACTTATCCTCCTGGTTTTCTTTTCGCTTATCAGGAACCGTAAGTTCACTATCCTGTCGATAATCCCTGCCGCGCTTGCCGTCTTGTGGACCTTGGGCACCATTTTCTGGAGTGGACAAAAATTAGACATAGTTACTGTTATCAGCCCGATATTCGTTTTGGTGATGGGCTCAGCGTACGGGCTTCATTATGTCTGTCATTTTATGGATAACATGTCCCGATATTCGGAGCGCAAGCAATTGACCGTGGAAACCATGCGCATGGTGGGCACGCCGATATTTTTAGCGACGATAACCACTATGGCGGGGTTTGCCTCCCTGACCTGGACGGAAGTGCTGCCCATGAGGCAGATGGGTATATTTGTCACTCTAGGCGTTGGCTATGCCGGATTTCTTGCCCTCTTCTTTGTACCGGCGGTAATGTCCCGAATAAAGTTGCCTTCCAAGGCGACGGAAGGCGGGGAGAGCCGCCTCACCGCCTTCGTTTTAGCGGCACTGCGACATAAGGTCCTCATTTTGGCTGGTTTTCTTATCCCTGTGGCCGTTTCTGCTTTTTACATCCCTAAGCTTGATGTGGTCTCCAATCAACTGATGTTCTTCAGGGAGGATTCGGAAGTCAGGCAGATCTTTGACAAGGTGGAAAAGCATTTCGGCGGTGCCTTATACCTTAGCGGGGAGATAGTTGCCGAGCGAGGTTTGGACACGCTGCGAGACTATAACTACGCCGAAGATATTTTGGACATGGAGAGGGAAATAGAGCGGCTGCCCGGGGTGAAGAGCGTCCTGTCAATTTTTGATATCGTGTCCGGCATGAGTGAGATGGCCACCGGTCGGGACGAGTACCCAGAAAATCCTCGGGTTATCAGTAGTTTCTTAACGCAAATAGAGGATGAAGACCTGGCAATGTGGGTTTCGGATGATGGTCTTAGAATGATGATCAGAACCGAGGAACTTGAGTCCCTGGATATGGGTGAACTCGAAAATTATGTCGCTGGACATCCCGACATTCGCCTGATCAGCGGTATGCCGGTGCTTTTTGAGGAAATGAACCGGCTGGTCGCCCAGAGCCAGATTCAGAGCCTGGGGCTGGCGCTTTGCTTGGTGTTTCTCATGCTTCTGATAACGATAAGAGGATTTGGTGCGGCGCTTATTGCCCTTATACCGATTGTCCTTACCATCACGGCGATTATGGGCATGCTGGTAATGACCGGGTTTTACCTCAACATCGTGACCGCCATTCTATCGCCTATCTCGGTTGGGGTGGGCGTGGATTATTCCATTCACCTGATATCCGGCATCTATTATTTCCGAAAGCAAGGCATGGGCCGGAGAGACTCAGTCGAGGCCGCTCTGGCCAGTGTCTCCAAACCGGTTCTGGCTAACGCCTTTGGCCTGGCTATCGGGCTTTCCATTTTCTTTTTCTCTCCCTTGAGGATTCACATGCAGGTAGCGTCTGTAATGTGGGTAGCAATGGTCGTTTCTTCAATGGCAGCGCTGCTTTTGATACCGATTTTCTACACTGGGATGCGTTCAAGAAAGGTGAAAGCGTAAAGCCTAAACAAGTGTTGTCAATAGCTTTGTGGCACAAGTTTTATAGCTAAAACTAACATTTTTGCAATATAATATCTTGACTGGCCAAAAAAGGGAGGCATTCGAAATGGCAGAGAATGATTTTCAAAAAGAGATAAAGAAAGTAACTAAGCGAGCCATACATGAAAGAGGGCAAGAATTGGCACAGGAAAAGGCGAGGTCAAAACAGAAAGAGAGTACGTCCTATACCGCGGTAATTATTGCTAAGCTGGAGTATGATGGTGCTGACATACCCAGCAAGGAAAAGTTGGCAGAAGACCTCGGGCGTACTATCATGAAGTGGGCCGATCAGAAAGCTTTTTACGGCATTAGCCCTAAGGAGGCTATTCCTAGGCTCATCAGTGTAGATGTGGATATTAAGTAGAAAGTTCAGCAAATAAAAAATGGCTGCAGCTGCGATTGAACTGAATAGGGAAAGGAGCACAATATGGAATTGGCTGATTGAGTATGTCCGTTATTCCCAAATTGGATGCTTTTCATTTTAGTAATTCCTGTAATAATAATATGGGAAGCAGTCTGGAAGGGAATAGCTTTATGGAGAGCAGGCAGAAATGCTCATCTGGCTTGGTTTATATTTATATTTATCTTCAATACATTGGGTATTTTACCAATAATATACATCTTCTGCTTCAGTAAGAAAAGAGAATAGGTGAGTTTAAAAGAAAGTGGCATCGGCTGGATTTGAACCAGCGATCAAGAATAAAAATTAT
>Ga0209427_10002421_pt1 | contig 21993 bp, 24 predicted proteins | sample DeeMarSWOR136_30_FD_187465 | JGI IMG/M metagenome (GOLD analysis project Ga0209427, IMG submission 187465) | Marine sediment microbial communities from White Oak River estuary, North Carolina - WOR-1-36_30 (SPAdes) (version 2) | ecosystem: Environmental > Aquatic > Marine > Intertidal zone >...
ACGGCAATATTGGCAAATGGTCCGGCATGCACCATCAAAGGCTGATACTCAACTGTGGAACACAGGGTGGGATTAATGCAGTTGCGCATCCAAGCAGTCATGGCACCGGCCACCTCCAGGTCACCGGTGGTAACGGGGTTGCCTGCTTTATCATAGGCTACGGTAATATTAGCCAGTTTTTCTCGCAGGTCAGGTAAATCCCGGACGATTGATAGTATTGCCATTAGCTCGGAGCTAACGGTGATACCGAACTTGGATTCCATTGTAAAGCCATCCATGCGTCCGCCAAGACCTATGATAATTTTACGCAGGCTATTGGCACAGAAGTCTACAACCCAGCCCATCTCAACCCTCTTGGGGTCAACATCCAGTCGGCGCATCTTGGTGAGCCTGGCCAGTTGCTCGTCATTGTAGTTGCGCTCGTGCTGCATCCTACCGGTAAGGGCAACCATAGCCAGGTTATGGGCATTAGTGATATCGTTGATATCGCCAGCAAGACCCATGGAAAATTCGGTCATAGGAATAAGCAGGGCATTGCCGCCGCCGGCAGCGGTGCCCTTGATATTCATGGTTGGACCACCTGAGGGCTGGCGGATACAGCCACCTACATTTACACCCCTCTTACCCAGGCCTTCTATAAGACCGCAAGTGGTCGTACTTTTCCCCTCACCCAGTGGTGTGGGAGTTATGGCAGTTACTTCAATATACTTGCCGTCCGGTTTGTCCTTGAGGCGCTCAATAATCTTCATAAAATCGAGCTTGCATAATCTCCCAAAAGGAATTATCTCGTCCTTTTGCAGTTTTAGCCTTTCCCTCCAGTCATCGGGAGTTGGCATGTTGACTTCAGCCGCTTCTGAAATCTGCCAATCTTTCATTTCTACTGCATTATAAGCCATACAATCCTCCATTTATTTCTTATTATTTAGCGATTCCCGCTTAAACTTTTATAAAGCCATTTCAGCTCTCTTGGCACCACTGATACCTAATCTCATTAGAGAGGGCAACTAACTTCCTCTCTTTTAATTCTGTGATTCACCTCCTTTTTAGTTTATTGTGCTTGCTTTTGAGCCGTTGATAACAAAACCTGATAAATATTCCTTACTTCGTTGGTAATTTGCGGGCTAGAGTCAAGCAAGGGAAGATTAGCCAGGTCAGCTTCTACTATTACTTGGTCGTAGGGGATAAAGCCGAGAATTTCAAAGTCGGGAAGGCTTGAAACTAGGAATTCCCTCTCTGATTGGGTTCGAACCTTATTGGCTACCACGGCGATGTTTTGTAGGCTGATATCTTGTGCCAGTTTATTAATTCTATAGGCTGTTTCAATGCTCCGTCGGCTTGGTTCTACTACTACAATCAGTTTATCTACTGCCTTGGCTGTTGCCCGTCCTAGATGTTCAATGCCAGCCTCCATATCTAAAATGACTACTTCATTTCTTGATACAAGTAGGTGGACAAGCAGAGCTTGTAACAAAGCATTTTCTGGACAGTAACAACCACTGCCACCCTTTTTAGCCCGCCCCATTATCATTAGTCTAATTCCATCACGTTTTATAGAATATTTCTCTGGAAGGTCATCAACTTTAGGGTTTAATCTAAAATAGGTTGTGGCTCGTCCTGGTGGTGCTCCGGTTCTTTCTTCAATGAGAGCGTCCATCTCAGATATGGGGGTTATTTTGTCGCTGTTGGGGAAACCAAGAGTGGCGGCTAGATTAGTATCGGGGTCAGCATCTATAGCTAGAACAGAATAGCCGGATTCAGCGAATATTTTGGTAAGGAAAGAAGCTAATATAGTCTTCCCTACCCCTCCTTTACCACTAACAGCAATCTTCATCGCAACTTGCTTTTATTATACTAAAGCTGAGTCTTTCTGGGCAAAGTACTCAGCTTTTTAAATCCTATTAGCTATTAGTTTACTGCTGGCACCCGTTACGCAGTATATCTTATGCTGACGGAAAAGTCAATACGCCAAATTACCTAGTGTTAATGTTCTACAATTTTGTCACCAGTTAACTGTTCAGGGAAAATGTTACCATGAAGGAGATGGTGTTATTGAACAGGAAAGAGCAGAGGAGGTTGGTGGTATTAAATCAAGTGGGGATGGACGATGACAGGGGAATAAGCAAATGCCGCGTAATGTATCATGGTGGAAGTGTAGTCGCTCAACCATCAAATTAATCGTGTACGCCAATGCCTCCCGTCTTTCGGATATGAGCTTCTACATACGGCAGCAGGGCTAGGTGCCGTGCTCTTTTTATGGCAATTGCTAAGGCGCGTTGATGTTTAGCACAAGTACCCGTTTTACGACGGGGCTCAATCTTTCCCCCACCCGATATGTAGCTGTGCAATGTCACAGGGTCCTTATAGTCTATTGCTTTGCCCTTATTAGTGCAAAAGGAACAGACCTTACGCTTTGGTATGTATCTTCTCTCACCTCTCCCACTTCTTCTCTTGCTGTCTGTTTTTATAGATTTCGGCTTAGCCATTCGTAATGAGACTCCTACTTCTAACCAAATTTATCAAATTGCAACTCTCCTTAAAACGGAATGTCCTCTGGTTCCAGTTCACCAGTTTCCTCAATCTTCTCCTCAGGCAAGGGAGCCATTGCTTGCCTATCAAGAAATGTTACCTTGTTGGCTATTATTTCGGTTCGGTAATGCTTTTGCCCATCCTGACCTTCCCAAGTGCGTGTATGTAGCCTCCCTTCCGTATAGATAAGTCGACCCTTAGCTAAAAACTGATTGCATTGTTCGGCTAGCTTGTTCCAAGTAACCACAGTAAACCACTCTGTTTCTTCTTTGCGCTCACCCTCAGCAGTAGTATACACCCGATTAGTGGCAACACGAAATGAGGTTACAGGATTGCCATTAGGGGTAAAGCGCATTTCAGGCTCACTCCCGAGATTACCGATAATCATCACTTTATTTAGGCTTGCCATTTCTCAAAAACTCCTTTCTCATCCTCATTAGCTACTCAATTTTACCAATAGATGTCGTAGAATCTCTTCGGAAGTTCGCAGGTTGGCTTCGAGCTCTTTGCTTAACGCAGGCTTTAAATTGAACTGTGTCAACACATAACTACCCTCCACAAAATGGTCTATTGGATAGGCTAACTTTCTTTTGCCCCATCGTTCTGCGTTGGAGATAGTTCCACCCCTTTCTGTAATAAGCTTGGTCACATTGTCTATTGTAGTATCAAGAGCCTCTTCAATAACTTCTGGATTGATAATTAATACTAGCTCATAGTCACGCAACTGCTTATCTTCTACCTTTAATGCTTTCTTAGGCGTTCTTTTGACTACCATTTACTCTCCAAAAAATTTTATAGCATATTATACCACACACCATAGAAAATACAAACAATACATAGAGGGGTTCAACTCCCTTGAGTCCATAAGTCTAATCCGTTATACTATTTATATACATAGTCATAAACATTTTGGCTTATTAAGTTGAGATTAGAGGTACACAATGTTGGAAGTGGAGAATCTACAGTATGGTTTGAATGGTAAATCAATAATTAATAATTTAAGCTTGCATGTTGATAAGGGTGAAATACATGGTATTTTAGGGGAGAATGGAACCGGTAAGACTACCCTTGCCTATTTAATAATGGGGGTAAATAACTGCGAGCCCACCGGGGGCAGAGTGGTTTTTGAAGATCAGGATATTGCTGACCTTTCTGTTTCTCAACGGGCAAAGAAGGGGATTACTCTAGCCTGGCAAGAGCCAGCCAGGATTGAAGGATTGAGGGTGAGGGACTACCTTAAGCTCAGTGGTAATAATCTTGGGATTGAGCAGGTTGAAAATTGTTTGTGGATGGTCGGATTAGAACCAGCCCAATATTTAGATAGAGATGTTGATGACACTTTAAGTGGTGGGGAGAGGAAGAGGATAGAGCTAGCTTCTGTCTTAGCCATGAGACCCAAATTGGCTATATTAGATGAGCCTGACTCCGGCATAGACATTATATCATTACCCCTCATCCTGAATGGCATAGTAGAAATGAGTAAGCGGGGCTCATCGGTTCTGTTAATTACCCATAATGAGAAGGTGGCAGAAATAGCCCATAGGGTATCCCTGCTATGTGCCGGTAAGATAATTAGAACTGGGGAACCAGCAGGAACAAGCCAGTGGTTCAAAGAACACTGCCGAACCTGTCCCCATATCAATGAGCCAACAGAATGGGATAAAGGATTATGATTCATTACTTGGTGGAAAAGGAATATCAGGAGTTGGTTGACGCCTATGAAAAAGCAGGTGGTGATAAGAGTGCTTTACTAAGTGGGGATACAGCCAGTCTGGTGGTTCAGGAAGACAGGGTTCTGAGTGCTACTGAAATAGAAGGCGTGAAACTGGCAGCTAAAACTGATGAGGGGTTCATTAGCGCTGGATTATTAATTGAAGAGGGTTGTAAGGTAAGCCGTCCAATTCACTTGTGTTTTGGTGTGTTGCCTCAGGAGGGCTTACAGCGGATTAAGTTACGGGTGGATGTAAAGCGGGGGGCTGAGGCCAAAGTAATTGCCCACTGCATTTTTCCCAACGCTGTCCATATAATTCATAAGATGGATGCCGTGATAAATATTGAGGATAATGCTAGCTTCAGCTATAAGGAGACTCACTACCATGGCGATTATGGTGGAATTGAGGTAGTTCCCAAAGCTAAGGTTACCCTGGGCGAAAGGGCTTTATATGAAAACACCTTTAGCCTGGTTGAGGGCTGTATCGGTAAATTAGACTTCGATTATGAGATTTTTTGTGCGGCTAAAAGTGTAGCTGAGCTAACAGCCAAGGTCTACGGTAAGAAGGATGATATTATAAGGATATTTGAGAAGGTAAACTTGAATGGTAATGGTGCCCGAAGCCTGATAAAGACCAGGATAGTGCTGACAGATAGAGCCGGGGCTGAGGTTATCGGTGAAACCTATGGGAATGCTCCCTATGCCAGAGGACACGTTGATTGCACTGAGCTGGTTAATGGGGAAGAGGCAGTAGCCAAGGCAATACCACTGGTCTCGGTAACTAATGAGAAGGCAAAGGTAACCCATGAGGCAGCAATAGGCAGTATAGATAGAAGACAGGTGGAAACCCTAATGGCAAGGGGGCTGGATGAGAATGAGGCGGTGGATGTTATTGTAAAAGGTATACTGAGGTAGTTGGGCACGAGAGATGTCCTTGGATTTAACTAAGGTTGCTGCTAAGGTTGGAGGAATGGTAGCCAAGCTGAAGGCTGGTGGCGCCGAGAGGCAGGAACGTCTCAACTACGCCCTGGATGTCCTCCATAATAGGTCTATTGACCTTGACCATCTAAAAAAGAAGATAGAAGATAGCAAGGGTAAGACTACCTGGTTAGTGGCTGGTTTAGTTGACGGGCTCGATCGGCACTATAAAGCACCATCTACACCCACAGAATTTACTATCCTGGCAACTGATGGCTCTCATATTGATGTTGACCGGCATAAGTCAACAAGGTGTTATCTGATAAACATAGGGTCAGTCATTCTTCACTATGGTGCCCAGTCTGGTGCTGCCCTTGATAGTTTCCCGTGCCTATATTTCGGCGATGAAGACCTGGTTATTGCCCCGGCTGGGGTTGGAGGTCGTGAGCAGCTAATAGAAGGTGTGCTGTTAGGTATCAAGCGTAACGTAGAGGAGTGCCACCAGTTGGCTAATCTGGCAGGAGAGCTTTCCCAGAATAGCTTAACCTTGGCACTACTTGACGGCTCGCTTATTCTGTGGGGATTAGAGGCTTACCCCGAATTTATCACCGAGGCGCTGCTGACCCAAGGCTTTCTACACTATCTTGATGACATAAGAAAGCTTAATAATGGAAAGAGGCTTGCCCTTGCCAGCTACATTAGCTTTCCTCGAAGTACCGATGTGGTTAATGTATTGCGAGTCGCCATATGTCCTCATGACCCCCCTGACTGTGACCGCTATTGCTCACCTGGTGAAAAGAGAGACTGCGATACGGTGGCTGGCGTTCGGGACAGAGAGCTGTTTGTAAATCTATTAGGTCAAGGAGAAAGGTCAGATGTCTTTATCAGCCAATCATCTATAGTCCGGAAACACTACGGGGTGCACCAGGTCTGTTTCTTCTACCTCAGGGTGGATAATGAAATAGCCAGGGTTGAGATTCCGCGGTGGGTGGCAACCAATGTGAGTCTGCTCAATCTGGTTCACTCTTTAGTTTTAGACCAGTGCCAGCGTGGGCAGGGATACCCGGTGGCATTAAGTGAAGCCCATGAACAGGCAGTGGTAACCGGAGCTGATAGAGAAAACTTCTGGCAGTTAGTAGAGTCATCCCTGGTGGAGGAGCATCTATCCAGCCTCACCTCAGCTAAAAGCCAGAGTAAAAGAACAAGGTGGATATAGGGATGGTGAACTCAAATTCTAGATACTATCCTTTAAAGAAGGAATAAACTCTAAATAATGTAGAATTACAGAAATACAAAAGGGGCAAGTCCCTTCAGACTTCCCTTAAATAAATGATGGTGGAGGAAAAGGGATGAAAAGATTGGAAGTGTTAAGATGGGAAATACCGGCTTAATGTAAGAAGGTGCTTAATGTTGGAGAGTAAGCAGTATCATCTAACCAAGCGAATGAGATGGGCAGGACGAGTAATCGGGTTGCTTGCAGCCGGGTTCTTACTAACCATGTTGATTGGTACAGCTATTGCTGAAGTTCTAACTGAAGGCTGGGAGCCAATCACGACAGACATAGAAGGTGTTCTACTAGGTGTACTGGGAATAATTGCACTGGCTGGTTGCATTGCATCTTGGTGGCGAGACCGGCTTGCTGGTATACTCTTAATTTTAACCGCTGCCGGACTTGGTATCCACATAGGCCTTTGTGCCGGGCGTAATCATTTCTTAGCTTGGTTAATGATGGGCTTTCCGTATCTGGCTGCTGGCGTGCTGCTCCTTACCGCCTGGCGGCTTTCAAGGAAGACAGCCTAGCCAGAGCACACACTGTACGCTAAGTTTGCTCTCACTCTGAGGTGGAGCTGGTAAATGTCCTATTAAAGCTCTATAGTCTATTAAAATGGGAGGACAAAGATGGGAACTAAGGGAAGGAAGAATGTGAAAAAGTCCAAGAAGGAAAAGTCCAAGAAGGAAAAGAAGGAATAGGAGTTTAAAACTCTAAAGACTATACTTCAAAGAAGGACTAAACTCTAGATAAATTCAAAGCACTAATGACTAAAACATTTAGAATTTTAAAATTGTTTAGTATTTGGTGCTTCGGATTTAGGATTTGGAGCGAAGCGACTTTAGGAAGTAATCCTAGGAGGGTTTGTCAGTGCAAAGAGCAGGCGAGGTTATTGAAGCTAGCACCACCGATTTTATGGCGCAGTGCTATGAGCTTTACCAGTCGCCACCTTTTGGTAGTCTGGTTAAGACCAGGGACTTACCGGTGGAGCTATATGGTGTAGTCTATAATGCTACTACTACCGGTCTTGAGCCGGGACGGCGACCGATTGCTAGAGGCAAGGATGAGGCTAGTGAGGAGGATATCTACCGGTCAAGTCCCCAGCTTTTAAAGTTACTTCGTACTGAGTTCAGCGTTCTAGTGGTCGGGTATAGGGAGAATGAAAAATTGTATCACTATCTTCCCCCCAACCCAGCCCGAATACACGGCTTTGTTTATCTGTGCTCCCCTGAGGAAGTAAGGGAGTTTAGTCAATCCTTTGATTTCCTCAATATACTAATTAACACCCACCTAACGGTTTCCACAGAGGAAATTGTGGCTGCCTGTCTGCGTCAGATGAGCCAGGTATATGAAGACGGTCATGCTTTTCTGGTGGCAGCCGGTAAGGAGTTAGCCATATTACTTAGTGGCGAGTTTAACCGGCTTAAAGCTATTCTGGGGAGGATTAAAACATGACTCAGGGAAATACTGAGAGATTGGGTATTGTTGTCTCCGGTTCGTTAAATAAAGGGGTGGAGGTCAAGCTGGATAGCTCAGCCTCGGTCGAGGATATGGCGGTGGGGAGGTATGTAACTATTGAGGGGCAGAAACGGCGTTTCTTTGGCATGATAACCGATGTCAGCCTTGAGGTGACTGACCAAAAACTTGTCCTTATCCCACCTGATGTTTCTGACCCATTTGTGGCTGAGGTGTTGGCTGGAACCAGCACCTATGGAACACTCCATGTTTTACCTATGCTTACTATAGGTGGTGATGTAACCAGCTTAATTGAGGGACCACAACCGGTGAAGACGGTTCCCAGTCATTTTTCGGCGGTAAATCTGGCATCGCAGCCGGATGTAGAGCTAGTTTTTGGTAGTGAGGACGAAAGGAAGTTCTACATTGGCACACCACTAGATATGGAGACAAAGGTTTGTCTTAACTTAGAGGAGCTAGTTAAGCGCTCAAACGGTATCTTTGGCAAGAGTGGCACGGGGAAGACCTTTCTCACCAGGTTGCTTCTCATCGGCATGCTTCAGAAGGGAACGGCAGTGAACTTAGTCTTTGATATGCATAGTGAGTATGGCTGGGAGGGCCGGAATGAGGAAGGGCGGAAGGTTAAAGCGTTAAAGCAGCTTTTCCCATCTAAGGTAGCCGTGTTTACCCTTGACGAAGAGAGTTCACGGCGGAGGCGGGTGAGCACCGATTTCGTGGTCAGGATAGGCTATGATGAGATAGAACCTGAGGACATTGGGCTACTGCGCCAGACCTTAAACCTCACTGAAGCCTCAGTTCAAGCGGTATATCAATTAGCCAGAGAATTTGGTGACAAAAAGTGGATTGAGGCTACTCTGGGGCTAGAGGATGAAGATGAGACCAGGCAACTGCTGACCAGGCTAAGTATTCATGACAGCACCTATCGTAATCTACGGCGTGGGCTGGAAACTATCAGGCGACTGCCTTTCCTGGAATCCCACGTCCCTGATAACCCGGTAAAGCGCATTTTAGAATATCTCGACCGGGGCATAAACGTGGTTTTGGAATTTGGCAGATATACCGATATTACCGCTTATATTCTGGTAGCCAATTTGCTTACCCGTCGTATTCATGCCCAATATCGGGAGAGGATGGAGAAGGCGATAGGTGAGGATATTGCCCCACCCCGCCAGCTGGTGATAACTATTGAGGAAGCCCATAAGTTCCTAAATCCCGAGGTGGCAAGCCAGACTATCTTTGGCACTATTGCCCGTGAGATGCGCAAGTATTATGTTACCCTATTGGTAATTGACCAGCGACCCAGTGGCATTGATAGTGAGGTTATGTCCCAAATTGGGACTAAGATAACCTGCCTGTTGGATAATGACCATGATATTGATAGTGTGCTTGCCGGTGTATCTGGCAAGAGTGAACTAAAGTCAGTGTTAGCCAGGCTGGAATCCAGGCAGCAAGCACTCATCTTCGGTCACGCTGTGCCGATGCCGGTGGTAGTCAGGACTAGGGAGTATGGTTCTACTGAGTCCTATAAGGATTTTATCTCCGGTGAGGAGACCGAAATTAGAAAACAAGCGGAAAAAGATATTGAGGAATTGTGGGAATGAAGAGGTCGGCCAAATTACCAAAAAGAAAGATTGGGTTGGCTCTGGGTAGTGGTGCTGCTAGAGGACTGGCTCATATCGGGGTGTTATCTGTCTTAGAAAAAGAAGGTGTCCCTATTGATATGATTGCTGGCACCAGTATAGGTGCTTTAATTGGTGCCCTTTATGCCCGGGGGAAGAATGCCGACCGGATAAAGGATCTGGTAATAGAGCTAGGTTCGAAAAGGTTATCCCTTCTGGCAGACCCGGCTCTACCCAAAACTGGTTTGATTAAGGGACGGAAGGTTAAAAACGTGCTGAAATCAGTCATTGGCAACATAGATTTTAGAGATTTAAAATTACCTTTTGCCTGTGTGGCTACTGATATAAATAGTGGTGAGGAAGTAGTGATAAAGCAGGGTTTGGTGTGGGAAGGGGTAATGGCTAGTGGGTCTATTCCAGTGATACTCCCCGTGTTTAAGTGGCAAGGCAGGTATCTGGTTGATGGTTCTTCGGTGAATCCGGTACCAGTAAGCCTTCTAAAGAGAATGGGGGCAGACTTCATAATAGCTGTTAATGTTATACCCGATGTGGATAGTAGGGTAGAGTTAGCAAACGAGGGGCATACTGAAGCAAAGGCGCCCAATATTTTCAGTGTTATAATGCAAATAATTAATATTCCTATCTATCGAGTGGTAGAGTATAGCCTGAGCGGGGCTGATGTAGTGATTGAACCTCAGGTGGCATCCATTGGACATTTTGACTTCCACCGAACTCAAGAGTGCATTTTAAAAGGTGAATCAGCCACCCAGGCCTCTGTTCTTGAAATAAAAAGACAGTTAAAGGTCTAAATTCTTATTTTTCTTCTTTTGGGGACTTGACAATTAGTATTTATGTGTTATAATAATTGCACATAAGAAGCATTAGCAATAATGGCATTGAATACTAAGGCAGAGTCACCAGAGAATAACCGTAGGGCATTAAATGTAACCGGGATGAGGGTTACTAGCCAGCGGGCTTTAATTCTGGAAATTATTCGCCATGGGCAAGGACACCTTGATGCTGATGAAGTCTATCGGAGAGCACGGCAGAAGCAACCTCGCCTTAGTCTGTCCACTGTATATCGCACCTTGCAGGCGTTTAAAAGACTAGGCTTAATAGAGGAAGTCCATTTTGATGAAGCCCACCACCACTATGAGGTGAAGCCGCCCGCTGAACATCACCACCTGGTATGTCTTGGCTGCGGTAGGGTTATTGAATTTCGTTACCCGCTGGCACGCTATGTAAAGAGGAATGTGGTTGAAGCCAAAGGCTTTGACATCACTAGTACTGAGGTTCGTATGACAGGCTACTGCCCCAAGTGTCGTCAAGAGAGGAAATAATTTTTTGCTCTATTTACTGCAAATGAGAAGCATTTGTATTTAATACAAGGATGGTTTGGCTGAGAAGACTAAAGAAAGGGATAAGATTTGTGTCTGATGGAAATCAAATAACTTTAGCTCGAATGCAGACTGGGCAGAGCGGTAAAGTGGTTCAAATTCAAGGTGGAGGTGGTCTGGTTAATCGCCTTAATGCTCTGGGCATTAGACCGAGTAAGAGAGTAACTAAGGTTAGTTCTATGTTTATGCGAGGACCAGTGACCATTCAGGTAGATAGAACTCAGGTGGCTGTTGGTCTCGGCATGGCTAAAAAGATAATAGTTGAGCTAGCTTAAGCAATAGAATGAAGATACTACTGATGGGTAATCCTAATGTGGGCAAGAGTGTCATTTTCTCTCGTCTTACTGGAGTCAAGGTGATTATTTCTAATTATCCCGGTACGACAGTAAGCTACACTCAGGGATTTATGAAGCTGGGAGAAGAGACAGTTGAGGTTATTGATGTGCCCGGCACTTATACTCTGGAGCCAACTTGTAAAGCTGAGGAAGTCGCCTTACAGATGCTTCACACTGGAGATATAGTAATAAATGTAGTTAATGCTACCAATCTGGAGCGAAACCTTTATTTAACCTTGCAGCTATTAGAGAGAGATATTCCGGTAGTAGTCGCCTTGAATATATGGGATGACACCAAACATCGTGGGATACATGTTGACTTAGACAAGCTAAGGGAACTTTTGGGGGTGGAGGTTATTCCTACTGTAGCTCTAACTGGTCAGGGGATAAAAGAGCTAGTAGAGAATATTCACAAGGCTACCTTGCCTGATACGCCTGTACGTAGTCGTGATGAGCGCTGGGCTACTATTGGGAGTATCATAGACCAAGTTCAGCATGTTACCCATCGCCATCACACTTGGTTAGAGTATCTGGAGGATGCTAGTGTAAAGCCATTAACCGGGGGTATTATAGCTCTGACTGTTCTAGCTAGCGCCTTTTTCATAGTCCGTTTCGTTGGCGAAAGCCTAATTAGCTATGTATTTAACCCCTTATTTAACCATCTGTGGGCACCGGTGTTATTGAGATTAAGTGATTTTCTAGGGGGTACTGGTTTTCCGCACGATATTCTGATTGGTAAAATCACAGGTGGTGAAGTGAACTTTGTTGAGTCCTTTGGGCTACTCTCTAGTGGACTCTATGTGCCTTTTGCTATGGTTCTGCCTTACATTGTCGCTTTCTACCTGGTGCTTGGTCTGCTTGAGGATGTAGGCTATTTACCACGACTGGCAGTTCTGATGGATACTGTTATGCACCGTCTGGGTTTACATGGATATGCTATCATTCCTACTTTGCTTGGACTTGGTTGCAATGTACCGGCTATTTTAGCCACCCGCATTCTGGAAAGTAAAAGAGAGAGGTTTATTGCGGCAACGCTGGTATCTATTGCTGTGCCCTGTGCTGCTCTGCAGGCGATGATTTTCGGCTTGGTTGGTCAGCGTGGAGGACAGTATGTAGTCATTGTCTACGGGACACTATTCGTGGTATGGATTATTCTGGGGATTATACTCAACCGTGTGGTAAAAGGGTTTAGCCCCGAGCTACTAATTGAGATACCACCCTATCGTCTGCCACCATGGCGAACCGTGGTAAAAAAACTGTGGATGAGAACCTATGGCTTCTTGGTAGAGGCTGTTCCTATCATTTTAGCTGCTGTTCTAGTAATAAATATTCTCTATATCTTCGGGATATTTAATGCTATTGCTAATTTTACCGCACCAGTAGTAACTGGTCTCTTAGGACTGCCCAAGGAGGCGGTAACAGCCTTAGTTGTTGGTGTTCTGCGTAAGGATGTGGCTCTGGGCATGCTAGCTCCGTTAGCATTAACTGCTAAACAATTGGTGGTAGGCAGTGTGGTTTTAGCTATGTTTTTCCCGTGCATTGCTACCTTTGTTGTTTTTCTCAGAGAGCTTGGGGTGGTAAATATGCTTAAATCGGCAGGGGTAATGATTTCTGCTGCTCTAATAACAGGGGGGATATTAAACCTAATCCTGTAGTTATGATGATATTTCATTGCTACCAGTAAAGAATGCTTTAGCCCGCTGTTTGGTTGATATTTCCCCGACCTTGATTTGTGGTAGCATTTTTTCTACATCGGTTCTATGGCACAGTTCGGTGCCGGGGGTTAATACTGCGGCAGTGCCCATGGCTACCGCCAGTTGGCAAGCTTCTATTAAGGGCTCACCATAAGCTAGCTTTAAGGCAAGCCCGGCTATAGCACAATCACCAGCACCTACAGCACTTCGTACCTTTACTGGGGGTGGAACTGCCTTAATAATCTTCTCCTTAGTAGCGGCAACAATGCCATCAGTTCCTCTGGAGACGACTGCTACTTCGATACCCATCTCAACCAGCCCAAGAGCCCCGTTAATGATTGCCTTTTCAGTGGAGAGTTCCGTCTTAAGTAGTTCCTCAGCCTCACGGACATTAGGCTTGACGAGGTAGGGCTTAGCCTTTATACCCTCTTCTAACCATTGACCTTCAGAGTCCAGAATACTTCTTATCCCGAAGCCGTTGGCTTCCATGACTAGGTCATGATAGATATTAACCGGAACCCCAGGGGGGACACTGCCGCCAAATACCATCAAATCTGGACTGGGGTAAATTCGCCTTAATTTGCCGATGAACCTCTCCAGTTCTTTTTTTAAGATGCGCGGACCGGGGGCATTAATCCTTGTTTGCTGAGAAGTTGTGGTATCGGTGATAATGAAGTTGGTGCGTGTTTCCTGCATAATAGGGGTGAAGCTGAAGGGCAGACCTTCCTCATCAAGTAATATTTCTAGAATCCTGCCATCAGGGCCACCTACGAATCCATAGGCTGTAGTTATGCCATCCATCTCATGAATAGCGCGTGAAACATCTATGCCTTTACCCCCGGCGTAGAGATGTGTGCCCGTCCATCGGTTAGTCTCGTCTACCACTAGTCGGTGAACAGTAATAGTCCTATCCAAACAGGGATTAAGGGTAACAGTAGCAATCATAGTATTCTCCTATTTTAAGGTCTATTTCAATATTTCTGATACCACTTTTTTGATATACGAGCTAGCTCTTTACTGGATACCCCAAGCTTTTTATACCACGGCACAGCATATTTATAAGCTATTTCATTCAGTCTTTTTAACCTAACTGCAGCTACTGTGGATAGATACCGAACTCTTTCGTCAGCGTTGTCAATATACATTGCTTCTTGCCAGATAGCGCGACCACCCAAAAAACCTGATGCTCCAGCCTGGCAGGCGATTTCTACCTGCTGGTAAAAAACTTCAAAGTCCACACCAGCGCTCAGGACGACCCAGGGAACCTGAGATGACATATCTAACTGCTGACAAAGGTTAATGAGTTCAGATTTATCCTTTCTATAGCGTAGGTCAGCGGGGAACTCAGCCTTCAGCACATCTATGGGTAAAGCAGTGATATCCTGAGCGGTTTTAATCACTAGCTGTTCTTTTAAGGCAGCAAACTGTGGTTGATTATTGATTTCGTTATCAATAGCATAGCTCAGTGGTTCTACCAGAAAAGGGATGTCATTTTCTATACACTCGGTGGCTACCATATTGACTGTGTTTAATTGCTGTCCTGCTAGCTGTTCCAAATCCGGACGATAGTAGACCAGAATCTTTACTGCCGAGGCACCCATTCGCTTAATCTTCTCAACAGTCCATTCATCCAGTAACCTGGTTACACGGTGTTCCTTGTCGCCGCTATAGTCTGAGGCTTCTATGCTAACCAGAAGCCCGGTATTATTCGGTAGGATACCATGACTAATGCATTGAGCAGCACCATATATAGGGTCAAGCAGTACCGCACTAGCATATTTAGCTAGGCTTGAACACAACGCTAGCTTGTGTTCAACCATTTCTTCATAGGCAACTTCTTCAGGATGCTCTTTATTGAGCATCTTACGTAAAGAGCCACGATGGTCCATAGCACATATAGTAAAGATACCATCTGGGTTTGCTATCTGTTGCAAACCTCTTATTTTACCAATAGTTAGCCTTTTCATATTTCTCGCTCTAGGTATTATGGCGTAAAAGGTAGGTTTAATCAAGGTTTGTCTTTGTTCCTGGCCATAGGCTATAATTGACAAATACCATTGCCCTTTCTGTGGAGACAAGATGCCTTGGTTTTATTATGTAGGTCGGCTAATAGTTAGGATGATTCTTCTCCTCCTCACTCGTTGGCAAATTAAAAACAGAGAGAATATCCCTAGCCAAGGAGCTTTGCTAATTGTAGCCAACCATCTCAATCTGGTTGACCCGCCTCTACTTGTTGTTAGCCTCGGACGAAGGGTTATATTTATGGCAAAAAAGGAGCTATTTCAGTCCAGAGTGGTTGGTTACTTCATCTGCGGCTTCGGTGCTTTTCCTGTTCACCGGGGGCAACTGGATAAGAAGACTATGCACCAGGTACACCGACTATTAGATGATGGTCAGGCTCTAGTTATGTTCCCCGAGGGAACAAGGAGCAAGAACGCTCAATTACAGTCTGCTTTCCCCGGTGCAGCACTGATAGCCTCACGTAGTGGTGTCCCCATTGTTCCCGTTGGTATTTCTGGCACGGAAAAAATGAAGGGTATGGTCTGGATGCTGCATCGCCCTCGGATATCAGTTAATATTGGTCATCCTTTCTATCTGCCACCGGTTAATGATAAATTAACTAAGGTAGAGCTAGCAGAACTTACTAATTCCATTATGGAGCACATCGCTGAGCTCCTCCCTCCACAATATCGAGGAAATTATACAGGGCAAGGAAATTAAATGGCATTGAGAATTGAGACAGCGAGTGAAGTAGGCTTTTGTTTTGGCGTTAAGCGAGCCGTTAGTATTTTAGAGAAGGTTGCCTGTGAGCGTGGCGGGGTGGAGACATTAGGGGCGGTGGTGCATAACCAACAGGTGCTGCACAGACTAGCTGAGATGGGGGTTAGGGTAGCCAAAGGGGTGGATGATATACAGGGTGATACGGTAGTAGTTAGTGCTCATGGGGTGAACCCACAATTAGAGGAGGCGATTCGAGCTCGGCATGTTGACATAATTAACACTACTTGTCCCTTTGTTCGTAGGGCCCAGGTGGTAGCTCGGAGATTAGCTGAGTCTGGCTTTTTTGTTGTCATATACGGTGATGTTAACCATCCTGAGGTCAAGGGTGTTCTTGGTTGGGCTAAGGATAGGGGAGTGGCTACTCTAGATGAGAAATCTATTACAAAATATGACTGTTTACCTCGCCATTTAGGTGTTATTTCCCAAACAACTCAGATAGCGGCTCGTTTTACCGAATTTACAAAGAAACTTATTGACTCTACCTTGGCTAAGGACTCTGAGCTACGCATTATCGATACCATATGTCATGATACTAGAAAACGACAGGCAGCGGCTGTCGAGCTAGCTAATAGAGTAGACTTGATGCTGGTGATTGGAAGCCATACTAGCGCTAATACCAATCATATTGTCGAGCTATGTTCTATGGTTACTAAAACATATCTAATTGAAACAGCAGAGGAAATTCAACCCCCTTGGTTCCAAGGTCGACACTATATAGGTGTAACTACTGGTGCTTCTACAGCTATGGAGACTATAGATGAAGTATTAATGAAGCTAGAAGCTATAGCTTATTGACGTTTGAGATCTAGGAGGCGCTTCGGTTTAGCTAGTGCTGTAGTGCCAGGCAGGTTACTGTTCTAGAAATGCCAGGGATAGGGTGAATCTTCCCTGTAACTAGATCACCAATATCATTAAGGTTTTTTCCTTCTATTACAGCGATGATATCATAGGGCCCGGTTACAGTATCAACTGATGCCACCCCTGGTAGCTGCAATAGAGTATTAGTGACTTCCTTGCTTTTACCTATGGCTGTTTCAATTAAAACAAAAGCCTTGGCTGTCACTGAATCCACCTCCTTCAATTTATTCTATTATCCTCTTTTGGTTTAGTAAATTATTTTAAGCTCACTCCGTCTCCACTGTCAAATCGGTTATCAGCTTGACAGAAAGATTGTGACTCCACTTATAATAAGCTGACTTTGTTTGGGAAACAATCGACTAAAGGAAAGGGAGGGTTATCTTGGAGTATTTCTTAACTGAGCAGCAAAAGACGATTAAGGCTCTGGCAAAAAGGATTGCTGAGGAAAGAATATTACCGGTGCGAGCAGAACTTGATGAGAAGGAAGAGTTTCCCTGGGCTATAATGAAAGACCTTGCTGATGCTGATATGTTTCGTGTCTTCATCCCAGAAAAGTATGATGGGTTAGATGGTGGGTGTCTTGAACTATGTCTGGTTGTGGAAGAGCTAAGTCGGGCATGTAGTGGTGTTGCTATTAGCTACGCTGCTACTGCTTTGGGTTGTTCTTCCTTACTGGAGTATGGGAGTGAGGAACAAAAGCAAAAATACCTGCCTGATATTGCTAGTGGGAAGAGACTGGCTGCCTTTGCCCTAACTGAGTCAACAGCCGGTAGCGATGCTGGTGCCATAAAGACAACTGCCAACCGAGAAGGGGAGGGCTATGTACTTAACGGAACCAAGCAGTTTATCACCAATGGTGGCGAGGCTGAAATATACACCATTATTGCTCTAACTAATCCAGAAAGGGGGACTCGTGGTGCCAGTGCCTTCCTGGTGGAAAAGGACACACCGGGTTTCTCTTTCGGCAAGAAAGAAAAGAAGATGGGTATCCGCACTTCCTCTACCAGGGAGCTGGTTTTCCGAAATTGTCTAATCCCCGAGGAAAACTTAATTGGTAAGGAGGGGATGGGATTTATTATAATGTTGAAAATCTTTGACCGCTCGCGTCCGGGAATAGGGGCTCAAGCCGTTGGGCTGGCTCAAGGAGCTTTAGAAGCAGCGGTGGACTATGCCCGGCAGCGTATCCAGTTTGGACACCCTATTTATTCTCTTCAAGCCGTCCAGCATATGCTAGCTGATATGGCTATCCAGGTGGAAGCGGCTAGGGCACTAGTTTATGCCGTAGCCAGAACAATAGATAGTGGAGCCAAAAACTTCAGTGAGGAAGCGGCGATGGCTAAGGTCTTTGCTTCAGATACAGCTATGAAAGTTACTACTGATGCTGTGCAGATTTTTGGTGGAGTTGGCTACATGTGTGATTATCCAATGGAGAAAATGATGAGAGATGCTAAAATTACCCAGATATATGAAGGCACCAACCAGGTTCTAAGAAATGCCATCGCTTCTGAATTGCGGAAGAGGAAAGGAATTCGGGAATGAATGTTGTGGTTTGCCTAAAGCAGGTTCCAGGTATTACTGAAGTTAAGATTGACCCAGAGACCAATACCCTCATAAGAGAAGGGATAAAGAATATTGTCAATCCCTTTGATACCTATGCCCTGGAGGAGGGGGTTCGAATAAAGGAGCGATATGGTGGCAAGGTTACGACGGTGACTATGGGTCCGCCTCAGGCAGAAGAAGTGCTGAGGGAAGCGATTTCGCTAGGTGCTGATGAAGCCATTCTGTTCAGTGATAGCGCCTTTGCTGGCGCTGATACTCTGGCTACTGCCTATACGCTGGCTACGGCAATCAATAAGATTCAAGAGTATGACCTCATAATTTGCGGTCGACAGACAGTAGATGGAGACACCGGACAGGTAGGTCCGGAGCTTGCCGAGATGTTAGGGATACCATTTGTCGCCTATGTCAGCAAGGTTGAAGAGATAGAGAGCGACCACATGAGAATCCAGCGGATGGTTGAAGATGGGCATGAGGCTATTGAGACGCTACTACCGGCAGTAATCACGGTGGTAAAAGAGATAAATGTACCTCGTCTCCCCTCGCTCCGTGGACTTGCCAAGGCAAAGAGTGCGGCGATACCTACTTGGACAGCCATAGAATTAGGCGTTGATGAAAATACGGTAGGTCTACCCGGTTCTGCCACCAAGGTAATTAAGGTTTTCTTCCCGCAAAGAGTCCACCGTGGTGAAATACTTCAGGGAGAGTTGGGGAGTCAGGTAGAAAGCCTGCTTGATAACCTGAGAGAGATAAAAGTAATTTAGAAAGTAGTAATAACTATGGGAATCCAAATTGACCTTGATAAGTGCACTGGTTGTGGTAATTGCCTACCCTACTGCCCTTTCGACTTGATAGAAATTGTCGATGAAAAGGCTCATATTAAGGATGGTTGCACCCTTTGTGGTGCCTGTCAGGAAGCCTGTGACTACGAGGCTATACTCATTGAGGTTGTGGCTGAGACGGCGGTTATTAGTGATACCCACTATGGAATCTGGGTATTTGCTGAACAGCGAAATGGTCAGTTAAAAAATGTTGGCTATGAGCTATTATCCAAGGGCAGGGAACTGGCAAATACCCTGAAGACAGAGCTATGTGCTGTATGCTTTGGTTATAATATTAATGGAGTTGAGCAATTAACTGCCTACGGGGCTGATAAGGTCTACTTAATAGATGACCCAACCTTAGACAATCAGCAGGAAGATTTATATACAGGACAACTGGTTAAGCTTATCCAGGAATATAGGCCGGAGATAGTTATTGCCGGTGCCACTTCGTTTGGGCGTTCTTTTATTCCCAGAGTAGCCGCTATCTTAAAAACAGGACTCACCGCTGACTGCACCGGGCTTGAAATTGATACCGAAAGAAGACTGCTGTTACAGACTCGCCCTACCTTTGGCGGAAATGTCATGGCAACTATTATCTGCCAGACCAGAAGACCGCAGATGTCAACAGTTCGCCCTAGAGTCTTTAAGAAAAATACACCAGATAAGACAAGAATGGGGCAAATAATAAAGGTGGACTTCAATAAGGAGGGTATTACCTCAAGAACCAAACTAATAAATTTTATTGAAGACCTGACCGAGAGGGTTAAACTTGAGGATGCTGATATTATTGTTTCCGGGGGACGGGGGCTGGGGAAGGCAGAAAATTTCCAGCTACTTGGGGAACTAGCAGCGGTTATGGGGGCTGCACTGGGTTCGTCTCGACCACCGGTAGACGATGGGTGGATTCCATATTCGCATCAAGTTGGACAAACCGGTAAGACTGTTTGCCCCAAGCTTTATGTTGCCTGTGGCATCTCTGGAGCAGTTCAACATCTGGCTGGGATGCAAACATCGGACATTATTGTAGCTATTAATGATGACCCTAAAGCCCCTATCTTTGAAGTAGCTACCTATGGCATTGTCGGCGACCTATTCAAGGTAGTGCCAATGCTAACAGAGAAGCTAAAGAATGAATAGATAATTTGACATAATCCGATACAAGTCCGGGTTAGGGATGTTAAAAAATAATGATAGTTCGAAGGGGTATGGCTTTACTACTTGACTTCCTGTTCCTCTCCGTTTTCTTTTTTCCAGCCACTTATCTTTACTCTGGCAAATGGATAATGGGCTACGAAGAGCACCTCTGGGGAATATCCGACCCTATTTGTCTCGCTTTCCTATTCATAATCTTTGCCTATTTTATTCTTATGGAGGCGTATGTCGGTTGGACAATAGGTAAGAGGATATTAGGTATGCGAGTGGTTGATGTTACCGGGCATAAGATTGGTCTTGTCAAATCATTAATAAGAAACCTGCTGCGGCTGGTGGACGGTCTACCGGGCTTAAACATCCTCGGAGTTATTCTTATTGCCAGATCCCCAAGAGGACAAAGATTTGGAGACCGCATCGCTAGAACATATGTTGTCACAAGCATCAGTGACTGAGACAGCCAGTTTGCTGTAACCAGGCAGATTAGGCAGACACTGAATCCGTCTATTAGCTCTTAGGAGGAATGATTAAAAAAACCAAACATCGATAAAAGTATTAATTTTCTCCCGGCTTGGGTGTTGAGCCATAGCTACAGCTTTTATAACTCAATTACCACCCCGGCGCTACAATCCATACACTGGGCAGCAAATAAGCGCTTTACCTCTGCCTTATGTGCAGTGCAATGACAGGGGCAAATAAAAGGCAAGCCTTCTAAGCGTTTGAAGTCATCAAACCCGTGGAACCCTCCAATAATACCGTAAACTTGACCAAATCTCGAGGCGGCATCCAGAATATTCCCCACTCCAGGATGAGAACAACCGACTAATACCAGAAGACCTTTATCGGTATTAACCACCAGAGATTGCTCTATGCCATCAAGCTCACCGGTGCTGAATATGTTCTTACGTATTTGAAGGGGTTCTTTAATGAGGGTTATCTTTCTTCCTGAAATTCCTTCTGTAGGGAATGACTGGGGAAGGCAAAGCTCAGCATCCTTGTTGACCTTCAGTAAATCTTCAAGACCACCGCTATGGTCCCAATGAGGGTGTGAAATTACCACTATGCCGATGGAACTGGGGTCAATCTTTAGCTGGCTCATATTGTGTAGCAGTATGGAACCATCAGCACCGGTATCAAATAGAATAGGTGGTGCATCTTGGGTTTCTATAAGAGATGAGAAACCCCAGTCGGCTTTTAGCTCCGGTTGCTTTACCTCATTGTCGTAGACGATAGTAATTTTCAAGATTCATTCTCCTTCCAGTATCTCACTGTTTAATTATTCTAGCACTGAATATAGCATTCGTCCAACGCATTAGTGACACCTTCTGAGTTTGTCTCTGATTTTATTTACCTCCTCCCCTCCGAGATTGCTTCGTCGTCCTTCCACCGAATAGCTCCTCTTAATGACAAAAAGGAAATGTCATTACGAGTCCTTCGCTAGAAGGACGTGGCAATCTCGGTGGTGGGGCATTCCTGGCAATGATGAAACAGGGGAAAACATTCCTTACCATCTACCACCTTGAAAGAAGAGAGATGTGTTACCAGAGTACCGGATGAGTACAATCTCTTTGCAGGGAGATTAAAACCTGCTACACTGGTCTAAGTATAATTTCCAATGTGAGAAGCTAGATATGAAAAGAAGGGTAGTAGTAACCGGATTAGGGGCGATAACCCCTCTAGGTATAGGAGTGGACAAAAGCTGGCAATCTTTGTGTCAAGGGAAGTCGGGCATTGGTATGATTACCAGGTTTGATACCACCGATTTTGGAACCAGGATTGCTGGTGAAGTGAAGGATTTTAGTCCGCAGGATTTTATAGACAGGAAGTTGATACAGAGGACAGGCCGTTTCATTCAGTTTGCCCTAGCTGCAGCCCGGA
>Ga0209427_10002422_pt1 | contig 21993 bp, 23 predicted proteins | sample DeeMarSWOR136_30_FD_187465 | JGI IMG/M metagenome (GOLD analysis project Ga0209427, IMG submission 187465) | Marine sediment microbial communities from White Oak River estuary, North Carolina - WOR-1-36_30 (SPAdes) (version 2) | ecosystem: Environmental > Aquatic > Marine > Intertidal zone >...
TGGGTCGGCCTTGAGGACGTCGGACCACAGCATGCTCTACTCTTTATTTCATCAGGTCAAAAAACTTGGGTTCTTAGCGGGGAGAATAAAATGAGATTCATTCGCCCATGTAGTTTAAAAATCGGAGGCTTTAAAAAAATTTTGGAGTAACTCGGGCGGATGCATCCATTAGTATCTCGTATCAGTGAAAGCTTAAATCCGCTTCAACGTGGATAATAGTGGGGATAGGAGTGGTTCTGGAGATTAGGGACGATCTCAGGAAGTACTGTCATATCAGCGATGATGGCTCGCGCATCGACTACTTCTGCTGCCCCGTCTCGGGCTGCAACTACAGGACGAGGCTGGGGCCTGGCGCCCTCAGGATGCACATGCTGCTCAAGGCCGATCCCAAGATAGAGGGCAGGTACTGCGAGGCCCATGACAGCTTCTGTCAGTCTCACCTCAACGAGCTGAGCACGGAGATGGTGAGGTACATGAACCAGTTCCCGAGGAGAGAACTGGAGTCGAGCTGATCTAATAAACACCCTTTTTCGGGAGCCTGCCCGTCTGGAATCGCACTCCGCTTCGTGTCTGGTCCTGAAGGACATTCTGAGTTCTTCTCCCAAACCTTTGTGGGGATGCACTCTGGGATGGGCGCGTCGGTATTCTATGATAGCTAATTTTGGTAAGTATTGATGATATGGAACAACCGTTCCAGATCGTTCCATCATGTTCCTTTAGTCATCTTCCGAGATACTATAATGCATGACCTTGAATCAGCGGCTCGAGATTCCCAGCCCCATGACCATCGACCTCATCGAGAGGGTGCGCCTAATCGTTGAGCTCTGGGGACGCCGAGGGGGGCTGGACGGAGAGAGGGTCGCGGAGATCGCGCGCAACCTCTACGGCACCAGCGTCGAGGAAGTCAGGGAGGCCCTGATTAAGAACCTCAGGGACGGCAGGATCAAGGGCGTTTTCTCAGCCGTAGATCCACCCTAGGAACTGGAGCAGAAGGAAAAGGGCGTCGTGCGGGGTCAAGCCACGTAGAATTTGGAACCCTCAGGGTTCTCCACCATGTCCGCTATCTCCCTGATGGCGCTGAAGATCTTGGGGAACAGCTCTACGACGTCTGTGAGGGAGAGCATCCCCACGGGCTTCTCGTGCTCCGTGTGGCCGTTGACGAGGACGAGTTTCTTTATGTTCCTCTTGAGCATCGTGTCGACGGCCTCGTCCAGGTTGTCGTTCAGCCTCATCTTGACGACCGGGCTCGACATCACGTCGCGGACGAGGATATCGCTGGGATCGACGCCCCTGGCTACCACCTTGCCGATGACGTCCTTCGTGGTCATGATGCCGTCTATACTGTCGTTCTCCACAACGACCAGGCTGCTCGTGCTGTGACGGTTCATCACCCTCGAGGCCTCCATGACGGTGGAGTTGGGGTCGATGGTGACCACCTTCCTGACCGTGACGTCCTCAATTCGGAGACTCAAAGAACCACCGACAACAATGGTGAGGAATCCGTTCAGGATATTATCATTGTGGTCCTATTATCGGTATTAGTGAATGGCGAGCCCAGGGATGTAGCCGTGAGGCTAGGTGCCTCTCATCTCTCCATCTGGGGGAGGTCGCCAAGAAGCCTGTCGAGCATCTCAAGCCTCAATGTACGCTCAAGGACCTCACTCGCTAGCTGATCTATGTCGGACAGTCTCTCTGAAGCGGGTGCCTCAGCAATCTTCAGGGGATCTAGGTCGACCTTGATGTATCTCGTCACGCCACTGAACTCCTTCCCGTGACGGGCGCTTACATCTTAGAAAGGGTTTGTCGAATCGTAATACCTCATACAGATATCTTCTCCTACTGCAGATGTGGATAACTGGAGATGCGGGTCGCAGAGCGTCCAAGTTTTCAAGCTACCAATGACGGTCTTGCTGAATCGAGAAATTTGTGAATCTGTACGATGCCGAGAGCCAACTAGTTACTCTATGGTGGCGTGCTTCATCCTCATGGATTCCTCGGATATGGCGAGCCTACCCATCAGTTCGACGATGACGCTGTCCAGGAAGACCATGCACGAGTCCTCGAACATCGTCCCCATGGGCGCGAGGGACTCGTGCTCCCCTATTAGCTGGCGTGTGCTGTACTCGTCAGTCTTTGCGATCATCTCCCTACCTCTGATCTCGACGACGTAGTCGGCTGTTTTCCCCAAGGGTGATTCTAGGTGGGAGGTGACCGCCAGCACCCTCGCCCCGAGCTTCTTGGACATGCCTGCAGTCGCCACGGGCAGGGTCGTGCTGCCCGACCCCGATATTATGAGCACCAGGTCCTCCGCGCTGACCGAGGGGGTTATCGTCTCACCCATGACGTAGACGTCGAAGCCGAGGTGCATGAGGCGCATGGCGAAGGCTTTCCCCACGAGGCCGCTCCTGCCGGCTCCCACCACGAGGAGCTTCTTTCCCTCCCTCTTGACGCTGAGAAGGGCCTCCAGCATCGCCTCCACGCTGGCGGGGTCGAGGGACTCGATAGCCTCCGAGATCCCCCTCAGTATCTCGCCGGCGGCTTCGGCCAGCCTCTTCAACGCGGTTCACCCATGGAATCTAGATTCGTTGTCTGTTAAAGCTCTTCAGTCGGAGCGGGTCGTGCACGCAAAAAGATATTTTGCGCGGGGCCAATCTAAGAGGGGTTCAGGATGCCGGAGTCAGGGGGCAGGGTGTTCTTCAGGCCTTTCTCGATGCTCTACTTCACGTTCCTGTTGATTATGCTCCTCGTGCTCATGCCGCTGTTGACGATGCTGTTCAGGGGGCTCCTGGTGAGGGGGCTGGGGATACCCCCGGAGGCTGTGGGCTTCGTCCTGCTCGTGAGCCTCCTGGGGAGCCACTTCAACATCCCCTTCACCTCGGTGGAGAGCCTCGGGCCGATAACCACCTACAGGGAGGTGAGGTTCTTCGGGGTGACTTGGCGCATCCCACGGGTCGCTGTTGGTGTCAGGAAGACCCTGGTGACCATCAACGTCGGGGGCGCCGTGGTGCCCCTTCTCATCTCCGCGTACCTGCTGGGCTACTCGATCCCGGCCTGCTCCCCGGACCCCCTTATGACCTACGTGAAGACCCTGATACTGATGCTGGTGGTGGCGTTGGCCGTCCACAGGAGCGCCCGGGTCGTGAAGGGACTGGGGATAGCTACGCCAGCCTTCGGGCCCCCCGCCATCACCGCTCTGACCACGGTCCTCATCCACCTGGTGAGCTCCGTCTCCTGCCCCACCCAGATCGCCTACGTAGGGGGCACCCTCGGCACCCTCATAGGAGCCGACCTCATGAACCTCAACAGGCTCCCGGAGCTCGGGGTCCCCGTCGTCAGCATCGGCGGGGCGGGCACCTTCGACGGCATATACATCACCGGGCTCGTCTCAGTCGTCTTCGTCCTCCTACTGCTTTGATCGCGGGCGGGGACCTGTCTCAGATAAGTTAAAGTGAGATGAACCCGAGAGGAAGGATGAGGCCCAATGGATGTTGAACGCGACGAGGAGCTGGACAGGATAAAGGAGAGGATGATGGAGAGGCTTATGAGGCCACCGGATCCGGGACCCTGGGTGGACGGGGCGGTCCTGGAGCTCGACGCCTCCCGCTTCGACGCCGCCATGAGGAAGGCGGCCGGCCCCGTCCTCGTCGACTTCTGGGCCGACTGGTGCGCCCCCTGCAGGGTGATGAAGCCCGTGGTGGAGGCGATGGCGAGGGACTACGTCGGCAGGGCCCACTTCGCCAAGGTAGACGTCCAGAGGCATCAGGGCCTAGCCCGCAGGTTCGGAGTCATGAGCATCCCCAACTTCATAGTCTTCAAGAACGGCAGGCCCGTGGGCCAGGTCGTAGGCTCCGTCGGCAGGCAGGGCCTGGAATCCCTGTTAAGAAGGCACTTGGCCTAGCTCCAGGCGATTGTGAAATCCATGGGCAAACGTATCTTTACGAGATTGCCCGAGATCAAAGAAATGCATTCATTTCGGGGGTAGAGGCTGGGTGGCGCAGGCAGGCCATGGCACGCCTGACCTCCCTACGTTTTTACCTGCTTTCAGAGATGATATCTTGTGGAGGACCTACCCGCCTTCCCTGGTACGCTCCCCGAACCAGATTGATGCGCAAATTAAAAGTGATTTATGGACTGCAGATTCATCTCTCGTTGTGCACGAAAAAAAATTGTCCATAACTATCTAGCCTATCTTGTTCGAAATAATGAAAGTTAAAAAATTTGGGCTTTTAGTTGCCCTTGTTCTTCCCCTTCCCGTTTCCACCCTTGTTCGACTTGTCTGGCTTGTTGAGTTCCCTGATCGTCTTACCGACTCCCCCGAGGTTTTCGTTCGAATCTGTGATGCCGTCCTTTACTTTTCCCCAGTTCTTGCCATTCCAGTCTTTTTCAATTCCGTTCATAAGTTCCTCTGCTTTACCGAGCTTCTCCTGCAGCCTGCCCATGTCCTTGCCCTTCTTCTCCATCCTCTCCACAGTTGACCTGAAGACATCTATCTTGGCCTGCAGCTTGTACATCTGCTTTAGCGAGAGCCCCTCCTCACCCAGACCATCAAGACCCGATTCCACGCCTTGACTCACTCCCTGAAGCTCACCAAGTAGTTCTTCGAGCTCTTCTTCACCGATGGTCGTGTTCAGAGTCAACCACAGACGATTGAGCGTCCTATTATGCGCCCTTATGGTGTTCGCAAACTGTTCACTCTTCTCAGATGCGGTTAAATTACCTATCCTCCAGGTGAGGCGGTTAATGTGCCTGATCATGTTCATCGTGAACTGCTGTGCCTTCTTCGCCTTGACGTTCTTCGTGATGCTGTTGAGCAGTCCGTTGAGCTGGCTGACCTCTTTCCTGAGATCACAGAAACTTTCAATCAACTCCTCTGCTGAGGTCTCCCAATCAGCGGAGATCGCATCGTCATAAAGTTCCGTCAGCGATTGGTTCAGCTCCTCCACGTACTCCCAGAAGGAGGTCATGTCGTAATCAATTTGAAGGGCTTCCGTTGTATCGTTGACCTTATTCAAATAATACAAGGCCCTCTCTATGGCGCAGAGCAGATCGTCTACAGTCTCGAAATCCTCGCACGCTCCATCATCTTCCTCATCATCATCTTCCTCGATGACGACTTCGAATGTTGTAGTCTCCCAAAGCTCGCCGACTGTCGCATTTACCTCGTATTCCCCAATTTCAAATTTTTCGTCCAAATCGAATTCAACTGTATAGTTGCCTTTCACATTTGGATCATCAGATTCTAGCGTAAGGATATCTCCGCTGCTATTACCAATCACCACTGTGACGGGCTCGTCAATCGATGTATATCCCTTTACAGTAACTTCATCGCCGAGCTCGTAACTATCCTTGACTGTTGAGACTGTAAGCGTATCGTCTGCCAGGGCTGTGCCGAAGCTTGGGACCAACATTAGGGTTAGAACCACAAGCCCGATAATCCTGCTCCATCGCATGCCATCACACCTGCACTATTGGGGGCTCAGCTATAATAAGAGGAACCCGCCGGAACAGTTTGGAACAGCTGTTCCATGAAACAGGGGTCCATATCGCTGATAACTGTCGAAAAACGATAAGAATCCACCTTATTAGAGGTAAATGGAAAAGGAAATTGTTCCAATTTTGGTTAAAACTCCTATTCGAAACCATTTTTCAACTTGGAATCCGTCTCTTTGTCTTTTCAGTAGAGAATTATGGCTTAGGGAATACATAGAATTTGGTACTAAAATACATGAAAATACGATCATTTAAAATAGTGCTTGAACTCTGCATCGATCAGCCGACGGTGTGAGCAATGGCGAGCCACGACGACGAGATCAGCAGCGCGCTGCGAAATAACCCCGATGCTGTTTCCAACCTGATGAAGTCCATCAGCCACAGGGGACGGGTGAGCGCCATGTCCCTGCTTCTGACCAGCGAGAAGGGTCTCTCGGATCTAGTTGAGGGCACTGGTCTCTCGAAGAACGCCATGGTCAACCACTTAAGCATCCTGATGGGCAGCGGCCTGGTCTGCCGAGAGGAGAGGGGCACCTACGCCCTGACGGCGGACGGCAGGGACCTGATAACCTCCGCCGCCACCCTCTACCTCAACTCGGAGCTGAGGGCCGAGGAGGAGAGGAGGCGCGCCCAGAGGCTCTACACCGGAGGCAGGGAAGGGAGAGGATTGGAGGAGAGGATGGTTAGTAACTTGGCGGTCTACCAGCCCTGCTGGATTTCGTACACCGGGGCCGTGGCCGGTGCGCTCCAGTCCCTCGGCTCCGGCTGCGACGTCGTCGACGTGGGGGGCCACTCGGGATACGCCTTCATCGTGAACGTCATCAGGGGGGAGTTCTGCCCCTCTGGGCCGACGGCCTTCCACCCGGAGACCTGGGTGGAGATTCACGAGGGTACCCAGAGCCTGGGCTGGAGGATCGAGAGCTGGAGCGACGAGGGCAGCTACCCTGAGGGCGAGGAGCCGAGGCCACACGAGCTGGAGAGGGCGAAAAGACTCCACGACCTGATCAAAGCCGAGATAATGAAAAACAGGCCCACCGTGGTCTGGGGACTCTACATACCTGAGTACGGGATAGTAAATGGGGTGAAGGGCAGCTCCTACGTCGTCAGCACCTTCAGAAGGCTTATGGGGCAGCCAGAGGAGCCGATACCATACTTCGACCTCAGGGCGCCGGGCTGCCTCGATGCACTGTTCTTCAGGGAGCCCATCCAGGTTGACGTGTCCGAGGCGGACAGGAAGGCCGTGGAGAGAGCCACCAAATTCGCCAGGGGCTGGACCCTGGTGCTCGAGCGCTACGCCAATGGGCCTGAGGCCTGGGATGAGTGGATCGACGTCCTGGAGAACCGGCCTGAGAAGGGACTGTACCACGGCAACAGCTACACCGCCGCCTGCTATCACGAGGCCAGGGCCATGGCAGCGGAGTTCCTGAGCAGGATGGCCAAGAGGCAGGGCAGACCACAGTCCGAGCACCTGCAGAAGGCGATCAAGAACTACAGGGAGATCGAGAGCCTTTTAAAGCGATTCGTTGAGCTGTTTCCTTTCGCCATGGAGGGGGACATGAACATGGATAAACGCAGGAGGGGGGCGGCCATGCTGAGAGAGGTCAAGCCCCTGGATGAGGCTGCGGCGGACAACCTGGAGAGGGCCCTAAAAGTCTGGAAAGGCTAGAAAACTCCCTTTTTTAAGACCAGCTCAATGCATCACGTTCCTGATAGTTCTGACTATCTTCTCCCTGTTTGGGAGCACGTGCCTCTCGAGCGCGGGGCTGTAGGGGATTGGGACGTTGGGGGTCGCCACCCGCGCCACGGGCGCCTCCAGGTGGCTGAAGCCCTTCTCCGCGGCGATGGCGGCCACCTCGGCGCTGAAGCCACAGCGCTCGTAGTCCTCGTCCACGACGACGAGCCTCCCCGTCCTCCTTATTGAGCTCAGGATCGCCTCCTCGTCTAGGGGCACGATGGTCCGAGGGTCAACGACCTCGACGCCCACCTCCCCCCTCAGATCGTCCGCGGCCCTCGCGGCCTCCCCCACCATGAGGCCCGTCGCCACGACCGTCACGTCGCCGCCCTCCCTGACTAGGTTGGCCACACCCAGGGGGACGGCGTAAGCCTCCTCGGGGACCTCGCCCTCCATATCGTAGAGCAGCCTGTGCTCCATGAAGATGACGGGGGCGTCGTCCCTTATGCTGGAGGTCAGGAGCCCCTTGGCGTCGAAGGGGTTGGAGGGCACCGCCACCTTGAGGCCCGGCATGTGGGCGAAGAGGGCCTGGAGGCTCTCCGAGTGGGTGGCCCCCGAGGAGGTGCCCGCCCCGTAGATCGCTCTAAGCGTCATCGGCACCCTCACCGACTCCCCGGACATGTAGTGGGTCTTCGCCATCTGGTTGAGTATCTGGTCCATCGCGACGAGGCTGAAGTCGACCAGCATCAGCTCGACGACGGGCCTGAGGCCCAGGATGGCGGCCCCGACGCCCGCGCCGATGAAGGCGGTCTCGGTTATCGGGGCGTCTCTAACCCTCTCCTTGCCGAACTCCTCCTTCAATCCTCTCGTGGCAGCCCTCCAGCTGCTCGTCACGTTCTCCCCGAAGACAATGACCTCGGGATCTCGCCTCATCTCGAGCCTCTGGGCCTCGTTGAGGGCCTCGGCGAACGTGATCGTACGTAAAGCCACTCAGCCCACCTCTGGGAACACGCCCTTGAAGGCCTCCCTGGGCTCCGGAGGCGGGCTCCTCATCGCGAACTCGGCCGCCTCCCTCATCATCCTGGCCTCCTCGTCGAGCATCCGCGCCTCTGCCTCCGGCGTCAGGATACCCTCCCTCGTCAGCGCCTCCCTGAAGTCCGCGATCGGGCACCACCTCCTCTCCTCCTCCCTCGCCTCCAGCCTGCCCTCCAGGTTTCCCTCGATCTGGTGGACCTTGAACTCCAGGAGCGTGGGCCCGCCCCCCTCCCTCGCCCTCCTGATGGAGGCTCCAGCCGCGGCGTAGACCTCCTCGACATCCCAGCCCACGTGACTTGACCCGGGCATCCCGTACGCCGCGGACCTCACCGAGACGTCCTCAATGTTGAGCTGCGGGTAGTCTATCTCGTGGCCCAACATCCTCTGCACCTCCGGGGAGCTGTTCTCGCAGACGAAGACCATGGGTAGGCTCCAGCACGCGGCGAGGTTCAGAGTCTCCTGGACGCCCCCCTGGTTGGACGCCCCCTCGCCGTAGAATGCCACCGCGACGCCGCCGTCTCCCCTGATCTGGTGGGCGAGGGCGTAGCCCGCCACCATGGGTACGCTGCCCCCCACGATGCCGTTGGCCCCAAGGGAGCCCGTGGAGGGGTCGAAGACGTGGTAGGGGCCAGCCTTTCCCCCGTTTAAGCCGGCGCGCCTCCCGCAGAGCTCGGCCATGAGGCGCCTTGGGTCGCACCCCTTCGCTATCAGGTGGCCTAGGGCCCTATGGGTGCTCCCTATCTCGTCCGCGGGCGAGAGGTGGGCGCAGACCCCCACGGCCACGGCCTCCTGGCCGGTGTAGAAGCCGAAGCGAGCTGGGATGAGGCCCTCCCCGACGAGCCTGCGCGCCTCGTTCTCGAAGGTCCTTATCCGAACCATCCTCCTGTAGAGACTCAGCTTGGTTTCCCTGTCGATGCTCAACTTAAACGAGTAGAGTATTCCACACATGACGATTTAGGGATTTGCGAGATGGCGCCACTTCAGGGCCCGTGCTGAGCCCTGAAGTCCCACCTCGCCTCGTCCATCTGGGCAGTCCTGACCTGCCTGATCAGGACCACGATGAAGAGGGGGAGCAGGAGGAAGAGGGAGACGGAGGTGGGGGCTGAGTTCCAGAGGAAGTGGAGGGGGACAACGGCGACCAGGCCCGGGATCATGTCGCTCGCCCTGCTCTCGCCCCTGAGGGCCTTGGCGAGGCCTAGGCTTCTACCGGCCATCGCCGTCCAGGCTATGTGGCAGAAGGAGGAGGCCGTGCGCACCGCGACGGCGAGAAGCGGGGGCGTGCCCCCGTTGACCACCATGTCGAAGATGTAGAGGAAGTTCTCAAGGCCGCCGAAGCCTGCGCCCGCCGCCGCGCCGTAGAGCATCCCGTCCAGGTGGTCGTTGAACTCCGAGCCCAGCTCCCTGTGCCTTGCCAACCAGGATACGGCCAGGAGCTTCAGGGGCTCCTCGACGAAGGCCGCCCCAGGCGGGCCCAGCAGGGGGATAACCAGGAAGGCGTTGAGGACGGCGGCGAAGATGCTGACGAAGGCTCCCAGTCCGAAGGTCATCGCCACAAGGCTGAGGGGCTCGCGCTCGTACCTGTCGTTGCTCACCATCCAGGCGACGTAGAGGATGGGGGCCGAGAAGCCCGCCACGGTGTACCCCATGTACTTTATCCAAGCCTCGCCGTATCCAAAGAGAAGCCCCGTCGCGAGGAGCAGGACCGCGAAGATCATGTATTTCCAGAGGGGCCTAGCCGGTGGCCTGGAGTAAATCTCGCAGGAGGGCGTCGCCGTGACGGGTGTTGAGTAGAATAGGCTCCTCACCGCCTCTGAAACGAGCTCCCCCGTCGAGACGATAGGCTCCTCCAATGAGTCCAAGCAGGCAACGCCAGATTGCTCCGGTTCACTGGCAAGGCTGCTCCCGCACTTGGTGCAGTACCTGTCGTCATCTCTCACAAGAGAGCCACAGTTGGGGCAGTATGGCATGGCCGGACAACTGGTTGATTCGTTAGGCGTCGGCCGTTTTTATGGGTATCTGATACGACCAGTGCAGCCTGAATCTTGAGTTGACTCTAAATGAAGAAGCTTTATCTGGGGTGCCCTGGATATTCGAAGGAATCCAGTTGGGGTGATCATCCTTGAGAGACGTCGAGAGCGCTTCATCGTACATCCCCGGTGTCCTGTACTGCGTCGTCATAGCCGCCCTCTCCTTCGCGACCTGGCGCTTCTACAAGCCCGTGAGCTGCCTCATGTGGTCCTTCGTCTACGGGATCGCGGCCGCCAACGTCGTCGAGCTACCCGAAAGGCTCGTCCCGGGGGTGAGGTTCTGCTCCTCCAGGCTACTGAAGTCAACGATAGCCATACTGGGCCTCGTGACGAGCGCGGTCATCTGGCTCAGGGTCGGAGTCGGGGTGATCAACGCCCTGGTCATAATCGTCTTCTCCTTCTTCTTCAGCCTCTGGCTCGGGAGGAGGCTGGGGCTGAGCGACAGGCTCTCCATGCTCATCGGCGTCGGGACCTCCATCTGCGGGGCGTCGGCGATCGCGGCCACGGCTCCGGCCATAGAGGCCAAGGAGGAGGAGATAGGGCTGGCGATCGCTGGCATAACGCTGTTCGGGCTGATCTCGATGCTCCTATACCCCTTCCTCTTCACGAACACGGTTGTGAACCAGTGGCTGATGAGGAACCTCAACGTCTACGCCGTCTGGGTGGGCTCCGGGGTCCACGAGACCGCCCAGGTCATCGCCGCGGCGGGTATGCTGGGCCAGGACGTGATACAGCCCGCGTTGTTGATCAAGTCGATACGCATCTTCATGATCGGCCCCGCAGTGCTGACGGCCACCTACATCTTCAACAGGCAGGGCGGCAAGGGGACCAGGGGGTCAGGGTTCGTCGTCCCCATCTTTGGTGTCCTCTTCATCATCAACTCCGTTCTCTCTGCGGTGCTGGACTCGAGCGTCTCCCAGCTGGCCTTCGTCGGCTTCGACTGGCCCTGGGTGAAGTCGATGCTCTCCGGGTACGTCGTACCGTTCCTGCTCGCCGTCGCCTTCGCAGGCGTCGGGTCGAAGGTGAGGTTCAAGTCGATCCTGAGCCTGGGGGCCAAGCCCTTCGCTGTGGCGGCTCTTATGGCGGTCCTCGCCGGAGTTCTGGCGCTAGCCCTCGCGGTTCTGGTGGCGCCCTTCATACCTCCCTACGCATGAGAAGCTGTTGACAATCAAACGACGCTTCTGAGTTAGTACATGATTTATTCTCAGAGGGTGAGAGCAATCGCTCACAGGGCGAGGAGTAGGACGAGCAGGCCCAGGGCGGGCAGGATAGTCAGCGTCGCCACGGTGTCCGAGAAGGAGGTGATGAGGGGGATGACAATGTTGTCGGGGTTGAGGCCCCTCCTGAAGGCGAGGAAGGCGACGACGATCGCGAAGAGGGAGATGAGGGCGAAGCTGGAGAGGTTAGAGATGATGGCCACCCCCACCAGCAGCGTGAGGCTCGCCCCCGACGCAGTCTGCGACGCTATGGCGTAGGAGACGATTCCGAAAACCAGGTGCATGAGCAGGGCCATCGCCTCCACCTGGAGCACCGAGGAGAGCGCTCCCCTCACCTCCTCCCTGAAGCTCCTCAGGTAGCCGAGGGCGAGGCTGGTGGTCATAGTCGAGCCGACGATGGAGCCTATGTTGCCCAGGGCGTTGGTGAGGGCGGGGTAGAGCACGAGGAGGCCCGGGTACCTGACGAAGTCTCTGCTCAGCCCGGAGAGGAAGGCGCCGTTCAGGTTGCCGAAGATGCTGGACACGATCACCACAGTCGTCCCCTCCCGGATCGTCTTGTAGAAGAAGCCGACCCTGCGATTCCGGTAGGCGAGCAGCGCTGAGAGGGCGACGACCAGCGCGAACAGAGCGGCGAGCAGGCTGATCCACGCGCCCCCGAGGAGAACCATCAGGGAGGTGACGACGAAGCAGGTGGTCACCACGATGTCGTTCACCGAGGCGAGTATGGGGTAGACGAGGATATCCGGGTCGAGGCCCCTCCTGAAGGTGACTATGGCGATAAGCGACGTCAGGGGGATCGAGACGGCCATGGCGAGGAAGCAGGCGACGGGGGGGACGCCGAGGAAGATGAAGACCTGCTCCAGGCTGGCCCGACCGAGAGCCAGGCTTAGGATGAAGGATACGCCCCCCATCACCAATGTGTCTATGAGCGTGATGACGAAGACCGCGCTGACGAGCTGCCTGTAGAGGGGGGTGTTGCCCCTGATGCGGGGGCGGATGAGGCCTAGGTGTAGCATAGTCGCGAGGTTCCCAGAGAAGACGCCGCCTATGCCGCCCCTTATCGTGAGTATCGGGGGGAAGAGGGCGAGGATCCAGGGTGCGGACTCGAACCTGGGGGTGAATATTGAGATGAGCCCGCCTGCGAAGAGGCTGATGACGTTGAAGGAGAGGGCGATCAGAGCCTGGGCTGGGATCGAGTCATAGAAACGCCTCCTCGGCACCGACTCGTTCACTGTTGCCCCATGGCCCGGACATCCACATTTTGTCTCAGCAGGGCCTCTTCGGCCCTAGCGTATCATAGCCGGTTTTTACTTTAAAAAACCTATCGCAAGGCCCCCGGTGACCGGGGTTGGGGCGGTTCAGCCGGATAAACCCTGGATGACGGATGGTAGTCGCCTAGACCTCGATGGTCAGCCTCTTCTTCTTCCGTCTCCTCAGGTACCAGGTCTCCCCGTCGTCGCTCTTCTCTATGTAGAAGTCGGGGTTGTAGTAGAGCATCTCCTTGACGAACTCCCTCATCGTCGCCCTCGAGGCGTCCGACCTGATAATCACCTCGTCGAGGTCTATGGTGACCCTCCTACCCCTTTCGTCGACCGCGTCCATGGCAGAGACGTTTAGGTTCAAGGATGCCTATATCAGTTTCCAGGCAGGGGAAGGCCTTTTCCCCCCTTCGGCGATCTTGTTCCTGATCATGATTAAGTACCACATGAGGAGGAAGGACAAGGAGATCACTGACGGCGCGGCCCTCAGGAGGCTCCTCGGGGAGACAGAGTACGTCACCCTCGCCATGGCGAAGGACAACCAGCCCTACCTCGTCTCCCTCAGCCACGGATACGACGGGGAGAGGAACTGCGTCTACTTCCACTGCGCACGGGAGGGGAAGAAGCTCGACTACCTCAGGGCCAACGACGCCGTCTGGGGCCAGGCCCTCAGGGACTACGGCTACAAGCAGGAGGAGTGCAGCCACGTCTACGCCACAGTCCAGTTCTACGGCAGGGTCAGGTTCCTGGAGGGCAGGGAGGAGAAGCTGCACGCCTTCAGGGTGATGGCGGGGCAGCTGGACGAAGACCCCGAGTCGAGGACGTCCGACATCAAGCTGGAGAGCCTGGACAACACCATCGTGGGGCGCATAGACATAGAGCACATGACGGGGAAAAAGTCCAAGGAAGTGGAGCTCTAGGAAGGGGTAACGGGGTCGTTCCCCCTAGTCTTTCCATTCTGAGCCCCAAGTTTTATTGCGGAAGAGGGGAGAATGTTGACGATACACATGACGTTGAAGGTCTTCATGTCCGTTGACATGGAGGGGATCTCTAGCATAGTCAGCGGCGCACAGACCGGGCGGGACCCGGGCGAGTACCAGAAAGGGCGCGCCCTCATGGTGGGGGACGTGAACGCGGCGGTCGAGGGGGTGCTGGGCCTAGGCGAGGCCGAGATCGTGGTCTCCGACGCCCACGGGGGGATGACGAACATACCCCCGGAGGATCTCCACGAGGCGGCCGTCCTAGTGCGGGGCACCCCGAAGCCCCTGACCCAGATGGCGGGGATAGGAGCTGGCTTCGATGCCGCCGCCTTTATAGGCTACCACTCCAGGAAGGGGACGCTCCACGGGATACTGAGCCACACCATCTCCGGGAGCGCTATCGAGAGCGTCGTGATCAACGGGATGGAGGTGGGGGAGACGGCGATCAACGCGGCGATAGCCGGCTACTACGGCGTCCCCCTCGTCTTCGTAGCGGGCGACGCAGCCGTCTGCGCTGAGGCCCGGGAGCTCATACCCAACTTGAGGACCGCGGCGGTCAAGGAGGCCGTCTCAAGGACAGCTGCGAAGTGCCTCCACCCGAGGAGAGCTGGAGAGCTGATAAGGGGCGGGATGAGGGAGGCCCTCGAGCACAGGGAGGAGGTGAAGCCATTCACCTTCAAGCCCCCGGTGGAGATCGAGGTGAGGTACACGAACGCGAGGATGGCCGACGCCGTCGAGTTCATGCCCTCAGCTGAGAGGATCGACGGCAAGGGCATCAGGTTCGTCCAGGAAGACTACCTTAAAGCCTTCGGCGCCCTCAGGGCATCGATATACATAGCTAGCGCCGTCTCGAGGTGAGGGAGCCCCTCCCTCAACATAATTTTCGCGCGCGCGTGGAGTCAGGTTCAGAGGCAGATCCTTCTGATTAGCATCCTGAAATGGTTGACTCCAATGTCAAGCTGATCCAGGGTGATGTACTCGTTGAGCGTGTGAGCCTGGTCGATGTTGCCGGGGCCGTAGATGACCGTGGGTATCCTGGCGCGCGCAACTATACAAGCTTCTGCCTTTATAGCTGTAGCTTGTGTTCTCCTAATTGTGGCTTGGATAGGATATACTTTGGCCAAGACTCTTCCACCAGTTCCTCTAGAAGATCTCGATATGGGTCTGGATGAAGATCTTGATTTCGAGGAAAATGAAAATAACGATGAGAATGAAAATTAAGTATCTGATTCCTGAAATCATGTTAAGATCGATTTTTGACGGTCTAATTAGATTTAAAATATTATAACTTTATATTAGATATAATTTAATTGTGATATATTTATTATTTATAGATATGAATTTTAAGTTGTTAAATATTAGTTGTTTTATTTTAAGATTTTTTATTCAATGGAATTGGCTTAATACCCATTTCTTTAAATTTTCTTAGCATGAATTTTTTTAAAAGTGTTTTTTCATATTTATTCATTTTAAAATTAGGGTACATTATATAATATTTTTCTGGAGGTGTTTATAAATATTATAGTAATTCTATTCAGTAACTCTTTTCACTAGTGAGTTCTGATTGATTTTTACATGTATATAATATGTATTATGGGCCCTTTATTGTGGTTCAGAAAATATTATTTGTTACTTAAGCAGTATGTTCTTAATTTAAGAATGGCTTGATGAGTATGGCCAATAAGGTTGTAGTAGTAGGGTCCTTCATTCTTATGTTATTAGCTTTTATTGGGGGATTTTCTGCTATTGGTCTTCTGCAGACCAGCGAGAGGATTGGTACCTCTGGAATAATTGTGCAACCAGAGCCGCCTTCTCCACCTCCTCCTCCTCCGCCTGAGCCCTCGATCGATATCGATGTTTTTTGTGATAGTGGGTGTAGTGAGGTGATGTCTGAGGTGGAGTGGGGTTCTCTTCAGCCTGGGAGTTCTATTGAGAGAACCATTTACATTCGCAATTCTGGTGAGCATGCTGTTATGTTGACGCTTACCTCGGACAATTGGAGTCCTGCTGCGGCCTCTGATTATTTGACGCTTTCATGGGATTATGATGGTGGCGAAATCGATGCTGGTCAAGTGGTCGAGGTGACTTTGGTTTTGTCTGTTAGTTCGTCGATTAGCGGTGTGAATGGGTTTAGTTTTGACATCGTTCTCGTGGGTTCGGCTGCGTAATTTGTGTTAATATGTTAGTTTGATCGATATATTGACCGTTGTTTTCTGTGTCAGGTTTGGGTTTTTTATGTATATGTATATGTCTTGATATGTGGGGATTTTAAGAGATCCGTTCTGTGATGTATCGGGGAAGGGAGGATATCTGGAGTAATATTTAGTTTCATCTAAGGAGCTGCCTATCCAAAGAAAGATTTCATTTGTTGATGTGAAATTTATTGTTAGATACCCTGCGTGTGTATTTGAGTATGATAAAGTTATGTCTTCATTAGCATTTAATGATATTTTCCTGTTGTTTTCTATAATTATTTCTTCATTCAAGGTTCTGGACTCATTTAGTAATTCTTGTAAGGCTGAGTTTTCATTTATTAAATTTGAGACCTCTGCCTGTAATTTAGTATAGTTTTCATTTAAAATATCATATGTATTTTTGTATTCTTCTATTTCTTTTTTCAGTTCCGCGTTTTCCTGTCGAAATATTAAATATTGATCTTCTATGAAGGAATATTCATTTCTGATCTCTGAGTACATTTCTAGACTTGTATTGTAGTAATTTGTTAGATTCATGAAGTTATCGTATATGTTTAGGTAGTCTTCTTGTAGTTCGATGTATTTTGTGTTTGTTACGCCTCCTCCATTCAATATGAAGAGGTGGTTTAGTAAGATGCCCGAGAATCCTGCTTCCAGTATAACTATTATTATTAGGATCGTCTTTAGATTGTCTTTTGGCTCAGCTGGTCCCTTTGAGCTCATTCATGTTTTGGATGATTTACGGGTTTTATAAGGTTGAGTGTGTCGTAGTCACTCCCACAATCTACTTGGATGGCGTGTTTTCAGTTTTTTTAATTGGCGGATCCCACGAATACGATGTCGAAGTTAAATCCTCCGATGTTGCGTATTGAGGTCTTGACCGTGAGCGTTAGTGTTATCCCGGTGCTAGCGCCTGCTTCGAGTGAGATGCCCTCGTAGTCCCAAACGAGTTCTATGTGTTCTGATAAATCGCTGGGTTCCCAGTTTTCCGTTATGAAGTTTAACAAGACAGGGGTTTCACCTTGGTTTTTAAGGTATACAGATCGTTGGATTGAATTTCCGATCTCAATTGTTCCCCATTCTATGCGTGAAGTCTCTTGAGTGCATTCTGGGTCGGAGTATACTGCTATGTCGATTTTCGGTTCAGGTGGAGGTGGTACTGGTGATGGTGGTGGGGATGGTTGAACGATTATTCCTGAGGTGACTATGTTCTCTGAGGATTGGAGAAGGCCTACTGCTGATATTCCTCCTATGAAGCTGATTATTATTAATACTGTTGTTATGAAAATACCAATTTTACCTGTGAAGATATTTGTGTATTTTGGTTTAGTCGTTATTTTACTGGGTTGAATTAATTCTTTTTTGTTAGTTTTTGTTTTTTCGCGCTTGCGCGCAGGTTTAAGATTTATTTTTTCTTTCTTTTTTGTGATTCTCGCTTTTTTTTGGGAAGTCGAGGTTTTTTTTGTGAGATTTGGTTTTTCCTTGAGGGGTTTTTCTGCGGTTGTGGATTTTGATTTAGTCACTTGTTTGCGTGTCTGAGATACCCTTGTTGGTTGAAGGTCTATTCTTATTGGATCTACACGAAGAATTTTCTGTTTTCTTTGTCTCGTCAAATTCGTCTGTCCTCTTATCTTACGTATTAGATTCGAATCATGGGGATTTGTTATAATCTTTTATGTAGGAGATTTACAAATTAAGCATCCGTATTTTGTATACTTATGATTGAGATTTTCTTTTATTCTTTTTTAAATATATTTATGAGTTTCTTTGAAATGGATGCGATGAATGATACGAAAATTATTCCTACCAGCGTGATGTGTGGTATGAGGAGTATTTTTGGCGTGGAGTATGCGTATTTTATTGAGATTGATGCTATGAATATTAAGAATATTGATGTTATCATTAAGTTGTTTGTATATTGAATCAACTTATTATGATCTTTATATAATATGATAATTAAGATCATGATCGCAAATAATATTATTTCTATTATGCCTTCAGATGTAGTTCCCATTTTCAGTGTGTGTGGAAATCTGAAGTTGTTGTCGCTGATGGGCCAGAGGAACTGTGTTCCGTTGTTTGTGAACAGGTCTATTACTGAGTGTGAGAGCAGGGCCGTATAGTAGGGGATTATTTTCCCTTTTTTGTGTATGATGAGGGGAAGGAAGATGATTAACGAGAATAGTAGGCTGTGGGTTGGTCCTCTGTGTTCGAGGTTGGGTATGAGGAGGTCGATGTCGGGTAGGATGGATAGGGCCCATATTATCGGTATGTTTAGTGTGTTGTCTCGATTTTGAATTCTTGCTAGTAGATATCCTATTGCCATGTGGCCGGCTGCGTACATTTGTTTGTACCTATTTTCTTGAAAGTTGTTTGCCTGCTCGTTAATTTAGTTATTGTTGGGTGGATGGTATTTAGCGTTCTGAAAGTTTTAAATCTCGGGTCGCTGTTTACAGATTAAAACGAAGGGTTTGTATTATGAGTTCATGGGTTCGATTAAATTCTTTGACTAGGAAAAGGGTTGTATATTTAGGTATAGCGGCTATTTTTGTCGTATTCATGATAAGCTCTTATATTGTAGCCCTTCTTGCTTTCGTCGCTCCGTCCATCGACTTCCCCCTGAAGGTTTTGGATGTTGGGACCTATGATCAGGGTGATAATCCAAGTACGTCTTTTTCAATCGATGACAGGGTGTATATTAAGGCACAAATTGAGATGGCGACCGATTATTATGAAGATTCATATTATTCCCCGTTTGTGAGTGATGAGAGTTACAGGGCTCTCATCACGGTCGTGGATGGAGACGATAAGCCTGTATTCTTCCAATATTTCTCGAAGGATGTGTCTCCCGGTGATGATCCTCAGGAGATCAATGGTGATTTTTTGATAAAAACCAGTGGCTCATTCACTATTAGGGTCATGGCCTGGGCCTCATCTGGTGAACCTCTGGCTCCAAATGTCGGTGAGGCGGTTTTTACGGTTGATGGTTAAGGTGGACGTGTTGAAGAGGAAAAGCCGCTTCATTATTCTGTTGATGTTAGTTTTCGTTTTATTCAATGATTTGAGTTTCGTAATGGGGGCCGGTTTCACTGTAGCCACTAACAAGTCTACTTATTACCGGGGGAATTTGGTGACAGTATCTATTTCTGAGGGAACCCCTGACGGTACCTTCTCCTTGTGGGTTGTAGGTCCTGGAGGCTCTTGGATTTGGGGGTATCAGGATAATTTTACTGCAAGCGGAGATTTTGAATATCCCTTTAGGATCCCCGTTTCCTGGGACTATGGAACCTATACAGTAAAGGTGTATGACAAGGACACGGATACTCCAGCGGAGAAATCCTTTGTATTAGCGAAGTCCAGTGGAGGAGGAGGCGGTGGTGGGGGCGTTATTTTACCCTCCAATAAAAAGCCTGTGGCCAGGGCGGGGGCTGATCAGACAATTTTTGTAGGGCACACGTTGTATTTCGATGGTTCAAAATCCAGCGACTCTGATGGGTATATCGTTGATTATTTCTGGTTTTTCGGGGATGGTTCTTCAGCTGGTGAGGGCACTCGGGTCTCCCATGTTTATGATGAGGCTGGACTGTATACTGTGACTCTTACCGTTCGTGATAACGGTGGTGATTCAGGGAGCGACTATTTGAATGTCACAGTGGTTGAGGTGCCTGGTCCCAGTCTAGTTGGTGTAGATAGTATGGTTGAGGGTAATCAGACGGGTTATGTTGTTGATGCCTTGAGTAGGGCTAACACCACTGTCATGCTGAATTCTACGGATTTGGTAACTGTTACAGTTCTTCCGTATTCTGGGAACCCTCATCCTGATGCGGAGTTGCCTTTGAACAGCCTTCCCAGTGTGGTTGATGTTGCTGTGAGTGATCCGGGGGCTGTTTCGTGGCCTATCTATGTTGAGAGGGGGTATTCGAACTCTGATGTTGTCGGGTTTGATGAGTTCCGGCTTGCGTTATATTATTTCAAGGGTGGGTCTTGGCACAGGTGTCGTGAGACTGGTGTTTACGTGGAGCGTAATGTGGTCTGGGCGAATATGTATGCGGATGAGGTGTCAGGTAGCCCCACTCTCATAGGTTTGATTCCTAGGGCCGCTGAGTTTGTTCTATCTGATTTGTCGGTTGTTCCATCGGAGGTAGAGCCTGGAGATAATGTGACTGTCTCAGTTAAGGTCACCAATGTGGGTGAGGAGTTGGGTAACTATACCGTTGAACTCTTGGTTGAGGGTGAGATCGAAGCGACTGAGGCTGTTCAGCTGGGCGGCGGCAATAGTACGGTGTTGTCCTTTGTCCTGAGTAGGGAGGATGTGGGCTCTTACAGTGTTGAGGTTGACGGCTTGTCCACAACACTGTTGGTGGCGCTTCCGCCGACGCCTGCTGAGTTTGTATTAAGGGAATTGAATATTGAGCCTGCTGAGATTGAGCTTGGTGATAATGTGACCGTATCGGTGATTGTTGAGAACATTGGTGAGGAGGCTGGAAGCTACAATGTTACCTTGACAGTGGATGAAAAGGAGTCATATGAAGTTGTTCAGCTCGAAGGAGGGGATAAGAGTGAGGTGGTATTTCTGTTGACGGAGTTTGACGCAGGTTATTATAATGTTGAGGTGAATGGGTTGACAGGTAGCTTTACTGTTCTTGCTCCGCCTATTCCCGCCGAGTTTACTTTCTCCAATCTCGTTGTGGATCCTGTTCAGGTGGAACCTGGGGAGGAGGTGTCTGTGTCTGTGACGGTAGCTAATATCGGTGAGGAAGCGGGGACTGTTGTTGTTGATCTGATGTTGGATGGGGAGGTCTTTGATTCAGAGTCTGTCACGTTGAGTGGAGGAGCGTTTGAAGATGTTGCGTTTGTTGTGTCCTCCGAGGAGGAGGGAAGCCACACTGTAGCAGTTGAGGAGATAACAGGGAGTTTCACAGTGGTGGCCCCGCCTAGACCATTCCCCTGGTTATGGGTGGACCTACTCATCATAGTTGCAGTTGTTGTCGCGGTTTACTATCTTAGGCAGCGTCGGATTATCTAAACACCCTTTCTAGGTAATACAAGCGGACAGTTATACGCGCGATAAGAATTATAGAGAATAATAATGTGTGGAGCATCCAATAGGTTGTTCTCTGCTTTTCTATTTCTGAATTATGGGTCTTTTTGAGAGCAGTACCATAGCCGCTATCATAGATATGAGGGCTGTGATCGGTCCCAGCGGTAGTTCCGGGAGTATGAACTCGGGTGTAATTTCAGGTGATTTCGTGTTTATGCTTCGTGGTGTGTTGAATTCCGGGACTTGTACAGGAGTGAATTTAACTGGCGCTGTATAGGATTGGTAACCAAGAAGCATGAGTAATAATGGTATGAGAAGGAGGAGCAGAGGTCGCTTATCCTTATTCATAGCATCTCATAAATTTTCAGTTCTAGTTAATAAATCAATGCTGAACGGTATTACTAAATTGTTTTATTAATTATCTTTTTTTTGGAGAGTTTTATTAATATAATAACTAATTACTTATAAAGTTATATTAATATTATTTAAATAATTTTAAATTATTCCTTATATTTATAATTTCTTTTTGTAGTTTTAACATTATACTAATTATTGGTTTGATAACAATTATTTCATTTGTGAGGTTTTGTATATTATTAAGGTCATTTAAATTTATTGTTCCTATAAGTGGCGTAGTTATAAATAAAGTAATTAAATAAACAATCCCTATGATTATAGTATTTAATATTAAATTATTTAAAAATACTAATCTTTGAACAATGATTGCTATTAAACCACTTAAAAATGATGTTGATATTATTTTTAATGAAGAAATATAGGACATTGAGATCCCATATTTTTTATGTATTATAATTAGACCATATATATTTGATATAATTTGTGATATCGTTATTGCTATGAAGACTCCGGGTATTCCAATTTTCGAAATTAAATATGCAGATAAAGTAAATGAGATAAATAAATTTATTATGTCTATTTCTAATGTTCTTTTTGTTTCTCCTTGACCATTTAAAAAAGCAGGTATGATGAATCTGCCTATACCTGTTGATAGGTAACTTATTAAATACATTGATAAATAAAACGATGCCCTTTTATATTCATTTCCATATAATATTA
>Ga0209427_10002424_pt1 | contig 21990 bp, 21 predicted proteins | sample DeeMarSWOR136_30_FD_187465 | JGI IMG/M metagenome (GOLD analysis project Ga0209427, IMG submission 187465) | Marine sediment microbial communities from White Oak River estuary, North Carolina - WOR-1-36_30 (SPAdes) (version 2) | ecosystem: Environmental > Aquatic > Marine > Intertidal zone >...
CGAGGAGAATGGGATTAAACCTCACAGAAGTTGAATCCATCGTTCTCTCTCATGGCCATTATGATCACTTTGGTGGATTGCTGAAAATCATAAGAACTATAAACAAAAAAGACCTACCGATCATCGTACATGAAGACATGTTCCGAACCAGGGGCGCGATCAATCAAGACGGGACAATAAGAAAATATCCCGAGTTTCCTTCAGAAAACCAAATGAAACATGCCCTATGTGTTAAAACAAGGCAACCCTACCTACTAGCTGATAATATGCTGCTAGTTACCGGAGAAATTCCTCGCAAAACAGATTTCGAGAAAGGGTTTCCTCAACAACGAGTTCTACTCAACGGTGAGTGGCAACCGGACCCACTGGTTCGAGATGACCGAGCAATCGTAGTTAACATAAAGAAAAAGGGTTTGTTGGTGATCTCTGGATGTGCCCACGCTGGTATCGTTAATACCACATTTTACGCACAGCAGATAACTGGAGTTAGTCACATTCATGCAATAATGGGCGGCTTCCATTTAGCCGGGAAACAGTATGAAACTAGAATTGATAGGACTGTTGAAGAGTTGAAGTTTCTGAAACCAGAATTGCTTGTTCCATCCCATTGCACGGGTTGGAGAGGGATTTGCGCAATCGCTGAAGCATTGCCTCAGGCTTTTGTTAGGAGCAGTGTTGGAAACCTATACGAGTTCTGAAACTTCGTGTGTTCAAATTAATTCGGTGTGCACAACAAAGGGCCCTTTCAATATCACGCAAAAAAATTTTGTTAGCTGAAAATACAGAATTATATTTTTGTGTCTTTTTTCGGGTGAGATCTCTCAGCGGGCGGCCTTATGAACTGAATCAAGTGCGTGTGGTGTTTTGGGTTCCCCGAGTGTGGGGGAACGAGAGGAAATAAACGGACGTTAGCGACATGGATTGTGTTCAACTATGTCGCAAAGTAAAGGTAACGTAAGCTGCTTGGAATGTAGCGTTAATCTTCATTTCTGCTGTCTATGGAGACGTCTCCCGCAAAATTCCCCATTTTTTATGAAAAATGTTCTATGCACATTTCGGTCCTTTTGATTATTAAGAGCTAATGTATGCGAGTTAGGATCCATAAGAAAAGAAAATAACCCTGATTGTTCTATTTGGGTACATGACGAGTTGATAGGTATGAGTATGAAAGAAGTTGCAGAGGAAGTAAGCAATTGGATTCAGAGGATGGGAAAAGAGTATACTAGAATCTATGGACCCTTTGCGGTCTGGATGAGGAGAGTTGAAGAAAAAGGCGCACTAGACACGAAGACTAAGGAACTGATTTCCGTTGCTTTAGCAGTTGCTACGCAATGTAGGTGGTGTATTACCGTTCACACAAATGCTGCGCTTGACGCTGGAGCTACAAAGCATCAAATTATGGAAGCTTGTTTTGTGGCTTGTTTGTTCCGTGGGGCCCCGTCATGTATGTACAGTCAACTAGTGATGCAAGCGATAGAGGAATATCAAAAGATGTCTCCCAAAAAGAAGAATAAAAAATAAAACAACCCAACAGCCTCGGAGCTAGGATGTGAGTCATAGGAGTTGAAGCAACAACTGGATAGAGGTGCTATTATTCAAGAAGAATATGAACAGAAAAAGAAGTTACTGGAGAAATATCAAGCATGATGAAGCAAACGCCAAATTCAACTGAGAAGTTTCTTTCCACATTTGGGGCAAACATTCTTCTTCATGTTGATTCCACAAGTGAGACAGATACAAATCTTACAGTTAGGGCAATACCAGTTTGCTCCTCGTATTATGTCACCACATAACGCACATGGCTTGGTCAGACACTCATCAACCATGATATCACACCAGTCAGCAAAGATAGAATCTTTTCTCCTCAAATTATTAAGGATAGGAGAAAGCATGCGCATGCATGCTTAGAAGCCTTGCACTCTCAGTGTTATCGTATCGGTCAATCATAGCATACAGGTTGTTGGCAGCATCAATGTCTTCTTTGGTTAGAACATTGTTGATGCTGTGTTTGTCATCGTAGCCATGATATATTTCGATACTACAATACTCACAGATTCTTTCCTGTGGATCCTCAAAGACCGTATCTTTGCGAAGCTTAATCATGACAACACCAAAATCAAGATATTCAAATCCTAACCAAAAGATTATTCCATTGATGGGATGCAAAATCCAATCCACCCAACGCCATCTGTGATTCCCGTATGTACTTTTCTTTGTAAGGTTGCTTGTTCTTGGCATATGGAAAAAGTTGTTTCGCAAACGAGAAATAATAGTTACAGAGCGTCTAGCTTTAGAGTCCAAGTTGGATCGGTTTCGGGTCCTGCGCAGAATTAAGCGGATGAATAAACGTTTGGAAGCTGAAATGGGTAGACCAGTTGCGGATAGCCATGAACACACGGTGGGTTCTGACTCGTTATGTCCACAGCATATTAGGTGTAATCAAAGAAGAAATAGAAGAGATGAAATAGCGCGCGTACTTGAAACGATAACTGTTTCGGTTCACGGTAAGAAGTTCTTAACTAAGTATGTGATGAGCTTTAGCCTTTCCAAGTCTTGAAGATCGGGATGAACTCGGTTTGAGCGACGTCGGAAATTTTCCTGACCTCCAGGATTACGGACCGCAGCTTGCGTAAGTTTTTGGCTCCAATCTTCACGATGAGGTCCTCTGACCCATGGACCTCATGGACTTCGCTGATCCTATCGATTTCAACCAGCTTTGTGGAGACTTCTTTAACGGTTCCGGGTTTCACGCTTACCAGTATTAAACCAAATGTCCCTATGCCTACGGCAGCTTCATCGACCTCTATGGTGAACTTCTTTATGACGCCCGTTTCCGTGAGACGATTCACCCGATTGTAGATGGTAGCGTCCGAGACGGCCAGCGCCTTGCCAATGTCCACGAAGGTCATGCGGGCGTTCTCTCTGAGATGGTTTATGATTCTCCAGTCTATTTCATCCAATTTCTCACTCAAACTCATCACCAATATGTAAGAAGTGTCCATGCTTAATATATCTGTCTTTAAGAGTTCTTAATCATCACCAATAAGCTTATTAAGATGTTCTTAAGCGTAAACGATTTGGACAAAACACAAGGAGGAAAAACCATGAGGACAGAAGAGGAAGAATGGGAAGAGGAGGAAGAGGAAGAAGACGATGAAGACTATTAGAACCGCAATGCGTGAGCTGTGAGACGCCTAGTAGGTGGAGAAAAAGCAGGACAGGAGGAAAAAACGAAAGAAAGAATGCGAACGCACAATGAGGGAGTGACCAACATGCTCGGAAAGAAGAAAAAGAAGCGAACCAAGAAAGAAAAGAAAGAATAAGAATAGTAGGCTATCACACGGCTTTTGCTCGGTCTGTGGAAGGGTGACCGGAGGATTTTCTGGGCTGACCGCGTGGAGGTGCCAACGCTGCCAGAAGGTCTTCTGCAGAGATTGTTGCCCAGTCGGGTCGTCGCTCAAGAGGCTGATGTGCCCCGAATGTGGAACCGAGCTTCAGCTAGGTAGACGATAGAGAAGTTTTGTTTAATCCTTCTTTTTATCCTAAGAAAATTTGAAGGATGTGATCGAAATGGCTAGGTGTCCGACGTGTGGAACCGATTTTGAAACACCAGTCAAAGAGTGGAATCTAGGCAAGACACATGTTAGCCAGTACGAGTGCTGTGGAAAGAAGCTCCGTGAGTATAAAGAGGTTTTAGGAGTCGAGGAGGTGACACTTAATGGGTCTTCTCGACTGGTTTAGAAGGTGTAGAGAAAAGAGAAAGAAGGAGAGCGCGTAAAATGGGCTTGGACTTTTGCCCTAATTGTGGAACGAGGTTGATTCCGCTAAAGAAAAAGAACAGGAGGAAGGTTGCTCTTCTATTTTCATGTCCAAAGTGTGGCTACGAAAAGCGGGCAACTCGCCCCATGACGACCGTCCACAAGATTATGGAGCGCTCTCCTAAAGACGGTATAGCGGTAATAGGGAAGAAGGAACAAAAGCTACGGACCTTGCCCAAGATTAGGATAGAATGTCCTAGGTGTGGAAATAATCTGGCCTACGCATGGCTGGTTCAGATTGGAGAGTCGGAAAAATCCTCAACACAGTTTTTCAGATGCACAAGATGCAACTACACGTTCCGACAGTCCAGCTAAGGGTGAGGAGGCGAGTGAATAATGGGAGAGGAAAAGAAAATCGTAAAGGTCGGATGGGTTTCTCTAAGCAAGTCGGAAAAGAGTCTTACCGTTAAGGTTCTGAACCTACTGTTCTTTGTGCCCGTGCGGGACTTGGACTCAGTCCTCCAAGGACGTTGGAATCGGGCTGATGTCAAGCAGTGGGTTGAGCAAAGGCAAGAAGGATGGGAAACAGAAGAAGAGGAATGGGAAGAGGAGAAGTGGGATAATTGGAGGTGACCCGCCAGGAAATGCGGCAACATATACTAGATGAGTTCAAATACGTTAGAACCTGCGTGTTGGCTAGGGAACTCTGCCATCTAGTACGCTCCAGGAGAGCGTTCCTCAACGCGGAGGACGTCCACCGCTTTTGCAGCTTCATCGCCAGTCTATGCAAGGAGGCAGGCTGTAAAGAGGTTAGCGAACTTTGCGCCGAGGCCGCAGAAACAGTTGTGAAAGACGATAAACGCCACCTTGAACTCTGTCAGCAAAGCTGTATGCTGTGCCAAGAGGGTAGATTTCCCGCTGAAACCCGGGAGGAAAGAGCCTCCTACATAACTTAAAGGATGAAAATCCTTGACGATGCAGATTCAGAACGTGGTGGCCTCAGCGGCGTTCAACCAAACCTTCAACCTGAACGCAATAGCCAACGCCTTCCCTTACGACACCGAGTTTAAGGGGCGTTTTCCAGGCCTCGTCTTCAGGCTGAAGAAGCCCAAGACGTGCACTCTAATCTTCAAATCGGGAAGGATGATATGCACAGGCGCCAAGTCAGAGAGGGAGGCTAACAGGGCAATCCTGAAAGTCGTCAGAGAGCTGAGAGCAGCTGGCATAATCATCATAGTAAAGCCGGAGATAAAGATTCAAAACGTCGTTGCCTCCGGAAGCCTCGGCGGCCCAGTTGATCTTGAAGCGTTGTGCGAGCGAGCCCGCGTAAGCCTCATATACGAGCCTGAGCAGTTTCCAGCCTTGATCTACCGAATGGAAAATCCAAGGGTGGTTTTTCTAATATACTCCAATGGCAAGATTGTCTGTGTGGGCGCGAAGAAGGAGAAAGAGGTCTATGAGGCTGAGGAAAATCTTCGGCTAGGGCTGGAAGAGATGGAGGTTCTCTATGAAGAACTGCTCTAAATGTGAAAATGCAAAGATTCGGAAAGGGACCGACATAACGTATGAGACATATAGAAGCGATGTACAATGCATGCATATTAATTAGGTATTTGTGTATGTCAAGAACAAACAACTGTGGGGGCCAAAATTTAACTCTCAAAAGCTGCACTGATGTGAGTGTAACATGCGTGCATACTTACGTTGCAGCTGGAGCATTCCTAATGGTTTTTGGCACTGCAGCGACTGCACACGGTTTTGCTGAGTTTCTTCAGTTTCTTGGTAGTAGCTTAGTTCTGCTGTTATGCCGCTTGATATAGCAAACCATACAATTGTAACGGTCAAATCTCCCTGAGACACGATATAGACTGCGCCAACGGATATTCCTTGCAGAACTGATAAGACAGCTGACAATTTCGGTTTGAATTGGAATCCCATTTTAGCTCAGTCACCTCCTCTCAGCCTTCACACATGTGAGTTTGGTTCGGTAGTTTCTGTTTCTTCTTTTTCGATCATTTTTAGGTTGAATACTGTTGTGAGGATTTCCCGCATTTCCCCTTTTTTCTGTTCTGAACTCAGAACAACCTGTTCTAAAGCCTAGCTTTATGAGTAAAAGTAGTCTTAGACAAATTAGGGATTAAATGTGGACGTACTGGAAAGGATGAGATCAGAACTCTTGAGGTTTGCGGGTTACCTGGTTCCCCTTGTTCAATCACTACCGGCTCTCGGTCCGTGGGTGGGTTTGATGACTCTACCATTCGCTACCTATTTGATTATGTTTTTCACAAATCTTCCAGTGAGTATTGTCGACACATTATCTGCCTTCTTTGCACCGTTTCCCATCCTTGTTCTAGAAAGAATGTTTATCATTGTCGGTTTCTTTCTTCTTGTTTACTCTGCAGCTTATTTGAGGATGAAGAGAAACGGAGGAATAGTTACTTCTGGGCCATATAGGTTGATCAGACATCCACAGTATTTAGGAATGATCCTTTCAACCCTTGGTCTCACAAGTTGGAGCATCTGGATCCTAAACCACTATTTTGGTATTGGATTTCTGAGTCCCTCACAAACTATAGGTGTATGGTTCATTGAACTATTCGCCTACATTCTCCTAGCACTTGTTGAAGAACTGTTCCTATCTAGGAACTATGCAGCAAATTTCAACGATTATAAGAGTCAAGTGCCTTTTCTCATTCCTTTCTCAAAGACCGGTAGAAAAGATCTGGATGTCCTTATCTCTATCTTGATTCCGCCTATTCTTTTGTACGTTCTCATCAATATCCAAATTTGAACCCCACCCACAGTGGAGATGTCCCCCGCAAACTCCCCTTTTGTCTCCAAGTCTTGCTTCTATTATGCTCACGTCTCTTTTCTAATGGTTTCTGTGAACATGAAAAGACTCATAGAGGATTGTTCCACAAATCACTTATTCTCAAACATTCCTTTGGTTATACTGGAGAAGAAGGGTGCAAAATGAAGGTAAAAGTAATTACAGGAATAATGCTGACACTGTTGCTAGCCAGCACGTTAACATTGGCATTTAACATTCAATCAGCGAAGGCAGATCCTACAACATGGACTGTGGATGATGACTTGCAGAATTACCCCGATGCTGATTTTACAAAGATTCAGGATGCAGTAGATGTTGCCGCTGCTGGAGACACAATTAATGTTTATCCTGGCATTTATTATGAAAATGTTGATGTGAACAAGAGTTTGTCTATAACATCGGAAAGTGGGACCAAGACAACATTTGTTCAGAGTACAAAAACAGACGACTGGGTCTTCGAGATTAGGGCGGATTACGTAGATGTAAAAGGGTTTACGATAAAAGGATATGAAACAAGTCTCATTCGGCCGGGAGGAATAGGTCTTGTATCAGCTAATAACTGCAGCATCCTTGAAAACCACATCTTAGGTACTAGCGATGGCATACAGTTGTACTCTTCTGAGGATAATACCGTTGCGAACAATAATATATCGAACTTTCGGTATAATGGCATTTACTTGCTGCAATTCTCACACGGAAACACGCTTACCAACAATTTCTTTAATTCAACGCATGTTGGAGGAGATGGTATTCACTTATATGGACTTTCGTCAAACAATAAAATTAGCAATAACACTTTTATGAACAGCGGTCTCTTTGTCAGGTACGCTTACAACAATATCATTGAAAACAACAAAGTGAATGGTAAACCTCTTCTTTACCTTGAAGGCATATCAAACCACGTGATTAACGGCAATGACCAAACTCTCGGGCAAATCATAATTGTTGGCTCCTCCAACATTGTGGTAGACAATGTGCATTTGGCTAACACAAATATGGGTATAGAATTTTTTGGAACCTGGAACAGTAGGATAACAAACTGTAACCTTACCTCAAATAGGGAGGGCATTTACTTAGGTGGATCAAGCAATAACATAATTGAGAACAATCTTCTGTCAAATAATCAATTAATGGTTACCGAGTCGAGAAACAACATAATAAAGAACAACACTTTCGAAGGCAGTGGTATTCACGTGCATCATTACTTTTCAACAGATAATGTTAATCACCATATACTGTTCAACAACTTCATAAATTGCAAACTATTTCTGGACAGATCGTTAGGTAACTATATCTATATTAACAACTTCATATCAAGTTACACTGATAGCGGTGTTTATGTAACTGCAAACATCTGGAACACCCCATTGGAAACAAGCTACACTTACGAAGACATTGAATATACAAACTACCTTGGCAACTACTGGAGCGATTACATGGAAAGTGATGCAAACAACGATGGGATCGGGGATTCGCCTTACAACACAGTTTGGGATGATGAAGACAATTACCCGCTGATGACGTATTTTGAAAACTACACATATCACCCAGGAATTCGCGTTACCTCACCAAATGGCGGTGAGAACTGGCTCGTAGGCAGTTATCAATCTATTGAGTGGAAATCTTTTCTGTTGTTTACGAGCAATGTAACAGTCAAGCTATCTACCGATGGCGGATCTACTTGGGAAGAGGTTCTCTTTGCTAACATTGTTAATGATGGTGTTGAGGAGCAGTGGAGAGTTATGGGATACCCTGGAGACAATCTCAGGATACGAGTGACGAGCCTTGACGGTTCAGTCGTTTCAGATATGAGTGACAGCGACTTCTCCATTACCACGATTTCTGCTACTAACACATTCCCAGAGGGATATTGCACTTGGTGGGCTTTTGAACGACGGGCACAACTTGGGATGCCAGTTGATTGGCTTAATGATATGTCCAAGCCACGAGATGCTTGTAAATGGATTGATTTTGCTAAACAAGCGGGCGTTTCAACAGGGTCTTCACCAAAGACTGGAGCAATCGCCGTCTGGGGTGCTACAGCAACAAATAGTTTCGGGCACGTAGCCATTGTCGAATGGGTGGAGCCCGGTGAGGTTCCGGGTGAGACTTGGATTGGCGTTTCTGAGATGAACTATGGCAGCTTCATCGACTCGATTGAAGATATAACAGTAAACTTCAGAAAAGTCACAGATAGAACTCTAACTCTCCCATGGCCATCCAACGAGAACTTCTTAGGATTCATTTATGGAGTCACTGTTGAACCCGGAGAAAATGAGTCACCCGTCGCTAGTGCGGGACAAGACATGTCGGTTTTTTCAGGTGATTTTGTGATCTTCAATGGTTCCAAGTCGTACGATCCTGACGGAACAATTGTCAGCTATCAATGGGATTTTGGAGACGAAACAGAGGAAAAAGACAAAATTGTCAGTCACCGCTTCAGAGGAGCACAGAATGAAGCTAAAACCTATACCGTTACCTTGACAGTAGAAGATGATAAAGGAGCTACAGATACCGACACAATTCATATCACTGTTTATCCATTAGAAGAAACATTGGAAGTGTCTTATCAACCTGCTGTAGGTGAACCAGCGTATGCCAGAATGACAGTTGCATATAATTGGATTAATGATAGTCATTACGTTGTCTCAAAGGTTCATTATGAATCCGGTGGGTTTGTGGGTTTCGGTGACATTTCCATTTGGGATATGCATTCACATTCAGTGCCTACACCATTATGGGCTGCAGCTATACCATCGTTTTGGAACCAAAAAACCTACTATCCCAAGTTACAAACAGTTCTTTATGGAGGAGACACTTTCGAGGGCATTAGTGTCGAGGCTTTGGATGCAATGAATATATACATTATAGGATGGGCTGGGATAAGCATCTCCACTGACCCATACTCCCCTCTGATTAAGAATTTTTTCTTCGAGACGGCTTCAGCGTGTTTTGAACCAGACTCTACAGAAGTGCCAGACGTACCAATAGAAATGCCAAATCTATATCTAGCATATCTAGGTAGCCCTGGTGAGCTGAGGGTCTACGATTCACAAGCGCAAGTTACAGGGTCAGTGAATGGAGAGATAAAAGAGCAAATCCAAAATTCAGCATGTTCCAACAATACGGTTGTGATACTTTCTTCAAGCAATTCGTATCGTTATGAAGTGGCGGGCACCGAAGAAGGATCATATGGGCTTATTGTAGCTTCTATCATACAGGGTGAGAATAATACTTTTACTGCCCTCGATATACCTATCTCAGCTAATGCAATCCACCAATACACTATTGATTGGGCTGCTCTCTCTCAGGGCGAAGAAGGCGTTGCAGTCCAGATAGATTCTGATGAGGACGGCACGTTTGAAGAGACTTTTACTTCGGACAGTGAGCTTACTCAAGATGAGTTCATGCTGCAAGTTTCCTCCGCAGAAGCCTTCCCTTGGTGGATTCTGGGTGTTGTGGCTGTTGTAATGGTGGGTGTCGGTGCAACGCTTGTTCTCTGGAAGCGAAGAAAACCCAATAACTGAGATGCGAGCAATATTACGCAAAAATCTTATTAATCAAATGAACAGAACTTTATCTTGGTGTCTTTTTTCATCTGTGGTGTCATAGGAACAGCTTATGAGCTGAACCGCGCGTGTGATGTCTAACTTCTCCAAGGTGTGGGAGAACCAGAGGAAATGACTTGGCCTTACCTCAGCGATATATAGAGGTTTACACGGAAATTTACGGTGACCTTAAACCCGACCAATACGTTTGCGAAATAGCATCAACAGTTAAAGAAGCTAAGCAACTGATTGAAGCCGGCTACGAATACGTCAACGACATGGATGGTGTTCAACCATACCGCAAGGTAAAGGTATAGTTAATTTTCGAAATGTATAGTTAATCTTCATTTTTGTTGTTGATATAAAATAAACAATTTTTTTATAGAGTAAAGCCTTGTTATCTGTAGTCTTACGATGACTGACATCTATGTGGAAGGCTGATTGTGTCGGATCAAAAAGATGAGAAGGAGGTTGTGAGGGAGATGATGCTGGACATCGGAAGGTTAAGAAAAGAGTTGGAGGAGTTGCATTTTTTGAAGTTTATGGCGGATGAACTGAAAAACTTGCGGAAGAGACTGGTGAAGCGTCCGCAATACGACTGATTAGTATAGATTTAAACCTTTTTTTCTTTAAACACTAATTATGAAGTTCCGAATTGTTTTGAGCTTTCTGGTTTACTGGTTTTCTCGGATGTCTATTGTACCTGTTTTTTCAGTTTTGAAATCACAGTTTTTACTTGTTTAGTGAGTTTAGTTAAGGAAAGATTCGCCTTTTCTACGGTTTTTTCCTCAGTTTTAATTGTTTCTTTCAAGTAGTCTAGTAGCAGTGAGCGCTTGTTTTCCAGTGACTTGAGTATCTCCTTAGTTTTAGTCTCATCCTCTACTTTTTCAAGTGTATTATATTCATTCCACAAATCAACGTATTTAACAATGTGTCCAGTGCCCCAATGCAAATCCTTCCTCCGTAAATCAACCATTTTCAGAAATTCATTTTCAAATGTTTTACGACTCATCAAGCACCACGCCTCCACTCCACCAACCTTAGCAAGGCTAGTTAATGCAGGCTCGATTTCTTTCTTCTTTATCGCCTCAACGGTCTCTCCCAAAAACAAAATGTCTTTTAGATACTGTTCATGCGGAAACATAACCTTCTCAGCTACTTGAACTCCACCCAAAGCGTTGAGTTGAGCGTTCAACAGCTTGGTCACTTCCAAAAGGCCACTGTTAACTTCCTTGAAAATATTTTTCACACTCTTATTATCTCCTCCAATCCGCTTTAACTCCTCAAGCAAGCAATAGGTCTCTTCAACTCTAACAGAAAACTCCTTTGTGTTATCTACAAACTTCTCCATCCTATCCATTGCATCCTTTAAATCCAGTCTTAATCCAACTTCAGTTCTTCCATAACCTGCTAAAAGTTCTTCACCCCAAGCGCTCAGATCAAACGGTAGAACGAGTGCATTATCTAACTTGAGAATGTAAATTCCGAACAACAAGACGCCTGCTTTTAAGCTAGCGTCATCCACCAGTTTAGCTTCATCAAATTGCGTGTGATAATACATATCATCATAATGTCCATTCAAAATCAAAGCCATGCTGGGTATGCCTACACCCGCATATGAGAACTGATCTAACTGAGTGTCAGGAACAGAAACAAACTCAACAGACTTGTAGGGAATTCTAAATTCCTCCTTGAACTCCTCGACAAACTTTTCTGTGAAATCTTTCAACTCTCGAGTAGTCTCAAAATGGGCAGTCGCATTGACAAGAATACTTCCATCAAGATTAAGGTAAGCAATGACTTTACCCGCCCAATCAGGATGCTCAATCTTCACAGCATAATCGGAACCAATCAGCCAATCATAAAATGTGTTTAAAGCACCAAATTCTTCGCCAGTATGACTTATAAACAACAAATTTGCTTTCGGCTTGTAGCCTGATTCAATTAACGCCTTGGCAATCGCAAGCATACACCCAACGCCAGCAGCGTTGTCGGTGAAACCGTGAAACCAAGAATCGTGATGTGCTCCAATAATAATTAGCTTATCACTTTTCTCAGAAGACGGGAGGTATCCTAAAACATTGTTTCCTTCGCCATCCTCAACTTTAGCATCAATAATTAAATTCACAACAACCTTCTTTCCCTCTTTAATCCAGTCTATAATTTGGTCTGTAACATCTTTAGAAACGTTAACAACCGCTACTCTAGCTTGGGTGCCACAGAAATCATTGCAACGTATTGCCTCCGGAGCCTTCGCATATGCTGTCTCTCTCACTATAACGCCTTTTGCTCCGTGAAGTTGCGCCTCATAAACGATGGCGCTGTAAACCAAATCCTTAGTACGGTTAACCATGACAACCTTATCTTGGACATCTAATCCACTGTAATCATGTCGAGTTCCATCACCTACGTAGACTACCTCTCCAGTTACGCCTTCCAATGAAGTTCCTAGGCATCCCGCATAAGTGCTGGCAGCAACCGTTCTATTCTCAGGTTGAATTATGTTTACTTCAGCTCCGAGAAAGGACCATGCAGGAAGGGGAACCTTCTCAAGGCTCACGTTCACTAATCCTATTCTTTTCATTTCATCTGCAATATACTTTGCAGCCTCATGTTCAGCGATGGTTCCGCTTGGACGAAACCCAAGTCTGAACAGACCTATATTCGCTATTTTGTCGCTTGCTTGCCACGCATAATTTACATCAAAATTTTTGACAAAGGACTTTACATATTCTTTTTCGAGTTTATCCATAGCTTCTCCCTTCATAACAGATTAGTTAGAACGTTGAACTATTGCTTCTTTTCAAATTAATATTCTTTGTAGTAAAAGCCTAAGGTAAATATAATTACGTAAAAAATTTTTAACGATTTTTTTTAGAAAAAAAGACAACATATGTATTGCATGTATGCGCGCAAAGACTGTTTTTAAATGGACATTGCGACCACAAAGTTGTGGAAGGATAGAGACAAGTTGCTGACAAGGTTGAAGGAAAGGTTTCAACTCTGGATATCCTACGAAGTGAAGCTTGTTCACAGCGTAGGTCTGACTCCGAATCAGGTGAGTGGCATCGGAGTGATATCTGCGATAATCTCAGCTTTATTATATTGGAACTCGATGGCCAATCCGTCTCTTCTAATAGCAGCTACCATCTTCCTCTTAACCTCAGGCTTTTGCGACGCAATGGACGGCGCTCTCGCAAGAATTTACGGAAAAACTACAGTCTTTGGCGATTTCCTAGATTCTATTCTAGACCGATATGTTGACACAATTGTTCTAGGTGGCATAGTTCTCGGCGAGCTGTGCCATCCATTTTGGGGACTTGCCGCGCTAATCGGTTCGCTACTGGTGAGTTATGTTCGCGCTAGAGCTGAGGCGACTGGAGTGAAAATGGAAACAGTGGGTATCGCTGAGCGCGCTGAACGCTTAATCATAACGGCAGTAGCAAGCCTTCTCAGCATCATTTGGCTGAAAGCCTTGGAATGGGGCATAATTCTTATTGCAGTTCTCACAAATCTAACCGTGCTTCAACGTGTGATTTATTTCCGTAAATCTCAAGTTGACTCTTAAAATAGTCAGCGCCTGAAGGGGTTTTTCCTAGACCGTGTTTTCCGGTCAGCTCGCGCGCGACAGGAGTGACTGATCTAATTGTTAAAGATGAATGCATATGTTTTAGAAAAGATACAACCATATTAAAGAAACGATGATAAATATAACCGATGAATCAATCCAGATTAACGTCAAATACCCCAGTTCTAACTTGTAGATTTTCGCGGAGATTTTATGTTTGTGTTCTACGTAATCGAAACAAGCTATGTGCAATTGTTGAAGAAAAGTTACAGTGGTTTGCTCAGGTTCATATTTCACTTCGTTTTTCTCTTTTGGCTTTACGTTGAGTATCGCTGTTGTTAAGTGACTCCAAAAGAATGTTCGGCCGAGAATGTAAACAGTTAAAACAATGAATCCGCTTAGCGTCAAGCTAATTGTAATGCTTTTCATAATTTCTGTGGTTAAGGGAAGAATAATGATGTTTATTGTGGGATCTAGAATAAATGGAATAGACTTGATGAAACCATAGAATGCAACGGCTATCGCTGTAAGATAAGCGCCGTGTGCAATGCATTTTGATGAATAATATTTGAGTAAAGCCATACGAGCGTCTTGTTTATCTTGCAGTGTTAACCTGAATTCTTCCATAATTCTTCGTCATTTCTATCCGTGTTTCTTCTTAATATGTGTAAGCACCATAGCCAATTTTTCACCGATATATTTTCTTTATAAACACAATTCGCTAGGTCAAGCGCTATTTATAATGTCGCCTCAAAAATGTCAAATTTGAGTGAAGCCCTTGGGGGTTTTTCCGCTCTACGATGACTTCTCGTGTTCTGCCAATATTTTTGCTGGGATATAAAGAGTGACTGCCGGTTTTGTTGGAGGCGTTGTGGCTTTTGCTGTCTTCTTTCTTTTTCTCCTTCTATACCAGAGGTAGATGAGAGTTGCGGCTGCTGCTGCCATACTTAAGCCGAGTACTGCAAACAGTGCCCAAGGTATCTCGGGAAGTGCATTCACCGTAATTTTGCTGATATCTGAGTCGGTTGCTCCATCGTCGTCCGTTACTGTCAGAGTCACCGTGTAGTTTCCAGTCTTGTTATATGTGTGATCTATGATCATGCCGGTTTTGTTTGTTCTATCTCCGAAGTCCCAGAAGTATTTGACTATATAGCCATCTGGGTCGTAGCTTTCGGATGCATTGAAGTAGATTATTTTTCCTACGTTTACTTCAGTGTCGTTTTCAGTGAATGATGCTATTGGTTGTCTATTTAAGACGGTTTTGGTCATGTTTTTTGAGTTGGTTGTTCCATCATCATCAGTGACTGTTAGAGTCACTGTGTAACTGCCATCGTCCTCATAGGAGTGGATAACTTCGACTCCGGTTGAATTTGTTTCGTCTCCGAAGTTCCAGAAGTATTTGACTATATAACCATCTGGATCATAACTTGTTGAAGCGTCAAAACGGATAACTTCACCCGTAAGCACAGTTGTTGTATTATCGGTAATCTTTGCTACAGGAGGAATGAGAATTATCTCCAACTTAACGGTGATCGTTGTGCTCACCTCGTTGTTAGCCAAATCCCCATCTTCAGCCAGGATGGCTTCGGCTGTAATAGTGTAGGCGCCTGGATCGACGCCTGTAGTATCCCAAGCAAATAAGACCATTGTATCATCTTTTGAAGCTAGCGTTACACATTGAGTTTCGATGGGAGTTGTGTCGTACGTAACCGTAACTTCAAAAGTCTCATCAGAGTCGCCTAGATTTGCGACATCCACGCTAATGGTCACAACATTTCCATGTGTTACTTCATCTGGAGCGGAAACGCTAGTAACAGCCACATCATGTGTCAACATTGGCAACACAGTAACTGTTCCATCTATGTACAAGTTATTATCCGTATTCTCTTCACCTTTGACAGGAGGCACTTCTGCCCTTATGGTATAATTTCTCTCAACTACACTTACGGTATTCCAAGTTACGCTTAGCGTTGTAGTGGTTTCCGCTTCTAGGCTGACGTTTGAGATAATATCTATTGTGATTTCGTCGCCGATGACTGCTATATCCATGTCTGCATAGACGTAGACATCGAAGACTTCAGATTTAGTTCCTTCATTGACAACGGTAACATAGATTCCTACAGCGTCGCCTATGTACGCTTGGTCTACGCTGGGTGCAACGTTGCTTATAGCTATATCATGGATTGGCGGCTTGAATATGTCCTCAATAAGCTCAATAATGTTTTCCACTTTCTCAATCAGTGAAGAAGCGTACTCATCAGCAACCCATTCTGAAATTGTCCTTTTTAGGTCATTTGTCAACTTATTTATGGCCCCTCCATATTCTCCTGATTCAATTTGGTTGATAGTTGCGCTAATCTTGTTGGCCAGTGCTTTTCTTTGTCCCGCTGCGGCTCGCGGATTATTGAAACCATCATCTCCTACAGGGAGGTCCAAGACATCTTCATGTAGGTCTTCCAAAGCTTCGATTACTACTGTTTGGTCTGATCCTACTGTTGCTGGAATCATCAAGATTGGTGTCAAAATTAGTAAACAAGCCAATAATATAGTAACAAGACGCGCGATTAGCCGTTTTTTCACTTTTCTCTCACCTTTCACGCTTTTACTTGTTACATTTAATCGTATTTCAGCGACGTAGTACGGCATTTTGTGTGTACTCCCTTTATTAAGTTATCTAGCCCGACAGTTTCTTCCTTTTCTTTAAATAAATGAAGTATTCCTTTGGCAAGAATATTTCAAATCGAGACGTGTGATACATCTATAGTCCAACTCTATTGTGTTACAAAAGATAAAATTGCCGCAATCTATGCGATTCTGTTCAATTTATTGTAGTCGGATTCGTCGTTGATTGGAGAAAAGCATCATTGTTTCTCTGGTTGAATCGATTTTCGTCGATTTCTTCATCCGGAATATCATAAGATGTTAATTTTTACGCTGCAAACCTGATACTTCATTTGCTAAATGTTAACCTGTGAAAAAAATAACACATTAAGCTAGCTATTGGCATTTTGTCAGGACTTTGCTTGGTGAAGCTCGGTTCTTAAAGGGAAAAATAAAGAAATCTAAATGCCCAAACCCAAGTCTACGTCGCAAAGCTCGACCAACTGAATTTAATTCCTGATTTTTAAGCCATTTTTGCAAAACTTCTAAAGACGCGACTCTGCTAAGGGCAGCGGGAATTAAACATACTGAAAATATTGAGCATGAATTCATAAATGATTAATTAGGGAAGCAATCTTCTTTACTGCTGAGGTTCAACTTTGGCTAAGACTAAACTTATGCTTGAAGAGATACCTGAAAGGAAAATCGTAGTCTATAAAACTCTTGTTGACCCCACTGTAGTAAAGATCGCTGGAGAGAAATTAAAAATCAAAATGTTTACCCAATTCTTGTTTATGAAGCCTCGACCTGAAGAGATACAAACTGTTTCTGTTGAGAAATCCTACAAGCCATACTTTCTGGTTGACGGTAACTATTCTATTGACTATTATCGCAAGCGTTTCTACACATTCAACGTCGACAAAAGAGTTCAAGAAGTAATTCTGCTCGAGAGAACACTTACGCCTGATCTCCCAAAAAAACGTTCTAATATGCCCTACCAGTCGATAACGCTTGAGGGCGAAGAACGCTTGGTCTATGAGAACAAAGCATGTCTCATCCTAAATGAGGCGGGGCGTGAAGTCAATCCTAGACAAGTGCCTTCTGCTCCATGCGAAGACCATCCAAAGAAAGTATTGAAAGAGTTTAAAGAAAACATGAAAAATGTTGAGGCGGCTCCAAACAAAGAAATCGATATTCTTAGCTCTAAGGTAATTAAAAGACCCACTAACGTAGAACGCGTAGTTCAAGAACAATTCCAAGTTTCTGAACGTTCAGTAATCTACAAACCGGTCTACGAACTTACATTCAAAAATGTTAGGACGGACGAAGTTAAAACCGCGAAAATAGACGGCGTCACGGGTAGACCCATCCTATGATAAGTGGATGACGCCAAGAAACACTTTCATTCGAATCAACGACTTGCATCACCACCTTGCTATGAAATTCCAGTGTTAGACTTGGTTCCATCGCTCTTCAGCATGAACCATAAATCTATAGTAAAATCTTGCATGCATGCAAACGTTTTATCTAGCAATCAGTGGAATGTATGTGTTAGCGACGAGAAGACGTAGATGAGGCTTTCGCTAGTCCAACTTAATTGCTAAAAAACGTTTGATTTTTCACAAAAAAGTGTTGCTGTAACTCACCATGTTGGTTTTGATAGAAAAATCAGTGCGTTGTTATTCTTGTTCTGTTCCTCATTCCCTAACAAGTCTCTAATCTCAGCATAACTTTCAAGATATTTAGCGCCTTTACTTGTTGTCTTGTAAAATTTTTTTTCTCCCTTTTTCACAGTTTTGAGGAGTCCTATTTCCAGAAGGAAAGATAAGTATTCATTAAGTTGCGCAAAGCTTAGGTTCGCTTTGTACATGATCTGAGTTTTGAGCGCTCCATTACTGGTTACCGATAATACCTCAGCCATTATGTGTAAACGATCTCTGCGTTTACGCGCGTTTTTCCAATTTTCTTCAGCCAATTATAAAGCCTCGCTAAGTGTTTTCTATAATGTTCATCTATAACATTACTAAAACCTGAATCTTAAAAAGGAGTGTTCCTTGCAAGAAAATATTCCAAGACACGAAATATTGTCTTGACAAGTTAGCACTAGATATAGCCATGTATGCATGCTGGCTTTATTTCATAATCTATCAGGTATGTACATGTGATACATATGTCAAATTCATCAAATCTATATGTGAGCTTGTGCTGAAATCTATTGGTGAAAAAGGTTTCATGGTTTCGTTCGAGTTCTCTGTTATTGACATTGTTCTGATGATAGCAATTGTCGTACTTTTAGCGCTTTACCTAACTAAATCGTCAACCGAGCGTCGCGCTGAACTAGAACGCTCTATTAATGAAGAAAAAACTCTAGAAAAACCAACGTTATCTGTTGAGACCAAAAAATCCTCTGAAGAAGCGTCGCCGACAACAGGTGTTGAAACGGAGAATTCCGTAAAATGCACTCACTATTTCGGATATTTGAAAACACTTTCTAAAGATGCTTCAATACCAGATGAATGTTTCACCTGTCCTAAATACATAAGATGTGCTTTTGAAGGCAAATAGAGTTTGGAGAAAAAAATTCTTTATTCTCCATGGTTAAATATTTCCTCAGCTTCGCATAGTCATATCCTGTATCGGATGCTATATTTTCTTTGGTCTCTTTGAGGATGTGTATTTTTGTAGAACGATTGTACAATAACATTTATTAAGTCTTAATACATATTATAAATCTGCGGTGAACAACCAAAAATGAACATGTCTAAGATAGGAAACGAACGTGTAGTCGCAACAGCCGCCTTAGCGCTAATTGTTTACACTTCAGCCCTTGCTCTAGCAGGCTTCGTGATTTCGGAAATTCAAGCTAATAGCCCGCCAATATCAAATGCCGGAGAAGTGAAGGCGATCGGAGTAGGAGTCTACTGGAATTCTGACGGTACAAACGAGGTGACTTCAATTAATTGGGGTATACTTGAGCCTGGTTCAAGTACGAACCGTACGTGTTACATTCAGAACAAGGGTAATTCTGCCTCAACCTTATCTGTGAATACAGCAAATTGGGTTCCGACGAATGCTTCGAATTATATATCTTTGAGTTGGGACTATGGGGGACAGCTTGTTAATCCAGATGAGATAATTCCAGTGGTCTTGACGCTGGCGATTTCAGGTAATGTCACAGGAATAACTGGTTTCAGCTTTGATATTATTATAGCTGTAACCGGGTAAGATTATAAAACTGCAGTTATGCATAGACACAAGTTGTCTCTGCTTTCCCTTTGATATTCATAATCTAACATAGGTATCGTCAGTGGTCGGGATCACTGATTTCCCGACAGAATGAGCGACGATACTTTTCAATTTGTGAATAAGCCATTGGGCATGCATGTTCATCAAGGAGAAAATAGAGCCTTAAGTTAAAAAAGTTAATGTATACAGTCAGGTATTCTAAAAAAGGTGACATTTTTGTAGTTCAAATAATAAAGAGTTCGTTGAATATGTGTGAGACGGTGAGTTTGGCTGTTACCCGGGTTATAATGCACTTTGACCTCGATTATTTCTTCGCTCAATGTGAGGAAAGAGCAAATCCAGACTTGAAAGAGAAACCGCTCGTTGTGTGCGTTTACTCAGGTCGCACTGAAGACAGCGGAGCAGTAAGCACTGCTAACTACATAGCAAGAAAATACGGAGTCAAATCGGGCATTCCCATAGCTTTTGCCAAAAGATTGTTGAAAGAAACAAACGCTGTGTTTCTGCCAGTAAACTTTGAACTATATAAACCTGTCTCAAATAACATAATGAAAATCCTACAAGTACACGGTGAAAATTTTGAGCAGTGGGGCATAGACGAAGCATTCATAGAAGTAACCCAGAAAGTTAAAGGCAGTTTCGAAATGGCAGAAAAACTTGCTCAACGAATCAAAAATGAAATACTGGCAAAAGAAAAACTTACGTGCTCCGTAGGAATTGGACCAAATAAATTAATCGCCAAAATTGCATCAGACATGCAAAAACCTGACGGTATAACAGTAGTGAAGCCAGATCAAGTTGAGAACTTCCTATATTTATTACCCGTAAGCAAGCTGGTTTGGGTTGGGAGAAAAACTGAGAAGATGTTAAACAGGTTAGGAATAAAAACGGTTGGCGAACTAGCGAAAGTCAAACCGGAGAGGCTCGTTGAAACTTTTGGAAAGAAATTTGGAGTCTATCTTTACAAGGCAGCAAAAGGTATAGACGAGACGCCAGTCAAACAGCGAAAAGAAATTAAATCATTAAGCAAAATTTCTACGTTGAAGCAGAATACACGTGATTTAAACGTGATTCTAGATGTAGCTTACCGCCTATGCGAAAAGATTCATTCAAAACTACAACAGCACGGCTTCACTTTCAGATTGGTAGGCGTATTGACCGTGATGGAGAACATGCACACTTACAGCAGATCTAAAAGTCTTAGCAATCCCACAAATGATTTGGAAGTTTTAAAAGGTAACGCAAAAGAACTTTTTGAACGCCTTCTTAACGAGATTTCAGAACTTGAAGTTAGAAGGGCAGGCGTTAGGGTAGCATCTCTTAGTAAAAAGCTAAAGAAGCAAAAGCAACTGACAGAGTTTGCATAAATTGCATGCGCGTAGTCTATGGATAACTGTTAAGAGTAGGTATAGTGCATTGTTTCAGAAATTGCGGAAGATTTGATATGAGATTTGCGAACACTCCGTTTAGTCTCATGAGACTATATATTTCTGTCTTTCTGAGTCAGACCGCTCTGGCTGTCGCTTTCTTGGCGACTCCCATCCTAGCTGTTGAAATGCATGCACCTCCCTTTCTAATAGGGTTAATTGGAGCCTCAACAGGGGGACCATACGCTATTATGACCTTTGTCTTCGGATCTGCTTCTGACAGATTCTCGAGAAAAAAAATGCTCCTGGCTGCAGAAGCAATATCAGCTTTCGCGATGATTCTCTGTTTCGTGTCCCAAGAGCCATACCACTTAATTTTTGCACGCTTTGTTTTCTCTATAGGGTTGGCTGTCTTCTGGCCACTCGCAGAAGCGTATACTGGAGATCTTGTTCAGTCAGATCAACTTGGCCAAGCTTTGACAGGCTACAACGTGTCGTGGAGTTTGGCAACGATAGTCGGTCCTCTAGTCGGAGGGCTACTCATAACATGGTTTTTCACAAGGACACCTTTTCTAGTAGCTCTTACTCTTTTCGTCTTTGCTGGGATGTTATTTCTTCCAAGAACTGTAGCAAACATTTACAGCTCTCATCAGTCACATCACCTGAATCAAAATGAAGAACGCGTTTTAAACAACTCTAAGGTCTCTCCTCTGATCTACGCGTTTCTTTTTGCGTTTACCAGGGCACTTTTAGATGCAATATTTCCAGCTTATGCCATTCAACTGGATATTTCACCTGACGTAATAGGTCTAATGTTTCTCCTGTCAGGGCTGGCTCAGACCATAACTGTCTTTTTATCAAGCAGATTGCAATCCAAGCTCGGAACAGAGAAGCTGTTATTATTGAGCTCGTTTTTCTTGTGTGTCTCCTTGACTATTATCGGCTTGACCGTTGCAATACCAATCTTCATGGTTTGCTTCTTAATCTTCGGTTTTGGACTGGGAATGGCATACTCAATCGCATTATTGCTAGTTTTGAAAGGAAGCGGCTCTAAGAGAGGGAAGGCTGCTGG
>Ga0209427_10002427_pt1 | contig 21943 bp, 19 predicted proteins | sample DeeMarSWOR136_30_FD_187465 | JGI IMG/M metagenome (GOLD analysis project Ga0209427, IMG submission 187465) | Marine sediment microbial communities from White Oak River estuary, North Carolina - WOR-1-36_30 (SPAdes) (version 2) | ecosystem: Environmental > Aquatic > Marine > Intertidal zone >...
CTAGTGCTCGTGGCGCGCATTCTGATGAGTAACTTCGCCTTCTTTCGATCCATTGGATCCGCCTACATCGCCGACATCGTGCCGCCGACCGAGAAAAGCCTGGCCTTAGGCTTATTTAATTCGGTGGATGCTTTATCTCGATCCCTTGGGGCCGCGGTAGGTGGCTACGTGATCTCTCTGACAAGTATGCCCACGCTGATCTTGATCAGCCCCGTTTTTCCGACAATCGGCATCGCCATCGTCTTCTTTTTCCTCCAAGAGCCGAAGGACCAAACCGGAAGCTAAAACCTGATGGCTCAAGCTCGCTAGCATAGACTGTGAGGCTGAAGACTCGAGAGCAAGCGCCGTTGGTTCTGCGTTTACCGCGTGGGGGTCTGGGTTAGTCCAACGGCTCGTATGAGCAGCTCAAGTTCGTGGCCGTTTATCGCCTTCGCGTCGAGAAATGGGGCGTCTTCGCTGTTCCCCATCTCTTCCACCTTGACCCCTTTGTCGCCTCCGTCAATCGTATCCGGTTGATTGCCCATGAAGTGCATCAACTGGTGTATGTGGACCCTGATCAAGACCGCGAGAACACACCTGCGAGAAGCCCCCGTCACTTCACTGACCGTGTCCAGGGCCGTACATAATTCGTCAGAGATGTCCACGCTAAACCGCGTCATAACTATCGTCCCTTTTTCCGTGTCGCGTCTTGATATGGCCTGTGACGTTCGTTCCCTCGTGTCTAGAGCGTCCAAGCCGGAAGCGCAAGGGCCCTCGCTAGGCCGGCATCGAAAAAGGCGAGCATGAATACCTGTTCAAAAGAGGTGGTCATGGCGCCACCACCATGCCGTCATTAGAAACGGGCATAAACTGCTTGAACCCTTCGACGTACTTGAGGTATTCCACGCCTTTTTCGGTCGTCGAGAACACCTGGTGTCTCTCATCGGGGCCTTCGATTAAGCCCGACTTGATCAAGCGGGTCAAATACTTCTTTCCGAGTTTGAAGTTGAGGTTGGCTTTGTAGATGATGTGGGATTTTTTCGCGCCGTTCAGGGCCACTTGTAAAATGGCCGCGGCGATCTCCATATCGCTTCGTTTTCCATTTTCCCTCATGATGTTCTATCTCCCTTTTTCTAATCTGTCTTTAGAACATGTGTTATAAGCGTTTTCTAACGAAAACGGGAAGCATTTTCCGAATAAAGCCAAAATTCAGGCTTATTTTCCCAGATTTGGAAGCCGGGTCCGCTGTGTGTTCCCGTGGACAGGCAGACGAATCGCCTGGTCTCGTTCGGGCCGTCGGGACCGGCGATGATCCTCATGAGGTCAATCGCCACGCGACACTGGCCTCTGGTAAACCGTGCCGACTGACTGCATGGTGTCGCCAGCCCACTCGTTCGCTCGTGAACGGGGCTTCTTGGATGATACTTATATTTTAGGCAGGGTGTATCTTCCATCTTATTCACAGAGCTTGAGGGCGTGCGCCGTCGCGAGCCTTGGACGGATGATGGTGATGAAGAATCTACGGAGGTACCCACGGGTCTATTACGAGTTGCTGTTCATCGGCTTCTCGATCTTTTTAGGGATGCGGTTGTCAGGCGCCTTTTTGCCGATTCTGGCAAAGGATTTGGATCCGTCTGGCGCCCTTGTGGGCTACGTGGTGTCGGCCTGGTTTCTTGCGCGGGTCTTTATCGAATTGCCGTCGGGGCTGATCTCGGATCGGATTGGGCGCCGGCGCTTATTCATGGTGGGCATTGCCTTATCGGCGGTTGGCTCGTTGCTGTGTGCCCTCGCGTCCTCGATATACTTCCTGATCGTAGGACGCGCGCTCTGGGGGTTTGGCGCAGCGCTCTTCTTCTCGAATAACACCGCGATCCTCCTTGATCTCTTTGAGCCTGACCAGAGAGGTCAAGCGGTCGGCACGTTTCAGGGCATTGAATTCATCGGCAGCCTCATCGGCGCACCGATTGGGGCCTTGTTGGCGGAGTTCACGGGCTACTTCTTCGTCTTCTACATCACGTTTGGCATGATTAGCTTTAGTTGTCTGCTGACGTTTGTGTCCAAAGAGTTGAAAACGATTGGCGCGGCGCCGGGCCATGACGCACCCCCGAAGCCCTCGCTTGTGGAGTCCTTGAAGAGCCTCATGCAGTGGGGGCTCTTTGTGGTCTGCGTCATCAGTTTTGCACGGATGTTCGTTATGAACGGTGTGATGTCCACGGTGTTTCCCCTGTACCTGCATGAAACGGTGGGCTTCGATGTCAGTCTCATCGGCCTTGTGACCGCGGCGCGGACGGGGGGCTTCACCCTTGCCACGATCCTGTCCGGTCATCTGTCTACCCGAATTGGGCGGAAAACGACCATCTTGCTGGGCCTTGTCATTGAAGCGATTTGCATATCGGCTTATACCCTGGTCGATTCACTTGGAATCTTTATCTCGCTCGGCTTTGTTGACGGCTTGGGGGCAGGCCTCGTCTCGGTGACACTCACCATCCTGCTCTCGTACCTCGTGAAACCCGAGTTTCGGGGAATTTCCATCGGCTTCTTTCGCACCTTTATGGACGTGGGCGGAATCATTGGCCCCGTCGTGTTTATGGACATAGCCACACACATCACGATTCAAGCGCCCTTCTTCGGCGGAACCCTCGTGTTATTCATCATGGCGGGACTCCTCTTCACGATGAAACAATAGAGCGCGGAAGAGTGAACCCCTCCGATCTACCCCTCACTGAGCTGGATGGACCGTTACGCTCTCCTTCCCCTACCTAGCCACACCACACATCCCTTCGGAACAAAGTGGAAAGACGTACATTATAGTAATAGTCAAGAAGATGTAGAGATCTCTGAAAGGAGGGTCAAGCCTTCCACCGTGTAAATCCATCCGGTCATCATGAATCGTCTTGGGCCCCACCCACCCCGTCACAACCGGGTAATTATAGTCAGCGACGTGCCCTTCGGGTTGAGTGATGTGGCCTGTTGTGTTTTTACTCGGGCTCGGTGAAGGAGGGCTCCGAAGGCTCTGTCACCTCGTAGTCACGTTCCCACCCCTCATGCTGTAGCGTGATGGACTCGAAGGCGATACAGGTATCGTTGGCATCCAGCTCCCCCAAAGCCTCATACTCGGAAGGCCAGCAGCGATAGACCTTGAACGCCATGACCTTTTGCCCCGCCTCGTTGAAGAGATCGATAATGATATCCTTCCGAAAATCAGCCAGCGAGACCTCAGCGCCTAGCCCCGCACCAAAATGCCAGACCTTGTTCACCCACTTCTCGAACTCCATGTCATGGGTCCGGCCTCGAACCAGCACGATGGGCTCGTAGGTGGTCTGCCCCGGCGACGTATGGACCGAACTCGGATCACCCCCCTCCCGATGGGTGACGACCTCGGTCCTTCTTTTGAGGCCGCTGACCTTGTGTATCCCGGCGATGTATCGCCCATCCCACTTGACACGGAACTTGAACTGCTTATACGGGTCAAACCGATCAGGATTCACGGTAAACTGCGGCATCCTCATCCACTCCTCTGGTTTGGAAGAACCTTTCTGAACGTATCCTTCCCGAGAATTTAAGGCTTCCTCAACCCTGCGTTTCTACTGTAGTGACCCTGAAAAGGATCATGGGTCACCAAGACGGAACAGGCTTAGCTAGCTTTTTAAAGGAGAATCCGTCCTTTGTGACGTAGGTTGAGGGGATAGAACTGTCGTATCAGGTAAAAGATTACATGTCCAAAGAGGTTCACACCGTCGATTACGACGCGAGCGTGATAGAAGCCGCGAAGCAAATGGCTGCTGATGCAGCTCATGAAGGCTACGTCCTCATCCTTCAGAAGGGAAAGCCGAAAGGCATTCTCACGGAACGAGACCTCGTAAACAAAGTCTTGGTAGGCGGACTCGACCCCAGTACGACCCCCGTCTCCGAAGTCATGTCGTCTCCCTTGATAACCATTGACCCCGAAGATAACTTGTTAAAGGCGTCTCAGGTGATGAAAGAGCAGAATGTGCGAAAACTGGTCGTGGTGCGCGACGACATCATCTATGGCATCATCACCGCTAAGGACATCTCTCAAAACTGCCAAAACTATGTGGATCGGTCGATCCGGGACATCATTCGATGGACTGCGTCTCTCGGCTTCTAAGCATCAGTGTACCTAAATAGAAGAAAGTCTGGATAAGACGACGTTCAACGCGTACGGTAAGGGGTTCTGCATTGGAACTGTTCAAACCTGTTAAAAAACGCTATGGCTCACCTTACGTTCGGTTCCCGGCCCTACTCCTGATGCACTCAACAAACCTAGCGCTTTAGTGACTGTTCAGGCTTGTGTAAAGGGGCTGTAGGAAATATTTTTTGTATAATCCTTTGCTTATTTTGGTCTAGCTCGTTCCGCCTCATAAACGCGTTGAAGTATTTTCTGGTCAATTCGCGAACCCTGCCTTCTTTACTCAAATATTTTGTGTGTAAAATCTCGTGGATCAAGGCGGCTCTAGCCCGACACTTAATATAAAAAGTAATCTCGTCTTTCCTCCCGTTGGGCATCCGCTTCCGCCAGAAACGGATGCCTTGGGGATATAAGCAGATTACGCCCTTATTACTACACTTACCCACCAAGCTGTTTCCGTTTTCCTTCTTAACGGGAAACGTCTTGATCTGGACGTCTGCAATCTTCTCGACTTCCATGTTTTCTTTCTTGAGAAGGCTGTGAACGAATGTTTGAAACGACGGCTCTTTCAACGTTTCTGACACGAGAACCGTATACTTCTCGTAATACCTCCTCAACTTCGTAGACGCTTTCCCGCGCTTGTGGGGGTCAGCGGTTATTCTGATCCTCTTTGAAAGGCTTCGTCGTAACATGTCCTTCAGCTCAGATGATTTCCACACACGTGCCTTGTCTTCAAGTATGGCCTCATAAATGGCCGTCAACCCATATTAACTTTTTAACTCCCTTGAAGCCGTTTTCCGTCCGCTACCAAGACGACGCGTGCCAGCCGTGTCAACGACCGGTCGCCCGGCACCGCAATTTCATATATCAGGTCTTGCATTGCATGTTCTTTAAGCGTAAAAAAATTTTTACTCGGTGAACTGCAGCCTTTTATGATAAATAACGTTAAATCACTTTTTATTTAGTATATTAGTCGATTTATAAGGTTTAAACGCTTCATAAAACCAAAATATGGCCTTAATTTACGGCACATAATCTTATATGATTACTTCAAACCATGCTTCAACCACTCTCATCAATGGAGGTGAAAAAGATGCGCCACCGCTACGAATACACGGAAGAAGAAGAATGGGAATGGGAAGACGACGAAGAGGAAGAGGATGAGGACTGGGAGTGGGACGAAGAAGAGGATGACGAAGAAGACTGGTAGACGTGTTAAACGACGCCTACGGAACGACACGAATCGGACGGAGGCCTCCAAATGGGAAAGAGCAAGAAGAAGAGAACAGAGAAGAAAAAGGGAAAATAATCGGCGAAACAGCTTCACCACTTCGTGACGAACGATAATCCGCTTTTTTTTGAATCACCTCATATGGAGGGAGGAAGATATGCCTGCAAGAGGGCAGACGTGCGCCAATTGTGCAGGTGATTGTTGTTCAGTTGTGAGTTTTACGCGAGATCAGGGCCCCCAGCTTACAGACGGCATTATGGCTTTTACGGTACGAGACTTAAAGGCTCTCGGCTATGCTGAGGTTTACAAACCCCACAAACCGTGTACCGCGAAAACAACGGTAGGCTGTGCCGTATACGCTGATCGCCCTCCCTTATGCCGGAGCTATTATTGCCATGGAAAGTACTGGCGGCCGAAGGATTAAGCGAACGTTATGCTATCCTCGGTCGGACGGCTTCATACTTCTCATCGAGTAAAGTATGAAGCTTTCGAATTCTTGAGTAGGGTTTGATCATGAGAGGCGAGAGGCTGATCCGCAGCCATTTTTCATAGACTTTCGCCAATTTTTTTACCATCACAAATCGTCTCCGCAGTTTCCGCGTGGTGCTCAGCACGTATTCTCGATCGCCTTGGTTCTGCTTCACTTTGTGGTAGAGGTTCTCATAGCCTTCAACGATGCCGTTGATCCCCTTTTCAATTCGTGTTCGCGTTTCTTCCACGATTCGTTCAATGACGTCCGGGTTATCAACGACCAGCTTGGGGATGACGACCGCGTTTTCATCGACTTCACGGATGAAGTGCCAAAATCTATTTGCGTCCACCAGCTCTGAACCCGCGCCAACGCGCTTAAACCCTTGACTGAAGGCGTAGACCCCCCTGCACAGGCGAAGACAGGGGCTTTTCCGTAAAACCTCAGCAATCTTCATCCGATCTCTATTCGACCCCTTATACGCAATCACAATGAGGCTTCCCAGCCCCCTCAGTTTTCCCTCCTTTGAAGCGCGGGGCCTCTCAACCTCTCTCCTTCTCCTCATAATAACCGGATAACAGTCATGAAGCAGCCTCATGACCCTGTCGATTTGACTATCCTCGACCTTCCAAAAGGCTCTTCGGATATGTGTACACCCCAAGGCGCGTAAACGACGAACTATTTGACTCCTATTCTTTACCTCGTTGGACGCCCTGTAGGCGACATAATACACCATACTCGCGTATCGTAGACTTCAAGCATTTAAGCCTTTGCTCATGCTCGAAGAGGGGCGCTAGCTCGTATCGCCAGCCGCCTTCGCGGTCAGTATACTGCCAAGGGCTTTGATCGTCATCACCTGGGCTACTCCCATCCGTAATGTTAGCTAAGACGACGCGCTCAATTGAGGCTACTGCGTTTTAGGTAGCTACTCTTAAATAGGAACGTCGGTCATTAGCTACTTCATTCCTGTCAGGGGACGGATACCATGTCGAGGAGGCTGTCAAAATCATACTATATCGTAAGCGTAGCGATAATGTCGGCCCTCGCCATTATCTTCGATCTCCTGCCCTCTGTGAGGGTACCCTGGGGGATGAAGATCGACTTCGTCGGAACCGTGTGGGTGCTATCCTACTTTCTCCACGGCTTATCCGTCGCCCTCCCCGTCTCGATATTAACCACCCTATACATCACCGTATTCAGCGAAACCGGGTTCGTTGGAGCTGCCATGAAGTTCATCGCCACGACCCCCATGTTCCTGCTGCCCGCCTTAATATCCTACCTCCCCTTCTTCTCCAATCGAAGTTCTACAATCTTCAACAAGATCCTCCTCATAATAGGCGCGGGTATCCTAGCAAATATTGTTCGGCTCCTCCTAGCGACCGTAGCAAACTACTACTGGGCGATTCCGCTGTGGACGGGGATATCCACCGACCAGATCTTGGAGGCCATGTTCGGCGGCTCATTATGGGGGTTCCTCGTGTTCGTAGCGGGGATGAACGTGCTTCAGGGAATCGTTGACGTCTATGTCCCCTGGGTTTTAGCCTTCAAACTCAAGCTCTCCACGATGTTCGGTACATGGTAGCGCCGTTCAAAGACGCCCTGCCCATTTGATAGATAGGACTAGGGGGTTCCTTGTATCCTTACAACTTCTGGGTCAGCGAAAGTGTGGCAGAATCCGCTTGACGATGTTGGTGAGAATGATGCCCACTATTAGGGAGACGCCTACTTGGGCGAAGAGGTCCCGAGCGTAGGAGACGACGGCAAGGGGAAGGCCTTTGATGAAGATGTTGATGAGGAAGTAGGTCGACGCCATGAGGAAGCCGCCGATGACGCACATGACGACCTGAATCCCTAGGCTTCTTCCCCGAGCCAGCCCGGCGACGACGCCTTCCAGTCCGTGGGCGAGGATGGAGACGAACCATCGCGAGTATCCCGTGTACAGGTCCGCTACCACGGCGCCAAGGACGCCTACTAATCCGCCGACTTTGTGCCCGAAGAGCAGGGCGGCCATAAAGACCACGATGTCCCCGATGTGGGTGTAGCCGCCGGTCGGCGAGGGGATGGCCACTAAGAGAATGGCGACGGCGTACATGGCGGAGAAGACCGCCACATTCGCCATCTCAACCGTTGAGAGCCAGGGGGCTCTCGGTTTCTCCGCGCTCGGGACGTGACCGCTCAAAGCTGCTCCCGCGGCGATCAAGAGGGTGCTACAGATGGTTCCTAGTGTCCACGCAGGTGGCAACGCGAAGCCATACACCGATGGAACGGCGAAGGTGGCCAGGGTTAAGAGGGTGCCAACCGAATTGCTGACGCGGCTCACTCGCGCATACCCCTTCCACAAGAGGTACGCCCCGATGAGCGCCGAGGTGGCTCCGGACAATCCGAGGAACAGGTAGAGGCTGAGAAACACCTTCAGGGGGCTGCTGAGGCTCAGCTCTTGGAAGACTGAATCAAAGCCAAGGGTGGACAGGATGTGGAGGGATCCGTAGACCAAAACAGCGACGAGCAGGCTGCCTCCAAGAATCAAGAGTCCAGCGCTAGCCTTCACTCTGCCTCTGCTAGAGGGGGCTTGGGCCATAGACGTTTCTCACGAATCTATCTCAAACGACGTGAGTATATATAAGGCTATAGAGGCTCCCGAGGCTTGGAAGGTTATCGAAGGCTTCGTCAACTGCTCCAAGTAGCGAGCTCTTAAGATCTCTCTTACCTATTCCTCTCTTTTCAACGCAGTGGTCTGCTTGTGGTACACGGCGAAGAATAGGCCGAACCCCACGAGGGCCGCGCCTAAGGAAACGAAGGACCCTGCATAGCCCACGGTTGCCAGCACGACCCCCGTGATGATCGGACCCAGCATCTGGCCGACATCCATGATGGTTGCCAGGAACCCCATGGCCGCGCCCATGTCGTCTTTGCCGGCAAGGTCGCCGATAAGGGCGGGGGTGGACGAGATCACCATGCAGAATCCGAGGCCGTACATCAAGGAGAGGGCTAACAGCGGGAGAAACCGGGTTGCGGAGGGAATCGCGAGCACGGCGACCCCGCTCATGATTAAGCCCATGAGGATGGGCAGCCATCGCCCCCTCGTATCGGAGAGCCGACCCATGAAGGGGCCGACGAGGGGGATCAACACGAACTGAACCCCCATGATGGTCCCGATGAGCGACGCATCCAGCTGGGCGACGTTCTTCAAGTACCCGATGAAAAAAAATTCGAGGGCCCCATACACGTATCGCGCCGCGGCTTCAGTAGCGCTGGTCACTAAAATACCGACGTCGCTGACGACGCGTCGCCACCCCTGAAAGACGTGGTGCTCCCTCGGGACGCGCGGGCGATCCGACGGCATACGCGGCTGGCTTGCGCCCGCTTGTTCCTGAAGTCCCACGAGGGTCACGACGAGGGCGGTGAACCCCGCCGCGCCGACCGCGAGGTAGAGGAGCCGATAGTTCCACAGCGTGGCTGACAGGATGAAGCCGCCGAGGAAGGGCGCGATCCCGCGCCCGACGATGGTGGCGGACGTGAACGTTGAGAGGCGTGTGCCCTTCTGCGTGGGATAGTGTTCACTGATGGTGGCGCGTGCCACGGGCACGAAGATGGCGGTGGCGAAGCCGTGGTAGAAGCGGACCAGCATCAGCTGCCACCACGCCTCGACGATGAGGTAGAGGAGGGATGCGGTCGCAAAGACGACGCCCGCGATGACTAGCACTCGCTTTCGCCCCAAGCGGTCGGACAGTGACCCGGCTGGAAGACTGATGAGCACCCCGGGCACCGTGGACGCGGCGGCAATCATCCCCATCAAGGCGTCAGGAGTGCCGAGGCTTTCCGCAAACGGGTTGAGAACCGGGTTCTTGGACATGGTGGAGCTGAGTATGGCGAAGGCGCCAATGATACATAAGGTCACGAAAAACGTGTCCCTATCGGGTCTGTGATGGCTGGTCATCTGCGTACGACGCCCTCCTCACGCGTTCATCACGCGTTTACCGCGAAAACAAAGCACTCGCGCCTTCCATCCTTCTCGTAAATGTTAAATAGACTCAAATAGTTACCTGTTTACTGGCGTTTTCTTTGTCCTTGATGGAAACACTGATTCACGATATGAACATGTGCCCCCTTTGTGACGCATCGAATAGCTTATCGACCGCTGGGTTTCGACGGCGGAGTCTGGAATGCACCCACTGCAAAGCTAAATGGTCCACGGGTGTCTTCGACGATACGGGTGGCACGTGGCTGATGCTGACGCATCCCTCGAATACCGGGGTGGGCACCGTCAAATCCGGCCTTCTCTATCGACAAGCCTCCCTCGCGTTTTGGCTCCACAGCAACAAGCCGTTTCTCACCCTTGAGCGCTATGCGAAAGCCCTCTACGAGGCCTTCAAGGATTTTGAGACCTTAAAGAAAGAGTTCGGCGAAGTCGAATTCAAGGCGGGGAGCGACGGCATACGGTTTATTGGGCCCTCCATCCACATCGTTGCCTTGATCCATATCCGCTGGGAAGAGCAGGAAGACTACGCTCCCACCGTAATCGTTGTCGACCAGACGCCCACGCTGAAGGAGAAGGACAAAGAAAAAGACAGCCTGTTCTGCTACATGATCCGCAAAAAACTGCACATCTTTGCGGAAGAGACAGGGATCCCTCTCACGCCGTACCTGGTCCAATCGTGGGAGGACGGGGCGAAAGCGGTTGCCGAAAACGCGTTTTATCCCTTCAAGGACCTTGATGACCTCAGCGTGGTTATTCCGAAGGGAACCCCCAAGTGGCATCGTGACGTGCTCATTGCATACTACGCAATGAAGCCGGATAAGGACAAGAAGCCCCTCGTTGACGTGAAGCCAGTTGCCAAGAAAGCGGAACCTAAGCCCGAAGCGGAACCCAAGCCCGCTCAGCAGCCCCTATCAAAACCAGAGACCGTCACGCCTAAACGGGTATCGCTCGAAAATAAATGTGTTCGCTGCGGTAGCCCGATCCCTCCAGGCGCCCGGCTCTGCCCCACGTGCGAAAAATTAGCGGCTTCAACCGATACCCGGCAGCTTACCATCTACCTCGACGAAGCCCATAAAGAGCGCACCGCGCTCGATAACTACACGGCGTTTAAAGCGCAGCTCAAGGCGAAGGGCAAAGTGCTCGTACGTTCGAGGAAGCCGTTGACGGCATCCGCCTTACGCACCAAGGACCTGCTCATCATCGGCGGCCCCGAGCACCCGTGGGTGTTCGGACGCGGCGACGACAAGTGGAGTCGCACGGAGGTTCGCGCCATTCAGCGCTTCGTGGCCCGCGGAGGGGCGCTTTTCATGCTGGGCGAGGGCCTTGGCAGTGCCGAGGAGATGAGTGTGGTTACCGCACCCTATGGCATCACCTTCAGCGAGGACTCGGTAGGCGACGTCACCCTTTCCCGGAACGATCTGACCCCCCATTCCCTGACTGAAGGGGTGAACGAGATCGTTCTGGGGTCCGTCCTGAAGAGCGGAGGAAAATATCTTGAAGTCGACGAGCCGGCGGTCGTCATTGCGCGGCACGAGGGTCGTCCCGTGGTAGCCTACAGCGAACATGAAGCCGGCCGCGTCGTGGTGCTCTCCAGTCTTTCCGCCTTCTCCAATGACTACATTGAACAGCATGATAATCGCACGCTCCTGGAGAATCTTCTGACGTATCTCTCTGGTTCCCCCCTCGCCATGGACACACGCCTAGCTGCGGAGAAGGCTCTACCGCCCCCTGCACCGGCGCCTGTAGTCCAGCCACCTCCCGAACCCGAAGTCAAAGCGATGCCCAGCCCTGTCGCTGCCCGCTTCTGCCCTCATTGTGGGTCTAAACTCGAGCCAGGCGCGGTGTTCTGCGGGAATTGCGGGAAGCGGCTTGAGACCCAATCTGAGGCCCAGGATTCGGGGCCTGCGAACCATCGCTCAGAATCCGCCGAGCCGTCACCGTCGTGGAAGGCGCTTCTGACCGACTGGGTAGCCTTAATGGACGAATGGGACGCCCTCGACGACCAGTTTCAGGAAGAGACGCAAAAGACGGCGAACGCGACCTTCCCACGGGATCGAACGGTCCTCATGCAGGCGTGGGAGCGCGACATCAACCACTGGCAACCCCGCTTCCTCGACTATGGGGCGAAAGAGATCCAGCTATGGGACCAGATCAAAAAAGCTCCGGATCTTCCCGATGAGGCCTTCCGCCTCATCCACACCCTCCAAGTTAACTGTTCCATCGCGGTGTCCCGCCGTCAAGAGCTCCTCAACGTCCTCAAAAAACAATTACGTGCCATGCGGAACCGCGATCAACGTCGGGTGAACTCGTTGTTCGAGGAGATGCTGCAATGGATCAAGGCACGGAACCTGCTCCGTAACGATTACGCCCATCTTCTCACCGCGCTGAGTGAGATGGGTGTTTCCATTCCTCAACGACACGTACCGACCATACGGGAGATTCGGGACGAAGACTACGAGCTTGGGAAACACGTCATCAAACGACTGGTACCCGTCCCCATGCCCTCCATGATGGGACGCCCGAATCCGTGGATGGCCGAGTATGAGGGCTGGTTACAACATCGGCGCGAAGCGGATGCACGACTCGCAGAACTGCAACAATACGCCAACACAACGGACTGGTACCTGGGCACGATGAATCAGCTGAAGGAAGCTCGATACCGCGCCGCCTCGTACTAACGACCGGGAAAACCATCAGCACGCTAGCCAGACCATTCTCACCTGCCCGCAACGATACGTCTGGGTACTCATTCCTCACCGTTCACCCTTTCACGAACTCGTTGCTGAGAAGCGAGTGGACATATCGTCTCTTTTCCCTTTATTCTAGCTAGCTACCCGAATCCATTTCACAATCTACTATTGATTCGATCTAGCGTCTGGTTAGCGAGGTGATCCACTTCTCGAATATGAGGATTTGTTCGGGGGACATGAATGAAGGTTATTCTCCTAAACTCCTTCGTTAACTCCTGCACTTTTAGCCACAAGATCTTGAGTTTCGAGTTTCTGACCGTATACTCTCCCGTCAGTTGCTTTACTACCAGCTCACTATCTAAATGGCAGATAACGTCTTGACAAGGGAGTTGAATAGCGTATTCAAGCGCAGCGATTACCGCCTCGTACTCGACCTGATTATTCGTCCGTATCCCCACATACTTTGAATATCTCTTTACCCGTTCCCCCTCCTCACTCAGAATCATAAACGCGAGGGCTGAAATTCCCGGATTCCCTCTGGAAGCCCCATCAGAATACACGAGCAGCTTCATCATCCAACACCCCGTCTCATCACATGAGAACTCTATTGTAGAGCTTTCCATATTCTCAGAACGGTCTCTTTAAAACATACATTCTGCTTCTTGTTTTAGCTGGCTAGCTGAAACGCGCTCTCTTATGTATTAGCTAGTTATCGATTGGTTCGGCTTCCGGGACGCGAACCCCACGGAGCGAATTTGACCCACTACTCGCCACACTCTCCCCGCTTTTTTATTTTATGTGCTTCTCTTCATTTGGCTGCTCAGGGTTCAACTAGGCGGAATAATTAGAATTACTACTAAGACTGGTAGATGATGTCTGTACCTTCTATTCGCTTCGCTTGAATGACCTTGTCCTTAAGCTTTCCCCAGACAGTGACCCTTTCTCCCTTTGATAGGTAAAGAGGCCCCTTGAAGTAGACAGGGACCTCCTTTATCTTGAGACGCGTCCTATGACCATGGTCCTCTTCGACAAGACGGGAGCTGATGCTCCAGGGCCACCCCGCAGCGTAGAACTCGACCACCGGCTTCTCGGTGATCATTCCCTCAAACTTCACGTTCGCATCATCCAGTTGAACAATATCACCTGAACTGACGACGTAATACTCATCGTATCCCAACGTTTCTATTGGAAAGGCCAATTTCTCCTTCTTCCAGAACATAGCTAATCATCTGTCCAGTTGCTTCATAAGTCTTTTACCTTAACAGACGCCTGTTATGCGATGTCATCGTTACAACGATGTCATGTTATTGAGGAAGAGGAACCTCAAACTCGCGGTATGGAAACCTTTGCGAAATCGCGGACACCTTCGCCAAAATATGTCCCATTGTGGAGACATCACCAACATACTCCACTCCTCCTTCTTTTCTGAAATCATGATAAAGGCTGTTCCGTACGTAGAGCTGTTCAAATCACAGGGGAGGAAACATAACAGCACTAGTCGATATATTATCCTTTTTTCGCTTACTTTATGAAAACGAGAACTCTGAGAACGTGCTTTGGCAGGGGTTCCCATACAATACTTTGAGGCTTCTCCTCTTTGGGTAGAAGATCACTGAGCGCAGGGTGCTGTTATATTCCCCATGTTGGCAGAGCGTGAGGTTTGATGGCTTGTTGTCCTTTCCATGATCGCTTAAGAGGGTCGCGATGACGGGTTCATCCACGAAGGCTTCATTGTTCAGTAGTTCCTGTGCTCGCTTGAATCGTTGTTCGCTGGATTCGTGGACTCTTGTGCCAAGGAATTCCTTGGGAACGTTGCCAGTGAAGATCGCGTTATGTGGGACTTCATGTTGTTGCATTTCCGGTGTGTGATAGTGGTTCGTGTTAATGATTTGACCATCTATCGGGCTTCGTACTGCCGCATAGTTATGCGAGATTTCCACCGTCTTGATGTTATCGTCTGCGTCGGCGATCATCAAGAGATGGTTTCCAGCGCGTTTTGCGTGTGTTATGAAGGTCACGGCTTCATCGGTGGTTTTGCATGTTTCGAGCATCTCCTGCAATGCCAGCGAGTTGGGTGCAAAGTACGTGGGTTCGTCGATGGCGTAGGCCAAGTTTTGCGTGACGGTTAAGCCATACTCGTTCATGCCATCGATCATGCCGGGAAGCGGCGCCATAGTGCAGCCGAGCGTTTGATACGCTCCCACCGGTTTGGTGTGGCAGGTCAAGTGGAGCGGTGAAAAATGGTTCGGATAATCAAAATTTTTCGCGATGATCGTTTCCGTTGTTCTCGTTCGTTGCTGCGTAAACCCTAGACTCGTACAGGCCGGTACCCGGAAAATCGATGGACCCACCGTAACGAGCAACTCCATTGATTGCGCGAAAAACAGCCATGACAAGTCGATTCCTGCGCCTTCAGCGATGCCTTTTAACCGCTCTGCCTGGTTCGGGTAGTAGTGAACGATGTCGCCTTGGAGCTGTTTCGTGGCTCGGCGTCTGGCAAGTGACAGAAACAGCGACATCGGCAAGAGCCGGGGCTTCATACTCCTCACTTCGACAAAGCTCGAAATCTGTTCCACGGTTCGATGGAGTACCTCGCGAACCACTCGTCCCTGTTGGACACCCATCTCGTAATGAGTACCTGAAAACGTCTCTAACTGAACACTTGACAAAGGCGATCGACGACCCTTCTCAGCCTCATTGAAACATAGAGCTGAATCATATATAAGAGGCTATTCCCGAAAACTTAGCTAGCTAGGCGCTCCGAAACGTCTACGCCGCCTCAGGCCTCGCAATCAAGCTGAAAACTAAAGTTTAAGATCGACGCATTGAACGCACTCATCCGAGCGCAGGACGTGAACCCCGAACAGATCCTGACTAAGGAACCCTTCTCCCAAGGAGCCGTAACCTACATTGACGCTCAGGCCCGCGAAAACCACACGACCTTCAAGTCCTCAGCGGGGAACTCAAAACTCTGATCCGTTAAGAAGCTACTAAAAACCAACTAGATGAAACAGTACCTCTTCGCTCTGCGGGTGGTGCGGCTGCCGGGATTTGAACCCGGGTTGGAAGCTTGGAAGGCTTCAATCCTAAACCAGTCTAGACCACAGCCGCATGGACGAGTACACGTAGTTGGACTAACGGAGGCCGAATTAAGGGTTTCTATGGTATTAGGATTTTGTGTATAGTTCGTGTCTTGTTGTACTAGCGAGCTTGTCATAGATTCTTTTGAGTCTCTCTGGACTATAGTCAGTATAATGTCTAGCAAGTACTGATTTCGGTGTTCGTCCACAGCAGGCATCTATATATCAATCTTGTACTCCTTGTTCAACCATCTTGTTTGCATACAAATATCTTAATTCGAGGTGTTCTTTTTTCACCACGTCGAAAGCAATCTGCATTCTCAATAAAAGATTTAACTTCTGTTTTATGATTAAGAAGTATGGAGAAACGATATCAGGCATTAAAAAATATTGCTGAAAAAGAAATGCAAGATGCTAGTTCTGCTCATGATATCGATCATGTAATGAGAGTCTATAATTTATGCTTATATCTAGCAAGAGATGAACCAAACGTTGATTTAGATGTTTTAAAAATCTCGGCTTTACTTCATGACATTGCTCGAGTTCAAGAAGATGAAGATGATTCAGGCAATACTGATCATGCGATCCTGAGCGCAGAAATGGCTGGCGAGATTTTAAGAACCCTTGATTATCCAGAAAGAACAATTGGACAAGTTAAACATTGTATCGTCTCCCATAGATTTAGAAGTCATAATCGACCGAGAACTAAGGAAGCAAAGATCTTGTTTGATGCTGATAAACTGGATGTTATTGGTGCCATCGGTATTGCTAGATGCTTTATGATCGCAGGACAATATGGTGAACGACTTTATTCAAATGTTTCGATCGATGAGTATGTCAAAGACAATCTTGTTGATGGAAAACGTAATGGAAGAATTAAAATCATATCCCAACATGCGCCAAATATCGAATTTGAAACAAAATTCAAACACATCCCCGACACTATTCACACTGCAAAAGCCAAACAACTTGCTCAACGAAGACTTGATTACATGGAGCATTTTTTTGAAAGATTAAGAAACGATATTGAATTTTCATAGTTCAAAACAAGAATACAGCTTTCAAAGCTGCTTTATCATATATTCTCTTTAGCTTTTCAGGACTGTTGCTAGCTAATAGAATTCTTATTCACGCTTCCTTTCCTTTCACCTCAAAGGCATAGTCATATATACAGTATCAATAGTTAATACTGAAACGATTTTTTATATCTGAGCTCCGAGGTGGGGAGCTCTACAAGTACCAATGAGACGTGGGGATGAAGAACGCATGAAGTGGTTAGGATTATGGGAGATGGATTCTAAGGACATGGATGTTAACATTAAGAAGTATCAGGAAATGCTTGCGGCACGGGAAAAAGGGGATCCAAAGTTTCCACGAAAGCCAGTATCGGACAACTATAATTTTATGGGCAAGTACAAGGGGTTCATCATCTACGGTGAAGACACAACAACTGAGCAACTGATCAACGTATCACTCCAGTTCAAGGATACGATGCAATGGGAGTTCAAACCGATTGTAGAAGTGTCCAAGACGATAACGACGTATCTGAAAACAAAGAAATAACTTGAAACATCATAATTCCCCTTCTTTTTTATTTTTCAATATTATAAAAAAACACAATCTAGACATGACACACAACCTTAGAATACTTCAGAACAGGTATTAGGATAAGTCTTTGAGATTAGCTTTATCGTAGATTCTCTTAAGTCGTTCTGGACTGTTGTCTGTGTAGTGTCTAGCTAAGATTGATTTTAGTGTCCTATCATAAAAGGGATCTGTATACCTGTTTGGTACTTCTAGTTTTAGAATAATTGAAAAAACGGGGGTATTAACGAGTTCACTCGAAGTTAGTTCGTATCATCGGTAATCCTCTGCGTCGATTTTCACCATTGGGTAGACGCCGTCTACAGGAAGGTTAGGGACTTTGGAAATCTCTTTACGAACCGCTTCAGCGGATACCGCATTCCATTCGCAGAATATTTTCACTATCTTGCCCTCTTCATTTAATTGAAGCCAGCTGCCTACCCAGTAGGCATTTATGTTGGTGTTGATTGCTTTTACTTGTTTAGCCATTAGAGTTCCATCTTCAATTGTTGTAGGAGGGAATGAGTGTACCGCTAAAAATTTTGGCATAATTCAGGTTTCACCTCCTCTAATTTCAGATAAATTAAGATACACACTATAGAGGTAAAAAGGTTTAGCATAGAACCGTTAATCCAGCTTTGTCATAGATTCTCTTGAGTCTTTCAGGACTATAGGTCGGTATAATGTCCTGCTAATACTGATTGGGGGGAGCGTCCACAGAAGGCATCGTCGTCGACAGGGTATAGCGTCTCGTAGACTGGTAGTTGTTAGCCCTGCGTTCCGAAGTGGAGCTCGCTGGCTTCCTGTTTGTACTCGAGGGCTTCAAGCCACTCTGTCACCTCTCGGATTGACGTCAACCGGATCACCTGCAGATGGGCATATTCAGGCTTCGAGAAGAGCGCAGGATACTCCGTTTTCCTTCTCCAATAGGTTTTCATAACCCACAGCGGCATCGAGTCCGGACCGAACAATGCGTCCCATCTTTCCATATTCGTGTTCCATAGTTTTTGACGCGTCACGATCCGCTTCACCGTCCTCAACACGATCCTCCAAAACACAATGTTGAAGGGAAGATCGAGCCAGACAACCATCGCTGCTTTACGCCATACAATGTCTCTGACCCGGCGGTAGTTCCCATCGACCACCCACGATGCTCCCGTCGTTGCTTCCTCGACCGCCTCTCGAAATTCTGTGAGTGGGGTCCCTTTCCACCCCCGTCTCCAGTGGATCGCATCCAGTTCAATGTGCCTAATCTTCAGTCGCCGAGCGATTTGGGTACTGACCGTGGTTTTTCCCGACCCACTGGTCCCGATGACGGCGATACGTAAACGACGAGGGTTCACACGGTATCCCTCCTCACGAAAAGAAGGTCTGTGATATTTAACAATGCGTGAAACACCGGTCGCGCTTGCGAGGTTAAACATAATTCGAACTAACTAAGCCCCGCGTCTTCGTTCTATTGGTCGCTCGCCGGCCATACGACGCTTCAACGAGTGAGTACGCTGCGTGATGCTGTGGGTTATGTGGCACGTTCTAACTCCTCGACGGCCTCCGGGTTTCGGAGGGTGGAGACGTCGCCCGGCGATTCGCCGATGGCTTTCGCCCGCACGATGCGCCGCATGATCTTGCCGCTGCGGGTCTTGGGCACGTCCTTGACGAACCAGACCTCGTCGGGCCGCGCGATCTTGCCGATCTCGTTGCTGACATGCTGCATCAGCTGCGTCCGCAGCCGGTCTGTGGCCACGATGCCTTCCCGTAGCACGACGTAGACGCAGATGGCCTCGCCCTTGATCGGGTGCGGCTTGCCGATGGCAACGGCTTCCGCCACGTGGGGGTGGCTGACCATGGCCGACTCGATCTCGGAGTTGCTGATGCGGTGGCCGGCGGTCTTGAGGACGTCGTCCGCCCGTCCCTGCACCCAGAAGTACCCGTCGTCGTCCACGCGGGCGATGTCGCCGGCGAGGTAGACGCCGGGAAACGCGCTCCAATAGATCTTTTGGTAGCGGTCCGGATCCTTGTAGAGGCCGCGGAGCATGCTCGGCCACGGCGTCGCGAGGACGAGTTCGCCGCCGGACTGCTGGATGGGCTGGCCGTCACCGTTGTAGACGTGGGCCGAGAACCCGGGGAGGGGCCGCGTCGCCGCGCCCGGCTTCAGGGGGGTGATGGGTAAGGGGGAGATGACGAAGCTGCCGGTCTCCGTCTGCCACCAGGTGTCCATGATCTGGCAGCGTTCGCCGCCGATGTGGGTGTAGTACCAGATCCAGGCCTCGGGGTTGATGGGCTCGCCCACGCTGCCCAGCAGCCGGAGCGATTGGAGGTTATGTCGTTTCGCCCAGCCTTCCCCGTACCGCATGTGCATCCGGATGGCGGTGGGGGAGGTGTAGAGCACGGTGACGCCGTGGTTTTCGATGATGGACCACCACCGATTGGGCTTGGGGTAGTCGGGGGCGCCCTCATACATGATGGAGGTCACGCCCAGGATGAGGGGCGCGTACACGATGTAGCTGTGCCCCGTGACCCAGCCGATGTCCGCCGCACACCACCACACGTCCTCGTCCTTGAGGTCGAACACCCAGCTGAGGGTGGTGGCGGTGCCCACGGCATAGCCGCCGTGGGCGTGGATCACGCCTTTGGGCCGCCCCGTGGTCCCCGACGTGTAGAGCAGATAGAGGACGTCATTCGCGTCCAAGGCTTCGGTCGCACAGGTCCCGGACTGGTACGCTGTCACCTCATGCCACCAGAGATCGCGGCCCTCCACCCAGGGCACCTCCTGCCCGGTCCGCTTGAAGACGATGACCTGCCGGACGCTGGGCGCCCACTCCAGGGCGTCATCGGTCTGCTGCTTCAACGGGACCTCGCGGCCGCGCCGGTAGAAGCCGTCGCACGTAATCACGACTCGGGCTTCGGCGTCGTTCACGCGTTCGCGTAGCGCCTTGGCGCTGAAGCCGGAGAAGACGACGCTGTGAATGGCGCCGATCTTGGCGCAGGCCAACATGGCGATGGGCAGCGCGGGGATCATGGGCATATAGATGCCCACCTTATCATTCTTTCCCACGCCAATGACCTTGAGCGCGTTGGCGAGTTTGTTGACCTCGACGAAGAGATCCCGGTAGGTGAGTTTTTTCACGTCGCCGGGCTCGCCCTCAAAGATGTAGGCGACCTTGTTCTTCCGCCACGTCTCGATGTGGCGATCCAACGCGTCGTGGACAATGTTGTACTTGGCGCCGACGAACCACTGCGCCCACGGCCGCCGCCACTCCAGCACCTTCTCGTAGGGCTGGTACCACTCGACGAACTCCTGGGCCATAGCCCCCCAGTACCACTCCAGATCCCGCGCTTTCTCCATCAGCTCATCATAATCCCGGATCCCTTGGGCATCCATCCATTGCTTCACGTTAGCGTGCTCCACGAGCTGCGGCGACGGCGTGAAGACCCGCTGTTCTTTCAGCAACACCTCGATCGTCGATTTCTCTGCAGCCAAGTAACCCCTTCCCTCCGTTACCTAGTAAATACCGTAATGAGTATATATACTCGCTAGGTATCACGCACGCCTCGTTCCGCGCGCTCGCTCAACTCGCTGATCTTCAGGGTCGTAGAGGGAACGCCCCACGGATCCTACACCCCCCATGCCCGCCCAAATTCTCCCCATTTATCCCACCTTCTCCCACTTTCACACCTCCTCACCCGGCGAATACGTCGTTAACCAACGGCTTTTCGCAAATACACCCGAAACCACGGGAATCACCAACAACAATTCTTTCCCTATGTTCCGGCGGGAACGAGCACAGAGAGCCCTCCAAACGGAGATGCACAGACAGAAGAAAATGCCTCATAGGACGCTACGTTAGCCAACTAGCACGTGGACGCGATGCCGCCGCCCCAACCCCGACGGATACGCGTCCTCCCCGTCGAGCTGCGCCCTGCCCTCGTCATCAATCGCCCGCGCCGTCACCACCCACGATCCCGCGGCGGCGGGCGCCCACAGCCGCCGCCAGACCACCCACGCGCCGGGGTGGGGCGTCCGCCAGACGATGTCTGCAGGCAGCCACGTTCGGCCCCCATCAACGCTGACGTCGACGCGCTGGATCGGCGTCGCTCCGCCCCATGCGACCCCGGCGATGGCGTAGGGCGTCCGGGTAATGACCTCCTGGGGCCTGGGCTTCAGGATCTTGCTGGTCAGCACCACTTGATCGGATTTGACCGCTTCCATGGACGCGAGCCATTCTGGATCCGCGTATCGCTCCTCGCTCAGGGTCAGCGCCTGCAGCCACTTTCGCCACACGAAGCCATAGTACCCCGGCACCACCAGGCGCAGGGGAAATCCATACGCGAGGGGAAGGGGCTGCCCGTTCATCTCGTAGGCCAAGAGGGTGCCGGGAGTGCGAAAATAGGTCAGCGGGAACCCACGGTTTAAGCCATCGGCACTCGTACAGAACAGGTCGACCGCGCCCTCGTCCACCTCCACCTCCTGGAAGACATCACGAAGCGGGACGCCCGACCAGACCGCGGTTCCCACGTACCGGCCACCCACCGGGTTGATCACACACTCCATGGTGACCACCGCGGAAACGCGGCGATAGCTCCCCGTCAACGCTTCATAGGATCGCTCCACGGGCTTCTGCACGGCCCCCCCGATCGTGAGAACCCAGCGGTCGACGTCGATGGGGGGCCCCTTGTACTGGGTGAGGGCAAAAAACGCGTCGGTCCTCGTGAGGGGATCAAGCCACGCTCCATCGCCCAGATCGATTGGCTCACTCATGGCTTCGACGCCTTCCGCTCGC
>Ga0209427_10002428_pt1 | contig 21942 bp, 22 predicted proteins | sample DeeMarSWOR136_30_FD_187465 | JGI IMG/M metagenome (GOLD analysis project Ga0209427, IMG submission 187465) | Marine sediment microbial communities from White Oak River estuary, North Carolina - WOR-1-36_30 (SPAdes) (version 2) | ecosystem: Environmental > Aquatic > Marine > Intertidal zone >...
GAGGAGCGTAGCGACGAAGCAATCTCTACAATAGGTATAGAAGAGCGAAGCCTTGATCCGAGTTGCTTTTGTCTCGCTGGGGCAAAAGCAACGTGTTTTTGAACCACATGGCCTGAGCCTTTCTTCAATGGTCGCTTCATCCATACCCGGATATTTTTTTGTCCCCACTAAAAGAAAGAGAATTACTTAAACATTGAAAAATAGATGCGGAGAAAGACGCTTTAGGTTTTAGGGTTTGATGCTTTAAGTGAGACGGCCAGGAGTGGGATCATGATCTCATGATGGCCGATAAAATAAAATCCTCTCCCTTTTTTCCCATGTGGCCTCTTAACCACATTTTCGCAAGGCCGGTAATGGTGGATAAAATCAAAAACAGCAGTAGAAAAGCTTTCAAGTGACTGCCCCTTGTTTCTGACAAAAGATAATGCTTTGAGAAAAACCTCGGGCAAAATAACTGTTGAACCTATATTGACAAAAACTCCTCCATCTTCAAGCTTTTCCAATAAAGAGCAAAGAAGGAAAAAGTCTTTTAAAGAGGCATTTCCTATGGCTTCTCCTTTTACGTTTGGATGAAAATGAATCGTATCCGTACCGAGCGCAACGTGGACTGTCACCGGGAGGTTCAGGTTATATGCAGCGGATAAAAGGCTCATGTCTTTATGAGGGAAGTCAGAAGTTGCTATCATCTCTCCAACAGCCTCACCCAAGCCAAGGCCTTTCTCCTCTCCTGAATTAATGGCGTCGTTCAACATTTGGCCTGTTTCTTGGGCCATTCCAAAATGACCATCTTTAATCTGAACCTGTACATTTTCTGAAGTCTTGCCAGTAAGGGCAATCTCAAAATCATGGATGATTCCAGCTCCGTTTAGAGCTAAGGCTGTGATCCATCCCTCCTTCATCAAGTCGATTAAAATCGGACTCAATCCTACTTTAATCACGTGAGCTCCCAAACCAAAAATAATTGCTCTATTCCTCTTTTTTGCCTTTCCCATCAGAGAAATGAATTCTTTAAAATCGCTTCCAGCCAAGATATTAGGAAGGCTTCGGACGAAGCGAGTAAAGCTTTTCTCCGCGCCCAGGACTTGAGCAAAATTGTTGATATTCACTTTATCTTTTCTTGATTGAAGAGAATAAGTTTTCAGGCCTTTTGGAGAAAGAGGCTTGATTTTATACTTGCTCATAACTCTTTCGCTACTTAAAAGAAGAAAGTGTTAAAAATAAATCCAAGTTTAAAAAGATAATAAGGAATCAAAGGGGGGATTCTTGGTAGCTTCTTCTCTTCTGAGGAAGTAATCTCTTTAGCTCCTGGCTCAACTTTTTTCTATTTTACATTCTTCAAATCCTGACCAGGTCTGAATTTTATTCTTTTTCCTCTGGTGATTTTGATTTGTTTATTTCTCCGGATATCCCTGCCAAAGCCTGTTTTCTTTTGAACTACCTTAAAGCTTGAAAATCCTCTTATTTCGATCTTTTCATTTCTGACAAGAGCATCCTTAAGAGAAGAGAGAATAGTTTCTACGATTAATAATGACTTTGCCCTAGTGAATTCGGATTTCTTTTCGATTTGAAGGGCGATATCATTCTTAATCATCGGAAACTCCTTTTATCTAATTTATTAAATATAAATAAGTTATTGAGGATAAAAAGTCAAGATAAATTATAGATTTGTAAGAATTTCTTTTCCATGATAGAAGCTAAAATCGTTGATCAAGCTGCGAAAAAGCTAAAAACCGGATAAGCCCATTTTCCACAGAAAAAAGGAGAAAAAAGGGGACATGCTACTTTTTCTATATGAACTATCCATGAGCAGAAACCGTTATCTTTTTTCCAGAAAAAGTAGCCTGCCCCTTTTTTTACACTTTTTTTACATGATCTCTTCTTTATCACGCAATTGGAAATGATTCTTATTGACTTGTTTTTAGCTCATTCATATAATGAAATCAGAATGAAAAAAAGGATCCTCATTTTTGCCTTCATCCTTATCCTCCCCATGATGAGTTCTGCTTCCATCCTAAAAATTACTTTTAGTGCTCCTATTCATCCTATCACTTCAGAATATATCAGAGACACTATAGAAAGGGCAGAAAAAGAAAATGCCAGCCTGATCATAATGGCCTTAAATACCCCCGGCGGTCTGGATTCCTCGATGAGAGAGATAATCGAGAGAATCTTGAGTTCAAGAACACCTGTCCTGGCTTATGTCAGTCCCAGCGGAGCCCGAGCAGCTTCAGCCGGATTTTTTATCGGCATTGCCTGTGACATCTTTGTCATGGCTCCTGGAACAAGCACCGGTGCGGCTCATCCTGTTGGTGTGTCTATAACCGGGCAATCCATGGATAAGACTATGGAAGAAAAGGTTACCCATGACGCTGCCTCTTATATAAAAACGCTTGCGGAAAAAAGGGGAAGAAACATCAAGTTAGCTGAGGACGCTGTCAGAAAAAGTTTATCTTACACCGAAAAAGAATCCTTTGATGGAAAACTGATCGATTTAATAGCCGCAAGTGAACAGGAAATAATCGAACATTTTGATGGAAAACGCATCAAGAGATTCGACGGCGAAGAATTATTACTTGAGCTCAAAGGTGAAGAACTGATTTATATCCCTATGTCGGCCAGGCAGAAATTTCTTATTACGATTTCCAACCCAAACCTTGCCTATATTCTCCTGATGTTAGGCTTGCTCGGCCTCTATTTCGAATTCTCAAATCCGGGTGCTATCTTGCCAGGTGTATTAGGCGGGATCTTCCTCCTTTTAGCCATTTTTTCTTTCCAGATTTTACCGATTAATTATGTTGGTCTGATTTTGATTTTGTTAGCAATCGGATTATTCATCCTTGAGATTAAGGTCCAGAGTTATGGAATTTTGTCTATAGGAGGAATAATAGCTATGATTATCGGCTCGATTATGCTCATAGACGCTCCTATTCCAGAATTACGACCGAGTCTGAAGTTTATCATTCCTGTGGCTATAGGCCTTTCTTCAATTTTTATCTTCCTGATCGTTATCGCCGTTCGAGCTCATATGAGAAAAGTTCACACTGGTAGAGAAGGTCTTGTGGGAGAAATCGGAGAGGCTAAGACTGACCTCAAGCCAGAAGGCAGAGTTTTTGTCCACGGTGAATTATGGAAGGCAGAAGCTTCTGAGGAAATCCCCAAGGGCACTAAGATCAAAGTCCTTGAAGTCATGAATAACTTAGTTTTAAAAGTCACAAAATCCTAATAAGGACGGGGATAGCCTTGGAATTTTATTTAGCTATGAGGAAAGGATTTAAACCGCTCAGATATATCAGAGTCAAGAATTTATAAAGAGGGAAAACACAAAAAAAATTAATTGAGGAAAATTAGCCTCGCTTTTGTTAGAATTTAGCAGGCAATGAAAAGCGACTCTTAGATTAGGAGGTATGAAATGTTAACTTTCCCGGTTATCGTGATTGGGTTCATCGTCCTTTACTTATTGAACGCAATTAAAATTTTGAGGGAATACGAAAGAGGAGTGATTTTTCGACTTGGCCGAGTACTTAAAAAACCTAAGGGGCCAGGACTTATTTTTGTATTTCCTCCAATCGACCGCATGATAAGGGTAAGTCTGCGAATAGTCGTCATGGACATCCCCCCTCAAGATGTTATAACTAAAGACAATGTTTCGGTAAAAGTAAACGCTGTTGTCTACTTCCGAGTTATGGACCCCCAAAGAGCTGTGATCGAAGTCCAAGATTACCTTTTCGCCACTTCTCAACTTGCTCAGACAACACTCCGAAGCGTATTAGGCGAAGTTGAACTGGATGACCTTCTCTCAGAAAGGGAAAAGCTCAACGCCCAACTTCAGGAAATTATAGATAAGCACACAGATCCATGGGGAATCAAGGTTCAGCTAGTAGAAATGAAGCATGTTGATCTTCCAGATAATATGGTCAGAGCCATCGCCAAGCAAGCAGAAGCAGAAAGAGAAAAAAGAGCCAAAATTATCCATGCTGACGGGGAGTTCAGCGCTGCAGATAAACTGACTAAAGCTGCAGATATCATCTCAACTAATCCCCAGGCTCTCCAGCTCAGGTTCCTGGGTACTCTGACAGAGATAGCAACAGAAAAAAATTCAACCATTATTTTCCCTCTTCCGATTGAAATGCTAAAGGCTTTTGAGTATTCAAAGCCAAAAGCAAAAAAAGAAAACGATGAATAATAAAGATTATAGGGAACTTCAACTTTCGAGTTCACAGCTCTTTTTTATTTTCTTGGCAATTCTGATCCTGGGTGTAGTCATTTTTCTCCTAGGAGTCTCGGTCGGTAAAAAACAAGCTCAAATCATGAAAGGTACGCAGATAACTGCAAAAGAAAAGGTTGAGCCGGCTGAAGATCAAGCTCCGCCGCCAGCCGAAGAGTCAAAGGAGTCCATAAGCAAAGAATTGGCCTCGCTCCAAAAAGCCACGGAAGAAACGCAAGAGCAGCGCACGGCAAGCGATGATAGGACGCTATTCTATGTCCAGGTCGGAGCTTTTAACAGAAGAGAAATGGCCGTCTCCTTTGCCGATACATTCGATCAGAGAGGCTACCCAGCTATTGTCCTTGATCCTTTTCCATCAGATAGAAGAGAGATTTTTCGCGTGAGAATCGGTGGATACGCGACCAGGGAAGAAGCTGAAGAAGTCAGAACTAAGTTGCAGTCAGAGACAAGCAGAGCGACCGATTACTTCATAATTCGAAGCTAAATTCCAAGAGCACTTTTTTGTCTTCTTCCCTTAAGAACCAGGAAGATAAAAAAAGCCCTGCAGGTGTCCATATCTTGAAAATCAAAGTAAGGGATATTCTCTTAGCTGTGGCGAGCGGGGGCCTGACCGCCCTTTCTTTCCCTAAGTTTTACCTTGTTTTTCTGGGTTGGATTTCCCTCATTCCTCTTCTTTACATTATCTTAAAAAAAACTCCCAAGCAGTCCTTTCTTCTGGGACTTGCGGCTGGGTTTTCATACTACGCCATCCTTATCTACTGGATTCCTTTTGTCCCGGCTCACTATGGCGGTCTGTCCATGGGAGTCAGCCTTTTAATCTATATCATCCTTGTCCTTTTTCTGGCTCTTTTCTGGGCTTTCTTCTGTCTTGTGTGGACAAAAATCTATCAATCCTTTCCAAGATTAGCTTTTCTCCTCACACCTTTTCTCTGGATCTCTTTTGAATACATCCTTACTCATTTCTTAACAGGCTTTCCCTGGGGGCTCCTCGGATCAAGCCAGTATTTAAACATCTACTTCATCCAACTTGCTTCCATTACTGGAGTTTATGGACTTTCTTTTGTGCTAGTTCTTTTCCAGAGTCTGTTTCTCTACTCTATGAAATATAAAGAAAAAGCCCCCTTCTTTATAGGCTTAGCTTTTGTTCTCCTTATCCATTTAGGCGGCTTTCTAAGCTTGAAAAATATCCCTAACACAGAGAAGTCATTTACTGCTTCTGTCATCCAGGGAAATGTCTCATCTGATATCTACTGGGAGAGGGTATCCAGCCAAGAGATCTGGGGACTCTTTAGACAACACCTTGAACTGAGCCGCAGGGCTTATGAGAAAGGATCTCGCCTTGTTATCTGGCCTGAATTCTCTGTTCCTATCTGTTTTAGCTGTTCCGAAGATATTTATCTGGCTACTAAAGGAATGCTCTATCAATTTGTTCAAGGAACAAGATGCACTCTTCTCCTCGGCACAAATGAAAAAACCGGCACCCGAGGAAATATCCAGTTCTACAACACAGCCTTATGCCTCAGCGCGGATATCTCCATTAGCCGCTACAACAAAATGCATCTTGTTCCGTTCGGGGAATATACCCCTTACAAAAAGATCTTTTTCTTTCTTGAAAAAATGACTGCTGCCATCGGTGATATCTCTCCCGGAACTCAATACTCTCTCCATCAATTCGAAAATACAAAATTTGGCTCCCCGATATGCTTTGAAATCATCTTTCCTGATCTTGTGAGGAAATTTGTGAAAAAAGGGGCAAGCTTCCTGGTCACAATAACCAATGATGGTTGGTACGAAAAAAGTGCAGCTCCTTACCAGCATTTCTCCATAGCTGTTTTAAGAGCCGTGGAAAACAGGAGATATCTTCTTCGAGCAGCCACCACAGGCATAAGCGGGATCATCGATCCCTTTGGCCGCATAATATCCAAGTCTGAACTGATGACCCAGACGTATCTAACTGGAAACATCACTCCTTCCCAAAAACTCACCTTTTATACAAAATTCGGTGATGTTCTTCCCAGAGCAAGCTTGACTTTAGCGGCGATATTCCTTATTCTGGCTTTGGCGAAGAGAAAAAATGAAAGAAAAAAGCCCAGTCTCAAAAAAAAGCCATTCTGAGCTCCTGGCGAAGATCAAAGAATACTTTTCTAAATTTGAAGAACTAAGAGGTTTCCTTTGACCTCAGCCAAAAAAAGGCCGAGATAGAGGCCATAGACAAAGAACTCTCCGCCTCATCTACCTGGAAAGATAAGAAAAAACTAAAATCCCTCCAGCAAAACAAAAAAAGATTAGAAAGAGAGTCCAAGCTTTTCTCTAAGCTCTACGGGAAAAAAGAAGAGCTTGAAGTTTTGATGGAGCTCTCTGAAGAAGGGGAAAATGTAGACGAAGAGCTTGGGGAAAGTCTGGCTTCTTTTGAAAAAGATCTGGCGGAGGCAGAACTGCAAATGCTTTATTTCGAGGAAGATGATGCTCGCAATGCCATACTTACCATCCACCCTGGAGCAGGAGGCACTGAATCCCAGGATTGGGCTCAGATGCTTCTCAGGATGTACCTTAGATATGCCGAGAGAAAAGGCTTCAAAGTTGAAATCATTGACTCTCTTCCTGGAGAAGAAGCTGGCCTTAAAAGTGTTACGGTTCGAATTGAGGGAGATTATGCTTACGGCAATTTAAGCCAGGATTCAGGAGTCCATCGTCTGGTCAGGATATCACCTTTTGATGCCAACAAAAGACGACATACCTCCTTTGCTGCTGTCTTTATCTATCCTGAAGTCGAAGAGGACATCGAGATTGAAATAGACCCGGAAGACCTACGGATCGATACTTTTCGCTCTTCTGGACGAGGAGGGCAGCACGTCAACGTCACCGACTCTGCAGTAAGAATAACCCATCTTCCCACAGGTATTGTCGTTCAATGTCAGAATGAAAGGTCCCAGCACAAAAACAAAGCCAGTGCGATGAAAGTTCTAAGGGCCAGGCTCTACGAACTGGAGAAGAAAGCAAAGCTCGAAAAAATAGAAAAATTGGAGGATACAAAATCAGATATTGCCTGGGGAAACCAAATAAGGTCCTATGTGCTCCACCCCTACCGGATGATAAAGGATCTCAGGACAAATGTCGAAATCAGTGATGTAGAAAGAGTTCTGGATGGCGATATCGATGAATTCATCAAATCAAGCCTGCTCTTGCGAAAATCAGAATCAAAATCGTAGGAAATGATTCTGTACGGTGTTAATTTATCTGTAGGGGTTTGATTTATCAAACCCACCTTTAAGATTATTAATTTCTTCTGTAGGGGCTTGATTTATCAAACCCACCTTTAAAATTATTAATTTCTTCTGTAGGGGTTTGATTTATCAAACCCACCTTATTTACCACAAGGAATGTGTTTATCAAATCCGACAAAAAGCACACACGGATTATTTTATCTTGCCCTTGGATTCTTCCCATATCTTATCCATCTCTTCCAACGTCACTTCACCAAGTTCTTTTCCTTCCTTACTTAATTTCTTCTCTACGAATTTAAATCTTTTTATAAATTTTTTATTAGCTTGCCTTAGAGCAATCTCCGGGTTTATCCCTAGAAGACGGGAGACATTGGCCATAGAAAATAAAATATCTCCCATTTCATGGAATATTTCATCTCCTTTTTTCTCTTCCAAGGCTTTCTCTAACTCAGATATTTCTTCCTTTGTCTTTTTAAGAGCATCTAAAGGCTGATTCCAATCAAATCCATAGGAGGAAACACGAAGCCCGATTTGGAATGCTTCCATAAGGGACGGGGGACATTTTGCCATTCCATCCAAGATTGATTGTCTAGCCTTCTCTTCTTTTTTCTGTCGACACCACTCATCGATGACTTTCTCTGAAGTTCTGATGCGCTTTTGAGCAAACACATGGGGGTGCCGACGAATCATCTTCTGGTTGATTCCTTTCAAAACATCAGAAATTGAAAATCTTTCCTTTTCTTTGAAAATCCGGGCTAGAAAAACAACCTCCATCAGAACATCCCCCAGTTCCTCGGCCAATGACCTGGCATCACCAGCACTGATTGCATCTACAGCCTCGTAGACTTCTTCTAAAAAATAATTAGCTATCGATTTTTCATCCTGTTCTCTGTCCCAGGGACATCCTTCTTCACTCCTGAGATTGTCCAGGATCTCGACCAATTCCTCAAATCTTTTTCCTGCATTCTTAGCATCTTTCATTTCTCTTCTCCGTTGAATTATTCTATGGAATATTGTAGAATTATATACCAATTCATTAAAAATATTTTAAACCAGAAAAAATATCAATCCCGTAAGCTTTAGAAAGAATTGCTTTTAAGAAAGGGGGCAAAAATGCCAGAAAAAACAAAAGGCAAAAAGAAACCAACAAAAAAGAAAAAAAAGCCTGAGGAGAGCCAAGCAATCATTCCTCCCCTTGATTTCAGTTCTCTCGTTCTTCCTTTCTACACTCAGGCTGTAATAAAGTTGGGCCTGGCCAAAGATCCCTTAACCAACAAAGAGGAAAAAAACCTGGAATTGGCCAAGAGATTGATTGATCTACTCGGGCTTCTGAAAGACAAGACAAAAGCAAATCTCAAGCCTGAAGAAGAAAAATTCATAGAGGCTTGTCTTCACCAGCTCAGGTCGGCCTACCTGGAGAAATTAAATATAATCAACTTATGATCTCATGGAAGTTATAAAGGGTTTCGAAAACTTTCCAGCCTTTCCTAGCGACTCAATTTTAGCTATAGGAAATTTTGATGGCATTCACCTGGGGCATCAAAAAATTCTCCACCTACTCGAAGAAAAGGCCAAAAAGCATGCTCTCCCCTCCCTGGTCCTGACATTTTCTCCTCATCCAGAAAAAATCCTGGGAGAAAAAATAATAAAAATGATTCAAACACTCGATCAAAGAGTGAGGGAGATAAAAAAATTTGGAATTGAAGCTGTTTTAATCGTGCCTTTCGATAAGAAATTCTCAAGCCTTTCCGGTCAGGATTTTATACAAAAGATTGTATTAGATACTCTCAAAGCAAAGGAAGTTATTGTCGGAGAAAATTTTCGCTTTGGAAAAAATCGTGAAGGGGATATTTTGCTTCTCCGACAATCCGCCTCAAGATTCAAATTTCAGGTTTATTCAATCCCTCCGGTGGTCAAGGAGGGGATGGTTGTAAGCAGCAGCCTTATCCGAAACTCTCTCCAGGAAGGAAAGATAGAAATCGCCAATGATTTACTGGGAAGACTTTATGAAATAGAGGGCAAAGTAATAAAGGGCAAATCGCGAGGAAAAGCACTTGGCTTCCCGACTGCTAACATTGAGACAGAAAACGAAATCATCCCTCCTGGTGTTTTTATTTCAACTGCCTGGATAGATTCTAAAAAATTTCCCTCTTTAACCAACGTAGGAAATCGTCCTACCTTTCGCCAGAAAGAAACAATTATCGAATCCTACATCATAAACTTGAACAAGAATCTTTATGGAGAGAAAATAAGAGTTAATTTCATAAAAAAAATAAGGAATGAAATGAAGTTCAAAACTCCAGATGACCTCTCCCAACAGATAAAAAAGGACCTGGAAAAAGCGAAAGATTATTTTAGCCATCATGGGACCCTAGATAAAATCCTGATAAATCATTTTACAAAGGCAGCTATTAATAAATAATTATAGGCGAATATTGGCATAACATCGGTTTCAAGGCAAAATCCCGAAAGTCCAATACCATGCGACCCACATCACCTTAAACCAAACAATATGGAGTTACGCATGCGCAACAACAAAAGAAACACGACGCTCATACTTCTTGGTTTTTATTTTCTTGGTTTCATTTTTTCCTGCCAACACAAGGCAAAACCTGTGATACCGGCTGATGCCTTGGCCATCCGTAACGGCCTCGTTATCGACGGTACAGGCGCCGATCCCATCCCGGACGGCGTTGTGATTATCCATGATAAGCGCATTCTCGCTGTCGGGCCGGCGTCTGATTTCCGTCTACCAGAAGGTGTCTCTGTCATCGACGCCCAAGGGGGAACGATCCTGCCCGGTCTGATCAACGCCCATGTCCATCATTCGGCACCTGTGGAACAACGACGCCGCTTCTTGGAGGAGGGCGTGACAACTGTATGTGATCTGGGCACGCCTCTGCGAGAGGTGCCGCTGTTCGCCGAGACAGAAAGCACTGCCGGACCCGCGGCCAGGGCTTTCTATGCCGGACCCATCATCACCGCGCCCGGTGGGTATCCCGATGGCTTGTATCATACGGACGGCTTCAACTACGAAGTCGCGACGCCAGAAGAGGCACGCGAGGCAGTTCGGGATATGGTCGCCCGCGGCGCAGGCGTCATCAAGATTGCCCTGGACCCAAGCTGGAACCGGGAGCATCCCCTGCCTATGCTGGACGTGGAAACAGCGAAAGCTGTTGTGGAGGAGGCCCATGCTCATGGCCTTTTGGTGCGTGCGCATATGATACAGATCACATATTTCCCCATGGCGCTGGAGGCGGGCATCGACGTTATCGAACATATGCCGTTTCCTACGGGCTGGCCCTCAGAGGAGGAGAAGCAGCGGTATCTGACCAGCGACGATCCGACACGCCCCTTCTTCGAGGATCATTTCCCAGAATACGCATCCATCCTCGGCGGCATGGCCCGGCAGAAGATCGTCATGGTTCCCACAGTGAGCGCGCTGCTAGATGACGAGTATTTGAAATCTGAACGCACCTCTCATGAACAATTCGTTGTTTTGGCCGTCCTTGACATCATCCGGCGATTCCGGGAAGCAGGCGGTATCGTAGCCGTGGGCAACGATTTTAACGACCGGTCTATGAAGGAGCGGCTTCCCCTTACGGAGATGAAAGCCCTTCTGGATGCAGGCATGTCCACTCTTGAGGTCATTGAAGCTGCAACAAGGCACGCAGCAGTTGTTTCTGGAGCCGACGATTTGGGCGTGCTGGAGCCGGGCAAGCTGGCCGATCTCATCGTCGTGGACGGTAATCCGCTGGAGGATATCGAGGCGTTGACACGAATCAGGATGGTGATTCTCGACGGTGAAGTGGCTTACGGAGGTAAATAGGTCCTTCGAGTCTAGCAGAGGCTCTAACTTTGATTAATTATCTCCTAAGAAATAAGGTGGGCTTGATAAATCAAGCCCTTACAATAGATCAAGCCCCTACAATAAAGGTCTAATCCGCATTTCCTTACGAACAAGTGTGGGTTTGATGAATCAAACCCCTACAATTAATCTAAAGGTTTGCTCCCCTGTTCTTCGCATATTTCCTTGACTTTTTCCCTAATATATTGCATTTTCTTAGGGAAAGAATGAATTTTTTCTCAAAAAATAAACAAAGCTTCCCCTTAAATCAGGAGTCACTTTATGGTAGAAAAAATTAAAGCCAAGATAATGGATTCCAGCAAGATAAAAAGAGCAATCCAACGAATGACAACTGAAATCATTGAACGCAACCGTAACATGAAAAATTTGGTCATCGTCGGGATAAGGACAAGAGGGATCTATCTGGGAAAGAGAATATCGAAATTGATTAAGGAACTAGAAAAGAGAGATATTCCCGTAGGGGTTTTGGACATAACTCTCTATCGAGATGATTTCTCAGAATCGGAAGCTCAACATATGGTCAAAAAGACAGAAATAAATTTTTCTGTAGCTAAAAAAGATGTCCTTCTTGTGGATGATGTTCTGTTTACCGGAAGAACGATACGAGCAGCCATGGACAGCTTGATCGACCTGGGGCGGCCCAAGACAATTCAGCTTCTTGTCCTCATCGACCGCGGTCATCGTGAGCTGCCTATCAGAGCTGATTACGTGGGAAAATTTCTTCCAACTTCAAAGCGAGAGGTTGTCCAAGTCCAGCTCAAAGAAATCGACAAAATCGATGAGGTCCTTATCACAGAGCCGCCTGGAATGAAATAGGAAAAGGTAATTGGCCTTCAAACATAAACATCTTCTTGGTATCCAAACCTTAACTCCTTCCGAGATAATGACGGTGCTGGATACAGCAGAATCCTTTTATGAAATTTCTACCAGGGAGGTAAAGAAAGTCCCGACTTTAAGAGGAAAAACTATAATCAACCTCTTCTTTGAACCCAGCACCCGAACTCGGAGTTCTTTCGAGCTGGCAGCAAAAAGGTTGAGCGCAGATATTGTTAATTTTAGTCAGCAGGCAAGCAGCGCAGTTAAGGGAGAAAGCCTGAAAGACACTATCTTAAACCTCGAGGCTATGAATCCCGATGCCATAATAATCCGCCATTCTTGCTCAGGAGTTCCCCACTTCACCACCACCTTCTGCAAGTCCCACATCATAAACGCGGGTGATGGATCTCACGAGCATCCCACTCAGGCACTTCTTGATGCCTTCACGATTAGGCAGGAAAAAAAGAATTTTAAAGACCTGAAAGTTACAATCGTGGGGGATATCCTTCACAGTCGAGTCGCACGGTCCAACATCTTTCTCCTCCGAAAACTCGGAGCAAGAGTCGTTCTTGTTGGACCCCCTCCGTTGCTTCCCTTAGAATTCAAGAATTTTGGAGTTGACATAGACTTCAACATCGATAGAGCTCTGGAAGGAGCCGATGTGATCATGATGCTCAGAATCCAGCTGGAACGACAGCAAAAAAACTACTTTCCGTCTATTCGAGAATACAGAAATCTATACAGTCTGACTGAAAAAAGGTTCCAACGCGCAAAAAAGAAGGCCATTATTATGCATCCTGGTCCCATAAATAGGGGTGTCGAAATCTCAGCAGATATGGCTGATTCGGCGAAATCCGTCATACTCAAGCAGGTCGAAAACGGGATTGCAGTCAGGATGGCAGTTCTCTACCTTTTGCTGGGAGGAAAAGAACGTGAAGCTCTTGATTAAGAACGGAAGAGTCGTTGATCCCTCTTCGGGAAAAGACGCCAAGTTAGATCTTTTAATAGAAAAGGGGAAAATTGTTGAGATAAAAGCAAAAATCGCAGCTAAGGGAGCAAAAGTAATCGATGCCTCAAGGTTGGTAGTCGCTCCAGGCTTTATCGACATGCATGCCCATCTTCGAGAGCCAGGACAGGAGGATAAAGAAACCATTGAGACCGGGGCTCTTGCCGCAGCCAAAGGAGGTTTTACTTCCATCGCCTGCATGCCCAACACTGATCCTGTTAATGATAACCGGGGGTTGACCGAGTATATTCTCTCTGAGGCAAAGAAAAGAGCTGTGGTTAATATCTTTCCCGTAGCCTCAATAACCAAAGGGCAAAGAGGCGAAGAGCTAACAGATATGGCTGACTTGGTGGATGCAGGAGTTGTTGCCTTTTCTGATGACGGTCAGTCTGTAGCCAACAGCCAGCTCATGCGCCGTGCTCTGGAATATTCAAAACCTCTTAACACTCTTATCATTGAGCACTGCGAGGATAAAAACCTAAGCGGCGAAGGTGTAATGCACGAGGGGTATTATTCTTATCTTTTTGGTCTAGCAGGCATCCCTGCTTCCTCAGAGGAGATAATAGTTGCTCGAGACACAATTCTTGCCCAAGAGGCTGAGGCAAGTATTCATATTGCGCATTTGAGTACCAAAGGAGCTGTAGACATTGTCAGGAATGCAAAGAAAAAAAAGATAAAGGTCACTGCCGAGGTGACTCCCCATCATCTTATTTTGACCGATTCTTATCTTGAAGATTATGACACAAGCCTGAAAGTAAATCCTCCCCTCAGAAGCGAAGAAGATGTCCAAGCTTTAATTCAAGCAGTGAAGGAGGGAGTTGTGGATGTCTTTGCAACTGACCATGCTCCTCATACGCCGGACGAAAAGGATGTTGAATTTGATAAAGCCCCCTGTGGCATAAACGGTATAGAAACTGCGGTTTCTCTCCTTCTGGATAAACTTGTGAGCAAAAATATCATTTCACTCAAAAGATTCATTAAGATGATATCCACCACTCCTTCCCTTATTCTTGGACTCGAAAACAAGGGGAAAATATGTGTGGGAGCCGACGCTGATCTGACCATCTTGAATCTCCACAAAGAGATTGTTGTTGACGTCAACGCCTTTAAATCAAAAAGCAGGAATAATCCTTTTCAAGGCTGGAAACTGAAAGGAACTCCGGCAATGACAATCGTTGGAGGAAAAATCGTATATCCTTTCTCTTCCTCGAAAAACCTATAAAAGATAGGAGTTGAACTGGAAGGAAAAATAAGTTTCTTCATGAAAATAAACATCCCCCTCTTCGAAAAAAAGTTAGGCTATCGTTTCAAAGACAAGTCTCTGCTGGTCCAGGCCCTAACCCACAGTTCATACGCTTACGAAAACCCACAAACTGTGCAAGCGGACAATGAGACTTTAGAATTCCTGGGAGATTCTGTTCTTGGCCTCGTCATTGCTGACTACCTCTGTACTACCTATCCTCATACATCCGAGGGTGAGCTCTCCAAGCTCAAATCCTCTGCGGCAAAAACATCTTCTCTTTCTTCCTTTAGTAAGAAAATAAAACTTGATAAAAATATACTCCTGGGCAAGGGGGAGGAAAAAAGCGGGGGGAGGAAAAAAAAGACCATCCTAGCCGGAGCCTTTGAAGCAGTAGTCGCAGCTATTTATATAGACGGTGGACTTGACGCGGCCAGAAATTTTCTGCACACTCTCCTTGATTCTCTTTTCAAAAAAATAAGGGCCCATAGTCATTTAATCAACAACTATAAATCGGCTCTGCAAGAGTATCTCCAGAAAGAAAATCTCCCTGCTCCTGTTTATAAAACCATCACAACAATGGGACCTGACCATAAAAAAAACTTTGTGGTTGAAGTTTTCTTCGAAAAGGAATCTCTGGCAGAGGCTAGAGGCAATTCCAAAAAGCAAGCTGAACAAAAAGCCGCTCAAAAAGCCCTCAAGAATTTCCTGGGGAGAAAAATGAAGGCATTCACGTCTGATACATTTATCATGAAGAAAAAAGGATGATTGAATCTTACGCTTTTGGCCGTATGGATGTGGATGGCCACACATACACCTCTGACCTTATAATTTTTCCAGACAGAGTAAAGGACTCTTGGTGGCGAAAATCTGGTCATAACCTTTGCCTCGAAGACATAGAAGATGTCCTCAAGGAGAAGCCTGAAGTCCTCGTAGTAGGCACCGGTTTCTACGGTATAGTGAGCGTCGAAGAAGAAGTGAAAAGCCAAGCTCAATCTCAGCGAATAGAGCTTATCATCGCCAAGACAAAAAAGGCTGTTCAAAGTTTCAACGAATTCGCTTCCAAAAAAAAGACGATCGGTGCCTTCCACTTGACCTGTTAAATACCTGGTTTTTTCTTTATAATTTTAAAAGCGCACTCTCTACCGTATCTCAAATGGCTAAATGCTATAAATGTGAAAAAAGAAAGGGGAAAAGGTACTGCGTTGCCTTAGGAAATTATCTGTGCAGCCTTTGCTGCGGCCTGCTCAGGGAAAAAGAAATACACTGTCCTCAAAGCTGTACTTTTCTCGAAAAACACAAACCTTACCAGGAGCAGCGAATTATTGAAAAGAAGCCAGTGTCCTCGCCAAGAGCTTTATCCCCAGAAGAAGACATTTTGAACGATGAGAGGATGGCCTGGCTTGCTGTTCATATAGAAGCGCCTTTGAAAGAATACGCAGAAAAAAAAGAGGATTTTACTGACAAGGAAGCCCTTTTGTCTCTGGAGTATGCCAGAGAGAAAATTGAAAGAGAAAAAGGACTTCTCTTCACTCCAGAAGAAAAGACCAAGCCAAAAAATGAAATCGGAGAGGCGATCTTCCAGAATATAGAGAGGTGCCGGTACGAAAGAAGGATCATTCTCCCGGGAGAAGTGGCAACCTACAAGAGAGAAGAAAAAATCCAGTGCCTGGAGCGGATTATATTTGGAGTCAAATTCTGGGCAAAAAGGAATTTTGAAGGCAGAAATTATATCGAACAGGTTATAAAGCGCTTCGCCAGAATAAAAGATCTATCCCGCCAGAAAAAAATCATCACCACATCTTGATTTAAATTACTCTAGCCCTTTTTATCATTGGAGCTATTAAGATCTAATGATAAATAGAGCAATAAGGGCTTTTTCTTTTTCACAGCTAAAATGAAAAAGATGCTTTTATTTCGCTTAATTTTTCAGCACGTTATCAATCTATTTCACATATTACCCTATGTCTGTAGACCGTATCTATTGCGCCGCTCGATCCACCTACGAAGGAGAACTTGGTAATTTCATAAGCAACATAATTAATTTCCCAGTTTTCAGGTGGCTCGCTTACTGTTAATTGCTTGAATTCTAAATATTCTTTTTCGAATTTTAAATTAAATCCTTTCAACTTCCTGCCGACTTTTCTCCAATAATTTTCGCTGTCTTTCCCTTGAATAACTTCACCCTCATGCGTCACAATTCTAGAATGAAGTGTGAATTCTCCTGGCATCTTGTCATATGCACGTTTGTTAAAATGATCTAATAGTTTAGCATTTCGTTCCTCAATTTTTTCCTTAACCTTGACTTTAAATTCTTCAAACGTCATACTTTTTTCCTTTTTTTCTTGAGCAAGAGGAACCATACTAGCTGATAACACAAAAACCACACAAATCGAAATAGCAATAATTCTTTTCATTTCAAACCTCCTTTTTTGATTAATTAATTAGATATATTTTATCTAACATTTCCCTTAATGATGAAATCAGGGAATGCTAGTTGAGTTTTCTGAGCAAATAAAATTAATTATTCCCCCTCCTTGCGTTTTCTATGTATTTCTTGACCTTTATTTTAAGTCTTATTAGAGAAAATCTCGCCTTCCATCAGAATCATGTATAAATAAAATGTTCCATCCTCATATCATCAATTCGTCAGAATTGACCATACCGTTCTAGCCTTTCCTCATATTTCTTCTTCTCGCTTTCTATTATCTCCTTGAAACGGTGATCATCTTCCAGGCTTTTATAACTCGTATTGTTTTTTAAAAATAGATATGTATAAAGATATTCTTGAGCTTCTCGAAATCCTGTATCAATTCCTATTTTTATATTCTCGATGGCCTCGTCTTTCATTCCTAAAAGAGAATAAATGCTCGTAACATGATAACGATACTTACTTTTCCCTTCGATCAGGGTCAGTGCTTTCTCCTTTTCGCCCTTTGCGGCAGCTACCCAAGCACGATAATATCTGATATTAGGGCTTTCTGGATTCAGTTTCTCTGCCAGGCCAATTTTTTCTCCTGCATCGTCGTATTTTTTCATCATAATAAGCGCTTCAGCATGCATAAGATAGAGAGAGTAATCATCTTCTTCTATATCCAATGCTCTATTTACACAATCAGCGACTTTGCCAAATTCTCCAGTGCGGATAAAACAATCAGCGATCATTTCATAAGTTGTCATGTCTAAAGGATCAAGCTCGATGGACCTAGAATAATATTGAATAGCCTGTGAGTACAATCCGATGCTCCTCAGAAAAGATCCCACATCAAAATTAATAGATGGATTATTTGGATTTAACTCGAAAGCTCTCTTAAAAAAATCATAAGATCTGTCCAAATCCTCTTTAAAAAAGTGAGCCCATCCAAGGCCGAGGTTTGCTTCCGCTAAATTCGGATTTATTTGGTAAGCCAACTCATAGTTTTTATTCATCAAGTCATAACTTTTCCAGTTGTCGCGAGGAGAGAAGACAAAATGCAGCTGGTAAATATCGCCAAGACCCCGATAGGCTAAGGCATAATCCGGGTCGACCTTGAGAGCTTCTGTATAATTTTTCACTCCCTCTTCAAAATCTTTTTCATTGTGAGAATTTATGTATTTTTTTTCAAAATGATTTCCCCAAACATAGTATTCTCTTGCTTTAATATTTATGGGGTCTCTCCTCTTTATAAACGGAATTTGCCCTTCTTGGAGATGAACCTTTAATTCCGAAGCAATAGCTTGGAATATCTCATCCTGAATTTTAAAAAGTCCTTCAAACTTCTCTTTGTATGTGTATGACCAAAGGACAGAGCCATCCTCTACATTAATCAACCTTACGTTCATTTGTATATTTTCACCTTCTTTTCGGAGACTTGATTCAAGAATTGTTACAACATTCAATTCCTTGCCAATATCTATGGAGCTTTTATCTTTATCTGCATACGTCGTGACTGCAAGTTTTGACATTACTCTCAAATCGGGGATTAATATGCGAAGTTTTGTAATTATATCATCATGCATGGCACCACAAAGCAGTTCTTGATCTCTTTGTGGGCTTAAATCCTCGACAGGTAGCACGGCGATAGAGCTTTTCCATTTCATCTCGCTGAGTGCTTCACTACCGATCTCCCCAGTTTTCAGAAATTGACCAAAGAAAAAATACCCTGCGACAATTATTGCGGTGACAACAAGGGCGATTCCCGGGATTAAAAAACTTCGGAAACGCTTTCTTTTGGTTTCCAACTCAACCTTTTTCTCTAAGATAATCCTTTCCTCGGTCGGGATATCTTTCTCTATGCTTTGTAGTTCTGAAAGGACGTCCTCTGCCCTCTGATACCTTTTCTGCTTATCTTTCTCCAAGCATTTAAGTATCACTCGGCTCAGGTCTTCAGGGATCTGGGCATTAAATTCTCTCGGCTCTGGGGGAGCTTGCGTCTTGTGCTTCAGAGCTATGCTCAGAGCAGTATCGCCATCAAAAGGCGTCTTCTCGGTAACCATCTCATAAAGGATTATTCCTAAAGAATATATATCCGAACGTTGGTCTACAGCCTCACCTTCAACCTGCTCAGGAGACATGTACTTTGGCGTCCCAATCATCACTTTCGCATCTGTTATCCCCTCTGCATCAAGGGATCTTGCTATGCCAAAATCCATAATTCTGGCATTCCCCTCTTTATCAATCATAATATTATTGGGCTTTAAATCGCGATGGACGACACCAAGCCTGTGAGCCTCTGCTAAGCCCTCACAAACTTGTTTGGCTATGGATAAAGATTTTCCTATTGTTAATTGACCTGTTTGTCTGATTAATCCCTTTAAATCTTGACCTGACACATATTCCATAGTGATGAAATATCTACCTTCATCTTCCATAAGTTCATACATACGCCCAACATTCTTATGGACAATCTTACGGGCAAATTTCAATTCTTTACTAAATCGCTCGACTGTTGTCCTATCCGAGGCAATTTCAGGTTTTATGAGTTTTAAGGCCACTTCTTCATCTAGCTTCTTATCGACCACTCTATAGACTCTGCCCATTCCGCCTTTGCCCAGTTCTTCAATAATCTGATATCTTCCAGCAAAGGTGGAGCCTGTGGTCAATTCTTCTTTGGGCGTTTCGATAGTTTCTGTGGGTGAGTCAGAGATCTCCTCAGAGGACTTAAGCTGAGTGGCACACTTACCACAATAGATAGTATCATCAGGATTTTCAAAGTGACACTTGGGACAGTTTATACCCATCTTTCCCTCTTCCCTAGGTGACAAAAGAATAGCAATTAATGAGGAAAGAGTCAAATCTAAAAATAGGACTCCGTCTTTAGCTTTTTCGTAAATTGACCACCTCAGCTCGATTTGATATAAAAATATGACAATGCCGGCTAAGAAGAATGAAATAAGAAAAGGAGCAAGTTATTTCATCCTGAAAAGACAAATTCCTATATTTCTATCTTGCCAGAAAAAAATCATCACTGCCTAAGTTTAGGGAGGATAACGATGGAGAAGAAAAAAAGAAAACCAATAGTAGCAGCGATTTTATCCTCGCTGGCTCCCGGCCTGGGTCAACTCTATAACGGTCAAATTATAAAAGGAATTATCTTCCTTTTATCTCTTATTTTGCTACCAATAATAATGTTCCGAATAGGACTCCATCATAGCTTTTACGGATTGGCTATCATTCTCCTAATTTTTATGTGTTTCCTGTTATTTATTATCGGCGAAGCGTTCTTAGCAGCAACCAAGAAAAAAGAGTTCATCCTCAAGCCATACAATAAGTGGTATATCTATCTCCTCATTATTCTCCTGGTCAACAGCACTGCCCTGATCCCTGCAAATTTTTTGATGAATAAAGTTTGGGGATTCAGTGCATACAAAATGCCCACAGGAAGCATGGAGCCAACTCTACGCGTCGGTGATTATTTAGTCGCAGATCTTAAATATTTCAAGAAAAACAGACTACAAAGGGGAGATTTAGTAATACTCCAGTATCCCGAAGACCGCACAAAAATTTTTGTCAAAAGGATTATCGCTCTGGAAGGGGAGAAAATCGAGATAAAGAGCAAACAGGTTTACATAAACGATGTCCCCCTCCCAGAAGGCTATAAAATTCATCTTGATAACAGGATTTACCCAGGAAGAGATAATTTTGGTCCTGTTATTGTGCCTTCTGATCACTGTTTCGTCATGGGAGACAACCGCGATAACAGCCAGGACAGTCGACACTGGGATTCTTTACCCCTCAAGAATATAAAAGGAAAACCTCTCTATATCTACTGGGCCAGGGATATTACCCGAATCGGCATGAAGATAAAATAGAAGAAAGGCGATAGAATCTTTATCCCTTGCTCATAAGCTCCCCGACAAAACTAAGCGGAGGGATGTTGTCGCAGACGATTTTTATAGTTGCAGCAGTGGGAACAGCCAAGATCATGCCCGGAATCCCCCACAGCCAGCCCCAGAAAAAAAGGAAAAAAAGAACAACAAGAGTACTCAATCCCAATCCTTCTCCCATCACCCTCGGCTCAATAAAGTTACCTATGATCATCTGGATCGAACCCAGAATGATCAAAATCCAAAAAGCTGGCCAGAGAGTTTCGAATTGAAAAACTGCGACGGTTAAAGGCAGAGCAGTGGCTATTATGGATCCGATATTAGGAACATAATTCAGGATAAATGTGAAAAAACCAAAAACTATGGCAAAATCGACACCAAAAATCATCAGGACAACTGTCGCCAGAACACCTGTGACAAAGCTGACTATTGTTTTTATAGCTAAGTACTTCTGGATTTGATTATCGATCTTCTGAATAATATTGATAATCTGCGAGGATCTCTCTTTATTGAATGATTTTTCAACTTTTATTTTTATGTTTCCCCGACCTGCTAAAATAAAAATAAGAAAAATAAAAACTAGAAAAAGAAGGGCGATAAAAGAGAAAAAGGGACCGAGAGAGGAAATAAGAAAACTTCCTATTCTGTTCATATCAAGTTGCCCAACCCAATCCACATTTTCCCATTTAGGAAAGGTGAGCTTTAGTTGCTCTTGGATCGAAGCTAAAATCGAGCTTATTTTCTGACCGTATTTTGGAAACTCAGAGGCAAAAGTTTTGCCGCTCGAATAAAAAAGAAGCCCTAAGAGGTAAATAATAAAAAAACTGATTAATAGAATAAATAAAATAGAAACAGCTCGAGGAATTTTCTTGCTAGTCAAGAAATCCAGGATCGGAGAGAGGATAAAAGAAAGAAAGACAGCCAAAAAAAAGGGAAAAAGAACAGGCTTCGCCTGATGTAAAACAACCCCCACGACAAAAATAACAAGAATTATAAGAGCGGCAGCGACAACTTTATTCCCTTGCATTGGCTCTTCTTAAATTCTTTGCTCATTATAATCTATTTAGGATTAAAGTCAAAATTAAAAAAAGGGGACAGGCTATTTTTCTGAAAGATAAAAAAAGCAAAAAAGGACCACTAAAATGAAGCTGAAAAATGGGGCCTGTTGTACTAGCTCAATAATTCAGTAACGCTTTTATAATGTCATTGCGAACGGAGTGAAGCAATCTCATAAAAAGAGAGGCATTTTCCCCTAAG
>Ga0209427_10002432_pt1 | contig 21935 bp, 19 predicted proteins | sample DeeMarSWOR136_30_FD_187465 | JGI IMG/M metagenome (GOLD analysis project Ga0209427, IMG submission 187465) | Marine sediment microbial communities from White Oak River estuary, North Carolina - WOR-1-36_30 (SPAdes) (version 2) | ecosystem: Environmental > Aquatic > Marine > Intertidal zone >...
GCACGGGTGATGGGCTGGGGAATAGCAACGATAAAGACGGTCCGGACACCGGGAAGGACTTCGGACGCGTTGTATTTGAACCGGAGGTAGGTTTCCTGAAAAGCTTTGCTGACTTGCCCATCCCTGATAAGCCTGTCGACATCTTCCTTCAATTCAGGAAGGTGAGTTACGGAGACCGTCTTTGCCTTGAAGCCGTGTTTCTGCAGCTCCTGAAGGGCTTTGTCAGCAATCGCTTTCACGGGCAAATACCTCTGTTTTGATGAGGCATTAGTACCACAACGGACGGTACAAGTCAAGAATGCGCTTAATGGTTTCATTTGCATAAGGAACCTTCTTATCCTGTCTGAAATCTAAGGCTAACGATGTTCAATCGCGTTCTGTTAAAATACAAGCAAGAGGGCTTCGTGAAACAATGCAGCAACTAGATCCAGTCGTTACCATTGCTATTCTGCTGGCAGCCGCACTCGTGGGTGGAATGATAGCCCATCGGCTGAGACAGCCAATTATTCTGGGGTACCTGCTAATTGGTGTAGCCGTTGGGCCTCATGCCCTCGGGCTGGTAAACGACATTGAGCTTATTGAGGCTGTAGCTACGATGGGTGTTGCCCTATTAATGTTTACCTTAGGGCTGGAAATCTCGATAGCTCAATTGCGTGAGGTTGGCAAGATAGGTATATGGGGTGGCATTACACAGATTGGGGTTACCCTCGCTTTAGGGCTAATTGTAGGGTACTTTATATTCCGATGGCCCCTGCCTCAAGCCAGCTTATTCGGGTTGATTATCTCTCTCAGCAGCACAGCAGTGTGCCTGAAAATACTCATGGAGCGAGGCGAACTGGTTTCGGTACACGGACGGATAATGATCGCCATTCTTATTCTTCAGGACATCGGCGTAGTGGTTATGATGGTGGTCGCACCGCTGATGGGTGGAGTGTCAGAGAATATACCTCTTACTCTGGGAATGGCCGCAGGGAAAGCAGTCCTTTTTATCGGGATAGGTATAATATTGGGGCGCTGGGTACTTCCCTGGCTGCTGGGCCGGGTCGGTGGCGTTCGTGCTCGAGAACTCTTTCTACTAACAATTCTGGTGCTGTGCCTAGGTGCAGCACTAAGCACTGAAATCTTTGGACTATCAATTGTGTTCGGAGCTTTCCTAATCGGCCTAGTTTTACGTGAAACGAGGTTCGTGCACCAGGCACTGGCAGAGATTACCCCACTGCGTGATATTTTTGCCACTCTCTTCTTTGTTTCGCTGGGTATGCTACTTGACCCCTTTTTCGTGATTGAGAACTGGGCATTAATAGTGTTGTTGTTAGTAGCCATTATTGCCGTGAAAATACTGGTTATTTTTGGCGTGGTACGATTATTTGGCTATAGTTCCCGGATAGCCATCATGACTGGCGCTGGCCTTTTTCAGATTGGCGAGTTTGGCTTTATCCTGGCTCAGGGTGGGGTTCGTAACGGCATCATCTCGGACCAGTTTTACTCCCTGATTCTGGCCAGTGCCATTATCAGTATGCTATTAACGCCAATTTCCATCAGTCTGGTCTCCAAATTATATCCTAAACTAGTGTCGATGGTGAGTGGCAGACAAATGGTCACTCAAGAAGTCGCATCGGCTCCTGCGCCGGCGCCCACTGAGGAGTTGAATCGAGTAGTTATTGCCGGCTATGGAAGGGTTGGACAAAATATTGCGCAGGGCTTGCAAGATGTAGGAATTCCTTACCTTGTTGTTGACCTTGACCCAGAGCGTGTTTCCGAAGCCAAAAGCAGCGGACGGCCACGTATATATGGCGACGCTACCAACATCAATGTTCTCTCCAAGGCTGACCTTGGCAGAGCGACGGCACTGGTGGTAACTTATCCGGACCCGATGGCGGTGGTAACCACGATAAAGGCTGCGCTGAGCATCAACCCCAGACTGAAGGTTCTAGCAAGAGTGCATCGGGCGAGGGAAGCTGATGAGCTTAAGGGGCTCGGGGTGACCGAGATGGTCAGTCCCGAGTACGAGGCCAGTTTCAGATTGATGGAGAGGCTATTGAATGTCATAGGTTTGAAGAAAGACGAGAGAAGGCAAATCCTAGCCCTGATGCGCGAAGACGAGGAGATTCCAGAATTCAACCCCGATCAGACATTGTAAAGCAGCGCCTTTTCTGATTCTCAGTTGCCAACCACCGTGTTTTTAGCAAGACCCTGGATTCTGAAAGACCGAACAAGTATTCTTTTTAAAACAATATGAATAGCAATGTGAAAACTATCGAAAGGATTCTGTCTGGTAGCAGTTGATTGTGTTGAACGGAGTATTCTTGCTGGAGGCCTGATACGGAGGTTCCTTGACAATAACAGCCTTGTTGTACGAATATATATAGTAGTATTCACTAAACCGCGTAGATTTCTTGCCTCTCATTTTTAGAGTTAGCGGCAAAGACAATTCTCGCTCGAAGATCAGGACTGGATGGAACAAGCACTTTCTGGCGTTAAAGTACTCGAATATTGTGAGTTAGTAAGTGGACCATATTGCGCCAAGCTTCTAGGCGACCTCGGCGCTGAAGTTATAAAGATCGAGAAGCCCAGGCTTGGTGATGAGGCACGGAGAAGGGGGCCTTTCCTAAACGATATACCCCATCCCGAGCGAAGCGGTCTATTCCTTTACCTCAATACCAACAAGCTGGGTATCACCCTTGACCTGGAGAGTTCTACCGGGAAGAGAGTCTTCAACGAACTGGTGAAAGATACTGACATCCTGATTGAAGATACTACCCCGGGCACCATGGAACAACTGGGGCTAGGGTATGAAACCCTCGCAGAGGTCAACCCCGCCATCATCGTTACCTCAATAACTCCCTACGGGCAGACCGGTCCGTACCGGGGATACAAAGCGCGCCATCTAAATATCTATCACATCAGCGGGCAGGCACGCTTCTCGTACACTGAGAAGCGCGATTCGAAGCAGGCACCGGTCAAAGGCGGGGGATACGTCGGTGATTACGATGCCGGCCTCAGCGGAGCGGTAGCTACCATGGCGGCACTGTATAAGCGGAACCTCAGCGGCACCGGCCAGCACATAGACGTCTCCAAAGAAGAGGCGCTCATCTCGCTTGACAGGGTGGACATAGGTGCCTTTACCAACGAGGGGGCTGCCGCCGCCGGAAGGCGAAGGGGCATGCTGGGCGGGCTGATGCGCTGTAAGGACGGCTATGTGGTGGTGCTGGCTCCCCAGCAGCACCAGTGGGAGGCACTGGTCAAGATGATGGGGAACCCGGAGTGGGCGCTGGGGGAGAAGTGCAAGGACGAATTCGCCCGTTCCGATAACAGGGATGAACTCCAGCCCCTCATTGAAGACTGGATTATGCAGCATACCAGAAACGAAATATACCACCGTGGGCAGAGCTTTGGTTCCCCGGTGGCACCAGTTAACTCAGCCGCCGACGTTTTCAACTCGCCACAGATGAAGGAGCGAGGATTTTTTGTTGAGATAGAGCACCCCGAAGCAGGCAAGCTAAGCTACCCGTCAGCCTCATACAAGCTCTCGGAGACGCCGTGGACGTCGAGGCGAGCCGCCCCTCTCCTCGGCGAGCACAACAAAGAGGTTTTCGGTGAGCGCCTGGGTTATAACGGGAAAGAACTGGACGACATGAAGGCATCGGGCGTCATCTAAATCAAGAAGGTAGGAAATGAAAGAGTACCCACTGGAGGGAATAAGGATAGTAGATTTCACCTGGGCATGGGCAGGGCCTTATGCGACCCTTCTACTGGCGCTCCTGGGAGCCGAGGTAATAAAGGTGGAAAGCCAGAGACGGCTCGACCACACACGCCTCCGCTCGCTCATGACGGGGCCAACGCTGGGCGGTCCCAACCAGTCAACAGTCTTCAATGACATTAACCTGAATAAACTAAGCCTGACCCTGAACCTGACACAACCCAAAGCGATAGATATCGCAAAGAGGCTGGTCCGGCTGGCGGATGTAGTAACCCAGAACATGCGCCCCGGGGTAATGGACAGGCTTGGACTCAGCTATGAGGTCCTGAGGCAGATCAAGCCAGACATAATCATGCTTTCATCATCAGCCCTGGGCGAAACCGGACCGGAGCGTACTTATGTTGGCTACGCTCCCACCTTCGCGGCTATGAGCGGCCTGGCCTACATTTCGGGTCACCCCGAAGGGCAACCGAGCACCCTGACCGGCGCCATCGATACCAGGGTTGGGACAACATCAGCCTTTGCCATACTGGCAGCCCTCAACCACCGGCAGCAAACCGGGCAGGGTCAACATATAGACCTTTCCTCTTCAGAGGCTATAAGCTGCCTAGTTGGTGAGACGCTCATGGACTACGCCATTAACCATAGAGTGCAGGAACGAAAAGGCAACCGTGACGATTTCATGGTGCCCCACGGCTGTTACCCCTGCCGTGGCGAGGACTGCTGGGTTACAATAGCCGTCGCTACCGAAGAAGAGTGGTGTGCTTTCTGTAAGGCCTCAGGTAATCCCCACTGGATAGAAGACGAGAGATTCGCCAACGTTGATGAACGCAGGCAGAACCAGACAGAACTCGATAGACTGGTATCAGACTGGACGGAAAAGCATACCGACTACGAGGTAACCGAGATTCTGCAGAATGCCGGCGTAGCGGCGGCTCCCACGCTCAGTGGTGATATGGTCTCAAAAGACGCCCACTCCAGAGAGCGAGGCTTCTTCACTGACGTGGAGCATCCGGAACTGGGGAAAAGAACTGTGGTGGGTGCGCCCTGGAGGCTATCGGCAACCCCTGCCATGAAACCCCGCCCGGCACCGCTTATGGGTGAGCACAACCAATACGTACTCAACGAGCTTCTGGGCATGTCACGGGAGGAAATTGACCAGCTTATAGAAGAGCAGGTGGTGTACTAGGCGTTCAACACAAGGGATTTTCTCCGGATATGCCTTGGGGGAACCGGGATTACAACAGGTAGAACTTTTTGAATTGTCCTTCAGTCTAACTATCTAGTTCCACCCCGTCGTCATCCCAATTGATTGTAGCATCAAGGTTTATAATCCGCACGTGGATAGGGCATCATATCAACAGACCTATGACCTACGATCAATAAAATAAGCTATTGTGAACCAACGATACACTATTTTATTCACTCTTTTCTCTGTATCTTGTCGGCTATTGATATAGTCAGCGCTTCAAGAGATACATCAATTCGCAGTATTGCATATGTGACTGCTATTGTGTACAATTTATGGATAAATAGAGAAGAGGCTGGCGCAAATTCTATGGCGGGTCGTTTTAAGGTTTCCATAATTCTTCCTACCCTCAACGAAGCAGAGAATATAGGTAAAGTCATTGACGAGATACGCAAGCAAGACCTGGAAAAGAAAGGGTACGATGTTGGGATATTAGTTGTTGATGGCAACAGCGTAGATGGCACCAGGCAAATTGCTGAAGATAAAGGGGCTGAAGTTGTGATTGAACCCAGGAAAGGCAAAGGCAGAGCAATGAGAACAGCACTAAAGCTTGCTGATGCCGATTTCATATTCATGCTTGATGCCGACTATACGTATCCGGCCGGTTATATCATTGAAATGCTTGGGCTTTTACAGGAATCCTGCCCGGTGGTAATAGGGTCCAGGCTCGGGGGACAGATAGAGCAAGGGAGCATGAGCCGACTAAATGTTATCGGTAATAACATACTCACTCTCATGGCTAACCTTTTATACAGGACCAGAATAAGTGATCTGTGCACGGGCTACTGGGGGCTACGGGCAGAGGTTATTCCAAATCTAAACTTATTAGCTGATGGCTTTGACTTTGAAGCGGACCTATTTACTCAGGTTGCTAAAAAGGGTTATCACATAGGTGAGGTTCCTATTTTCTATCGACGGCGACAAACACCCGCTAAACTCAACTCAATAAGGGACGGACTAAAGATAGGGTGGGCATTGATAACCAAAAAATTCTAGCCGCTACAGTTACAGTTACATTACTCCTGTTTCTGCTGGTTAAATTCGATGCTGGTATCTTGAGTATTACTCTGGGCGTTTTCCTTGTTCTTTTCACTCTTGGTTATAACCTAGTGTCCGCCCTTTTTAACAGGCAAGGTGATTTAAGCCGTATTGAACGAGTAACTTTAAGCTTTGGGCTAGGCATTACTATCGTCTTGCTTGTCGGGTGGTACTCCAAGCCTATCAACTGGGGTATTATTCTTTATCCTATTCTCCTTTACATCACTATTTACTTTATAGATGCATCGGCTATTAACCGGGACGGGCAGCAGAAGCTGGTTAAAGCTAGCCGCCTTGAGAATGCTTCTATAATGAGCTTTTCCCAATCGTATGTAATGTCATGGTCGGATATACTGTTATCTATTTCCCCGGTGGCAGTCAAGTGATGACGTCAGGCAGCCCTGGTCATGTTCAGGCTCTGTCAAAGCATGGGGAGAAATTTACCGGATTCTATATTCTCACTATGGAAGGAAAAATGGAGAATTACGCAGGTTGGTGATATCGGGTAACTCCATTAATGCAATCATTGGCATCGCCAATCGTGAAGGCCAATGAGCAAGCTACTGGATGGGTATAACTATCGACAATATTTGAAATAACCGAGTAAATAGTAACACTATGGACAATGATACGAATTCGAAATAACAGGTTAGTCTCATTCCACTATTAACTGTTGAAAATTTGAAGTAACAACAAAATTTAGGGCATTCTGTAAAAGGGTCAAGATATGCTAGCTGATTTTATAAGAAAAATTGTCCCAATGAGACCCAGGCAAGAAGTAGCTACATGGCTTGCCTACGCAGTCGCAAGGTTTAGATGGCTAAATATTGCTTTCTATTATCTCCTTTATGGTGTTGTCCTGAAAGAAGAAGTAAAGCTTTTACCCAACGGTAATTGTGAAATAGCATTTCGCGGATCCAAGATAACTATGCCAAGAGATGGCATATTCGCCTTTATCGATGTTTTTCGAGAATGTGTGTATGATCAATTTTCAAGTCCGAGGGAAGGCGATATTGTTATAGATGTGGGAGCCCATGTTGGAATGTATACTATTAAGGCGGCAAAATTAGTCGGAGACAAGGGCCTAGTTGTTGCCATCGAACCTGACCCGAATAATTTGGTTTTACTTCAACGTAATATTGAGAACTATAACCTAAGCAATGTGAAGATCGTAGGAAAGGCTGCTTATAACAGGACAACAAAGACACGACTCTTCCTTTCACGTTCTCGTGCGTGCAATTCTCTTCACTATCCACATAAGAATTACATCGAAGTTGAAGCCGACACGCTAGACAACATAGTATCCGAACTGGAGCTGGACCGTGTGGATTTCATAAAAATTGACGCGGAGGGTTCAGAGCCTGAAGTTCTGGAGGGGAGTAAAAAAATACTCTCTTTCCCAGGCATAAAGTTATCTATCGCATGCTATCATGATTTAACCAACAGAGAATCCGAGCTATCCAGTATACTCTCTTACCTTACGTCTTTGGGACTGCAGACCAAAGTATATAAAAAGTTATATGTCTACGCCATCAACACACCCAATACTTAAGTTAAAGGGAAGGTGTATGGTAATTGAAATCACCTATTGGGAAATCGATATAATACCAATTTATAGAGAAAAGAAATGATACTCACTTATGTTTTAGGTTGCATACTATTCCTCTTCTACATCTCCTACTATCTATTCATGGTCAGAATATCAAAAAGAGGAATAGGTATCTGCAAAGATTCGAATTACAGTCCAAAGGTATCTATTATTGTGCCTACCTACAATGAAGAGGCGACTATAAAGGAAAAGCTGGCAAATCTGCTAAGCCAAGAATACAAAGGAGAGGTGGAGATCATAATTATAGACAGCGCTTCTTTAGATAGAACTGTTGAAATAGCAGAAAAGTTCTGCCACGAGGAAGGCCTAAAAGTAATTTTTCTGCTGGAAAAGGAGAGGAAAGGTAAAGCTCATGCCCTTAACCATGCCTTTGACTATTGCACAGGCGATATTGTTATTATGACTGATGCTGATGCCAGATGGGAGACAACGACACTCAGCAAGGCTCTCTTGAACTTCTCAAATCCGGAGATAGGGGCTGTTACTGGCAGGCAGGTCTTGCTCAACCCGAAGCAAAGTGTGGTCACACTGCGTGAAGTAATATACCGAAGCATTTATGAGACTCTGAGACTTGGAGAAAGTGTTTTGGATTCTACGCCTATCTTTCATGGCTCTCTTGCTTGTTACAGACGTTCGTTGCTCGATAAGGTTTCTGAAGATAGCATGGCAGACGACTCTGAACTGGCTGTAGGTGTGAGGAAGAAGGGTCCAAGGGCTATTTCTTATCCCGATGCTGTATTTTATGAATATACCCCGCCAACCTTTAAATCGAGGTTCAACCAGAAAGTCAGGAGAGGCCAGGGTATAATCCAGCTTTTCTTACGGCAATGGAAGTTACTGTTTAATCCCAACTACGGAAAATTTGGCACCATTATATTCCCTGCTGAGTTCTTTATGCACATGATTTCACCATCTCTCCTCTTAATCTTTGCGGTATGTGTTATCTACGAGTTTGCCACTATCAACCTATTCGTAATAGTTGGCATGGCAGCAATTATATTACTATCAGCCTTGGTACTAGCCTGGAGGAAGATAAATATCGTTAATTTTACTATCTCCTTCTCGGATTCCCAGTTTATTCTGCTCATTGCCCTGTTTTATCAGCTCATTGGCAAGCGTCAGCATAAATGGCAGATAATAACGGAGGTAAGGGAGTTCTAAAAATGAGCTATGACCAAGGTGTGTCATCAGCATCAAATATATACGATTTCTCTATTGCCAAGAGGATAAAACAGGTTCTGAAACACTTATCTTTAGAGGGCAAGACCTTATTAGATATTGGCTGTGGCAATGGATTATATACCATCAGGTTTGCTCGCAGTGCTTGGCGAACAATTGGACTTGATATAGCTGAAGAATCATTGAATGAGGCAAGACGTAACCGGACACAGCCTGAGGCGGGACCTGAGTTTATTAAAGCCTCTGCTGAGAACCTTCCTTTTCCCGATGGAGTTTTTGATGTTGTATTAGCAATAGAAGTACTAGATCACATCGAGAATCAAGACAGTGCTATCAGGGAAGCCAATCGGGTTTTAGGACATGGTGGTTATCTGGCAGTTTATGTACCCAATAAATTGTATCCTTTCGAGACACATGGCCTCAGGTTAGGACGAAGAACCCTGCACGGCTTTCACGGTTCAATACCATTCTTCTCATGGTGCCCGCAGCTACTAAGAAAGAAGTTTGAGCGGGCTAGAATCTATCGCAAAAAAGATATTACTAGCCTAGTTGAGAGAAACGGCTTCACGATTGGGAAAGTGGACTACATGTATCCTCCCCTAGACAGGCTGGGCAGTGAATGGACCAAGGCTTTTTTGCGAAAGTTTTTGGCTATGCTCGATGGCAATCGTTTTACTAAAAAGTTTGGAATGTCAATATTCGTCTTAGCCCAAAAGGCGATGCCGGTATGATAGCCAGAATAAGATTGCTAACTGGACACAGGAAGCGAATCTCAATATTATTAACCATCACAGCTCTCCTGCTATGGGCACATAGCATTCTCTATGCCCGATTTGAAATCGGTTACTTTGGTCTAATTAATGGCTTACCGGTAACTTTTTTTATAGCTCTAGGCTTTCTAACCATCGCCTCAGTTATTCTCTGGGTATCTGATGAAAACGGGGGCAAATTACCATTCTTACAATTGTTGATCCTTGTTTCGGCTCTATGGCTGGTTCCCGTTGTAATAGATGGTTCGCCACCATTTCTTGACCATGCCTACAGAAATCTAGGGATGACTGATTACATTGTCAGACAAGGTTATTTTAACCCGACGATCCTCTGGTACCAGCTCTGGCCCGGTGCTTTTATTCTATCAGCTATGATGTCTGAGATAGGCTCAATAAACTTCCAACCGGTAATGATTTTTTTTCCCTTTTTAATGCAACTATTGTATCTACTACCGCTGTATGTCTTCTTGAAAAATACCTTAGGCGAAGCGCGGAGTGGTTATCGCTGGGCTGGATGCTGGCTTTTTTATCTGGCTGAATGGGTGGGACAGGACTATTTGGGACCGCAGGGCATTGCTCTTTTCCTGTTCCTTACAATACTCGCCCTAATCACTAGTCCCTCGCTACAGCAAAGGAATGCCAAGTCCTTTGCCCTTCTATCTCTGGCTGTGATTGTTTTTGCCGTCCTAGTTGTGACTCATCCCCTTACCGCACTGGTTGCTCTGTGTATACTTGCTGCTTTTTGGTTGATACGGAGAAGCAAAGCAATGGCAGTGGCTATAATCATCTCGGTAGCTTTGCTAGCATTGTGGACGATGGTGGAAACTCCGGGCTTTATTGAAACCAGACTCGAACGTGGTATTGAAGAGGCTGCTACCCAAACGACTACTGAAGAGTTTTCCCCAACAACTACTGAAGAGCTTCCCCCAACAACTACTGAGGAGCTTCCCCCAACAACTACTGAGGAGCCTTCAACGGCGGCAGTCGAAGAACCAACTAAAATCGTGCAGGTTTTCGCTCCCAACCTGAGCTACCTTGTTGAGAGAAGTGTCAGCGAGAGGATGGTGGGAACTGAAGCACATATGGCAGTAAATATCGCCAGAATAGTATTTTCGGCGACATTTGTGGCTATAGGGCTGATAGGAGCTATTCTGTTCTTTATCACTAGAAAGAGGCTTGATGTTGGTATCAGGGTTTTGGCTATTGCGGTAGTTCCTTCAATCCTCTTGACAGCTTTTGGTATTTACTATTTTGCTTATGGACGTGAATTTTTAATGCGCCTTTATCTTTTTGCCCTAACCCCGATGGCATTCTTTGCGACGGAGTTTCTAAAAAGGAGAGGTACTACCCTGGTGCTTTGTGCATTGTTATTAGTGCTTCCAGTAGTGCATATTGTCACCCATTATGGAAATCAGACTATTGATTATATCTCTCCCCATGAAATGGCTGCGGCGAGCTTTTTTGACGATACTACCACCCATGGCTATGCAGTGGGACGTGCACCCATAGGAGTATTAACCAACATTGAACAGTATCGTCATGCTAATATGAGACAACTAGATGTGGAAGGCGATGTACTTGTCTGGGGGAGGAATATGCAAAGTGACTGGCCACAATACATAAGCATTGGTCGGGCGGAAAGAGAATTCTACAGTTTTTATTTAGGCCGTCCTGAGTTCATTGAGGAAGCCGAGGAAATGGTGAGTAGTTCGCCGAAGTACAGGCTCATATACAATAATAGTGATATGAAATTATATTTTCTCGAGGCTGATATCGGGAGTCAAGCTGAATGAAAATTCTTCAGGTGAGTGCCGGTTACTACCCTCTCATCGGCGGCGTTGAGGAGCATGTGAAAAATATAAGCGAGAGGTTCGCTCGGGAGCATGAGGTCACCGTTTTTACCACTGGCCTTTCGAAAAAACTAGCTAAGCAAGAGGAAATAAACAACGTCCTGGTCAAGAGATTCAACAGCTTCTCTCCGAGCAATGCTTATCACCTTTCACCTGATATGGCTAGGGAACTCAAGAAAGTTAGATTTGACATAGTCCATGGTCATAACTACCATGCCTTGCCTTTATATTTTGCCAGGAGCACTAAAACAAAGAAATTCATCGTAACTCCTCACTATCATGGGCATAGTCATAGTCGGTTCCGGGATTTCCTCCTGAAAATTTACAAGCCCCTAGGCAGGAGTATATTCAAGGCAGCAGATAAAGTTATTGCCGTTTCCAACTATGAAAAAAACCTCCTGGCTAAAGACTTCGGCCTGGACGAGACCAAAATTAGCCTAATCCCTAATGGTATTGATCCATCAGAATTTGCTCACCTTGCACGGGAATCAAAAGAACCCAAGACAATCTTGAGTGTTGGCCGGTTGGAGGAATACAAGGGAGTACAGTATATAATTAAAGTGCTGCCTCAACTGGATAGGGACTTTCGTCTAAAGATAATAGGCAGAGGGACATATAAAACAAAGCTGGTAGCGCTAGTAGACCGGCTTGGATTAAACAGAAGAGTCACTTTTTATCAGGATCTAACCCGAGAACAACTTCTTAAATTCTATGCCAGGGCTGAAGTATTCGTCTTATTGTCCCAGCATGAAGCCTTTGCCATTGCCGTAGGTGAAGCTCTAGCAGCAAAAACACCATGTATCGTAGCGAATACCTCAGCCCTAAGGGAGTGGGTTGACAATAGGAACTGTTTTGGAATTGACTATCCTATAAGTATTGATAAACTGGCGAGTCTGATAAACAATGCTATCGGCAGAGAAGTAGAAGACGTAAAGCTATGGCATTGGGACCAAGTAGTAGCTGAACTGATTCGCGTATATCTTGAGGATTGATAATGCCAGGGGAGAATATAATCCCAAAACTGGTTGAGGGTGAACCATGCATAGGGTATTTGTTATTGGTATAGATTGTGCAAATTTGGATCTGATACTAAGATGGAAGGATGAGCTGCCCAACCTCAGGAAAGCTATTGAAACCGGGGTCCACGGCAAGCTGAAATCCTGTATTCCCCCAGCGACTTCTCCCGCCTGGAACTGCTTGTTCACCGGGAAAAACCCCGGTAAACTCGGCATATACGATTTTCTCGTATTTCCGTTCACCAAAGAGGACGGGTTTAGAGTAGTAAATTACTCTTATCAAGATTCGCGTTCCCTGTGGGATATACTGAGTGACTACGATAAAAAGGTTGGTGTCGTCAATGTTCCGACAACCTTCCCACCCAGGAAGCTGAATGGTTTAATGGTCTCTGGTGGCCTGTTGACACCACTTTACAGGGATGTTGACTATACTTTTCCCTCCGAATTGAAGAACGAGTTAGACAGGGTAGTTGATGGTTATGAAATCCTCCCTTTTACTGACCTTACAGTACAAGGGAAAGAAGAAGAATACCTGCAGAAGTTTGCTCAGAATATTGATAAACAGGTCAGAGGTCTAAAATACCTCATGCAAAAATTCGATTGGGATTTCTTCACCTATGCTTTTTTCGTTACCGACTCTGTTCAACACTACTTCTGGCATTATCTAGATGAAACACATCCCCGGTATGATGCCGAGCAAGCCAGAAAATATGGAAACGGGATCAAGCATGTATACAAGTTGGTTGATGCAGCAATTGGAGAACTGTTAGCAGAAATACCAAGTGAAACCAATATCCTAGTGGTTTCCGATCACGGTAGTGGCCCACTTTATGGACGCTTCCTGGTAAATGAATGGCTGAAGGAAAAAGGATTGCTTAAAATACGAAACATAGAGCATGGCTTAAGTGATATTTTAGTAAAGTGGTTATTCTCAGTAAAAGACTTTATATACAGTCGTTTTAATACAAGGTTCATAGAGTTTTTAATAAGTAAGATACCGAGAAGCCTGTTAAGCCGGTTTCTTTTTGTGGAACAATGGAGGAAACAGGGGATTGACTTGATAGAGAGCATTGATTGGTCACGAACCAAGGCTTACGGATTGGGGGGGAATGGAAGCATCTTTATCAACCTGAAAGGTAGAGAATCAGAAGGGATTGTAGATACGAAAGATTACGAAAGGGTCAGAGGAATGATAACCGAGATGCTGCATCAGCTTGAGACACCTACGGGCGAAAAGCAAAGGGTCAAGGTATTCAGGAGAGAGGAAATATACAGCGGTAAACACCTCGAGGCTGCGCCCGACCTATTATTTATCCTTGACGATTATCGTTATGCACAGGGAATTACAATCGGGCATGATACAGTTTGGGCACCACCAGAGACCAGTGGCGGACACAGTCTTTACGGCACTTTCATAGCCTGTGGTCCAGACATAAGACAGAGTACGGAAAGCCAAAACATTGAAATCTACGATATTACTCCCACTGTCCTCCATATGCTGGGTGTGCCCATCCCCGACGATATAGATGGCAAGGTGTTGAGCAAAATATTCAATCCAGACTCTGAGCCGGCCAAAAAACCAGTGACTCGTGAAGATGTAAGCGAGAAAGAGAGACTTGACTCTAAAATAAGACAACTTAAACGATTAGGGAGGATATAAAAAGCATACAAGTACGTCAGGTCTTCCTAGCCAGCATCTTTTCGTACTGGGCGATGGCCAAGCTGGCAATCTGGCTGGAATCATAGGAACCGATGAGTTGACGCGACATTCTACCCATCTCCTGACATTTACCCTCATCATGTATCTTGAGCACTGCCTCAGCTATAGCCGTAGCATCTTTTTTGGGGACGATATAACCGTTTACCCCGGGTTTCACCAGCATCTCCTGGCCGGTACTGACTACGGGCAAACCGCATACCATGGCTTCCTGAATACTCATTATTATATCTGATTGAAGGGTAGGAGAAACATATAAATCAGAGAGTGCATAGTAATCATATAATGAGTCTTCAGGTACGTCCTTGAGGACTACAATATCCTCTGTCAACTGGCAGTCTCTTATCTGATTCATAATATAGTTCTCATCCGCCCCGGAGTTGCCAATTATTATAAGTCTGGATTTATTAAGCTTTTGCTTAATTATGGCAAAGGCATCTACAAGATAGCCGAGCCCCTTGCTGAGAAGGAACTGGTTGACAGATATCATAATAAAATCATCCTTGCGTAATCCTAAGTCAACTCTTGATATTCTTCTAGCCTTTAGTCTCTCCTTAATAAAAGACACATCTATTCCAACTGGAAGGTTAAAGATTTTCCCCTCCTCAATGTTGAATAGCTTTGTTATCTGGTCGGTCTGAAAGTCGCCTTCGGAGGCGATGGCATCGGCATGCTTTATGCAATACCGATTAGGATAGCGGTGGAAAACATCAGTGTACACTTTCTTTAGACCTCTCCTCTCCAAGAACGCAAGATCGGTAAATGGCTCCAGCCCAAATGGCTGGACAACGGTCGGAGAACGGTGTTTAAAGTGGAGATAGGTATAGGCTACACCAATAAAGCTATGAAGGATATCAAACTCCTTTTTTCTCAGATACCTTGCCAGATTCAGACCGTAGAGGTTCATCCAGATGGCACCGACTACTTTGCTGTGGGTGGGAGGGGAGATGAAAACATACTTAATTCCCGTCTCTGCCGGTTTCACGCTGGGGTGATGGTGACCGGTAACAATTTCGACATCTACCCCTTGCTTGGCCAGATCTCTGGCCAGGGTGTAAGGGTATTTCATCCCGCCAGCATACCCGTGGTAGGGATATACCCTAGCTACTGCCAGAACTACCTTCATTCTTGTGGCCATTACTCTGCTATCTTAGCTATAAAGCTGATATTCCACTCATTCTCATCAGCTATGCCATCCAGATTAAGAAACGGGCAGATTTTTAGTACCTTAAAGCCAGTCTCTTCCAGATAGTGTTTCATCTCCTGAGGGAAGAAAAACCTCACCAGGTGGGTTTCGTTTATCTCTTCCAGAGTATTACCCTGGACAATCTCCACTTGATAATTGACCTCACAGAGATGTTGAAAGGCATCAAGTTTGGGCTGAGCAATCCTGGTTATTTTCCTCTCATTGTCTGCAACCTTCTTCGTTGTCACTGAAGGCAGAAGTCGCAATACTGCCAAGCCGTTCCAGCAGTCAAAGACAAAGAGTGAGTCCTCTTTGAGGTGTCTCCGGACACTTTTCAGAAGTGATTGTATGTCCCGGTTCTCGGTTATATAGCCTATCACATTAAACATGCAGATACAGGCATCAAAGGTATCATCGAGGTCAAACTGCCTGATGTCCATTTGCTGGAGACCAAGAGTTAGACCTGATTCTTGCGCCTTACCCCGGGCTACGGCGACCATTGCATCTGAGGCATCAATGCCGGTGACAGCATAACCTCTCCTGGCCAGAGGTATGGCGTGTCCTCCAGTGCCACAGCCAAGCTCAAGTATAGTCTGAACTCGCCTCGGTAAATAATTACGGAAGATAGTCTCTACAAATTCGCATTCCGTTTCATACGCCTTATCACCGTAGAGCAAGTCATAACACCGGGCATATTTTTCTGTGTATGCGTCTGGCATTGGCTCAACTCTTCTTTACCCGGAAGCAGTGTTACCCTGCACTCGTGCTATTTAGTTGCTTCAGCATACCGCAGATATATTCTATCTGCTCATCGGTTAAGCCTACCCCGGATGGCAGATACAGTCCCTGCCGGGATAGACTCTCGGCTACCGGGCAACTTTGCTCTTCAAACAGCCCCATTTTGTGAAAAGCCGGCTGCTGGTTCATAGGTATGAAAAGTGTCCTTGTATCTATCCCGGCTTCAGCCAGTCGGGCCATCACGTTGTCTCGGTCCAGACCAAATTCGTCACCGATAAGCAGGCAATACATCCAGTAGACACTTCTAGCCCAAGGTTCCTCTGGCGGCAGGGTAATGCCCGGCACTTCTTTAAGACGGGAGTTATACTGCTGGGCGATATGTCTTTTCCGGTCAATGAGCGTGTCTATCCTTGCCAACTGGGCTATGCCTATAGCTGCCTGTAGATTGGTCATCCTGTAGTTAAAGCCAACATAGTGGTGGAGAAAGCGCCGCTCCCTAGAGAACGCCAGATTTCTGAGTAACCTTGCCTTCTCCGCCACCTCCTCACTATCGGTTACTATCATCCCGCCCTCTCCGGTGGTGATTATCTTGTTAGCGTAGAAACTAAAGCAACTTATATCACCAAAACTACCTACTCTCTTACCCTTGTATTCAGCACCGTGAGCCTCAGCAGCGTCCTCAATGACATAGAATCGGTGTCTACGGGCTATCTCCATTATCTGGTCCATGTCGCACGGATGCCCATAAATATGTACGGGCAGTATCGCTTTTGTGTTGGGTGTTATCTTCTCTTCAATCTGGTTCGGGTCAATATTCCAAGTGGCTGGTTCGGAATCGACCACCACCGGGGTAGCCCCGTTGTAGACGATGCCGAAGACAGTAGCCGCATTAGTAAAAGTGGAGGTGATAACCTCGTCGCCTTTGCCCAAGTCCAAGGAGGCAGTGGCCAGATGCAGAGCCGTGGTGCCACTGGTGGTAGTTATTCCGTATTTCTTCCCACAATAGGCACTGAACTTTTGTTCAAACTCGGCGATAAAATCTCCAGCGGTACCGGAAATCTCGCCGCTTTTTATACACCGGATAACGTTCTCTAATTCCTCTTGCCCTATCTGTGGTTCACATACTGGGATCACGGCGCTACTCTTATGTCCTCTTTATCTTCCTCAATCCCCCGATAAGGACCCTGCTTCACCTTAACCCCCTGGAAGTCCTCAATCACCCGGAGAGCGTGACCCCCGCTATCAAGCAATATGGTATCGCCAGCATTCAGGCTGACCGTACCTACCTTTTTTCCCGTCGTCGGGTCGTAGAAATCAAACTCAACTTTCCCCCTGGTTACATACAGGGTCTCCTGCACTACATTTATAACTTTAGTGGCAGGTTTGTGGGTGTGGGCCTTTTCAATATATCCCGCCTCTCGCTGGAGAATACCCAATTGGAGGGGGCTATCTTCATCAGTAAAGAACTGCGCGCCATCAACCTCGAGTCCATGGCGAAGAACGAGGGCAAAAAGTCTGCCGTTATATTCAATCTTTTCCAAGGCCATGACTGCCCCTTCTCACCTGTCCAGAGCAAACTGCCGGGACAGTATCTTATTTTCGTGAGGATAGTTGGGGGCATCCCAAGGGAACCGATCACCGCTCTGCCACCTACGCCAGCGCTGCAAGTCTTCGTTTACCATAAGCTCCACCAATTCGTTAAAAGTAGTCTTCGGTTTCCACCCCAGCTCTCGGTTTGCCTTGGAGTAATCGCCACACAACCGCTCAACGTCCAGAGGTCTAAGAAACCTTTTATCTATTCTGACATACTTCTGCCAGTCAAGTCCTACAATACCGAAAGCTTCCTTAGTAAACTCTCTAACCGAGTGACATTCGCCGGTAGCTATCACATAATCGTCTGATTCTGCTTGCTGCAGCATAAGCCACATCGACTCCACATATTCCGGAGCATAACCCCAATCCCTTTCGGCTTCTAGATTTCCCAAGAGAAGCTCATTTTGTATCCCCAAGTAAATTTTAGCCACAGCATTGGAAATTTTCCGAGTCACAAACTCAAGCCCCCGAAGCGGAGATTCGTGGTTAAACAGGATCCCATTACATGCAAATAGTCCATAGCCTTCCCGGTAGGTACGCGTTATCCAGTAACCGTAGAGTTTAGCGGCGGCATAGGGGCTGGCTGGTTTAAATGGAGTTTCTTCTACCTGGTCACTAACATTGCCTTTGCCATATAACTCGCTCGTAGAAGCCTGATAGAGTTTTATCTTTGGATTTATTTGTCTGACAGCCTCCAATATTCTGGTTACTCCCAGACCGGTAATCTCCCCGGCACCTACGGGTTGCTCGAAAGAGGCACCCACGAAACTCTGTGCAGCCAGGTGGTAAATCTCTTCGGGCCGGGACACCTCAATAGCCTCTACCAGCGACGCAGAGTCCAGAAGGTCAGCGGGAACCAAGTTGACCTTGTCGAACAAATCAAGATATTGAAGTCTCCAAAAGTTGGGGGTCGAAAGCCGACGATAGGTACCAAAAACTTCGTAGCCCTTATCTAAGAGAAATTTGGCGAGATAAGCACCATCTTGTCCAGTAATACCGGTAATTAATGCTGTCTTCCCAATCCTTTTCTTTGACATCAGGTTTGGTAGTCATTATAGTATAAAGATATGAAAAAACCAAGCATTCAAACTCACATGTTGTACCTGGTGAAGGGATTATGCGGATACAAAGGTTAATCATAGAAGGAGGCATCAGGTTAATAAAAACGGAGTTATCCTCATCGGCCTGGATGGCGCAACATGGGATCTAATTGAACCATGGGTGGAGGCTCAACAGCTGCCTAATTTGAGCCGAATGATGAATGGAGGAGTCCGTGGGCACCTGGAGTCTACCTTACCTCCAACAAGTGCCCCAGCTTGGGTTTCCATAGCCTCTGGTAAAAACCCTGGGAAGCACGGTATATACGACTTTATAGCTCCTACGGGGCACATAATTACCTCAAAGTCAGTTAAGGGGGACAGAATATGGGATATTCTGTCCCGGGAAAACCTATCCTGCTGCATAGTGAACATACCGGTAACCTATCCTCCCCTAAAAATAAACGGTTGCATGATTTCAAGTTTTCTAACACCCCCGGGGAAGGTCTTTGTCCACCCGCCGGCCTTCTCTGAGCTACTGGAAAGCACTGGTTACAGGATTGGATTCGAATTTGAAAGGCAGAAGCTTGACCCACTTTCCGGCAATGAGAGGTGGGAAATCTTGGCCGATTTTTACGACATCCTGAGAAAGAGGGCGGAGACCGCAGCAAGGCTGATAGAGTTAAGGGATTGGGACTTCTTTATGGTGAATTTTAAGGAAGTTGATGACGTGCAACACCTTTTCTGGGACAAGAAAGACACTTTGCTGGAGTTCTTTACCACGCTGGATGGCTATCTGGCGGGCTTATGTCAAAATTTTAAAAATGCCCTTATTATCTCTGACCACGGTTTCGGTCCATCTCCCATATACAACTTTAATGTGAACTCCTGGCTGAAAAAAGAAGGCTATCTGAAACTCAGGGGGTCAGCCCAGAAGGTTGTCACCGGGGTTTATTCAATGGCTTATCATCTCTTACCCCAAGGGTTGCAGGGGTTTATATCAAGATTTTTAAAGCGGGAAGGGTTAAAATACCCCCCGGGTACTGATTCAGAGAGGACTCTAGCCTATAGAGATAGGAACGGGATAAGCATTACCAAGTCGGCTACGCGCTGGGAGGCAATACGAGCTGAGATTATAGAGAAATTATTAAATCTTACAGGTGAGGATGGGAGTAGGGTGATAGCGCTGGCCCGAGCTCGAGAAGAAGCCTTCTTCGGGCCCTTTGTGCCAGAGGCGCCGGATATAGTTATCCTGCCTCACGAAAAGTATTTTCTTAGCTCCTATATCTTAAAGGACATTTTCAGTAAGGCCAGGAGTGGTCTAGCTGGCTCTCATAATACGGCCGCCGCTTTGCACGGCATCTTTATTGCCAACGGCCCAGATACCAAGATAGATGCCAAAATTCAGGGTGCCCGGGTTTATGACATTGCACCGACGGTACTGCATATCCTGGGATTGCCTGTTCCTGATGATATGGATGGCCAGGTGCTCAGGGAAATTTTCCGGGAAGAAAGTGAACTGGCACGGAGGGAGGTCAAATACCAGAAGGTTACTGATGAAGAGGGACAGGTCAAAAACAAGGCAGGGAATTGAGGAGACTGGGTAGAGTATGATTTTTGTCCCCAAGTTGATTATTAGATTGGCAAAGATTATCCCGGCGCCACTAAAAAGCATGCTTAAAAGAGCGGGGGCTGGCAAGCTGTCTCAGGCGATATGGCTCATTTCAGGCTCAAGCCCGCATAGCTTTCAGTTATCTGCTCAACTACAATGGGTAGAAGTACTCAAGAATAGTAAGCTAGCCCTATGCGAATACTGGCAGAGATATCGGTATCTAGATGAAATAAATGAGATTTGCAGGATTGGTGATGATACCAAAGTGCTGGATGTGGGCTGCGGGATAAGCAGTGTTTTGCATCACCTAAAAGGACAAAGACTGGGTATTGACCCACTAGCTGACGAATATGTAAAACTATATAAATATCCGGATGGGATTAACATTATACGTGGGGTAGGTGAAAACATGCCCTTCCCGCATGAGCATTTCGACCTTGTTCTCTGTTGCGACACACTAGACCACGCCACGAACCCGCGAAAAACGGCAGACGAGATATATAGAGTTTTAAAGGATAACGGTTATTTCGTACTGATTAAGCGAATTTTCGACAGTAGAGCGCCGGCAAACCCTGCCCGCCCGCATACTCTCAACGTAGAGGACGTCTATTCTTTGTTAGACAATAAATTTGAGAGCATTTTTGAACGCAAGTCGCCCAGGATGTCATTACACGGTTATATTAACGGTTCAGAAATCGCTGAGGGAAAAGAGCTGGCTGCGGTCTTAAGAAAGGTCGCAAGGAAAGAACAATAAGTAAGACCAAGGTAATTGAAAAATTCCGGGAGGATATGAGAGGCAGAAGATAGAGTTGGAAGCACCAAACGTCATCCTGATAACGGTTGATTGCCTGAGAGCTGACCACCTGGGCTGCTACGGCTATAATAGAGACACCAGTCCCAATATAGATAGCCTAGCCTCAAGGGGGGCGAAGTTCCAGGAAGTAATATCAAATGGCGGCAACACAGCTTCTGCCTTCCCGTCTATTATGGCCTCAGCGCTACCCCCGTTGGAGACGGCTGAAGAAAAGGAAATAATACAGCGCAGTGCCACACTGGCTGAGGCATTAGAAAGCGCCGGGTATCAGACCGCTGGTTTTCATTCTAATCCGCTGCTCACCCGTTTTGACGGTTATGGTAAAGGATTCCAAATGTTTGATGACAGCTTTCGCCAGTTTAGTCCCAAGGGGGCACGGCTTTGGATAAGAAGGATGCCAAAATTTCGGGACAGCTTAATGTCCAAGGCTTTGAGTAAAGCCAGTCTTATGCTAAAGCCTATTTCATCCCGTGTGTTGGCCCGACCTATAATCACAGCAGAGGAAATAACTGGTAAAGCGGTGGCATGGCTTGAAGCGCATAAAGACAAATTTTTTCTCTGGCTTCACTATATGGATATTCACGGTCCTTATGTGCCGGCACAAAGATATCTTAGTCTTTTCTGTGACCGCTCGGTTAGCCAGCGATGGATGAAAATTGTATACCGAAGCATGTCCAGAACGCCTGACAAACTATCACCGTCTGATATTGAAACTTTAGTTAACGTCTACGACGCTAACATAAGATACACTGATGACTCCATAGGTCTCTTGCTTGATAAACTGGGCAGCCACCTAGCTAATACATTTGTGATTTTGACCGCCGACC
>Ga0209427_10002434_pt1 | contig 21932 bp, 22 predicted proteins | sample DeeMarSWOR136_30_FD_187465 | JGI IMG/M metagenome (GOLD analysis project Ga0209427, IMG submission 187465) | Marine sediment microbial communities from White Oak River estuary, North Carolina - WOR-1-36_30 (SPAdes) (version 2) | ecosystem: Environmental > Aquatic > Marine > Intertidal zone >...
TACCTTTGGAAAAAAGGTTGAGATTCAATTAAACAGGGAAGAACAGTGCTCTGAGTGTAGCGGTACAGGCGCAAAGGCAGGAAGCGGCTATGAAACCTGTCCCCAGTGCGGTGGAACTGGACAGGTGAGCAGGACTCAGGGATTTTTTACTATCGCAACCACCTGTTCCCGATGTCGAGGAACGGGAAACGTGATAAGGGATTACTGCCCCAAATGCCAGGGAAGCGGTACGATAGGTAAAAATAGACGAATTGTCCTCGATATCGAAGCAGGGCTTAGCGACGGAACGGTCCTTCGCTTGGCGGGGGAGGGAAACGCAGGTTCCGGAGGGGGGTCGAAAGGTGATCTCATCATCGTCATTCACGAGAAACCTCACCCTTATTTCCTCCGAAAAGGACAGGATGTGCTGTGTCAACTCCCAATCAGTGTGTATCAGGCCATACTCGGAGCGAGCATACGTGTGCCAACTCTGGACGGGAAGACCGTGAGGATTACCATCCCTCCCAGTACGCAGAGTGGAAAGATTTTCCGTTTAAAGAAAGAAGGCATTCCCTACCCCAAGAGAAGGGGAAGGGGTGACCAGCTTGTGAGAGTCGTAGTAAATATACCGAGCGATTTATCCTCTCAGGAGAGAAAGACCCTCCAGGAAATCTCAGAGAAAAGAAAGGATACAGACTCCCCTTCACTTTTACACGTAAAAGATTTTGACTGATTGTCTTTTCTACGCACAGAATCGCAATACAACTGCGAGTTCTCACCAGGATGGATCATTCGATTTTTACCCTCGATTTTTCATCCGTCGATTTTGCACTCCATGGTTTTTGTCGGTCAGTTTTTCAACCGAAATTATTTTCATCACTTTCAAACGGTTTTTTTTGAAAGATGGATTATTTTTTATTATAATACGGTCAGTTATTGCAAAAGCCTCTTGAAAAAAAGGCTTCCATGTATATAATGATGGTGAAATGCAGATGAACGAGAGGAAATCCCTAAAAAAACACAGAAAAAAGGTTAAAATCGGAATCGTCGGTGTGGGAAGGATGGGTACATACCATGCCAATGTGCTTTCCATACTGAATACCGATTTGGACTTCATCGGTATCTATGACATCAAAAGGGAACGGGCGGAGTATGTTGGGGAAAAGTATAACACCATTCCCTTTGAATCCATGGAGGAGCTGCTCAACCATGTGGAGGCCGTCTGTATAGCTGTACCGACACACCTTCACTATGAAGTCGCGAGGAGGGCTCTCCTCGCAGGGGTACATACTCTTGTGGAAAAACCGGTTGCGAGTACCGTAGAAGAGGCACAAGATCTGGTAAAAACTGCAAAGGTGCGGAATCTGATATTCCAGGTTGGGCACGTGGAAAGATTTAAAGGGGCGGTGGTCGAGCTGCGAAAAATCGTTGAGAATCCCTATCTCGTGGAGGCACGGCGGCTCAGCCCATGGGTGGATCGAGAATGGGACACCGGTGTGGTTTTAGATCTCATGATTCACGATATTGATATTGTTTTGAGCCTCATAAATAGTGAAGTGAGACACATCGATGCTGTCGGCAAGATCGTGAAGAGCGGATTCGAGGATATTGCCTCTGCAGTGCTTCAATTCGAAAATGGAGCTATTGCGAATATCTCTGCCAGCAGGTTGAGTGAAACAAGGATCAGGGCAATGGCAGTATCCCAAGATAAGGCATTCATCTATCTAAACTTTGAGAGCCAGGATATCAATATCTATCGTGGGTCTTCTACGAGCTTTTTCGTTTCTTCGAAGGAGATCACCTACAAACAGGAATCTTTTGTTGAAAGAGTGCTTGTACAGAAGGAAAATGCATTGAAAGAAGAGCTTCAGCATTTCACCCACTGCATTCTCGGCAAAACAGAGCCGATCGTAGGGGGCGAAGATGATATAAAGACGCTCTCCATAGCTCTCGAGATCATCAAAAAGATCTATGAAAAAATAGGTATACCCGTACCGCAGAAAGAGGGAACGGGTATCATCTCCTGAGAAAACGGTCCTTTCTCTTTTCAACCTTCAAATACCTTTCGCTTGTAATGCAATTTTTCATGAATTATACTTGAAATGAGCTATATTCGGTCAGAGGAATGGCATGGCCGTATTTTTCTTGACAGTCAATTACGGGATGAGCTCGATGAGAAAGTTCTGTCAAATCTGTAATCAGGAGTGAAAAATGAAAAAAAATAGACGAAGACGATTCATCGTAGAGGGGAATTTTCAGACGAGATTCATACTGCGATTCGTCCTTGTAATAGTGGGAGCAACCCTCCTCTCAACCGGAGCGCTTCTTGCAGTGTTTTTCTTCAAGTATCAGTACGGTGAAGCAGACTTTCAAAATCTCATCATCATGGTGTCTCCCGAGGGGAGAACCGACGTAGCGAGCCTGTTTCAAGTTGTTCTCATACCAATACTCGTTGCAAACCTTCTCGTGCTCTGCGTCATCATACCCTATTCCCTCATTTATTCCCATAAAATAGCAGGACCGATCTACAGACTGGAGCAGAGCCTTGACCTGCTCCTCAGGGGGGAAATGGATTTCATCATTGTGCTACGGAGAAAGGATGAGTTCAAATACCTTGCCAATAAGATGAATGCGCTCATCGACTTCATGCGTAGAAATATAGGCGAGGTGAGGTTAAGTTATCGTACGATACAGGAGAGAGCGGATAAAATCCATACGATGCTCACAAAAAAACCTGTTGATGCGGAAAGATTGAAGAAAGAAATTTCAGAGTTGGGGCGTTTCTTCAAGGAACGAGGAAAACCCTTCAGTTACTGATGCATCTTGAGGCCTGTATTACCCCACTGATCCAGGTCGCTGGCCCTCGTTAAAGCGAAGTCCCCCGGTCCCTTACCATCGTATTTTTTTCAGTGACTCGCGGGCGGTAAGTTTTATATCTCGTCGAAAGTTACCCCGCATTACCTCAACGAGAGGCACGAATCCTTTTTTATCTCCTATATCACCGAGTGCGATAACGCATGCCTTCACCAGCACGTCATCCGACCCTGAGGTGGACGCTATCTCAATTGCCCGCGTCAGTTCCCCAACGGATTCACTCTTTGCAATCTTTCCGATCGCGTTTGCAACTGAGCTCCGCACAAAGGTATCATGGTCATATCGAAGTGCGGTGTGTAGATGGGGAAGAACCTTTGGATCTCCGATATTACCGAGAGCCTTTGCACTGGCTGCTCTCACATCCCAGTAGTCGTTTACCACTCTGCCAGCTTCCCTCTGTACAAACAACGTACCCTGCTGGAGACCGTATATCAGCGCATCTATTGTCTCCTGGTCACGTGCCCCCATCTCTTCCAGCTTTGTCACGGCAAGAAGTTTATTCTCATGGGAACCCTCATAGAGGAGCCTGATGTAATCTTCCGCTTTCGGTTCCTGTAGATTCAGCAGATACTGTTCCACGCTCTCCTGCGCACAGAGCGATCCGGCGCACATGAGCACGATGACTGGTAAAAGAAGTAAAATTCTTTTCATCTCACTCCCCCTCTTCTAAAAGCCCTTTGTACCACTTATCGTTGATTTTTATAAAGGTGTGCTGGGGTTCAGGGAACTCTTCATCCCCAAACATCACATAGACAAGTGCCTTATTTGAACTAATGAACTCGACCCTTGATATAGACAATGCGCTGATGTTTGCACTTTTCCGTGTCTCGATCAGAAGTGCAAAAAAAGAGCCCAGATCCTTCGCGTCCCAGCCTTCCTCATTCAGGAATTTCGGGTCATTGTATCGCTTCTTGTAGCTATCTGTGAGGAAGTTTTTCCACATTTCGAAGTCTCTCTTTTCATAGCTTTCTTCAAGAGATTGAATGACATCGATAATTGATTCCGTTTCCCTCACCTCATCTATCGGCTCCGAAAATGGTTCAGGTACTCGCTCGTCCTTCAGGGGAATGGAATCGCCTTCTCGGAGGTTCTCCCTCTCAGAAGGCTCGTTGGTCTCCTCAACGATTTCAACGTCGGTTGTACGATCTTGTTTTACCACTGCCTTTTCCATATGACAGCTGAAGAGAAAAAAAAAGAATATTATAATTAAAATATAAGCTTCCGGTTTCATTAACGTGTTCTCTTTTAATTATATCATATGATCTGTACCACTTTCAACAGGTTTTAAATGCCCGGGGGGTCGGGCAGCGTCATTCGAGCATTGAGAAATCGATGGGGTCACCGCGGGGGATGTCTCTCGCAAGTGTCCTGCCGATCACTTCACCGACGTGTTCCACCCCGACCGCTATGTTTGGTCTCAGGAAGTGAAGGCTATCGAAATCGAGTCGTTCCCCCTTTTTCAAACTACGTGCAGCGTAAATACCTCTCCGCGCATACACCCGCTCTTTCCCTTCTCTTTCTGTAATAATTTTTTGATTGTTTCCGAGCATTTCCTCATAGAGGCGTATTTTCTTCACCAGTGTAGTGAGCTCCTCTATGTCCAGGGAGTGCGTGTGATCTCCACCTTTCTGGCCTTTATCCAGTGTGAAATGTTTTTCAATTACCCTTGCTCCCCGCGCTACCGCACAGAGCGCGGCATCTATCCCCGGAGAGTGATCCGAGAACCCGACTGGCAGACCAAAACGGTCAGTGAGCGTCTGGATAAAGTTTAGATGTAGGGTAGCAAAGGGAGGGGGATAGAGCATCACACAGTGCAGAATACAGACAAAGGGAAGTTTTTTTTCACTGAGGATGCGCACCGCTTGTTCGATTTCTTCAATCGAGCTCGCCCCTGTTGACAGGAATACCCCCTTCTTTTTTGAAGCAACCTTTTCCAGCAGAGGATAAAAAGTGATGTCACAGGATGCTATTTTAAAGAAGGGGACAAAGGGATCGATTTCATCAACAATTTCAGGTGAGAAAGGGGTCGTGAAATAAAAAATACCGCAGCGTTGGGCTTCTCGCGCAATTACTTCCCGCCATTCTGGCTTAAAGGACGAATAGGCGATCTGTTTCTTCCATGCCTCACCCTTCAGATTGAGAATCTGTGTGTAGTACCTATCCGCAAAGAGGGAATCAATAGTGTAATCCTGAAACTTAACTGCATCCGCTCCTGTCCGGGACGCCTGGTGCACCATCTCGACTGCAGTGTCAAGGCTTCCGTTATGGTTCGAGCCGGCTTCTGCAATGAGGAATACCCTTTCAAAGGATGAATGTGTATTGAATATTTTCATCCCTCTTAGTATACTATATTCACACTTGTATATCATTGTTTATTTTTAAGCCGGTAAAAGAGGGATGTTCCCTGGAGAAGCTCTCCCTCCTTGAAGATTTCGTTGTCTGAAGGAGAGTATCACTTACCTGAGACACGTCCTCTGCAGTATTGGATGAAGCAGTACCTTTTCATAAATAGTACAAAAATGGGCTATTCTATAAGATGAGTAGAACATCATACAGAATTGCTTATTAATTACCTGGGGGTGCCAAGCGAATCAACGAGCTATGACTGGATTTTAAGTGTATTTTCATAATTTAAGACTGCTGCTTTACGCCGCACGGTCGCCAAGTACAAATCAAAGGGAGAGTCAGATATGAGAAGTGTTGCGGTCTATCCGGGTAGCTTTGATCCACCGACAAATGGCCATTATGATATTATCAAAAGATCTGCAAAACTTTTCGACAAACTGATTGTTGCAGTTGCGGAGAATCCTGCAAAACGTTACTTTTTTACCGTTGAAGAGCGAATCGCGATGCTTGAGGAAATAGTAAAAAATTACGTACACATCGAGGTTACCCATTTTGAGGGCCTGCTCGTTGAGTACGCAGCGAAGATTGGTGCACTCACGATTATCCGCGGGCTTAGGGCACTCTCAGATTTTGAATATGAGTTCGAGCTCGCACTGATGAATAGGCACCTCAATCCGAATGTTGATACCATATTCATGATGACAGATGAGCACTACTCTTTCATCCGGAGTTCACTGGTGAGAGAAGTCGCCCGTCTTGGAGGAGATATATCAGATAAGGTACCGGCTGTGGTGGAGAGGTATTTGAAGGAAAAGTATCCTAAGAAATAGAGTGTTCATCAGTATCGTTTGGTCCAAGAAATTCTTATGATTGTGCAGGGGTACTCTATGGGTTTTCATGAACGAGTGTACGAAAAAGCAAAAAACCTGTATTCTCATATTGTCCTTCCTGAATCCTGTGAAGCGAGGATCCAGCATGCGGCAATAAAAGTACTGGAACAGGGACTGGTAAAAAGGGTCTCCTTTGTGGGAAATCCCGATGAAATCCGGGAAATTTCGAAACAGGAACGCATCGCACTCACCGGGGTGAACATGATCGATCATCTAAAGGAGAAAAATTTCGGTGATTTTGCCGAAGACTACTACCTTTTACGAAAACACAAGGGAATGAAGCAGCATGAGGCTGCAGAGTGTATGAAGGACCCGATTTACTATGGAGCGATGATGGTGAGGAAGAACCTTGCGGATGGGATGGTTGCTGGTTCAGTCTACTCAACGGCGAGCATACTTCGTGCCGCTCTGCGGGTAATCGGAGTGCGCAAAGAGATCAAAACGGCATCGAGTTGCTTTGTAATGATACTCCCCGATAGTTCTTTCGGATTCGAAGGGCAGATGATATTCGCCGATTGTGCCACGGTTCCATCACCCGATTCAATACAACTTGCTGAAATCGCCATATCTTCTGCGGAAACAGGCATGACACTGCTTGGATTACAGCCGGTGATCGCCATGCTTTCCTATTCAACAAAGGGAAGCGCGAAAAGTGAGTTTGTTGACAAGGTCAGGCTGGCTACAGAAATCGTGAGGGAGAAGAGACCCGATTTAGTTGTGGATGGAGAGCTGCAGGTAGACGCTGCGCTGGTTGATGATGTGGTGCAAAGAAAATGCCCTGGTTCACCAGTGGGTGGGAAGGCCAATGTGCTTATTTTTCCTGATCTTAATGCGGGGAATATCGCCTACAAACTCGTTCAGCGACTTGCTCATGCGGATGCCTATGGCCCGATTCTACAGGGATTTGTAAAACCCGTGAACGACCTCTCGAGGGGATGTTACGTGGACGATATCGTGAACGTGATTGCCATCACTGCAGTACAAGCATTTTCATGAGTAATGTATTTTTATTTGCTCCCGATCGGTTATTTACTATATTAGTCGGGCTTGCTACCAGCGCTTGCAAGAGAGCGAAGGTAGCATTCAAAGGTAATGAAAATAACGCTGGAGTAATTTATGGCATTACCGAAACAAAAAAAGTCGAAATCGAAGACAAGGATGAGAAGGGCAAGACATGACAGGGTAAGCCTTGTGAAACTGGTTGAATGCCCCAACTGCGGTGAATATACGAAACCTCATCATGTATGTCCTCACTGCGGGTACTACAAGGACAGAGAGATAGTTTCTCAAGAGGAAGAGTGATGAGATGATTGCCGTTGATGTGATGAGCGGAGAAAAGCCTCCTGAAGTCATCATACGGGGAGCCCTTAGGGCAGCTGAGGAGTTCAACGTGAAGGTAGGGCTCGTGGGTGATGGGGAGCTCATTACAGACTACCTGAAGAAGTTTGGGTTCCAGCATACTGGTAATGTGGAGGTCTTTCATGCACCAGAGGTGATCGCCATGCATGAAAGGCCAGCGACGGCCTGCAAGAAGAAGAAGGATTCCTCAATAATGGTGTGTACGCGTCTTGTGAAAGACGGCATAGCCCTCGGGTTTTTCTCACCGGGAAACACCGGGGCGACCCTGGTCGCTTCATACATGAACATTCCAAAAACCGAGGGAGTTCTCAGGCCGTCGCTTGCAGCGATCATTCCTACTGAAAAAGGAAAAAGCCTGCTCATCGATGCGGGCGCGAACATGGACTGTGTTCCTGAGTACCTCGCACAGTTTGCAGTGATGGGAGAGGTGTTTGCACGCAAGGTGCAGAGAAAAGAGGATCCTTCAATCGGCATTCTGAGTATCGGAAAGGAACGATCTAAGGGGAACGATCTCTCCCTTAAGACCTATGAGATCCTCAAAGGTCTGAAGATAAACTTTGTGGGGAATATCGAAGGCTATGATGTTTCAGACGGCGATGTAGACGTAATCGTGTGCGACGGTTTCGTGGGGAATATCCTAATAAAGGTGACGGAACGGGTTTTCCGACTCACCGTTGAGTTTGTCGGCCAGGAAGTGGAAAACCATCTGCTTCAGCGGATTGGCTACGCTCTCATCTATCCCGCAGTCAGAAACATGAGGAAAAAGACCGATCCAAGTGAATATGGAGGTGGATATCTTCTGGGCCTGGACGCCAGCATCGTTATTGGCCATGGGGCATCTGATACGATTACCGTATATAACGGCATACGAATGGTTAATGTGGGTATAAAAAACAAGTTGAATGCGCTTATTGTGTCGCGATTGGAAGAGTTGGATTTAAAAAGATAATGATTATGTAAAAAAGAGGTAATTCACAGACATCCCTACCCCATTTTCAATTCCTCGTTGTTGGAAAATGTACTTGATGATCAGAAAAAGAAATGTCATATTAATCTAATTGCCCTGAATGAACGGTAGGAATTGGGAGCAAATCTGCAGTGAAGGGACAGATGGGAATGTGCAACGTGATGATTAAGAGTACTGGGGTTTACCTTCCTGAGAAGGTACTCACGAATCATGATCTCGAGAAGATCGTCGATACATCCGATGAATGGATAACCACGCGAACAGGCATTAAAACAAGAAGAATAGCGGCAGAAAACGAAGCCACCTCCGACATGGCTTATAATGCTGCAAAAATGGCCCTCGCGCGAGCTGAAATGGACCCTGAAGAGATAGAACTCATAATAGTTGGAACCATTACACCGGACATGTTCTTTCCCAGTACGGGCTGCTGGGTACAGGACAAGCTCGGTGCTAAAAATGCCGTCGCCATGGATGTCAGCGCGGCCTGTTCGGGGTATATCTATTCCCTCGTTATTGCGAGCAAATTTATCGAAACGGGGAGCTACAAGAATGCGCTGATCATAGGTGCGGAAAAGCTCACTAGTATTGTCGACTGGGAGGATAGGAATACCTGTGTACTCTTTGCCGATGGAGCGGGTGCGAGCGTGATCTTACCCTCTAATGGTGAAAGCAAGCTCCTTGCTTTCGACATGGGGACCGATGGATCCTATGGGAAGGAGTTGCTCATCCCGGCCGGAGGTTCCAGGATGCCCGCTACCATTGAGACCGTAACCAACAAGCTGCACTCAATAAAAATGAACGGGAATACAATCTTCAAGGTTGCCGTAAACAAAATGCGGGAGACCTTTGCCAGATCCATGGAGAAGGCGGGTGTATCAGCTGATGATATATCTCTTCTCATACCGCACCAGGCAAATTTACGCATCATCAATACGCTGCGGAGTTTCCTGCGTCTTCCGAAGGAAAAGGTATATGTCAACATTAATAAATACGGAAACACATCAGCGGCGAGTATTGCAATCGCCCTGAATGAAGTGGTTGAACAGGGGATTATAAAAAGGGGAGATATAATAGGCTTTGCTGCCTTCGGGGGTGGATTGACCTGGGGGTCTGCAATCATACAGTACTGAATTTTCATTTGTATTCAGAAAGAAATACTATTATATTTCCATTTCAAATTTTTATGAACAACGGTGACTGGTAGCGGGGTTTGAATGAAAGGATACGGATTTTTATTCCCAGGACAAGGGTCTCAAAAGCCCGGTATGGGGAAGGAGTTATACGACAGGTACGAAAGGGCGAGGGAAGTATTCGATCGTGCTGAGGAGGTTTTGAAGGACTGCTCTATCAAGTCACTCTGTTTCGGGGCCGACGAAGATGAGTTAAGAAAAACTGAGAACACGCAACCTTCTCTCTACACCGTTTCTTACGCAATCTTCTCGGTACTGTCAGAATCAGGGTACAGGGGAGAGGTATTTGCCGGGCACTCTCTCGGAGAGTACACAGCGGTGACCGCTGCAGGGTTCTTGAGCTTCGAGGATGGACTTAGGATCGTGCGTAAGAGGGGTCTCCTCATGAGGGACTGCGATCCTGAGAGAAAGGGTGGGATGGCGGCAATCCTCGGTCTTGAGCTGGATCGGATAGAGGAAGTTTGCAGAGATGTTGGTGACGTTTGGCCAGCCAATTTCAACAGTCCTGGTCAGATCGTTGTCTCCGGTTTGAAAGAAAAGATAACTGAGGCAATGGAGAAGTTCAAAACACTCGGTGCAAAAAGAACGATCCCTCTCAACGTGGGTGGACCATTCCACTCACCCTTTATGAAAGATGCAGCAGGGAAGCTTGAAAAGGAACTGGAATCTGCTCAGTGGAAAAAGGGAAAGGGGAAGATCGTTTCCAACGCAACTGCTGAGGTGACAGATGATCCCCTTAAATTAAAGCAGAGTCTGGTCAAACAGCTCTCTCATCCTGTTCTCTGGAGCACTTCATTGAGCATGCTCGTGGAGATGGGATTTAAAAACTACATTGAATCAGGCCCGGGAACTGTCCTTAAGGGTCTCTTCCGCTCCATATCGAAGGATGTGCAGGTATACTCCGTGGAGAAACCTGAGGATATGGATGCCATAGGAAAATAATATCCTGAGGGAGGCGAGAGCATGGATCTGAAAGGGAAAGTCGCGTTCATTACAGGAGGTGCGCAGGGCATTGGAAAGGAGATTGCGGTCACATGTGCACGCCAAGGTGCCAATATAATTATCGGCGACATAAACCAGTCCACGCTCGAAAGCACGGTCTCTGAGCTTCGACAGCTCCGTGTTGAAGCCGAAGGGTATATGCTGGACGTGAGTAATCTCGCTTCCTGCGAGGAGATGGTGAAAAAAGCGATTGACAAATTTGGCCGTATTGATATACTCGTGAACAATGCCGGAATTACGAGGGACAACCTCCTCCTTCGTATGTCGGAAGAAGATTTTGATAAAGTCATTCGAATCAACCTTAAAGGTACCTTCAACTGCACCAAGGTAGTCTCCCGTGTCATGATGAAGCAGCGATATGGGAGAATCATCAATATTGCCTCAGTGATCGGGATCATCGGGAACGCGGGACAGGTTAATTATGCAGCGAGCAAAGCAGGTATCATTGGAGTGACCAAATCGGTTGCCAAGGAGCTTGCCTCGAGGAACGTAACGGTCAACGCGATCGCACCGGGATTTATTAAGACGGAAATGACAGATATATTGCCTGAGGAGGTTAAGGCAAAGATGCTCGAGGCGGTCCCTTTAAAGCGCCCGGGCACACCTACGGATGTGGCAAATGCGACACTGTTTCTCGCATCCGATTATGCCTCCTACATCACTGGTCAGGTCCTGGTGGTGGATGGGGGTATGGTTATGTGACCCGAGTGCTCGTGCACAGGTTACAGCTCTAGTATCTTAGAGTGTTTACCGAATACAAACAAAATTGAAAACATGAAGGGGGTTAATAATCCATGGGTGATGACGTTTTTCAAAAGGTAAAGGAGATAATTGTCGAGCGGTTGAGTGTGGATGAGAAAGATGTGACAAAAGAGGCGTCCTTCATCGATGATCTCGGAGCCGATTCTCTTGATACGGTCGAGCTCGTTATGGCCCTCGAGGAAGAGTTCGGGCTGGAGATTCCTGATGAAGAGGCTGAAAAGATCGTCACTGTCGGTGATGCAGTTAAATACATCGAATCTCATAAATAGGAAGTGGTCTTGGAAACAAAACAGAGAGTCGTGATAACCGGGATGGGGGCGTTGACCCCCATCGGTATTGGAGTAAAAAAGTACTGGCAGAACCTTATAGACGGGAAGTCGGGTATTTCGAGAATTACACTCTTCGACCCTGATGGTTTGGAGACCCAGATCGCCGGAGAGGTGAGAGATTTTGATCCTCTGAACTATATGGATAAGCAGGAGGCGAGAAGGAACGACAGATTCACGCAGTTCATTCTTGCTGCCTGTGAAGAGGCGATCCAAGATTCGGAAATCAACCTTGAAAAGGTTGATAGGGACAGGGCCGGCGTGATAATTGGTTCCGGAATTGGAGGCCTCCAGATACTGCTCGAGCAGCATGAAGTGATGCAGTCCAAGGGACCGAAGCGGGTAAGCCCATTTCTGATACCGAGTATGATCGTGAACATGGCGAGCGGTCTGGTCTCCATCAAATATGGTCTTCAGGGTCCGAATATGTGCGTTGTCAGCGCGTGTGCTTCTGCCAATCATTCGATCGGAGAAGCTCTGAAGTATTTGGAGAGGGGAGAAGCAGACTTCATGATTTGCGGGGGAACGGAGGCGCCGATTGTCCCCCTCGGAGTCGCAGGTTTCATCAATATGAAAGCGGTATCCACACGGAACACCGAACCTGAAAAGGCGTCCCGTCCCTTTGATAGGGACAGAGACGGGTTTGTCATGGGAGAAGGGGCAGCTGTCCTCACACTGGAGAGAGAAGAGAGCGCCCTGGCACGGGACGCGAAGATTTACGCCCGTATTACAGGATACGGGGTGAGTGCGGATGCATTTCATATCGCGGCACCAGAACCGTCCGGGAAGGGTGCGCAGAAGTGTATGGAAAATGCCTTGGCTGATGCGGGGCTATCTGCGGACGACATCGATTATGTGAATGCTCATGGCACATCCACTCCAGTTGGGGACAAAGCAGAAGTGAATGCGATAAAGAATCTTTTCGGCGAGCGGGCATATAAAATAAAAATCAGCTCCAATAAGTCCATGATCGGCCACTTGCTCGGTGCGGCAGGAGGGGCAGAGACCATCGCAACCGTTCTCACCGTGCACACAGGTATTATCCCTCCTACTATTAACCTCGATAATCCGGACTTTGATCTTGATTTCGTGCCACACAGAAGTATGAAGGCGGATGTGAATGCCGCAATCAACAATTCTTTTGGCTTCGGAGGACATAACGCGTCACTAGTCATTACCAAGTATGAGGCGAAGTGAAAATATTATCATTAAGAGCCGCAGACAGAATCTAATCCGGTTCCAGAAGAACCTGGGAATCCGGTTCAAAAGCCTTGGGCTACTGAACACCGCTCTGTCTCATAAGTCATATGTGAACGAGACAGATGGAGTTTCGGAAAACTATGAAAAGCTGGAGTTTCTCGGCGATGCGTTTCTGGGGCTGGTCATTAGTGACTGTCTGTATAGAAGGAGTCTCGACTCCAGAGAGGGGTCTCTTGCCAGAATCAAATCCTACGTGGTCAGCGAACAGACGCTTCATAGAATCGGCCAGGAAATCAACATACAAAGGTACCTTCTGATCGGAAAGGGAGAAGAAAAATCAGGGGGTAGGCACAGGAAAGGTCTCATTGGAGACAGTGTTGAAGCCCTTATTGGTGCCTTCTACGTGGATAGCGGTTACAGGCAGGCAAGGAGGCTGGTGGAGAGGCTCTTCTTTAAAGAGATAATTGTCGTCGAGAAAAACCTTCACGAAAAGGATTATAAGTCAATTCTGCAGGAATATGTGCAGAAACGGTTCAAAACAGTCCCCGTGTACTCAGTCATCAAGACAAAGGGACCGGATCATAAAAGAACCTTTTTTGTGCAGGTAACCGTAAAAAAGCAAACCTTTGGGCCTGGAATCGGAAAAAGTAAAAAGCAGGCAGAGCAGAACGCGGCGGGCTTTGCCCTCTCTGCTCTTAAAAAGAAAAGAGGAATTGATAAAACTCTCAACATGTAGGCCGTGGATAGAGTGATCCCGAGAGAGGTGAAAAGGGGGAGGGGTGTTCGAACGAATAATAGGGCAGCACATCGCAGTAAAGATGCTCAGCCATGAGATCACCAAAGGAATGCTCCCCGCGTCAGTCATGTTCCATGGTACGGATGGGTGCGGTAAGTTTCTCGTCTCTGTCGAGCTTGCCCGTGTCCTCAACTGCAAAAACACCGGCTCGAGCGAATGCACCTGTAATTCCTGCGGGAATATATCCAAGCTCATATCTAGGAACCTCTTTCTTATCTGTAAGTCTAACCTCAGGAACACCTTTATCCTCTGGGAGCGGTATGGAGTAAGACGTGAGAACCTTTTCTGGTTCTATCGTGACCTTCAGCGTCTCCTCCTTACCATACACGGCGAGCAGCGCTTCCAGAAGTATGCTGATGATCTTGAGGGATTTTTACGATCGCCCTACGAAATTGCTGACAATTTTTCGAACATCATCCTGTGCGTCCAGTGTATCCTTGATTCATTGAAGGGGATTAACATATCGATAGAGAGAATAAGAGAACTCCGGCGATTTCTCTGGTTCAAAGGGAATGAGGAGGGTTTCAAGGTTGTGATCATCGATGGTGCAGAGAACATGAACGAGGAATCTTCCAACAGTTTTTTAAAGATATCGGAGGATACCCCTCCTGACTCTCTCATCATCCTTACCACCGTCAACAGAGCATTGATTAAAGAAACCATACAATCCCGATTCAGAGCGTATCGTTTTATCGGGTTATCAGATGAATTGAGAAAACAGATAATAAAAGAACGCTTTGGGGCCTCCGGTGAAGAGGATGCAGACATAAAGAACGTTGCGGTGAATGAGTATGTGTTTCGGTTGTTGAAGAATGGACGCCTTCATTTATTAGAGTTCCACGACATGATAAAGGAAATCATCGAAAAGGATCAGGTCATATCCTTTCTTGATGCACTGATAAGTTCTTTAAAGAAGTCGTTCTCTTTTTCTGATGAAATCAAAACTGAGAAACTCAGTCTGGATACCCTGTACCATATTGAGACTCAATTGAAAAACATCGATTCAGTGAAGAAGGCAATTTTGTTCGGGAACGCCAATCTCGAGCTCGTGTTCACAAATTTTATGTTGAATAATTATAGATTCTCAATAAAATAGCTTAAAACTGACTTTTCGTTTTCGATGTAGCACCCTAAATTTATATTATTAATAACAATTCTGGTGTAATTAAAAAGCTGTTTATATTTGGTATTGCTTATGAAATATTCAGGTTTTATACAGAAGGTGCTTCAAAAGATCGAAAAGCTCGACCGGAGCAAGATAAGGAACATTATGGTCGAGCTGCATATGGAAAAAGAGCTCTATAAGCTGGTATTCGATTCCATGATAGAAGGAGTTATCGTCACCAATAAGGACCGGAAAGTAATACTCATTAACCAGGCGATGGAGCATTTTATCTCAGTATCCGCATCGCGTATTCATTTCCGGGAACTGGAGGAATGTAATTTTGATCCTGAGATCAAGGGTGTTCTCGAGATGGCGATTGCGGAAAACCAGAAGATCCTCGATCATGAGGTGCACCTGCACAGAACTGATAAGACTTACACCTTGAGCGTTCTTCCTCTACTAAGCGATTCAGAAACCATCGGGCATGTGATTATAATGGTCGATATTACGGAAAAGAAGATGAGGGAGTTTCAGCTCAGGCAGGCGGAGAGCCTGGCTGCGCTCACGACCCTTTCTGCCGGTGTTGCCCATGAAATAAAGAATCCCCTTGCGTCCATTGATATACACATTCAGCTCATGAACAGGGAGATACAGAAGTTCGATCAGGAAAAAGTAAAAAACATGAAGAACCTCATTGCAATCGTGAAAGAGGAAATAGATAGGCTTAATTCGATTGTACAGGATTTTCTTTTTGCGGTTCGGCCGATGAATATGAATCTGAGTCCGGAAAATATCAACGATATTTTACAGGAGCTGGTGGATTTTCTTAAATACGAACTGGAAGAAGCCGATATCAGGATTGTGCTCGAACTGGATGAAGACCTTCCGACCGTAATGGTGGATGTAAAGTACATCAAACAGGCGTTTATAAACATCATTAAAAACTCTATAGAGGCGATTCACGACAGTGGGGAGATCCACATTAAAACCGAAGAAGAGACAGGTGGTGATGTGGTTGTCCACATTGAAGATACAGGAGAAGGTATACCAGAGAGTATCATGGGCAAGATCTTTGAGCCCTATTTCACGACTCGGAAATCGGGAACCGGGCTCGGGCTGGTCATTGTATATAAAATCATCAAAGAACTCGGTGGAGACATCAAGATCAACAGCAGGGAGGGGGAAGGAACCTCTTTCAGCGTGAAACTCCCGGTCCACGAAAAAAAGAAAAGGCTCCTTACCTACGAGGAGAGTGATGAAAGCCAGGTTATTAATAGTCGATGATGAGAGGCATATAAGAGAAGGGCTTGAGAAAGCCCTGAGTGCAGATGGGTATGATGTGGAACTCTCATCCGATGGAAAACAAGCATTGGAGAGAATAGAGGAAGGGGACATAGATCTCGTGATCACCGATTTGAAAATGCCGAACCTTTCCGGTGAAGAGCTGATGAAAGAGGCACTTGATAAGTTTCCCTATCTTCCAATCATTATCCTCACGGGGCACGGAACAATTGAAAACGCGGTGCAGGCAATGCGCAATGGGGCATACGATTACCTCACGAAACCGCTGAATATAGACAAGCTTTCACTGATCGTCAATCGGGCGCTTGAAAACTCCTCGCTCAAGCGGCAGTACCGCGAGCTGTTAAACCAGTTGAAGAAACGTTATTCCTTTGAAAATATTATTGGGAAGAGCGTGTCGATGAAGAAAGTATTTGAAACAATCGAGCAGGTTGCCCCTTCCCGGGCGAACGTTCTCGTGTATGGGGAAAGCGGTACAGGGAAGGAAATGATTGCAGATGCTATCCATCACAACAGCCCACGAAGAGACAAGCCCTACATAAAAGTACACTGTGCCGCGCTCCCTGAGACACTCCTGGAAAGCGAACTCTTTGGCCACGAAAAGGGTGCCTTCACTGGTGCCATTGCTCGAAAAAAGGGTAGGTTTGAGCTCGCCAACACGGGGACGATCTTTCTTGATGAAATCGGCGAGATAAGCCCTCAAACCCAGGTCAAGCTTCTCAGGGTAATACAGGAGAGAGAGTTCGAGCGTGTTGGGGGAGAAGAACCCATAAAGGTGGATGTTCGTATCATTTCTGCGACAAACAAAGACCTCAAAGAGGAGATTGAAAGGGGAGGCTTTCGAGAGGACCTCTACTACCGTCTTGATGTGGTATCGATTCATGTACCCCCACTCAGAGAGAGGACAGACGATATACCTCTCATGGTGCACAAATTCATCGAAGAGATTGCCTCGGAGAACAATAAAGAAATCGAGGGAATCACAAATGGGGCCCTCCAGGTACTCATGTCCTATAAATGGCCAGGAAATGTGAGGGAGCTCAGGAACGTCATCGAGAGCATCGTGGTTCTCACGAAATCAAAGGTAATCACAGAACAAGATCTACCTTCCTATATCTTGGCGAAGGATGAAAAATCTTCCATCAAGCTACCTGCGGGAATAGACCTCGCAGAAGCGGAAAAGAGGTTTATTCTTTTCACACTGGAAAATACCAGCGGAAACAAATCCAAGGCGTCAGAAATACTTCAAATAGGAAGAAAAACCCTTCATCGTAAGCTTGCAGAGTACGGTCTAGGTTGAATTTTACACTGTGTAAAAAGTACACAATATTTGAGGAAATTTGAAATATTGTATCATAATGATACATTTGTTATAATACTCCAAAGAGCCATTACATTAGTATTCTTATTCTTTTTATTATAATAAATAAGAAATGTCGAAATATTAATTATGGTACGATAGTTGCATTAAAAATACAATAAACATGTAAAATAGGCCTGGAGGTAGGTGTGTCCATAGATAAAAAGTATTCAGACATGGGATGCGGGCTGGATGTGAGCTCACTTTCCGTGTATCTTCGGGAGATTAATAAAATACCTCTATTAACGAGAAAAGAGGAAGTTGAGCTTGCGCGTCGGGCAAAAATAGGAGATCCGGAAGCAAAAGACAGACTTATAAAGGCAAATCTTCGATTTGTGGTGAATGTTGCAAAGAAATACCAGAATCAGGGATTGACACTCAGCGATCTTATCAGTGAAGGGAATCTGGGACTCATCACTGCAGTGGATAAATTCGACGTTGACAAGGGGTACCACTTTATTTCCTATGCGGTCTGGTGGATAAAGCAGTCTATTCTAAAGGCGATTTGTGAAAAGTCCAGGATGATTCGTCTACCTTTGAACAGGGCCAATGAACTCCTCCAGATTGAGAAGGTGAAAAGGGAGATCGGGAGCAATAAAGACGGAGAGGCCGATATCGAAGAAATAGCCGATTTCCTCGATATGGATAAAAGCAGGATCAATGATCTGATAAATGCGTCAAAGGAGTTTGTTTCACTGGAAACACCGCTTTCATCGGACAAGGATGCGAATACCATATCCGATCTTATGGAAGATACAAAAGGAGCGGATCCGGAGAGGATAATGATCGACAGTACACTGCAGGATTCCATCAAACACGTGCTTTCCACGCTGACTGAAAAGGAAGCCAACGTGATCAAGTACCGTTTCGGGCTCAACGGAGAGCGACCACATTCCCTGAAAGAGATTGGTGACAAGTACAACCTCACGAAAGAGAGGATCCGCCAGATAGAAAAAAAGGCCATCAGCAGGTTACGGCACCCTACACGGAGCCAGAAGTTACAGAGCTACATAAGAGATTAAAAGCCTGTCCTGAAGATAATTTAAAATATAAAAGGTTTGGAGAGAGTTTACATCTCCAAACCTTTTTATTTACCCCTCCCTCTCCTGTTGATATTTTATAGCCATGAAGTGTATTCATTTTGTGGGTGTGAGCGGTATAGGCATGAGCGCTCTTGCCAGCATCTGCCTTGATATCGGCTACAGTGTATCAGGTTCTGCCGATACAGAAAATGCACAAACAGATGCCCTCATGCAGAAGGGTATGAAGTTCTATCTCGGTCATAGCGCTTCCCATGTGGATCGCCCTGATATCGTGGTGAGAAGTGCCGCGGTCCCCGTTGAGAACGAGGAGGTACGCGAGGCAGAAAGGAGAGGTATCCCCGTTTCTGTCTACGCAGAGTTCCTTGGACAGCTTATGAGTAAAAAGAGGGGTATCGCGGTTGGCGGTACCCACGGGAAGACAACCACTACTGCGATGACCGGAGGGATACTTCGGCATGCGCACCTAGATCCATCAGTAGTGTGCGGTGGAGTGATGCGAAACTTCGATACGAACGCGTTGTACGGCTTGGGGGATTACTTCATCGCGGAGGCCTGTGAGTATCAGCGATCATTTTTAAATCTTCGAAAATGGTACAGTATCATCACTAACATAGAGGCTGAACATCTGGATTACTATCGCGATTTGCCGGACATCAAAAGGGCATTTGCCGATTTTTTACGCACTGCCGACGGCAGGGGTTTCGCGGTGATCAACGGTGATGATGCCAATGTCATGGAGGTCGTAAATGATCTTGAGGGGCTGAATGCCCGTACTGTTGGGTTTGGTGAAGAAAATCAGTATAGGATAGAGGAGCTTGAAAATCGGAACGGGTATTATTCCTTCCAGATGGCCGGAGGAGACGGTGAAGAGCTCCTTCACATTAGTCTAATGGTCCCGGGAAGATTCAACTGTATAAATGCTGCCCTCTCAGCTGTGCTTGCCCTGAATCTCGGGATATCCCGGCGTACAATCCAAGAATCATTGAGAACCTTTCTGGGCACGGGACGGAGACTTGAATACCTCGGGACACGAGGAATGCAGCATTTGTACACTGATTACGCGCACCACCCTACCGAAATTGAGTCAGCTCTCGGGACACTGAGGGAGGTCCACACAGGGATGGACCTCTGCGTGGTATTTCAACCCCATCAGTATTCGAGAACAGCAAAGCTCTTTCGCGGATTCGTCGATACGCTCCTCAAGGCCGATTGCATCATCCTTACCGAGATCTATAAACAGAGGGATTCAGATGAGTATATAAAGGCGGTCAGCAGCCAGGATCTGTTCAGAGAAATAAAAAAATTGGGGGGGAACAGAAGGATTGCTCTGGTGAGGGACGATGAAGAGCTTTTTACACTGCTCAGTGAGCAGAACCTGCCTTCTGAAGAGACAGGGATGGTAGTGGCATTTCTTGGTGCGGGCGACATCGATGAGGCCGCCAGGCGCTATGCTGCCCTACCTCTCTGAATGAGACTCATCTCTCCTTCCGCTTCGGAGGGAAGAGAGTTCCGTAAATCTGTAAGGAGTGGTACAAATAGTTACTGGTATATTTTGTTCACCAGCGACTAATTAGTTTCTAAATTCTAAAATTTCAGTAAGTTATTTTAATATCAATACCTACACACTATGAAAATGCGAATTGTTCACCAGTAACTCATTATCCTGAAGGAGAAAGTTATGTTCGCCTGTGCACAATGCGGAAAAACAATCTCAGTTGCAGAGCGAGTTTCGAGATCGGCACTCTGCCCACACTGCGGCGCCTACCTCCACTCCTGCGTGAACTGCAGATTTTATAGCACCGGCAGCCACAATGATTGCAGAGAGCCGCAGGCTGAGTATGTCTCCAATAAGAGGGGCTCCAATTTCTGCGAGTTTTTCACACCCAGTGAAACAGAAGAAAACGCGGATAATCAAGGTTCGAAGAAAATTACTCGGGAAAGGTTCGACAACCTTTTCAATACCTAAGCGTAATTCATACAGAAGGAGCTCGTAATGGATATCAAGGTGAAAAATGCAATCATCAGTGTTTCCGATAAAACAGGACTCGTTGAACTTGCGAAGAGTCTCACTGATTTGGGTGTAAATCTCTACTCTACGGGCGGCACTGCGAAAACCCTAGAGAATGTGGGTATCGCAGTAAAGAAAATTTCCGATTACACCGGATTTCCTGAAATTCTTGACGGGAGAGTGAAGAGCCTGCATCCGAAGATTCATGGAGGCATTCTCGCACGAAGGGATAATGAAAATCATATGATACAAATTGCAGAAAGCGGTATCATCCCCTTTGATCTTGTTATAATCAATCTCTACCCCTTTGAAAAAGTCATTACCAGAGAAGGAGTGAGTACTCAGGAGGCAATAGAGAATATCGACATTGGTGGTCCCTCAATGCTCCGATCAGCAGCGAAAAATTTCAATTTTGTCTGCGTTGTTCCGGATCCTTGCTACTACGAGGACGTGATTGAGGAGCTAAAGGAAAGGGGGGCTGTAACTCTTTTTACACGGAAAAAGCTCGCGATGGCTGTGTTTGAAAAAACCGCGTACTATGACAGTATCATCTCAGGTTATTTTCACTCGGTTATCCTTGAAAAAAAGGCGGAAAGATTTCCCGGAAGCATGAGTCTCTATTTCATGAAAAAGCAGGAGCTCCGTTACGGTGAAAACCCGCATCAGGCTGCGGCATTTTACACGAATCCAAATATACATGTAACCGGAGTATCCACCGCGAACCAGCTCCACGGAAAAGAGCTTTCCTTCAATAATATACTGGATATTGAAGCGGCAGCTGAAATAGTGAAAGAGTTCGACCTTCCCGCCTGCTCGGTTATCAAACACACCAATCCATGCGGTGCAGCCTGTGCACCCATGCTGCAGAAGGCCTTCCTGGATGCGTGGGAAGGGGATCCGGTTTCGGCCTTCGGGAGCATCATCGGCTTCAATAAGAATGTAGATGCTGACACAGCGCTGTCGATTCTGCAGGCGGGTTTCGTGGAGTGTATCGTTGCACCGGGCTATGAGAAAGACGCACTGCAAGTGTTAAAAGAGAAGAAGAATATGAGAATCCTTGAAACAGGAAAGATGCGGAAAAACGAGGTGTATGATTACGATCTTAAAAGGGTTGTGGGGGGTATACTTATCCAGGAGAGGGATCGAAAAGATTTAAATGCAGAGGAACTGAAGATTGTCACCGAGAAGGCTCCCCCGGAAGATGTGCTCGAGTCTCTTCTTTTTGCATGGAAGATCGCAAAACATGTAAAATCCAATGCTATCGTCATCGCCCGGGGCATGGATGCCCCGGGCAAGGATGCCCCGGGCAAGGATGCCCCGGGTACAGATACCCGGGGTACAGATACCCGGGGTACAAGATGCGTAGGTATCGGAGCCGGTCAGATGAGCAGGGTCGATGCAACTTTTATGGCAATCAGTAAGT